>JAABUZ0100004026.1_pt1 | contig 20787 bp, 23 predicted proteins | sample 5562091 | NCBI WGS metagenome assembly JAABUZ01 (sample SAMN12813069, study PRJNA571459) | rock metagenome | isolation source: Antarctica rocks | place: Antarctica: Victoria Land, Linnaeus Terrace sud | collected 2015-12-21 | reverse complement strand
AAGCAATGACCACCCAGAAATGAGACGTTCGAGAAATGAGACGTTCGAGAAAGGCATCCCTATGACCGTACTCGGCATCGACATCAGCAAAGACAACTTCGACGCCGTACTGCTGGAAACCTCTTCCAGCAAGCCCCGCCACAAAGCATTCCCAAACACCCCAGCCGGCTTCGAGAGGCTGACGGCCTGGCTCGCAGAGAACACCGTCCACGCCTGCCTGGAAGCCACCAACACGTACGGCGAGGCGCTAGCACGCTTCCTCCACGACAGAGGCCACACTGTCTCCATCGTCAACCCTGCCCGCATCAAAGCGTTCGCCCAGACCCAGGCGAGCAGGGCCAAGACAGACAAAGCCGATGCCATCCTCATCGCCCGTTTCTGCCTGCTCCACCAGCCTGACCTCTGGACGCCGCCGCTGCCCGAGATCGCACAACTTCAGGCCCTGGTGCGCCGCTTGGACGCCCTGCACGAGATGCAGCAGATGGAGAAGAACCGGAGAGAAACCGCTCCGGCCACTCTCCATGCAGACCTAGACGAGCACATCGCCTTTCTTGACGGTCAGATCGTCAAAACCCAAAAGGCGATCCAGGATCACATCGATACTACGCCTACCCTCAAGAGCCAGAGCGATCTGCTTGCCAGTATCCCCGGCATCGGCACGACCACTGCGGCGGCAATCCTCTCGGAGATCGGTAGCGTCAGCCAGTTCGCAAGCGCCCGTCAGCTCACGGCGTTTGCGGGGTTGGATCCACGCATCCGTGAGTCGGGCAGCAGCGTGCGTGGTCGCTCCTGCCTTTCCAAAGCCGGCTCTCCTCGTCTGAGGAAAGCGCTGTACTTTCCGGCATTGGCGGCTCTTCGTTTCAACCCGGCCATTGCCGCGCTGCGGGCACGTTTGCTTGCGGCAGGTAAGGTGAAGAAGCTGATCGTGGGAGCGGCGATGCGCAAGCTGCTGCAGATCGCCTTCGGGGTTCTGAAAAGTGGCCTGACGTTTGACGCAGCTGTTTGTATGGCCGTGTTTGCTGGCGAGAAAAGGAAGCCAGAAACAGAGCAAATATTGGCCTGCGCCGCTTGACAAACAACACAGTATCTCACCTGCGGCGCACGGAGCGACGCAGGAGCGCAGTGTGGCGTCAGGTGCAGTGGTTTGTTAGACCGTAGGCGGGTTAGCCTATTTTGGCGTAGGCGCAGCAAACCGTGACAACTTGACCACTTGTACCAAAGCATATACGGTAGTCACAATGAGAAAAATTACTGGCACGAAAGTACGGGCTATATCTCCCATGCCCGTAAATATGCTCTGGCCGTCTGGAATACTTACCATTTCCCGTAATGTTTCTCCACCCGGTACAGAGCGAAAAGTATCACGCATTGCTGGCACATAAAAAATCCATAAAATAGCACACGCGACTAACGCCGCGATTGCTGAACCTTTCGGGCGGCGCAGGGCAAGAAAGGAACCAATGGTCAATATCCAAGAACCAAGCCAGGCTATCTCCTCAATCGAATGGACTGGTCGTCCCCAAACAGCCCACAGCATCAACCGCAGGATTTGCCAGCCAGTTGCTAGACCCGTCGCCAAGTAAATGATTAACGACAACATTCCAGTAGCCTTAGTGCCTGTCCCGCTTTCGTCCTACGGTCTAACGTCGTAGTTCAGCCTCGCACGCAGGCGCTTACGTCAAGCGCGCCCCGCCATCGCTGCGCGGCTGCAACGGGAAGTTATGTTGTCAGCCGCACCGCGCACAGGACAAGCGGTGAAAGCCTGCCTGCTGCGACATAACTTGTTACTATGCCGCTCTAGTGCGGCGTAATATGCGGCGGCAGGCGGCAATTACCGCTCACGCCATCTCTGCCGCCCCACGCGGCATAGTGCGCGAATGCTGCGACAGAGTACCCAAATCCGCGCGGTTTGTCCGCGCAAGTTTGCGCGCTGCTTAGGGTTTCTCCATGCCCCGCGTTTATTCCTCCCAGCCAGGAATGAAGGCAGGCAGGGTGGACTTTGTGGCTGCTGCTGCCGGGTCAGGCCGCGCGCGCGACTTCACCATAGGCGGCGGCGCTTGTGGGCGAAGGTATGGCATAGCCTTCCTCTTGCAGGCCGTCCCGGTGGAACTCGATGGATTTTCGCATATTGCGGTTGATTTCTTCCTCGGTGCCGTCGGGGACGATGCAGCCGGGCAGATAGGGCGAATACGCCGAGTAGCCTGTGCCGGTCTTGTCGATGATAATGAGGTCTTGCATGGCTTCAGTGCTGGTTGCTTGAGAATGCTGCTTTGTGTCCCTGGGGCCAGGGGTTCGCCGGGCTTGCCTGCGACGGTCACCAGACCGGCTTTGGCAGGATGCTGGAACGGGCGGTGGCGGCGGCGTGTCGGTGCCAGTCGGCATCCGTCCTGTTCGGCCAGGGCGATAATCTCCTTGACCTTCAGGCAGGGATGATAGCGCAGGGAGGGAGGGCGGCTGCGTTTCGGCGGGCTTGTGACGGCTGCGCGGCCAGGCGCGGGTCATGTGATTGGTATGTCATTGGCATATGCGTGTCATGTGGCTGGCATGCGCGGGACAGGTGCGGACGAGGGTTTGACTAGGGGAAAGACTGGGTTCTGACTAAGGTTGCGGGGGGCGGACGGGCATTGATGCGGCTACGGCGGCGTACACGTCCGCAATGGCGGCGACGGTGCGTGGCAGGGCATAGCGGGTGCGGACGAGGCGGGCGGCAGTGTGTGTCAGATGCTCTTGCAGGGCGGGGTCGGCGCGCAGGCGGGTGATGGCGCGGACGAGTGCATCGGGGTTGGCTGGGGGGATGAGCAGGGCGGTGTCGTTTTCAGAAAGCATTTCGGCCAGGCCCCCGACCCGGCTGGCGATGATGGGGACATGGGCGGCCATTGCTTCTAAAGCGACAATGCCCTGCCCTTCCATACGGGACGGAATGACCAGGGCGTTGACGGCAGACAGCAAAGCGCGGGTGTCGGGAATGCGTCCTAATAACGATACGTTGGGGGGCAGTGCGGCTTGCAAAGTGTTTCGCTGCGGGCCGTCCCCGGCTATGATGACACGCATATCGGGCAGAGCGGCGGCGGCTTGGATGAGGGTATCTACGCCCTTTTCCGGGGACAGTCGCGCAATGCAGCCCAGGGTGTAGGTGTTCGGGGCGAGACCAAGAGAGCGTCGCGCATCGGCCTGTGTGGGCAAGTGGGCGAAGTGTTCGGTGTCCACGCCATTAGAAATGACAATGATCTTTTCGGGCGGTGCGCCCAGTGTGACGAGGCTGTCTGCGACGGCTTGAGAAACGGCGATGATGGCTTTGGCGCGCTGGGCTATGGTCTTGACCGCCAGGCGGGTGAGTGTGCCCCCTTCGGCTATGTTATGGGCGGTCAGCAAAAAAGGGAACGGGCGGATGTGGTGCGCGAGGGCGGCAATCCATCCGGCCCGTAAACCATGGGCATGGGTGATGGCGGCGCTTGGGACGAGTTTAGTGAGACGATGGGCGGCGCGCAGGTCGGACGCGGGGGCGAAGCGTGCGGCAATCTCCAGGGGTATCTGCGGCGTGGTAAGGGATATGGGCAGGCCGTGCAAGAACGCGGCAGGAGCGGCGATCTGGTGCGTGATCGCTGCTTCTGTCGCCGTAATGAGGCTCAGCACATGCTGGCGGATGCCTCCGGCAGCAGGCCGTACCACGTGCAGCACGACAAGCGGCGGATGTTGTGGCCTCGTTAGCATCGCTTGACAGATTTGGCTAAGGCACCTCTGCGACGCGGGTTCCACGCCGATGGCGGTGGTGGTGCCGCGCCTGCTCTTCAGCCAGTTGGGCGTCGGGAGGAGTGACGCCGAATATCGTTTCAATCATCGGGCTGGCTTGAGCCCATTTCGTGACGACTTCATTGCCCCTAGGGCCACTGGGCAATGTTGCCATTTGAATATGGTCATGCCCGGTGTCGTGAATGAAGCGCGCGAGGGCGAGTTTTTGATCTGTGGAAAGGTCGCTGGACAGGTGCGCGTCTAACAAATCCAGAAGCTGGGGAAGGCGCGCCAGGGTCTGAGGAGTGCGCAGCTTGTTTTTGAGCGCTGCCAGCAGGGCCTGCTGACGCTGCACGCGCACGAGGTCGTTGTCGGAATGACGGAACCGGACAAAGCCCATGGCCTGCTGCCCGTTCAAATGCTGGAAGCCTGGCAGCAAGTGAATGTGCAAATGGCCCCAGTTGTCGTCATAGTCCATCTTCTTATCCACGTTCACATCCACGCCGCCCAGCAGGTCAATAGCCTGCTCAAAGCCTGCAAAGTCCAGCGCGACAAATTGATCGGTGGGAATGCCGAAGTTTTCATCGACTGTACGGGCAGTAAGGGTCGGCCCGCCCCATTTGTGTGCCGCATTGATCTTGGTTGTGCCGTGGCCTGGTATGCGCGCCAATGTGTCGCGGGGGATCGACAGCAAGTCTATGCGCTGCCCGACGATGTCAATACGTCCCATCATCAGCATGTCGGAGCGTCCGTTGCTTTTCAGCAGCTGATCCTGGTCGCTGTAATCGGCATCACGCCCAATAATCAGCAGGTTGAGAGTCTGTCGGTTAGGAAATGCCGTTGCCATGTCGGGCTGACGAAGCCCGTGCCGGAACAGTGCAGGCAGATAAGTTTGCAGCATGCGGCTGTGCCGGTACACATAGCCGCCGTACATGGCGATGCCTGCCAGCACGCCGAGCAGCAACGCGCCCAGCAAGCGTCCTGCCCGCGTGGGGCGGCGGTGCTTGGAGAGTAAGCCGCGCGATGCCGGAACCGAGCGCGAGGATGTGGACTTTGCCGGCGGACGGGGGCCGCGCGGTCGAACGGGGGGGCGGGGAGTGGTCTGGGCCATGAGTGCGCGTTGTCTCTCCTTGACAGTTGCACAAAGCGGAACGTGCAGGGGTGAAATCACCCCATTGTACAGCACACAGGCGTGGTTGTCAAATGGCTGTTTGTTTTTTCTAATTGGTGCTGTGACTGCTCAAAGAAAAGCCGCCGGATGATGCATATTGGATGCATCATCCGGCGGCTTTGTTATTCAGGCGTCTTTAAGAGTTTAGTTGACGCTGAATGTTGCGCCTAAAGTATTGGTAGGACAACCAGAGTTTGCGGCTGTGTTGGTTGTATTGTCGGTAGAACCGCCATTAAACACTTGCTGGTTGTTGCCCGAAGTACCGCAGCCATTACTGGTCGAGTTGCTCAGACCGGCAGACACGCCCGAGTTACGGAACCACTTGGAATGTCCGTCGGCCAGCAGGTAGTTGGTGCCGTCGCTGTGGCGGCCTGTCAGGGTGGCGAAGTTGCCAGCGCCAGTGCCTACCGTGGTGTTGCTGGCGCCGCTCAAAACACCAGTTGCGTATTGCGTGGCTGTGGCACCATTGCTCGTGCCGCCGAGCAGGCCGAGCTGGCCGGAGGTTGCTGACGCTGCCGTGTATCCGCCAACGCCATTGCCGGCAGCCGAGTTGGCATCCCCAGGTGATACCACGCCTCTGCCGGCGGGGGCAGTTACATCAGCTTCATTGTTGGTGGTTTCGAACGCAAGGATCGACTTGGCGACATTGCCGTAAAGGGCCTGTGTCACGCCGGCAGCATTGGAGTTGAATGCATACGAGACTGGAACCTGAGTAGGAACATTACCTACAGCGGCAATAGGGCTGGTAGAGTCGTCCGGGCATTTAAAAATACCAACTGACTTGACTTCGTTGTAAACCTGACCCGCCCAGCCCAATCCGGGTTTGTCAAGATAACCTAAGGTTGTGTCGTTTTGCGTACCGGCGGGCAGCTTTTCATCATAGTCCTGGTAGTACTGGATAAAAGCAAGGCCGATTTGCTTGGTTTGGGACAAACAAGAGGTCTGCCGCGCTTTTTCACGGGCTTTGGCGAAGACCGGGAACAAGATGGCGGCGAGAATCGCGATAATAGCGATGACGACGAGCAGTTCGATCAGGGTGAAACCTGAGCGCTTGCTTTTAAGTGTGGGACTTACCATGTGTTGCTACTCCATTCGAGCGTAAGCCGCAGGAATACGGCTTTTTGGGTGAAACTTGGACACTGTTGAAACGAGATTGGCGAGTTTTGCAAATGCAGGCGATTCTTTAAGGACAAGGTCTTTGCCTTTTCCATAAAAGTTATTATATCACAGCCGGGTCTTGCTGTCAATAGATGTTTTCATATTTAACGTTAAGTCTTCGTTAAGTCGCCGTTTTACTCGTGCAGGTCACGCAGCAAAAGGCCAGACAGCAGCTTGGGAAAGAAGAACGTTGACTTTTGCGGCATCTTGCTTCCGGCCAGTGAAACATCCCGCACTTCGCCGATAGTCGGGCGCGCCAAAAGAAACGCGGCCTGTGCTTCCCCGGTTTCTACCTTTGCCGACGTTTCCCCGCTGTCGCGGGTGTAGGTCACCTGCCCGCCTGATGCTAAGGCTTCGGCCCCAATTCCCAGATGCTTTTCCAAAATCCGGGAATGCAACACACTCACGGGCAGGCGGTCCAGCGCCCCGACTTGCGCGTCCACGGAAGGCGGCGAGGCAGAGGCAGTCGGCTCGCTGCGCGTAATCAAAAAGCGTTTGCCGCTCGGCAGCAGCAAGCCGAAAGCGACCCGGCCCTGCGCGGTTTTGCTGGCAAGGGCACGCTCCATCTGTGCGCTTTGGCCCAAGGGTTCTTCCCCGCTGACAGAAGTTTCCAAAACTTCCACGTTGAATTCTTCGGCCAGGGATTGCGGCAGGGCGGCAATTTTCTCCGGGGCGACCCTCTGCACCAGGCGGTGTGTCGGCAGCACCAGCAGGCCTTCATCCTCAAAGGCGGTCAGCGTGATCAAGATATAATCTTCGGGAATGACGGCTTCATCCGGGACGTTGCCCGATGCGCGCACATCACGCCGATGCTGCAAAGCCGTTTCGTAGCGATGGTGGCCGTCGGCGATGAAAATCTGCTTGTCGGCAAGAAGGTTTTGCAGCGTCGCCAGGGCGTCCTCGTCCCGGATACGCTCAACGGCGTGGCTTGACTCATTCATATCCGGCACGGTTTCCAGCACCGTTTCGCGGTCGTCATACTCGCCCAAAAAGCTTTGCACGGCGCGGTCCGGGTCACTGTACAGGCCATAAATGGACTCAAACTGCGCCCCAGTCGCTTGCAGCAGGGCTAATCTGTCCGCTTTGGCCCCGGTCAAGGTGTTTTCGTGCGGCAGGACAGTGCCTGTTTCGTATTCTTCCAGTTTCAGCAGACACACCAGGCCGACCCGCTCCGGGCAGGGTTCCTGGGTTGTGGGGTCGCGAAACGACTGCCGGTACACATACACGGCATCGTCTTCTTCTTTGACCAATACGCCGTCAGCCAGCCATTGCCGGAACAAACGCGCCGCGCTTTGGTATTTGTCCTGTTCACGCCCTAGGATCAGCCGGACGACATTGTGCGGGTTTTGCGCATACAGCGCGTCTTGTTCCGCCGGGGAAATCACATCATACGGCGGCGCGACCAAATCTTTCAGTGGCCCGTTTGCCTGTGCGGGGTCGTAGCGTATACCCCGAAATCCAATAATTTCCGCCATGGTTCACTCTTTCTTGTTGTCTCATCCAAACGGGGTTATTCAGCGCCATTAAAGGGGAGGTGAAGGCTCTTTTTTTGTGTTGCCTCGGCTTTTCCAGGGCACACCGACGACGGAACGATTTGTTCCCTCGTTGGTACGCGTCGGCAACGCCTTATCAACACCGAGACAGTGCCGCTGCCACCCCTGCCCTGCTCCTTCGGGACGGGAACCGGCAATTCCTTTTTGGGGTTCCCATTTGCGGGTATACTTTTGCTGTCACCCGCCGTTTTGGAGAGCCTCATGCCGCCGTCCGCCGACCCCAGCGTCCTTGCGACGCTTGACCATGTCAAAGCTTCTTACCCCGCTGTGCCGTTTCTTGCCCTGGGCCAGACCGCACTTTGGGACGAGCCTACCAAAGCCGTGTGGCGGCGCCTGCTGGACTTGTTTTTGCCGCAGGCCGAACTTGTCGCGGGCGTGCATGACACCGACTATTTTGCTAAAACCGTGGCCCATTTGGGCAGCGACCAAAAGTACGTCGCCCTGCCCCACGATGACGGTAAAACACGCGACTTGTGGAGCGCGGCGGGGGAAATGAGCGCATTATTCGGCAGCGAAAGCGTGCCGACGCGCGCGCTTTTTGAAAAGCACGGGGTGCCGTTCGACCAGCTCGCGAATGCGTATGAAGGCGGCAAAGAGGCGTTTTATCAGGCCGAAACGACCGCCTGGGGATGGCGCGGCATCGCCGGCACCGAGTCGCATGATGTGATCGCCCACGATGTCCCCATTTTGGAAATCCAAGACGCCCTGCTCGCCCAGATGGACTGGGCCTTCGCGCAAAGCGTCGCCGGTCTGGAGGACGCCGCCACGCGCGACATCGCCGCCCGGACTGCCGCTGCGGTTCGCAGCTGGGTGATGGAGTTTCTGCGTACCTGCGACGCCAACTGCCGATTGTCCGACCTTTACCAGAGCTTGCTGCCCCGATTTTACGCGCTGCTCTTGGGCGACGAGCCGGCGCATTTTACGGCAACAGCGTCCACCGAATTGTTTTTGTTCACGCCTGACACCTGCGAGCGTCCCCGATTTGACCTGCTGCGCGTGTTTCTGGACCCGCAAACCCGCAAACGCGCCTGCACCGCCTACAACCGCGCCGTGGAAGGATCGGGCATCTACTCGCTGTCCCATTTCGACGAAGGCGCGCTGCCCTTCGATGTGGTCATTCCCGCGCGCGGACGGGGCACGCTGCGTTTGACCGCGCAGGGCATTATGATCGACACCCACCCTGCCCCGCTGACCCTGCCCGGCGCGCCGACCACAAAGGGCGAGCTCGCCCAAATCTTGCAGGAAGCCTTTGGCGACCGTGTTGTGCTGGTCGGCAAGGCGGTCACGTTGGTGGACATGCTGGCCTGTGAGTTTTTGGTGGTCTTCCATGAAACAGCTTCGGGCTACACCACGCGCACCCAGACCATGAACACTCGCCTGGGCGCGTTATGCCCCGCTTTTTATCCCATCATACGTTTGAGCTACCCGACCTGGGATGCCCTTTCGGCTGTGCCGCCCCAAACCATGTTTCGCCTGCCGCCGCATCTTGCGTCCACATTCGGCACGGAGACTATCGCCGCGCCCGACTTCGCCCGCCGCTGGCGCGCGGTGCTGGACGAGCAGCGGCAGGTGCTGTTGACGGTGCGCAATCTGCACAAAACGCGCGACCTCATGCGCTACCTGGAAACGCGCGACCGGGAATGCTGGTGCGACCAAGAAGCCGAATATGAAGCCGCCTTGGGCATCCTCAAAGGCGTGGCCGTCAAAAGCGACACGCTGGCCGCGCGCATGGACGAGCATGCGCAGGAGTTTGCCATGTGGAAGCAAGAGCGCCAGACTTTGGAGCAGCGCAAAGGCGAAGATTGGCGTGCCAACATCCAGCCTTTGCGCGAAAAGCTTTATCAAGCGCAGCTCACGGGGGGAAGTGTGGAAAGTTTGCAGCGCGGCATCGACCGGCAGATGGCCCTGCGCGCGACTGCTTTTGACGAGCCGCTTGCTTTGTGCCGGGAGCGCATGGACGCCACGCGCTTTATGCTGGCCGAGTTTCGACGCCAGCGCCGCCTTTTGGAGCGGGGCCGGGATGCCGCACAGGCGCGTGAGATGTTGGCGGCTTTGACCACGCAGGCACAGATGGCCCGGCTCGTCCTTGTCCGCGACGCGCACCTGACTGTGGACGGCCTGGAACACACCCATCTGCGTCCTACATCCTGGTGGCTGCCCCTGGTTGACCCGAGCGGGGCTTGGTTTGAAGCCATTGTAGAGGGCACGCAGGCGCGTTTGGAGTATTTGACGGCTCCACAACTTCCTACATAATCACACGGAAGATGGCCTCGGCGAGATGCGCGGGGTCATGGCGGGCCGTATCGGCCTGCGACGCTAAATTGGCGGCAATCGGCACGTAGCCCATTGCCCGGATGTTTTCCAGGTCCGGCTCCACGAAATGCTGGCCGGAGCGCGCATAGCGCTCCAGCACATCCGGGGCGGGCTTTTCTTTGTTCACCAGCACATAATGGAATAATTTGGAATGCGGGGAATGCGATGCTAATGCCTGCACGTGATCCGAGGCGCTGTAGCCGTCGGTTTCGCCCGGCTGCGTCATCACATTGCACACGTAAAGCTTGACCGCGCGGCTGCGATGGACGGCATCGGCAATGCCTTCCACCAGAAAGTTCGGCACGATAGAGGTAAACGCGCTGCCCGGCCCCAGAATAATGGCGTCGGCGAGAGCGATGGCTTCCAGGGCTTCGGGCATGGGCTGCGCGTTTTCGGGGCGCAGATACATGCGCTTGATCGGCAGCGGATGATGGGCAATCTCCGTTTCCCCCTCGACAATTGCGCCATCTTCCATTTCCCCCAGCAAGCACACGTTTTGCAAAGTAGACGGGTACACCTTGCCTCGAATGGCGAGAACTTTGGATGTGGCCGCGATGGCCTGTTCATAGTTGCCCTGGTACATCTCGGTCATGGCGGCAATAAAGAGATTGCCGAACGAATGCCCTGCCAATCCGTCCTGCCCTTTGTCAAAGCGAAACTGGAACAGGGCGGCCAGAGTCGGCTCGGCATCGGCAAGGGCGACCAGGCAGTTGCGCAAATCGCCGGGGGGCAGCATACCCATCTGCTGCGTCAGCCGTCCTGATGAGCCGCCGTTATCCGTGACGGTGACAATGGCAACAATGTTGCTCGTATATTCTTTGAGGCCGCGCAGCATGGTCGACAGCCCCGTGCCGCCGCCGATTACGACAATCCGCATGCCCTGCGCCAGATGCCGACGCTGAAAGATGCGGTCAGCGAGATCGTTGCGCGCATCCGGCGCGACCGCCCCCAGAATAGACCGATTAAACTGAAAGTAAGAAACGAAGATGAGGACAAGGCCCAGAATAGCCAGCGCAAACCCCATTGGCAGGTAGAACGATGGCTGGTATACGGGCCAGCCTGTGGCCTTGAACACGCCCAAAATGCCGTCGCTGAGCCACTGCATCAGCATGGTATTGGTGGTGACGCCCAGCCCAACAACCACCAGGACAATGCCGAGAACCGTCAGCAGCATCCATCGCTTGACCCGCATGCCCGGGTACAGCCACTTCAGCCAGGAAAAGACGCGCTTCACGTGCTGCTTTTCCCTACATCCCGATGCTGGATCAAGGCGCGAAAGCCGCACTGCTGCAAATGCGCGCCCAATTTCTCCGCCACCAGAACCGACCGATGCCGACCGCCCGTGCAGCCGATAGCCACTGTCAGGTACGCTTTCCCTTCCTCCACGTACTGCGGCACGCTCCAATCGACCAAGTCATACAGCTTGCCTAAGAAAATACCTGCATCAGGGTCTTGCATCACGTACGCTTCGATCTTCGGGTCACGACCGTCAAACGGGCGCAGGCTGTCGATATAATATGGGTTGATGAGAAAGCGGACATCAAAAACAAGGTCGGCATCGAGGGGCAGGCCGTACTTGAACCCAAACGACGTGACGGTGACAGTCAGTCCCTGGTTTTTGTCGGGGAATAGGGCAAAGTCGGAGAGCAACGCCTCGCGCAACTGGGCAGGTGTCAAATCCGACGTGTCAATGGTCTTGTCGGCATCTTCTTTCGTGGCTTCCAGCAAGGCACGCTCTGCCCGAATGCCCTGTAAGATACCGCCGTGCGCATCAAAGAGGGGATGGCGACGGCGTGTTTCTTTGAACCGCTGCACCAGCACAGTATCGGAAGCGTCGAGGAACAGCACGGTCGCGGCCACGTTCTGCGCTTTCACTTGCTCTAGCGCGGCGGCAAGGCCGGCAAAATACTCCCCAGCCCGCGCGTCTGTCACGACGGCCAGTCGTGCCGCCCCCGCCTGCCCGTTGCTTTGGCGGCATTGCTCGACCAGGGCAGGCAGGAGCGGCGGCGGCAGGTTGTCCGTCACTCCATAGCCCATATCCTCAAAGGCTTTGGCCGCCAAAGCTTTGCCTGCGCCCGACATGCCTGTAATCACCACCAGCTGCATCATCTTCCGCTTTGCTCCCCAGGCGCCGCGACCAGTGCGTTCAGCACCGCCGAGACAAGCCCCATGACGATTGATCCAAACAACGCGGCTTCCACGCCCCGCACATGAAAGCCAGGCACAAACTGCCCTGCCAGCCAAAACAAAACGGCGTTCAGGGCGATCCCGAACAACCCAAATGTCGCACACGTAATAGGCAGAGCGAGAAACAGCACAACAGGCCGCACGACTCCGTTGGCGATCCCCAAAACAACAGCGGCGATAGTTGTGGCTTCGATCCCCGCCAGGCCCGGCGCGACAAACAACCCCAAATGCCAATGCTGCCCCAGCAGCACCGTCAGGTACAAAGCGACCACGCCGGCGACTATGCGTAGAATGAGGTGCATCGGGGAGTATCGGCCTTATTGTCCCAACCAGCCTTGAAGCGCGAGCCAGTACAGCAAATCGCGTGTCCAGGGATGCACATGGGTAAACGGCGGCGTATCATCGCCCAGGCCCAGGCCATGCGCGCCCGTTTGGTAGATATGCAAATCAAAAGGCACGCCATTTTTGTGCAGGGCGGCGGCATAACTCAGGCTGTTTTGCGCATCGACGATTGTGTCTTCCAGTGTGTGCCAGACAAAGCAGGGCGGAGTTTGTGGCGAAACATGCCGCTCATTGGACAGTTCCAGCACTAAAGCCTCGGACGGGTGGTCGCCCAGGAGGTTTTGGCGCGTCCCTACGTTCGTGCCCACTCCCATCGTGATAACGGCGTAGCACAAAACGCCCAGGTCAGGCCGTGAGCTTTGCCGCTCCACCGGGTCCCCACTCGCGGGCCGCCCACTGTCAAAGTGCGTCAAAAGTGTGGAAGCGAGGTGTCCGCCCGCCGACGACCCCATCACACCGACGCGGTGCGGGTGCACATGCCATTCTTCGGCGCGGGCGCGGACGGTGCGCAGAGCGCGGGCGGCATCTTCCAGCATGACCGGATGACGGTAGCCCTGCGCACCCAGTCGGTATTTCAAGACAAACGCGGTGAGGCCGTGCCCATTAAGCCACTCGGCATAAGCGCGGCCTTCGTGGTCTATGGACAGACCGCTGTACCCGCCGCCCGGACAAACCACGAATGCCGCACAAGCGGCATCGGCATGATTGGGCAGATAAGGTGTCAGGGTGGGCACGTCTTCCGGCGCAGTGCCCCGCGCGCCGGGGGCGTCTTCCGCCCACAAACGGACAGGAACTTGCGGGGTGGATAACGTCGGCAATGTCAGCATAAAAAATAGTCCTAGACACCACGCAAGTTTCATGCGGATATGATACCGTAGAGAAGGCTCCAAGTCAAATAGACTCGCCGCCGTGCAGAAGCTCGTGCACCGGGGCCGCCATGCGCCCGCTTATGGCAGGGGCATTGGCGATCTCGTCCACGCCGCACGCATCGCGTCATAATTGTCATAAGCGGGCACAGCGGGCGCGTCCCAGTCCGCTGCAAAGGTTGCCATCCGTCCCCGCAGTTCCGCCGCCTGCTCCGGGCTGATGTTGTATGCGGCTAAGTTTCTCTTGTCTGGTGCGAGCAACGTCACCAGCACGGGCGCGTCTTCGGCTACGTTTGCGGGCGGCGCAGTCAAGACGACGCGCCCATTCCGTCAGACGCCTTCCACAACGGTCATGGCCTACTCTTCTTGTATCAAGGCCGGCATATCTTGGGAGACGGTGGGAGTATCATTCCAACGGCTCCACCGAGACGCTACCGCCGTCCGTTACTTCCAGTGTCACCAAACTGCCGAATAGCAAAGACATTCCCAGCAAAGCGTCACCTTCCTGACTCCTGCACCGCAATCGGCACACGCCTATCGTCCCACAGTGCGAATGCCTTATAGATATACGCTGTGATCGTGCTGCCGTCTCCCAGTACCACGGGCACGCTCCCGCGCGGCGGCAAAGTCGAGTTCGGCAATGAGCGCCCCTGGCAGCGTCAGATAGCCGTTAAAGCCGGTGTAGTACTGCGCGCAGCTCCACCTGCACCCCGCCCGGCCCGGCGACACGCACGTTCACGATGGCTTCTCGTTCGGGCGTGACTTCCCCGGTAATCATGGGGTGTTTGGCCTTAATCGCCCACCCAGACGCACGGCGGCGGGGTAGCCAATCTTGAGAATGCAAAGTACGGCAGCAGGGTTAGCGTCCATCATGGCATCCGTGAGCGGCAGGTATTCCGGCCCCACCTCGTAATCGCCAGTGTTTATGTCGATGACGACGAACTTGCCGACGCTGCCCGGTTCGAGTTGCGCTTTCAGACGCTCACGATAAATAGCCTCGCCCCGGCCAACAACTTCCTCCGATGTCAATGCTGTGGTTGGCATAGTGTCTTTCTACCGTGTCAAAACCGTTGCGCACGCTACGTCATAATTGTCATACGCATTCATGCCGGGTGCATTCCAACCTTCTGCAAACGATGCCAACCGCGCCCACGGTTGCGCCGCCTGCTCCAGGCTGATGCCGTGCGCGGCTAAATCGGTCTCGCCGGGCGCGAAGAACGTCACCGGGACAGGCGCGTCTTCGGCTATGTTCGCGGGCGGCGCACCCAACACCACGCGCCCGTTCTGTCAAATGCCTTTCACAACAGTCATGCTCTGTACCCTCCCGGATATGCAGGCGTACCGTCATCGTTAAGAAACTGCAAAGGAGGGTCAGCCCAATCAGGCTTTGGCGTCAGTGTTCCCTCCGGCTCAATCAAGTAGATGTCGGTGTTCGTGTCAAACTCGCCCTTGGCGAAAAGCCAAGCTTGTGTGATAATGCCGTTTTCTATTCTTACCGCCGCTCCGCCCGTGGGAAACGCACACCTTGGGCAGTGTATCCATGACCAACTGCCAACGTCAGTTGTTATCAAATTAACAAAGGCGGGGTCGCCAATGTTGGCCTCGTTGTCGGCAAAGTAAGTCCACGCAGGAATGCTGCCGTCTTGCAGTTTGCGCCAGCGTATCGGCTGCCCTATTTGATAATCCTCCGTGGATGGCTGCGACATGAAACAGTAGCCCCACTGGAATTGGATAATTCTGTCATGCACACACCCGCAGCGGGGGCAAGCCGCGATGGTTTCCACGTAGGCTAAACGCGGCACGATTACGCGCCTCCCTCGCCGCCGTGCAGCAATTTATGCACCGAAGCCGCCACGCGCCGGTTCATGGCGGGGGCATTGGCGATTTCGTCCACGCTGGCGTGTTTGAGCCTGTCCACGCTGCCGAAGAACTTCAACAGTTCGCGCCGCCGCGTCTGCCCGATTCCCGGTATCGTATCCAGCACGGATAGGGTCGCGTTCTTGCCGCGCAGTTGACGATGGTACGTGACACTGTACCGATGCACTTCATCCCGGATACGCTGGAGCAGAAAGAGAGCTTGCGAGTTCTTGGGCAATACCAGAGGGTCGGACTTACCCGGCGTGTACACGAGTTCAAATTGCTTTGCCAGGCCGATCATGTTCAGCTCAAACTCCAATTCCGTGGCGACCGAGACGGCGACGGCTAGTTGCCCTTTGCCGCCGTCAATCAGCATCAAGTCGGGCAGCTTGGCCCACTTGGCATGGCCGTCTTTTGCCTCCGTCAAACGCCGGGTCAAGACTTCGCGCATCATGGCGAAGTCGTTGGGCTCGCCGGTTTGGGTGGGGCGCTTGATCTTGAAGCGCCGGTACTCACCCTTGGCGGGCTTGCCGTCTTCAAAGACTACCATGCCCCCGACGGAAAAGCTGCCCTGAATAGTCGAAATATCATAGGCTTCAATGCGCTCCGGCGGGCTGTCCAGGCCCAGCGCGTCTTGCAATTCCATCAACGCCCCAATGGTCCGGTCGTGCTCCCCCGCCGCCGACTGCCGTATCTGCTCCAAAGCGAGCTTTGCATTGGTGGCAGCCATCTCCAAAAGCTGCTTCTTTTCCCCACGCTCCGGGACGGTCAGGGTGACTTTGGTGCCCTTCTTTTGCCTGAGCCATTGTTCGATAATCACGGTTTCTTCGACGTGGGCGGGCAGGATAATCTCTTTGGGCACGTAGGCGGCTTCTTGATAGTATTGTTTGACGAACTCCGCCGTCGCTGTTTCCATGCTGTCGTCGTCTTCCGTACCGTCCAACAGGAAGTGTTCCTGGCCGATGAGCTTGCCTGCCCGGATGAAAAACATCTGGACGGCGCTTTTGCCGTCCTCATTGATGATGGCGACAACGTCCTGGTCGGCAGCATTGGTGCTGACCACCTTTTGACGCTCGATCAATGTTTCCACCGCGACAATCTGGTCACGCAATCGCGCCGCCTTCTCAAACTCCAGGTTCTCCGCTGCCGTGTCCATTTCGGCGCGCATTTGCTTGACCAGCTTGTCCTGCTTGCCGTCCAAAAACAGCGCCACATCGTCCACCATGCGCCGGTATTCTTCCTTGTTGCCCAATCCCGCGCAGGGCGCATGGGGACACCGCCCCATGTGATGGTACAAACACGGCCTCTGCTGCGGCGTATTATCCCACCGCTTGCGGCAAGTCACCAGGGGAAACAACCGATAAAGCAGGCGCAGGCTGTCCCACACCGCCCGCGAATTGGTGAACGGCCCAAAGTATTTAGATCCGTCCTGCTTGACCTTGCGCGTCACCAGCAGGCGTGGAAACGGCTCATTCATCGTCAAAACTAAGTAGGGATAGTGCTTATCATCCCTCAGCCGAATGTTGTAATGGGGCCGGTGCTGCTTGATGAGGTTGCATTCCAGCACTAATGCTTCCAGCTCGCTGTCCACGACCACGATGTCCATGTCCGCGATGCGCTGCACCAGCTTGCGCGTTTTGGGGCTGTGGTTCGCCCCTTTCTGGAAATACGAGCGAACCCGGTTGCGCAGGTTGACCGCCTTGCCGACATAGATAATCTCGCCCTTGTCGTCTTTATACAGATAACAGCCCGGCGAGGTGGGCAGAGACTTGAGCTTCTCTTCAAGCGTGGGAGGGAGTGCCGCCATAGTGCTTTATTATAGCACGTGGGGCGCAGCCATCGGCGCACAGGCATTGCCTGCGGCTTGCCAGCGCGTAGTATAGGCTTACCAACGACGGACGGCTTTCTTCCGCCGTTGCTCATGGCTAGGCACAGGCGGGGACACCGGAAAGCAAGAAGGAAGGAATGGGCGCGAAGCGTGGCGAACACTTCAGTTAGCAAGCTGACTTGACTGACTATACCGAAAAGTGAGCAGGTCGAATGCGCTAAGGGAGGTTACATGAACAAGTTTCTGGAGTATGTAGGCATTTTGATGTTGCTAGGAGGAATTGCTGGCGCTGTATATTTCTTCCTGTTCTTCAACGTCACCGTCACGACTGAGCCTGTCAGTTTCATGGGCCAATCTGTTGGTGGTGGTGAGCATGTCAACAACTTAGGATTAATGGCTGACAGACAAAATGGCCTTATTCTTAGCATCGGCTCTGCCGTTCTCGGTGCTGTTTTCCTGTTCGTAGGTCACAGCATGACAGAGAAGATGAAAGCCCCACTCCAAAGTACGCCAAGTTTAGAACAGCCGAAACTTTGCTCTTCTTGTGGAAAGTACTACACCGGCTCGCCTGCCTTTTGTCCTAACTGTGGCAAATCTTTGGCTTAAATAGCGTTAGCACAAACAACTAAGGAGTAACAGTCAATGAAAATTAATGACGACCATATGTATCATGGGGCCGCATTGATACAAATCGCAGAGCATCCTCAGTTCACGGCAATCAACGCTTTTAAGTATAAAAAGGGGATTTCACGCAGTTCTTTTGCTGTCAATGATCTGATAGGTGTTTATCTGAAGTATGCTTCACAGCCTACACAGCCTCATCAAGAATACGTGTTTAACTTCAATCAGCCACACTTAGATGAGTTGAAGGATTTACGTAAACAGAAAGAAAAAGTGTTTTTAGGGCTTGTGTGTGTTGGCGCAAAACAGATTTGCTGCATTTCTTATGAGCGGCTTCACGACCTGATTATGAAGCGTGCTGATGCCAAAGGACAGCAAGAGGATACGTACTCGGTCCTTGTTACAGTGTTAGATGGACGGCGGTTTCGCGTATATGCCAACGCACCCGGAGAAAGAAATAAAAAGCTAGGTGAGATAATGATTCCACGTAGCGACTTTCCTGGTTGCCTCTTTTCGTAAGTCTAGTTGGCCCATCGTGTGCGGCTGTTGTAGTGTCCGCGCCATTTTGATTTGACAAAAGCCTGCAACCACCCAAACAAGGAAACGCACCCATGAACAAAACGACTGCCCTCAACACACCCACCGATGACACGGCGGCCTACGAAGCAGACATAAACCACACACTCGCCGAAATGCGGCGCATTCAGCAACAGATGGCCGATGACCGCCAGGAGATTGAGAGCCTTCAAGCGGAAACCCGCGCCATTCTCACCGACATCATGCACACGCTGAGGACCGCCTAAACCATGTGGCAGAAGATTTCGGAGATGGCGAAGATGCTGTTCACCTTCGGCGAAACATTGCAGCAGAACCGCGCCGACATCAAAGAACTTCAGCGCGAAATGCGGCAGCTCTCCACCGCTGTGCAACTGCTCGCGCGGGAAATGCAGCACACGCGCGAGAACGAAGCGCACGAACGGGAAAAGATGGCCCTGCGGCTGGAGAATGCCCTGCTGAAGTTTGACAAGCGTCTGCCCCCGCCGCCCAAAGACGCGGGCGAATAGCCCCCAGCGCAGGCAAGAAGAGGCGGAAAAAGAGGAAGTGGCACCCACAGCTTCTTGATACCATGACAAGTAAGAGGAAACCGATGCAAACGCACTACATTCTCAGCGAATATCTCAATCAGGCGATGGCGCAAGCCGAATACGATAAGGTGGAAGACCACTCTTTTTCAGGCCGCATTCCGCCCTGCCCAGGCGTCATCGCGTTTGGCTTTTCTTTGCGTGCCTGCGAGGAAGAACTACGCTCCACCCTGGAAGACTGGCTATTGCTCGGCCTGAAGCTAGGCCATGTCCTGCCGGAAGTCAGCGGCATCAACTTAAATCAGGAGCCGGTCAATGAGTCATTGGAACCCATGCCGGCGTAGCGTGTTCATCCGCCGCCTGCGCGCGCTTGGCTTTGACGGTCCCTATTCCGGCACCAAACACCAGTTCATGACCTTTGCTCATTATCGCCAGACCATTCCCAGCAACGATGAGTACTCGGTTCCCCAACTGCGAATGATGCTGCGAGAAGTCGAACGCATCATTGGCCGAGACATCACAGCCGCCGAATGGAACCGTCTCTAAGGCGTCACTCACTCAAGCCGCACGGGAGCACAAGCCGGGACTATGGAGCAAGCTGCGGCAGGTGCAGATTGACGCCCCACAGACTTTGCATCCCGCCTCACCGACGAACACTGACCGGAGGAGAGCTTATGACAGACACACAACTTCTCTCCCGTATTGCCGCCGACCCGGCTGTTCTGGCGGGAAAGCCCGTTGTGCGCGGGACACGCCTTGCGGTTGAGTTTGTGCTGAAACTGCTGGCGCATGGGGCCACGCAAGCAGACATCCTGGCCGAGTACGATGGCCTGACCGAAGACGACATCGCGGCGTGTCTGCTGTTTGCGGGCAAGTCTTTGGAGGAAGCGGCGTTTATGCCCCTCGTCCCGGTGGCGGCATGATGCGTTTTCTGGGGAACGAATGCACCGGCCCCGGTGTCGCCGCGTGGCTTGGAGGGCAAGGCCATGACGTGTTTTCGTTGTTTGACGAGGCGCGGGGCGCGACGGACGATGTTCTTATCACAAAAACATACGCTGAAAACCGGATACTGATTACCAACGACAAAGAATTTGGCGAGAGGGTGTACCGCGAGCGCCGCCCGCACCAGGGCGTTGTGTTTCTGCGTCTGGCGGATGAATGCACCGCCGTCAAAATCGCCGCCCTGCAAGCGCTATTGGACAATCACGCCGCGCGTCTGCTGGGTAGCTTTGTGGTGGTAATGGAAGACAGGGTTCGCTTTGCAAACGCCCCGGTGACCTGATGGCAACAGTCAAACTTCGCCTTTTCTGGCACGGAAGGAATGGACGCGGGTCGTAGCGAACATCCCCGCAGCAGGCAACCCGGCGCGAGTGACATATGGTTTCGGCGCACAAACACCGCATGCTGTGCGCGTTTCGCCGCCAAACAAGGTGCAGAGAGGGAGGGCGGTCTTTGCCGCACCAACGCGTGTACCATGCCGCAATCGGGCGGCATAGTAACAAGTTATGTCGCAGCAGGCAGGCTTTCACCGCTTGTCCTGTGCGCGGTGCGGCTGACAACATAACTTCCCGTTGCAGCCGCGCAGCGATAGCGGGGCGCGCTTGACGTAAGCGCCTGCGTGCGAGGCTGAACTACGACGTTAGACCGCCGCTCCAAGAACCCTTCTTTCGGACGGAAGGCAAAGAAACACAAGGAAAATTATGACACCTCAACAATGCTTTGGCGTCGTCATCCGAACCTTCGGGCTGTTTCTACTGCTCAGTAGCTTATACTTTCTTTTTACGGGACTCTATTTGGTATTTACCCCGTTGGCGCGGCTTCATTCGCCGCCCTCTACCTATGTTGTTTATGGAATCGGGAGCGGGATCGTCTGTCTGTATTTTCTGCGTGGCGCAACGGGTCTGATCGGCTTCTGCTATCCCACGCCTCGGTCGTCGGGAGCAGACCAAGCGCCGGTCTAACAATGCGCTGCACCGATGCGAGCAGGCCGCCCCGGACTTCAGTCCGGGGTTGAAGCGAGCCTCCACCCATCCGCTCAGGGTGGGTGGCCTCATGCACGCATGTTAGGCCGCATCGCTCT
>JAABUZ0100004025.1_pt1 | contig 20790 bp, 20 predicted proteins | sample 5562091 | NCBI WGS metagenome assembly JAABUZ01 (sample SAMN12813069, study PRJNA571459) | rock metagenome | isolation source: Antarctica rocks | place: Antarctica: Victoria Land, Linnaeus Terrace sud | collected 2015-12-21 | reverse complement strand
TGCCGCCGGAGGCGCGACGAATCACCGGAAAGGGCTGTTCGACGCCGTTCTCATCAAAAATAATCACATTACAGCGGCAGGCGGCGTCGCGCAAGCCCTCGGGAACGCACGGAGTTTCGCCGGCCCCGTCGAGATCGAAGTGCGGACACGCGCTGAACTTGACGAGGCCCTCGCGGCGGGAGCCAAGAGCCTGCTTCTGGACAATCTTTCGCCGGAGGAAGCCGCCGAATGGATTCGTTTTATCGCGGGCCGCGCCACCGTTGAACTCTCCGGCGGCATCACTCTCGACACCATTCGAGCTTATGCCGAGGCTGGCCCCGATTACATTTCCTGCGGAGCCATCACGCACTCCGCTACAGCCGTTGATATCAGTTTCCGTCTCGAATTGGAGCAGGACTGATGCCGCTTGATGTGCGGCGCGTGCAAAGCCTGCGCCCGCAAAATCCGATTCACTATTTCCCTACTATCGGCTCCACCATGACAGAGGCGGCTCGTCTGGCGCAAGCAGGCGCGCCGCATGGCGCTGTGGTCATCGCTGAAGAACAAACCGCCGGACTAGGCCGCCTGGGCCGCAAATGGATTTCGGAAGCGGAAGCGGGAATCTACAGTTCCACCCTGCTTCGGCTGCCGCTTCCGACCCGTCAATTTCCTGTCATTAGCCTGCTGCTGGCTTTGGCCGCCGCCGCCGCGATTCAAAAATCCGCGCCCGTCGCCTGCGATTTGCGCTGGCCGAATGACGTGCTGATTGACGAAGAAAAGGTGGCGGGTATTCTGCCTCATTTGGTGGACAACTGCATCATCGCGGGCATTGGGATCAACGTGAATCAAACCGTTTTCGAACCCGGCCTCCGCACCCCCGCAACTTCTCTGAAACTCGCGGTCGGCCACGCCGTCGCCAGGGAAACCGTGCTGATTAATTTGCTGGAATCCATTGACGCCTTTACCCGCGCACTGGTCACGGACGGCCCCCAAGCAATTCTGGAAGCGTTCACGCAAGGCTCCAGTTACGTCACGAATCGGAAGGTCATGATTGAAGACAGCGGCGCGACCGGAACCACGGCGGGGCTGGATGAGAACGGCTTTCTTCTGATTCGCTCGGAGGAGGGGCAACTGGAAAGGATAGCGGCCGGTGGTGTTCGGCCCGCCGCTTGACTTCCGGCATGTCGGATGCTCAGAATCGCAAGCGGGAAGAGGAAGGGAATTGGCCCGGCAATTACTTCAACTACTTCACTGAAGTGGAGGAATGCTTCCAGCGCGCCCGCGGCACCGGCCTGTTCCTGTTGTCGCCCTTGGATTGGGCGCTCATCGAGAGCTGGCGGACTTCCGACATCCCGCTGGAGGCCGTTCTTAAAGGCATTAACCAGGCATTCGAAAAATGGCGCAGCCGTAAAACGAAACGCCGGCAAGTCAACTCTCTCGCCTACTGCGCGCAAGCCGTGATGGAGCTTGCGGAGCGCACGCCCGCTCGGAGATCCTCCGCGCCCTCCGACGCTCCTCCCTTTGCAATGGAGGAAATCTCCCGTCATCTGCATGCCTGCGCCGCGCAACTGCGTGCCAGGCCGGAAAGCGCGCTGCACGAAATGGCCGCTGCCCTGGATGCCTTGAGCGCCGAAGCCGCGAACTACATGGCGAACCTGGGAGAGCTGGAGCAGCGGCTTACCGCTATGGAAGAAAAGACCGTCGCCGTGCTGCGCGCTTCTCAGACGGACAAAGAGCTGTTCGCCATTCGTCAGGCCCTGGACGCCGAACTGCGGCCCTATCGCGGCAAAATGACAGCAGATCAACTCGCCCTGCTGGAGCGCCGCTACATCGACACCGCGCTGCTCGAACGCGCTCAACTTTCGCGCCTCAGCCTTTTTTATCTCCGTTGATCTGATAAAGTCTTCGACGGATGATGCCCACCGATCATTTGCGTCCTCAGCCCCTGCATTGGTTCGCCCTCGGCCTGCTGGTTTTATCGGTGGGCATCAATTACGTCGACCGCGGAAATCTTGGCGTTGCCGCCAGCAGCATTGAAGCAGACCTACACTTCGCGCCCGACAAACTGGGGCTGCTGAGCACCGCGTTCTTTTTGACGTACGCTTTTTGCGCGATTGCAGCCGGCAAACTGATTGATCACTGGAATGTGAATTGGATATACGCAATAGCATTTCTGCTTTGGTCGGCGGCTACGGGCCTTACCGGACTGGCAAGCTCATTTCTAACTCTTTTCGCTCTGCGCCTTCTTCTCGGAATCGGAGAGTCCGTGGCTTATCCTGCCTACTCCAAAATCATTGCTTCCACATTTCCGGAGCGGCTGCGCGGGACTGCTAACGCTTCCATTGATGTCGGATCAAAGCTGGGTCCGGCTCTGGGCGTAGTTCTGGGATTTAAGCTAATTCATTGGCTGTCTTGGCGCTACATGTTTCTAGCTATGGGCGCGGCAAGCCTGCTTTGGTTGATTCCTTGGTGTCTGATTGTGCCGAGGCTTTCAAAACGTTCCGTCAAAAAAGCTTCGGTCTGGACTCCCACTTATCTGGAACTAATAAACGAACGTGCTTTGTGGGGAACGATACTAGGACTCTTTGGAGGTAATTACACCTGGTACCTGTTTTTGACTTGGCTCCCCTATTACTTTGAGCATGAACGCCATTACACAAAGGACCGCCTTGCTTTTGTTGCTTCTCTGCCGTTCTGGTCGGTTGCCGCTTCTTCCATGCTGTTCGGGCTGCTGGCGGATGCGCTGATCCGTCGCGGTTACCGGCCCGGCAAAGTGCGGCAGGCTTTCATCTCGTCCGGCTTGCTTCTTTGCTGCCTATTGATGGTGCCTGCCTTCTTGGCTACTCAGGAATGGGTCTCTGTTCTGTTTTTTGTGCTGGCCTGCTTTGCGCTAGGCGGATTTTCCTCCAACCATTGGGCATTTTCGCAAACTCTGTCCGGTCAGGAAGCAGCCGGAAAATGGACCGGCTTCCAAAACTGCTGCGGCAACTTCGCCGGCGTGATTGCGCCTTATGTCAGCGGACTCGTTCTTCGCGAAACTCACTCGTTTGTTTTTTCCTTCGTAATTGCCTGTGTAGTCCTGTTACTTGGAGTACTCGGCTATACGTTTGTTGTGGGAGATCCTATCCCAGTGGTATGGCGCAAAGACTCACAAGAGTTGCATACTGTTAACAACTCTGAACGGGCTTGAAAAGAGCACCGATTCGGCAGTCAAACGCATCAGAGAAGTAAACAAGTTCCGGTAGCCGCGCTGTTTCCCATAGTTGGGAACACGCGCTCTGATAGGTCTGCGCACCCGCCTCTTGGTTGTGGTGTGCTGTCCGGTGGGTGTCTTCCTCCGAGTTGCCCACCGGACTAATTTCTTGATTTCCTGGCGATCATGGCAAGGCGGAATGCCGGCCGGTAGGCAGCGATTTCCGCGTTCTTAATTCCGGCTTGCTCACTGAGGGATTTTAACTCCGAAGCGCGAAACGAAGCCCGCACCGAAATAGGACCGTCGTGCAAGGTAAGCCGCTTCCAGCGAAACACGAATTTAGTCGCGGGAAGAAATAAGTAGGGAAGAATATGCCGTTCGAGATCGCAAACTACCAGCGCTTTTCGGGCTGTGGCGTAAGCGTTCCGCAGCAGTTCTGTTACCTGTTCATCGCTGAAGTGATGCAAAAACAGGGAGCAAAATACGAGGTCAAAGCTCCCCGGCGCGAAAGGAAGCTGAAAAGCGTCGGCAATTACCTTGGGCATAGGGGCGGCTTCGCAGTTGACCAAATTGTAATCAAGACTCGTAATGCTGGCGGACGGATAGGCCCTTTGAATGACACGCGCCGAATCTCCGGAAGCCGCGCCTATGTCCAGCAGGGAGAATGCCTGCTTCTTCTCCACAACCCGCGCCAAGGTCTTAAGAATTGTCGAATGGCCCCCAAAGCGGCGATTAATCCGGACCAGATCCTCCAGATTGACTCGCGCTTCTTCCGGTTCGGCGTGGTCCAGCAGTTCGGGTTGAATGTGGCGCTGTGAAAACATCCTTGTTAATGGCAATGGTACAAGGATGAATAACACATGGAAATTGTTATCCCGAACGGAGGCTGGGTAGAGGCAATCTGCGGACCGATGTTCTCGGGAAAAAGCGAAGAACTGATCCGGAGACTGCGGCGCGCCAGAATCGCGCGAAAACGGGTGCAGGTATTCAAGCCCGCCTACGACAACCGGTACGCAACGGACGAAATCGTAAGCCATGCCAACGTCCGCATGCGCTCTGAATCCATCGGATCAGCCCAGGAGATTTTAGATCGGCTGAACTGGAAAACAGAAGTGGTCGGCATCGATGAGTCGAACTTTTTCAGCCCTGAGCTGGTGGATGTCGTCAACTACCTGGCCGATCACGGAAAACAGGTCATCGTCGCGGGCCTTGACACGGACTTTATGGGACGGCCTTTTCCGCCCATGCCCGCGCTGCTTGCCGTCGCGGAGTCCATTACCAAAACCCTGGCCGTCTGCCTGCGCTGCGGCTCGCCCGCCAAGCACTCGCAAAGGCTGGTGGACTCGGGCGAGCTGATTCTGGCGGGAGCCGATGACGCTTATGAGGCGCGCTGCCGACGCTGCTTCGAGCCCGGCGTGCCGCGTCAAGCTTCTCTGAATTTTCCGCAAACGCTTGCCTCTATTGACTTATTGAACGGCGCTTGAAACATAATGGAGATAGGACACGTCTTTTTAGCCATCGAAGCTAGGCGTGCAAGCCAAGCTGACTTTTCAACGGGGAACATTCCCACATTATGAGCACCACACCACAACAGCCGACCTACATTATTCCTGCGCCGTCAGGTCCCAATTGGAAGATGCCGCTTCTGATTGGCTCTCTACTTCTGCTATTAGGTTCTAACATTTACCTTTTTGTGCAGCTAGACCATATGCGCGCGGACAACCGCAACGAAGTGGCCAAGCTGTCAAGCGCCATCGACCAGATGAAAGTTGATTCCTCGGCGGCGGTGCAGCAATCCGCTCAACGCGTACAAGCGTTGCAATCCGAGTTGTCCCGGTCGCGCCGGGCAGCCGAACAGGCCGTTGGTCAAGCCAAAATCGACGCGCAGCGCCGCGTGGAGTCCCTGCAAAACAGAGTGACTCAGGAGCAAGCCGCGCAGCAACAAGCTATTGCCGCTGTCAAGCAAACCGCCGACACGACAACCACGCAGCTTGCCAGTGTTACCACGGACGTGGGAACGGTAAAGACCGATGTTCAGAGCACGAAAAGCCAGTTGGAGCAAACCGTTGCCAACCTGAAGCGCGCCACAGGCGAACTCGATACCCACTCCAGCCTGATTGCCACGAACGGCAATGAATTGAAAGCGCTGCGGGAGTTGGGCGAGCGGAATTACTCGGAATTTACTATCAATAAATCGAAAACCCCGACGCGGGTGGGTGATGTTCTGGTGGAGCTGAAGAAAGTGGATGTGAAGCGCAACCGCTTTACCATTACCATCACCGCCGACGACAAGCTTGTGGAGAAGAAGGATCGGACCTTGAACGAGCCGATTCAGTTCTACACGCTCAAAGCAAGGCAGCCCGACGAAATTGTCGTGAACCAAGTCCGCAAGGATACGATTGTCGGTTATTTGGCAACCCCGAAGGTCCAGAATGGAAGAGCGGGATCATAAGCTATTGGAGATTGTGTGAGATACCCTGAACAACTGATTGCCCCTATGCGGGCTGATTTAACGCAGTACGGCGTTGCTGAAGCGAGAACGCCGGATGAAGTGAACCGCTTGCTTGGGCCCGGCAGCGGCAATGTTTTGATGATCGTGAACTCTGTTTGCGGTTGCGCGGCGGGCAAGGCCCGGCCAGCGGTCGGGATGGCGCTGTCCAACGATGTCAAGCCGGATAAGGTGGCTTCGGTCTTTGCGGGCGCGGACCTGGAAGCCGTGGCGCGTGTTCGGGAATTGCTGCCCGGCTTGCCCCCGTCTTCGCCCTCCATGGCTCTTTTCCGTGACGGCAAGCCTGTTTTTATGCTGCATCGCCAGCAAATCGAGTCCCGGCAAGCTCCTGAAATTGCACAATTGCTGGTCCAGGCTTTCGATCAATACTGCGTCACGGCAAAGCAATAGCAGTCGTGACGGTTCCTGCTCCGTACAATCCGTGAGCGTCGATGAACTGCCGCACAGAAAGCGGCAGTTCCGGCGTGGGTTCACCCGCTTGCAGCCGGGTTCGGACCGTAGTGCTGGCAATCGGAAGTTGGAGATCATCCAGACGTAATATGCTTGCGTCCGGCGGTATTTGGTAAGTTCGCCCTGGTCTGGAAACAACAATAAACTTGGCAAGCATTAAGACATCCTGCCACCGTTTCCAGGTTTTCAACTCATCAAACGCATCCGCCCCAATCAGAAAGAACAGTTCGTCAGCGGGCTTTAACCGCGGACGGAACCTTTCCAGCGTATTGACCGTATAGCTGTGGCCCTCCTCACCTTCTTCCAGCCGGGAAGCGGCAAAGGCCGGATAAGGCGCGCACGCCAGTTGTACCATCTGAAAACGATCCTCAAACGGCGTCAAGTGCAGCCCGTCTTTATGCGGCGGATTCGCCGCAGGCACGAATAGAACCTCATGCAGGCCGAAACGCTTCTGTGCCTCCTCCGCAATCCGCAAGTGAGCGTTATGAATTGGATCAAACGTGCCGCCGAACAGGCAAATGCGTTTGCCTGACATCATGAGGCCCGGCTTGCCTTGCGTTCGCTTGTCATCTGTTCCTTCGCTGCCTGGCTGGCTAACTCATCACAACGATTGTTGTCTTCATGCGCGGCATGGCCTTTCGTCCACGTCCACTCAATCTGGTGACCGGCTACCAGTTCATCGAGAATCACCCAAAGATCCTGGTTCACGACTGGTTTCTTGCCCGCTGTTTTCCAGCCATTCCGCTTCCAGCCATGAATCCAGGTGGTAATGCCGTCTTTCAGATAATTCGAATCCGTGATGATTTCTATCGAGCAGCGCTCTTTCAAGCGCTTTAAACCCTCAATAGCGGCAGTGAGTTCCATGCGGTTGTTGGTGGTTTCGGGGGCGCAGCCGAACAATTCGCGCTTGTGCTCGCCGTAACGCAAAATACAGGCCCAACCGCCCTTGCCCGGATTGTCTAAACAGGCTCCATCTGTAATCAACTGAACCTGTTTCAAGCGACTTCAGCGCACTCCAAAGCTTCGCTGCCCGCCAGTTGCTCCGTGAAAAACGCGTCCACGATTTCCAGAATTCGGGGAATGCTCTGGGAGCGATAAATCTCCGCGCGCAGCTTGGAACCGTTTCGCACGCCATGGGTAAAGTACGTGGCAAACTGCTTCATTTTGCCCACGGCATCCGATTCCCCATGCTCTTGCAGCATCAAGTAGTAGGTCTTCATCATCCGGTAGCGCTCCTGGTCGGGCGGCACGAAATAGGAGCCGGTACGCAGGTATTCGTCGATCTGGCGGAAAATCCAAGGATTGTAGGAAGCAGCGCGGCCAATCATGACCGCGTCGCAGCTTGTTTCGCGGTACATGCGTAAAGCATCTTCGGGCTTCTCAATGTCTCCATTGCCAATGACCGGAATCTTGACCGCCGCCTTGATCGCGGCAATATGGGACCAATCGGCGCGTCCGCTATAGCCTTGTTCCCGGGTGCGCGGGTGGAGCGCCACCGCCGCCAATCCGCAATCTTCCGCTATTCTCGCCATTTGCACGGCAACCAGTTCACGGTCATTCCAGCCCGCTCGGAACTTGCAGGTAAGCGGAATGGAAATACCCGCGCGCACTGTCTGCAGAATGGATTGGACCAGCGGCAAGTCGCGCAGCAGGCCGGAACCACCATTGCATTTGACGACTTTATTGACGGGGCAGCCGAAGTTGATGTCAACCACATCAAATCCACGGTCTTCGCACACTTTGGCCGCTTCCGCCATCACGGTCGGATCGGAGCCGAAAAGCTGACAGGTAATCGGATGCTCTTCCGGCTCGAAGTAAAGATAACGAAAGTTCCGATTCTGCTTTCTGGCCGTCTTGGTGCTGACAACCCCATGCGAGCTGGTGAATTCGGTCATCAACAGGCCGCAGCCCCCCTGCTTGCGAATCAAACGGCGGAACACGGTGTCGGTCACTCCGGCCATGGGCGCCAGCACCGTGGCCGGGCTGATAGGAATCGATCCGACCTGGTACGAGCGCGGAAAGTCAAAAATGTGCTTGTCCGTCATCCGATGACTTTATTTTAACTATCCTCCGTGAAACGTAAGGCCGCAAAATTACGTTTCCCATGTAGCGGGGTGTGCTTGTGGAATCGTCGAGTCTGGTCAAAGTTGCCGCTGCTTTTCTGATTGGCGTAGTGGTTGCGCTCGGAAGCGCGCTGATCTATGTCCGGACAAGCGACATTCCGGAGAAGCCGTTCAATGCGGCTCCAGCCATATTGAAACCGAGCCAAGCGCCAGAACCAGATCTTCCATCCGTACCTAAAACTGAAACAGATGTCGTGGTTAAAGAACAGCCAAAGCCGTTACCTAAGAGGGGGGAAATAGGGCCGAAACTCGCCCGCGCTGCCCAACAGCAGCGGCATCAGGAACCAATCACGGTGATCGCGCAGGCTCATTCTCCCACAACGGTGGCTCTTCCACCCTCCACTCCCGTGAGGATGCCTAACCCGGCTCCAGTTGTGAACGATCCCACCCCGTTACCGTCCGTACCAGAGCCTGCCCCGATAGGACAAACCGCGCCAACCCCTGCCGCGAACCGGGAAGCGCATGTGATTACGCTCCAGGCAGGAACAAATTTGGCCATTCGTCTGGGTGAAACCTTAGCTTCCGATCATAACTACACGGGCGATACTTTTCGGGCAACGCTCGAAGCGCCGATCATCGTGGACGGCTTCATCATCGCTGACCGGGGTTCAAAGGTGCTGGGCAAAGTGGTGAACGCGCAACAGGCGGGACGCGTGGAAGGCTTATCGGGCCTAACTCTGGCGTTGGTGGAGATCAACACCACGGACGGCCAGCGCGTTCGCATACAGACCGATCTTTACAGTAAGCAAGGGCCGGGAAGCGCCGGCTCGGATGCCGCCAAAATAGCGGGCGGCGCGGCTCTTGGAGCCATCATCGGAGCTATCGCCGGAGGCGGCAAAGGAGCCGCTATCGGCGCGGGCGCGGGCGGCGCGGCGGGAACCGGAGTGGTATTGGCAACACGCGGGAAGCCTACCGCGCTGCCTAGCGAAACCCGCCTAACCTTCCGGCTTTCCGCTCCCGTCACCATTACAGAACAACTGAACAATTAATCTGCAGCAGCTTTAACTCGCCTTTGAACAGCACCGCTGATTTCTTAAAGGCCACCATCCCGGGCAGCCGCTGCCGGTGCATCAGATCCGCCGGACGCCGCGACGGCGATTCAGTACAATCAGGCAAATCAGGCGAGATGGACACATGACGGCTTTTCGCTGGCAGCAGATTGAGAGGCTATACCACGCTGTCCTGGAGCACGATAATTCCAGGCGCGTGGAGTTCCTTGCCGAAGCATGCAGGGGCGATGCCGATCTGCGCAACGAAGTAGAATCGCTGCTGGCGGTGGATTCATCGGAGACTAGAACCTTGGACCGGCCAGCATGGGAAGGCGCCCCGGAGTTCGCGGCAATGGCGCCAAGCGCCCAGCTTGTGGCGGATGGAACACAGATTGGCGCCTACAGAATTGAAGCACTCATCGGTGCGGGCGGCATGGGCTCGGTATACCGCGCCACGGATACCCGGCTCAAGCGGCCCGTAGCCGTCAAGTTCCTGTCTAACAATTCGGCCCACGCCGCGGATGCCGGCGCTTCTCAGCGCGAAGCGCAATTGGCTTCATCGCTTAATCATTCGCACATCATTACGGTGTACGACGTAGGCGAGTTTCAGGGACGTCAGTACCTGGTGACTGAATTCGTGGACGGTGGGACGCTGCAAGACTGGGCCAAACAGCAAGAGCGCACGTGGCAAGGAGCTGTTGAGATCCTGGCCGGTGTCGCCGCAGGACTGGCGGCAGCCCACGAAGCGGGGGTTCTCCATCGCGACATCAAACCCGCCAATATTCTGGTCGCCAGAAACGGATATGCGAAGCTCGCGGACTTTGGGCTGGCGAAGCTGGCCGACGGCGTCGGCATCCCTGTCACAGGGACCCCGATCGAGATCCAAGCGCGCGCGAGTGCAATCGCTGGAACGATCAGTTACATGTCGCCGGAGCAGGCTTTGGGAGAGCCTTTGGATGCGCGAAGCGACATCTTTTCTTTTGGCCTTGTTTTATACGAGATGGTCGCCGGAAAACGGCCTTTTAAAGGCACCACGGATCTGGAAATCCTGGACAAGATCATTCATCATGCGCCGGAGCCGCTTGGGGACGAGATTCCGGTCGCATTGCGTATCGCAGTGGAAAGGACACTGGCGAAAGACCCGGCCGCGCGCTACCAATCCATGCGCGAACTGGTGTTGGACCTGCGCCGGGTGCTCAGGCCGGAGATCGCGGAAACTCCCGTTGCGCTGCCAGCCATTCCCCGGCGCAGACGGCTGCCATGGGCTGCGACGGTGGCGGCGCTCGCCGCTGGTTTAAGCCTGTGGGAAGTGACTCACCGGGCCGCAACTCCCCAAAACCCGCTCGCCGACGCCACCTTCACACGCCTTACGGATTTTGAGGGAACCCAAGCAAACCCCGCCATCTCTCCGGACGGAAAGTTCGTCGCCTTTATTTCCGACCGCGATGGAACCTTCGACATCTGGTTGCGCAAAATCAGCGGAGAGAGCGTGGTGAACCTCACGAAAGGACAGGCGGGCGATCTGCTCGCGCCGCTACGGAGCATCGGGTTTTCCCCGGATGGATCTGAAATCTGGAACGGCGGCGGCAAAGGACGCGGGCTGCGGCTGACACCGGTAACCGGAGGGGTGTTTCACGACTTTCTCGGCGAGAACGCGGCTGAAGTGGCGTGGTCGCCCGACGGCAAGCGCCTCGTGTATCACAATTGGACCACGGGTGACCCTTTATTTATTGGAGATCGCGACGGCGGCAATGTCCAGCCCCTCGTGCCGGCCGCTCCGCCAGGCGAACATCAGCACTACGGAACGTGGTCGCCGGACAGCCGGTGGATCTGGTTCGTGCGCGGTCGGCCAGATACGCGTGAAATGGACCTGTGGCGTGTCTCGACAAACGGCGGCGCGCCTGAATGCATGACCCGGCGAGGAATCGACATTGCCTATCCTACGCCGATCGACGCACGCACGATCCTTTACATAGCGCACGACGAAAACGGCGCCGGTCCCTCTCTGTGGGCTCTGGATATCGGAACCCGGATGTCACGGCGCGTGAGCCTGGGTGTGGAGCAGTACTCGTCTCTTGCCGCCAGTGCGGATGGACACCGGTTGGTGGCGAGCCTTGTAAGCTCGCAAGTGAATCTCTGGAGCGTGCCCATTCTCGGTCGGCCTGCCGACGAGCGCCAGGTCAAGTCCTTCCATCTCCCGACGGCGCGTGCACTCATGCCTCGCTTTGGAGGCGGATCATTGTTCTACCTTTCATCCCGTGGCGGAGCCGATGGCTTGTGGAGCTACCGAAACGGCCAGGCCACCGAAATCTGGAAGGGCTCCGAGGGCGCGCTGCAATCGCCGCCCGTAGTATCGCCCAATGGACGCCGCGTTGCCATCGCACTTCGGCGGAACGGCAAAATGCTGTTACATGTACTCGCAGCGGATGGCACGCAGCTCCGCCCTCTTGCCGCTGACATCGACATCCGGGGCACAGCATCGTGGTCGCCGGATGGTGAGTGGATTGTGACAGCAGGCACGGACAGGGCAGGTCCAGGCCTCTTCAAGATCCCCGCCGACGGCACTCTGCCCGTGCGCATGACCTCAGGAAACGCGTTGGACCCGGTTTGGTCGCCGGACGGCAACTTAATCGTGTATGGGGGAACGAGCATGTATACCCATATGCCCCTGCTCGGCATTCGGCCGGACGGAACACGCGTGGAAATTCCGCCGATCAGCGTGCTCCGCGAGGGCGAACGCGCCCGCTTCCTGCCGGACGGAAAGGGGCTGGTTTACATGCAGGGTACAAGCGGCAAACAGGATTTCTGGCTGCTCGACTTGCAGACCATGAAGTCCCGGCCGCTGACCCAATTAAGTAATCCCGCAGTCATGCGCAGCTTTGACATCACACCCGACGGTAAGCAGATCGTCTTCGATCGATCACGGGAGATTTCCGACATCGTTGTGATCGATATGCCCGCAAGGCCGTAAAACAACCGTCACTAAATAGGACGAGCCGGAACACTCCTGGAAGTTGGGGGTTATCAGCGCTCACCGTGCCGCGGACGAAAATGCTGCTGCGAGACCTCGCCGGCGACGCTTCCTCCCATGGCACGCCCGACCTCAAGGGAATGGTAGAAGTGAAAGCCAGCATAGATACGCGCCCAGAAAACTTCGTCCATGAGGTCGCGCGTGTCCTCGAAAACGTGCTGATGGACGGAGTCCGTGAAGGCTGTGCTGTCAACGACCACGTGTACCGCGGTCCTGCCGAAAAAGTCAGCGATAAGGGGAGTCACGGCCCCGGTTATGCAAGCATGTGCAGCCGGATACTCTGGGTGAGCCGGCGTCGCGCCGAGCGGCAGCCATGCCGCGTCCGCGGCCAGATCGGAGTTTCCGCCGCCTGCCGGAATGGCAGTTACCGGTCTCCAGAAACCATACTTGTATTTCGCGTTGTAACACGCTATAGCAGCGTCGGCATAACCGGTCCAAAGCATCGCCATCATTCTTGCCGAGTCAGCCGTGCCCAGCTGATAGTTATCGACCAGATAGTTAAAAGCACGTGCATACTGCTGGCCTGTGTGCTCCGTCCAGAAGATTCCGATCTCCGATTCGTTCGCCGATCGGAGGGTACTGTTCACGTCTCCATACAGACGGGTCAGATTGTAGTCCCTCTTCCAGGTTTCACTGCTAAGGGAGGGTGGCGCGTCCGGCAAGAAATCGCTTGCGGCTTTCATCACAAACGGACGCATCTCGCCTAACCACGGAGTCACCGGGGCGGCGAACGCGGGAGGTGTCCGAATCCACGCGCCCGGGCCCGAGCCGGGAACATAGGGCACATCCGCCTCCAGACCGTCGCCGGTGCGAGCGCTAATGACGGCCATGGCCGCAGCTTCGCCGACGGCTACGCCTTTGTTCCTGGCGTTCGCGTCAACAATGCCCGCCAGCGAAGTAGAAAACTGCGCATCCAGAGCGGCCCGCTGCGAGGGGAAGTAGTTGACCAGAACGCGGTGCGCGGCTGCGGCTGCGGCGGCCTCGATCGACGCACGCGCCGGTCCTTCACCTTTGTAGTAGAAAGGCCGATACTGGCCAGTAATCGCGTTGACGGCATCATAGATGGCGAGGCTTGAGTAGGCAAACCAGACCGATGACGAGCCTGGGCTCTTCCCTCCGTTTTTCACAATGGTTGTGGAGGCGATGGTATTCCAATCCGTGACCGCGTTCGCCGCGCTAAGTTCCACGGCGAGAAAGAACGGGGTGGTGAACAACAATAGAGTTGAGAGTGCCCGTCGCACTCTTGCCAGAAAATCCAGGTTGCGTCTCATAAAGTTTTTACCTTTTCTTGAATGAAGTTGGAATCGAGGGCTCCTCAATTGACTTCCAGGGAACTCTCTTACCGCTCTACAGGCGCAAACCGGCTGGCAGAACCGTCACGGAATTATAAAATATTTCGAGTTATCATGAAGCGCAGTTCTCTTGAATTTCCCAGCTCCCGAAACCACTGAACTCCTGCGGGCCTGGGCGCAGGGAGATCCCGCAGCGCTCCAGGCGCTCACGCCCCGCGTCTACCAGGAGCTACGGCGCATGGCCGCCCATTATATGCAGAACGAGCGGGAGGGAAACACCCTGCAGGCAACCGCGCTGGTTCATGAGGTGTACCTGCGGCTGATCGATGTTCAGAAGCTCCAGGGGGAGGGCCGGGCCCACTTTTTTGCAATTTGCGCCCAGTTGATGCGGCGCATTCTCGTGGATGCGGCGCGCGCGCGTTCCGCCCTGAAACGGGGCGGTGACCGGGGCCGCATCGACCTTGACGAATTGCCGGACCTGAGCAGCCAACGGGACAACCAGTTGATCGCCCTGAATGACGAACTCGATCATCTAATGAGCTTCGATCCGCGAAAGGCCCGTGTGGTCGAACTACGCTACTTCGGCGGATTGAGCGTGTTCGAGATCGCGGCTGTGCTTAACGTTTCGCAGGAAACGATCACGAGGGATTGGCGAATGGCGCGGGCATGGCTGATGAAAAAACTCAACCGGCGTTGAGGCCCGCCGTTTTCACCCGACTAGAAAGCAAGCTTGAGTGATCACGACTATTTCGTCGGTGCTTGCCACTTGGAACCGTCAAGACGGCGCGGAGTTGCTTCCACTTCTTTGCTTTCGAGAGTTCCTTCCGCGCTGGCCGGACGCAGATCCCGAAACTTGCGCGCTTGCGGCAAAACATTCTTTTCGAGCGAGCCCACCGTGTCGTTATAAGTGAAAACCGCCTTCTCGATAGCGTCGCCCAGCTTGGTAAAGTGCCCATGCATGACGGTCAGGCGCTTACAAAGCTCCAGGCCGCTTTCACGGACTTTGTCGATATTGTTCGCTAATCCCTGCTGCCTCCATCCATGAGCCACCGTCAGCAGCAGCGAAATCAGCGTCAGCGGCGTCGCCAGCAGAACTTTCTTTTCAATGCCGAAATCGAGCAGCGTCCGATCATGCTCAACGGCCACGCTGAACAACGATTCGAGCGGAAGAAAGGCCACCACAAACTCCGGCGAGCACGGCAGCCGCTCCCAATAAGCCTTTTCGCCAAGCAGTTTCACGTGCGTCCGCACTTGCCGGGCATGGTCATGAAGAAGACGGGCGCGCTCTCCTTCATCGTGCGATTCGACAGCCTTCAGGTAAGCTTCCAGCGACACCTTGGCATCCACAATCACCTGGCACTGATTCGGCAAACGTACCGTAAGATCAGGCCGCTGGTTATTTTCCCCGAAGTAAGTTTTCTGCTCCGCGAAATCGCAGTACTCCAGCATTCCCGCCAACTCAACCACGCGCCGGAGCTGCATTTCGCCCCAGCGTCCGCGCTGAACCGGCGAGCGCAGAGCCGTCTTCAGTTGCTCGGTGGATTGGCGCACCCGTTCCTGCAACTGCGTGAGTCCCTGCACTTGAGCCGTAATATCCGCGTAAGCGCCCGCCCGCGACCGTTCAATCGCCTGCACCTGCTCTTCAAAACGCCGTAAAGACTCGCTGACGGGATGAATCAGATGCTGAATCTGATCCCGGCTGCGGTCCAGGAATTGCTGGCTGTTGCGCTGCAAGGCGTCTTGAGCCAGCAGCCTGAACTTTTCCTCCAATTGCCCCTTCGTTTCCGTTAACAGCCGAATCTGCACTTCCGCTACTTCGCGCGTCCTGGTCGCTTCCGCTTCTTTCTCAAGGGCGATACGCCGGGCCGCTTCCAGTTCCGTCCTTTGCCGCGCTGCTTCCGCATAAGCCGTTTCCGCGTCATGCTTCCAGCGGGTTGCCGCCGAGAATTGGTAAGCCGCGAAAGCCACGGCGGCTAACAGGCAAAGCAAAAGCAGGACAACGAACACGCTCATGGTTTCGTGAAGCCCGTCTCCCGTTTGAAACGCTCCAGCGAGTTATAAACAATCGGGCAATACACCGCGCGATCCGACATCTGCCACATTCGGCTGACAAAAGATCCGGGGCCTTTTACCAGATGCGGAAAGAACTGGCAGGTATGCGGCCGCGCTTCATACACCGAGCAGAGATTGTTCACGAGAAACACGCATCCGTTTTCATCCCGCTTTAAAATACGTCCCTCGTCCGCGCTTTCCTGCGTGTAGTCCCGCAGAAACTCATGCATTTTCACCCGGAGAAAACGGGCCAAATGCTCGGCATCCCGCTCATTAATCTGCGTGGTGGCAACGCGGCAGCAGTTCGCGCACTGCGTGCAGTCAATCTCATCTTCCACTTCCTGCGCGATCCCTTTTAACCGCCGCTCCACAAAGTTATGCCGCTTCAGCCAAGCGCGGAAGCGCCCATTCTCCTCGCGCCCCTTCTCTCCATACCGCTTAATCTGCACAAGATCCGTGACCACGCCTTCAGTATCGCAATGCGTTCAGGGGAAAGATTTTAATAAAACGGGCAGTGATCTTTAAGGCAGTTGCCGTTTAACAGCCTCGCTGGTAAACATAACGATGTCACTGAATGCACGAGCCGAGTAGGGCGTTTTCGCGCCAGCCTTTTCCAGAAGTTCCGGCAGAGATGCCTTCACCTCGTTCCATATCTGTCGTATTTGCTCCATGGTCGGACGAAGCTTTGCATTGATTAACGCATTGCTGACTTCCCGTAACACGCCGTCCGGTGTTCCTCCGTGCGTGTACACGTCGGTTCCTCCCAGATCGCTTAATGACTTTTGTAGCCTTCGGTGATCCATCTCAAAGATGAAGTACGTATGACCAAGTTCCGTGAGGGAGAACATGACTGCTATTCCTGCTTCAAAGGGCACGTTGAAGCGCGGTGTGAACGGTTCCAAGTTGTCAAGCTCGACACGTGAAAGGTCATGGATGGATAAATGGCACGACCGAACTAAACTGGCGATTCGCCGCAAGCGCTGTTCCCCGCCCACAATTTCCAAAGTGGTACGAGGCGCCAAGCGATAGGAACAAACACCGACTATATAGGCGAGAAATAAATCAATGAATTGTCGTCGTAAGGACAATTTAAGAAAACAGACTTGCGATACTTAGTCGAAAGTCGAGAGTTTTCAATCGGCACTAAGTATAGCTCTACCGGATGGTTCCTGAACTGTCTTTCTTGTCGAGTATTTTCGCCGCTAGCTCTTTTATCTCCCGAATACGGTCGGGGGGAACATTTAGTATCCTGCCGACTTCTTCCGTGCTAAGAGGCTTCCGGTTATCGATCACTGGATGCTTCACCATTTCGCCCGGATTAGTGCGCCCTCGTCGCGGTTGCCGCCCGACTCTTGGCTGACTTGCCTTTGCCATAGCTATGTTAAGCATATCGCGTTTCGAGCAGCCTAGTGATTCATCTTGGGAGGAAGTACCCAGGACCTCCTCACCCGATAATAGAAGCGTGACCGATCAACTTTATCTGTCCATCTGGCTCGATCGCCACTCGCAGGCAAACCGTTTACGCCATTTTCAAAAACTGCTGCGGCTCTTTCCCTTTTCGCAACGCGAGCAGCCCCAATCAACGGTCTCGATTCTAGCCATTGATGTAACCGAGCCTCCGCTTCTCGAAAAAGCTGTTAACGGCCCCCTTGACCTTGCCGACGTCGAAGCGACGCTCGCCGATTACCAAGGCGATGACATCGCTTACGGAATCGAAAGCTGGTGGGACTTGTGGCAGTTTGAGGAAGATTGGCAGCTCAAACCGGCGCGCGTCCTGCTCTCCTGCTTTGGTCCGGATTTTGATAATGGAACCGAACGGGAAACCGGCGCGCAGGAGGATCTCCGCATCGACTTCGGCGTTGACAGCAACTATCTGCCGGTGGAAGGCGTGCCGGGCCGCATGGTGGAATCCAACATCAAAAGCCTGCTGCGGCTGGTGCATGAACTGGAGTCGGCCCTGCCCGTGGCAAACCGGCGGCTCGAAACAGAATCAGGCGAAAACTTCGCGGACCGGCTGCAGCGGGTGCTTACCGCCCCAATCAAGTCGTAACGACTATGGGCAGCGCCGTTTCCATTAATACAAGGTCAGTGGAATGCTCTTCGAACTGAACGAAACGCCCAAGGAAAAGCGGTTGTCGGATACCGAGTTGTAGGCGCTAATCGCTCCGTACCGCACGAAGTCGTAATGGGCATTGGCGGAAACGTGCCGCATGACAACGTAGCTGTAGTTGGCGCCGAATCCGCTCGTATCAAAAGAATAATTCAGGGCGCTCGTGACGCTGTGCAGTCGGCTCCAATAGCCCCCGAAACTCACATTCGAGCGCTGGTAACTGCGCGAATAAGATCCGCCCAGGTTTTGATTTCGAGAAGCCAGATAATATCCGTTTCCCGAAATGACGTTCTGGCCTCCGCTCACCGAGAATTGCGACCGGCGCAGGTAGCGTGACAAGGAGCCTTGAAAAGCGGGTAAAACAGCCGAGCTGTTGTAGGGCACGCGAAGAAAGCCGCTTACTACAGTCCCGTTGGGAGTAGTCGCAGGAACAGGAATGTTAAGTAGACTGGACGCGTTCGTGTGCGTGATGCCGCCGCTGGCCGACACGCCCCAACGGCTTTTAAACCGGTGGGAATAAGAGAAATTAACGCCGTCAAGATTGGTGTTGCCCGCGCCCAGTTGGTAAACAAAGTAGCTGTGATTATAATCGCCTGAAATGGTGGTCCGCGCTGTCAGGCGGTAAACCACCGCCACGTCGCCGTTGCCTCCGGTTGTGCCGACCGCGCCGCTGTAACTGAACCGTTGCAGATAGATGCCGCCCGTGAACACATAACTCAAGCGCCGGTTCTGCTGATACGCAACGCTGGCATAACCGGAAAGATATCTGGTGTTCGGACTGAAGGGATTCAGTTGAACATTGCCGGCCGTGCCGGTTTGCGCGCCGAAGTAGCCGGTGCCGTACAGCGTGTTGCCCGCCAGCACGCCCGTATTAAAACTCCATCGGCGCGCCAAGCGCTGGCTGAAAGATAAATTTAAACTCTGGTTGGTTCCGCTCGCAAAAAACGAGCTGGAATAATCGTTGTAACTGCCGGAGTAGCCCAGCGCCAGGGTTGATTTGTTCCAAGCGTGGAAAGCACTGACGCCGCCGCCCACCGAATATCCCAAGCCGCCATTATTGACGGACTGCCCGCTGCTGTTCAGCGTGGGGCTGTTCGTGTCGTAAACGACGTTGGCAAACGCATAGTAATTGACGAAGTTGCCTCGATCAAAAAACTCGGAAGCCAACGTGACTGGGTTCGACCCGGAAGAGCTGTCCGCCGGAGCCGTTTGCTGCAATTGCCCGTAAGCTAGAGCAGCGCTCAGCAATGTCAAAATGAAAGCTCGAATCTTCACTAAATCCCCTATAACCTAGCATATGCGGCCCAGGATGCAACTGCCGGACGAACTTCCAGTCTGCCGAAGGGACGCCAGGGTGTCAAGGAAGAAGTACCTGACGAAGGCTGCTACTCTCAAGAGTTGCGGGTTGTACTGATCGGCTATGGCAATGTGGGCAAAGCCTTTGCCCGTCTTCTTTTCGCCAAGCGCGGGGTTTATCCCTTTCGGATTGTCGGTGTGCATACCAAGCGGCACGGAACCGCTTACGAGACGAAAGGTTTGGGCCTGGAGCCTGTTTTTGGTCTGTCAGCCGCTTCCGCCGACGAGTTCCTGGACCGTTCCAAACCGGACGTGGCCATTGAAATTACCACGCTGCACCCGGACACGGGCGAGCCTGCTATCTCCCATATCCGGGCCGCATTTTCGCGGCATCTGCACGTGATTACCGCCAACAAAGGCCCTATTGCGCACGCCTACGCCGAACTAAAGACAGAAGCGGGGATCGCGCAAGTAGAGTTCCGGTTCGAATCAACCGTTATGGATGGCGCTCCTGTCTTCAACACAGTCCGCAATAATCTCCCAGGCGTCACCATAAACGGCTTCACCGGCGTTTTGAACTCAACCTCGAAAATCGTGGTGGCCGCCATGGAGCGCGGCCTGTCAATGGCGGAAGGCATACGCGAAGCGCAATCTCTCGGCGTGGCGGAAGCTGACGCTTCCTACGACATCGTAGGCTGGGACTCCGCGGCGAAAGCAGCCGCTTTAGCCAATGTTCTGATGGACGCCCACACCACGCCGCAACAGGTCCAGCGTCATGGTATCGAGCAACTCACCACGGCGGAAGCCTTGGCAGCGGCCAAAGCCGGTTGTACTACTTTGCTGGTCTGCCGCGGCGAGCGCGGCGGCAATACCGTTCGTTTGCAGGTTAGGCCGGAAGTCATCCCACAAACTGATTTGCTGGCCACCGCGAAAGGAACTTCCAACCTCCTCCTCTTTCACACCGATCTGATGGGAACCGTCGGCACTGTTTCCATTAATCCCGGCGTGGAGCAAACCGCCTACGGCCTGTTCAGCGATTTAATCGACATCGCGCGCTCCGTTTAAGCCGGCAAAGCCTTCACTTTATCCAAATCGGACGGCTCCCCGAATTTAGCCCCTGTTAGACCTGGCTCAATGGAACGACAAAGTCCCGTCAGCACGCCGCCTGCTCCCACTTCCACAAATCGCTTCACCCCCTTCCGCGCCAGCAAACGAATCGTATCGGTCCAGCGGACCGGATTAGGAATCTGCTCGAAAAGACCCTGCCGCGCTTCGGCACCCATCGTTACTTCTCGCGCTTGCCAATTGTTGATCAACGGCGTACGGAGATCCTGAAACGCGATAGCCTGAAGCTCCGCCGCCATCTGTTCCTGCGCCGGACGCATCAGCGGGCAATGAAACGGAGCGCTCACTGGTAAAGCGACGGCCCGCTTTGCCCCAACCTTCTTGGCTAGTTCCATGGCGCGTCCGACCGCTCCCGCGTGCCCGGCGATCACAACCTGCTCCGGAGAATTGAAATTCGCGGCGGCCACGATTTCACCTTCGGCCGCCTCCGCCAGAATCTCAGGAAGCTTGCCCTCGGGCAACTTCAAAAGAGCCGCCATCGCGCCCACGCCGGGAAGCACCGCCTGCTGCATATACTGCCCGCGCTTCCGCACCAGACGAAGGGTATCCCCGAAACTGATGGCCCCTGCCGCGCAAAGGGCGGAGTACTCGCCTAAACTATGCCCCGCCACGATATCCGGGTGAAATCCATGCTCGGTAAG
>JAABUZ0100004024.1_pt1 | contig 20793 bp, 20 predicted proteins | sample 5562091 | NCBI WGS metagenome assembly JAABUZ01 (sample SAMN12813069, study PRJNA571459) | rock metagenome | isolation source: Antarctica rocks | place: Antarctica: Victoria Land, Linnaeus Terrace sud | collected 2015-12-21 | reverse complement strand
AACGACAAGGCGCCCAAGGATCGCGACATCGCGATGGTGTTCCAGAACTACGCCCTGTATCCGCACATGACCGTGCGCCAGAATATGGGCTTTGCGCTCAAGCTCGCCAAGACCCCGCAGGACGAGATCGACAAGAAGGTCTCAGACGCGGCCAAGATCCTCGATCTCGAGCAGCACCTGGACCGCAAGCCGGCCAACCTCTCCGGTGGCCAGCGTCAGCGGGTGGCGATGGGGCGCGCGATCGTGCGCAACCCGAGCGCCTTTCTGATGGACGAGCCGCTGTCGAACCTCGACGCCAAGCTCCGGGTGCAGATGCGCACCGAGATCTCGCGCATCCAGAGCCGGTTTGAGACCACCACGATCTACGTGACCCACGATCAGACCGAGGCGCTGACGCTCGGGGACCGGATCGCTGTCATGCGCTCCGGCCTGCTGCAGCAGGTCGGGTCTCCGGCCGACCTCTACGGGCATCCGGACAACCTGTTCGTGGCCGGCTTCATCGGCTCACCGTCGATGAACTTCCTGGCGGGCGAGATCGACGGTGACACGCTCAAGCTGCCGATCGGCGACGTCACGATCTCCTCGTCTCTGCGCGGACGGTTGGAGGCCGGTCCTGGCGGTGGACGCGGTGGCGTGATCGTCGGCATGCGTCCCGAGGACTTCGAGGACGCCGGCCTGGTCGGTGACAAGTCCCACGGCATCAGCTTCCGGGCCAAGATCGACGTGCTCGAGTCGATGGGCTCGGAGTTCTATGCCTACTTCGTACTCGAAGCCGAGAAGGTCTCCTCGCGCGAGCTCGAGGAGCTCGCCCACGACGCCGGGGCCGCCGACCTGCCCCACCAGGAGGGAAGTCAGGTCGTCGCCCGTCTGGAGGCCGCCAGCCGCGTGCGCCAGGGTCAGGAATCCGAGCTGTGGTTCAACACCGAGCACCTGCACCTGTTCGATCCCGAGAGCGGCGCAAGCCTGCTCGGCCGGACCGACGATGACCCCGGCGCCAACGTCTCCACCTCGGGCTCGTCGCAGCGCCCGGCCGGATCGCAGGGCCAGCAGCCGGGGGCGCGCCGAGGGGATGCGTCCCCGCCCAGCACGTCCTAGCGCTTCTGCGACAACTGGATAGGGTGGGGCGCCGATGGCCGAACGGCGCTCCACAGGGATGCCGGGCATAGACGCGCAGCACGACTTCCTCCGCGTTCGTCGTCGGGCCGTGGCCGCTCGGCTGGCGGCGCGGCTGCGGGGGGAACCCGACGACATAGGTCAGATCCTTCCCTACGAGGAGGTGATCGAGGCGCTCGGTTTCGTCAGCGAGCATCCGGCGGGGACCGGGGTGGTCCCCCTTGACGCGATCGTCGGCACGGTCGACCGCGGCCGTGAGTTTGACCGCAGCTTTCGTCCCACCTCGGGACGGGTTCGCTCTCGCTGGGAGCACATCGCCGCCGCGATGCGCCGCGGCGAGGCGATGCCGCCGGTGGACCTGTTCCGGATCGGCGAGATCTACTTCGTCCGCGACGGCCACCACCGGGTGTCGGTCGCGCGCGCGCTCGGGCGTGCGGACATCGATGCCTTCATCACCGAGGTCATCACCCGGGTTGGGGCCGACCACAGGATCACCCACGACGAGTTGCCCTTCAAGACCCTCGAGCGGGTGTTCTTCGAACGCGTCCCACTCCCCGACCACGCCCGCACGGAGATCCAGCTCACCGACTCCTGGGACTACGCGCGGCTGGCCGAGAACGTCGAGGCATGGGGCTTTCGCACCAGCCAGGATCGCGGCGAGGCGATCAACCGCCGGGAGACGGCGTTTCTGTGGCTGGAGAACGAGTACCGGCCGGTGGTCGAGATGCTGCGCGAAGCCGATCTGATCGGCAGATCCTCCGCGACCGAGGCCTACATGCGCGTCAGCTTCCAGCGCTACCGCCTGATGCGCACCCACCGCTGGGACGAGGAGGTCATCCAGCGCGTGCTCGAGGGCACCACGACCCCGCGCGCTCGCCGCCGGCGCTGACCGGCGACGACGGCGACCTTCCGTGGCTAGCGGCGTTGCGGCGGGGATGCCCGGGGCTCAGCGCCACCACGCACCGAACGCGCGACGCCAGTTTCCCCACGCGACCGCGGCGAGCTCATCACCGGCGAAGCCCGCGTCCCGCAGAGCGGCGATCAGGCGGGGAGTGCCGGCCACGTCGCCAAGCGGCGCCGGGATCGTGGCGCCGTCGTAGTCAGAGCCAAGCGCGACATGACGGGCGCCGATTCGCTCGGCGACGTAAGCGGCATGGCAGGCGATCAGCTCGACCGGCGTGTCGGGCTCGTCGGCGAAGTCCTCGCGCAGAAACTCGACCGCGAACACGATCCCGACGATGCCGTCGCTGGCGGCAATCGCATCGAGCTGCGCGTCGGTGAGATTGCGAGACGCGGGAGCGAGCGCATGGACCCCGGAATGCGAGGCGACGAGCGGCCCGGCCTCGGCCCGCGCGACATCCCAGAAGCCGGCCTCGTTGAGGTGGCTGAGGTCGACCAGGATTCCCAGTTCGGCGCAGCGCCTGACCAGCGCATGGCCGGCCGGGGGTGAGCCCCGGGCCGGTGTCGGGTGACGACGGGAAGATGAACGGCACCCCGTGGGCGAAGGCGTTGGGACGGCTCCACACCAGGCCGAGCGAGCGCAGCCCGGCCGCGTACCAGGTGTCGAGCGCCTCGAGGCCGGGATCGATCGCCTCAGCGCCCTCGAGGTGCAGGACAGCGGCCGGTGGCCCCTCGCCGTCGTGGGCCGCGTCCAGATCGGCGACCGTGCGCGCGATCCGCACCTCGCCGGCCCGCTCGAGCGCCAGCAGCCGTCCTGCGGCCGCTGTCGCGTGGGCGGCCGCCTCGGCCTGCCGACCGGCGCCGCGAGGGTGACCTCGGTGACGCCGTCGGAGCGTTCAACCAACGTCCAGTCGTCACCCGCGGAGGACGTGAAGACGGCGAAGACCGCTCCGCGCACGCAGCCTGCGCGCATCCGCGGAAGATCGAGATGGCCGTCAGGACGGCCGGTCGCCAGGCCGGCGTGGTCGTCCCGGGTCAGCGCATCATTGTGGCCGTCAAATACAGGCAGCACGAGGTTCGACGGTAGCCACCGGGTCGCGAAAACGAACCTACAGAAGTGTAGGCCTCTTGATAGGCTGGCCGCCGTCGATGCCGTCCCCACCGCCCCCGGACGCAGGCCGCACCCGTCGCCGGTACGCGCCGCGCATGGCGTCCGGTGACCGGCGCGAGCAGCTGCTCGATGCTGCCCTCAGCGTGATCGTGCAACAGGGTTACGAGGGAGTCTCGATCGAGGCGATCGCCCGCACGGCCGGCGTGACGCGACCGGTCATCTATGACCACTTTCCCAACCTCAGCTGCCTGCTGCAGGAGCTGATCGCCCGGGAGGAGAGCCTCGCCCTGGAGCAGCTTGCCTCCGTCGTGCCCGATACCCCCCCGGGGGGCGGCGATCCCGCCGAGCTGTTCGCCGCCGGCGTCCGGCGGTTCCTCGACGCGGTCAGCGAGCGGCCCGAAACGTGGCGGATCATCCTGCTCCCGCCCGAGGGGACGCCGGCCAACGTCCGCGAACATGTCGAGCGCAATCGCGCGGCCGTCCAGCGGCGGATCGCGGCAGTCGTGGAGTGGGCGGTCGGTGTCTCAGGCGTACCCGCCGACATCGACGTCGAGCTCAGCGCCCGCGCGATCCGCAGCCTCAGCGAGGAGGCCGGGCGGTCGGTGTTGACCGACCCCGAGCACTTCGCACCCGAACGCTACGAACGCTTCGTGCTCACGCTGATGCGGCTGATCTGGTCGTCATGACCTCTTAGCCAGTTCCTACGTCGATGACACGTTGATCTTCGCCGGCCGGCGCATCCTGGGATCACACCCAACGAGGAGCCCGGACATGACCATCGCCATCAACATCATTCTCGCCGTTGTCGTCTTTGCTGGTGTCGTCGGCCTCCTGGCCTACAACATCCTCGCGACGCGCACCCCGGCCCCGGCCAAGCTGCGGCGCGAGCCCAGCCGGCGTCCGGCGCCCGCTCGTCAGCGCGCCTACCGCTCGCTGGACAGCGCCCGCACCTAAACGCTCGAGCGCACCGGCCAGGCCCCCGGCACAACGGCGGGCGACCTGGTCGGTGCCCGACGTACGAACGGGCCAGCGCCCGGCGTACGAACGCCCCCCGGACCGGGCTCACGGCCGGGTGGAGCACCGGCCCGAGGGGTTCGACGGCTCAAACCCGCATCCCTGGAAAAAGTTGCGCGCATCCAGACTTGCTGCTCGAGGACCTGCGTAGATTCACCCTGTGAGCCTGAGCTCGGTCGGGAGCAACTGGTCTGGGAACGTCGTCTACCGGGCGCGGGCCCTGCACCGTCCACGCACGGTGAACGAGATCCAGACGCTCGTGTGCGCACGCGATCGCGTGCGTGCGCTCGGCTCGCGTCACTCGTTCTCGGCGATCGCGGACTCCGCGGAGTTGCTCTCGCTCGCCGATCTCGACGGCGAGATCATGATCGATGCCAGTGCCGGCAGGGTCAGCGTGCCGGCGGGGGTGACCTACGCCGAGCTGGCCGCGGCACTGAACCGTCACCAGCTCGCGCTGCCCAACCTCGCCTCGCTACCCCACATCTCGGTGGCGGGCGCGGTCGCCACGGGAACCCACGGCTCGGGAGATCGCGCCGGGAGCCTGGCCACCTCCGTGGTCGCACTGGAGCTGGTCACCGCCGACGGCGCGCTGCTGCGCTGCGAGCGTGGGGAGCCGGAATTTTCCGGGCTCGTGGTCGGCCTCGGCGCGCTGGGCATCATCACCCGGTTGACGCTCGCAACCGAGCCCGCCTACACCGTGGCCCAACGCGTCTACGAGGGGTTGGGCTGGGACGTGCTGCTGGCCAACCTCGACGCGATCACCGCAGCCGGCGACAGCGTCAGCGTGTTTCATCGCGCCGGCCAAGCAACCGAGCAGGTGTGGGTCAAGCGCCGTCTGCCCGATGATTCGCCCGCGACCGAGCTGTTCGGGTCCCGCCCTGCCGCCGAGCCGCGCAACCCGGTTCTCGGCGCCGACCCGGCCAATGCCACCGAGCAGCTGGGGGTCGCCGGCCCGTGGTCTGAGCGCCTGCCCCACTTTCGCAGCGGCTTCACACCGAGCTCCGGAAAGGAGATCCAGTCAGAGCTGCTGGTCGGCCGTGCTCATGCCACCGATGCGATCGAGGCGATGCGCGGCCTGTCGGCTCAGATCCGGCCGCTGATGCTCGTCGGTGAGCTGCGCACCGTCGCCGCCGATCAGCTGTGGCTCAGCCCGGCGTATGAGCGCGACACGATGGCGCTGCATTTCACCTGGCGGCGTGAGCCCGAGGCCGTGCGCGCGGCCGTCGCGGCGCTCGAGGCCGCGCTGACCCCGTACGGCGCCCGGCCGCACTGGGGCAAGGCCATGGCGGCTCGGGCTGACACGGTGGCCCCGCTGTATCCGCGAATGGCCGACTTCCGCAGGCTCCGATCACGGCTGGACCCGCGCGGCGTGTTCGTCAACGACTGGCTGATCGACCACGTCCTCGGCGAGGACCCCACCCCCGCCGGCCGATGACCGCCCGGCCGCCGCGCGGCGAGCGCTTCGTCGTCCAGCCGCACGACAGCGGCCGAACCTGGCAGGAGCTTGCGGACGCAAGCTGAGCACGCTTGTCATACTGAGGGCCCCTCGGGGGCGTAGCTCAGTTGGTTAGAGCGCCGGCCTGTCACGCCGGAGGTCGCGGGTTCGAGTCCCGTCGCTCCCGTAAGTCACCCTGCGTCAGACCAGGGCGAAATGCGCCAAGTTGCGCCGGTTTTGGCCTGGAGCGCTCTCGAGCTTCGGTCAGCATCAGCGCCAGGAAGCGACAGAACGCGACGCTATGGGCCGGTTGGCGACGAAAACGGTGACCAAACGGTGACCCGACGCGGACGCGCTCAAGAACTCGGCGGTCATGCCTCGCAGCTTCCGGCCGTGGCCAACCAGGTAGCTGTCCTAGTCATCGCGCGACGGTCAGCGCGCCCCCGACCGACCACCGGTCTCGCGATCGGGCGCTAGACGAGCGCGTGTCGCGCTTCGAACGACGTCGGGTGCTTCGACAAGCGAGATGTCCGTTTCTGCTTTCGCGCGCAAACCGCGGCTTTGGCAATGATGTCGAGTAGCTGCGGCGCAACACGAACGCAGGTCGTCGCGTGGCTGTTGAGCGTGTCTGCCGCAATCCGCCGGAAGGAGAAATGTCAAGCCCGGTCGTCCCGGCACCGGTCAGTTTCCCTTTTCGTCGTGCAGGCAGACTGATGATGCGACACCAACGCCGGCGCGGCAGCGCCGGGCTCAGAGGTTGTCCGGCGAGTCGTCAGCTGCGGGTCTGACTCCCGCGCCTCGCGTTGCGCGGGACCGCGGGGATGGGGGCAGGACGAGGCGAAAGTCTGCCCTGACCGGGGGTGCTTTCGAGCTCGATGTGGCCGCCGAGGGTTTGGGCGGCGCGGTGGGCGATCGCGAGCCCTAGTCCTGAGCCACCGGTCGCGCGGTCACGGGTTTCATCGATTCGATAGAGGCGTTCGAAGATGCGTTGTTGGTGTTGGGGGGCAATCCCGGCGCCACTGTCGCGCACGGCGAGCACCAGGCCGCCGCGGTGCTGGCGCAGAGCGATTCTCGACGTGACCGCCGGCGGGCGTGTAGCGAATCGCGTTTGAGACGAGGTTCGACGCGATGGTATTGAGCAGGCGAGCGTCTGTTATTACCGAGGTACCTCGGATCGCGTGGCTGAGTTTGACCCCAGCGGCGGCCGCAGCGGGTCGAAAACGCGCCTCCAGCTCTTGAGCGAACGGTGCCAGTGCGACGGGGGCGAGCCGCACCCCGTCGGTGAGGTCCAGGCGGGTAAGTTCGCGGAGATCGGTGAGCAGGTCGCGCAGGCGCCCGGTTTCGGTCTCGATCAGCGCTTTTGCTTCCGCGCGTTGCTCCGTTCCCTCGGCGGCACCGTCGGCCAGGGCCAGGCCAAAGCCGGAGATCGTGTTCACCGGCGTCGCGATCTCATGTGCGACGTCGGCCAGGAACTGGCGCTGGTCGCGGTCGGCTCGCTCAAGCCGTTCGGCCATGCCGTCAAACGCGCGTCCCAGCTTGACCAGCTCCTCCGGTCCCGAGGCGCCCATGCGGGCGCTGAACTCCCCACGCGAGACGCGCTCAGCAGCGACGATCGCGCGCTGAACCGGGACGCGCACCGCCCGAGTAACGAGCGTGGCAGTCAGAACCGCAGCGGCGATCACCAGGGCGAGCACACCTGCCGTGATCAGCGTCAGGTCCAGCGTCGTGCCCGAGCCCGGAGAGGAGTAGTCAGTGATCTGCACCATGCCTCCGCGAAACGGCGCCTGGACACGCAGCTCAAAATCACGGGCTGGGTGAGCAGGCCCCGCAAAGATCGTGCGACCGGCCCGCTGCACCATGACCTGATCGTTGACAAGGAGGCCTTGCAGGGCGGTGAGATCGTCGCCGTCGGCGCCGACCTGGACTTGGGCGGCGATCGCTCGCGCCTGCTGCCGCGCTTTCCCGGCATCCTCGGCCTGCGCGTGGGAGCTTTCAACGTGCCGGTACAGCAGGAACGCGCCCCCAAGCCAACGGTGGCGCTGATGACCATTGCCGCCAACAGCCACAGGCGAAGCGACGTGAGCCGCGCGAGCACTCAGCGCTCCAGCCGGTAGCCCACGCCCCGCAGAGCACTGATCTGCAGGTCGTCGCCGAGCTTGCGTCGTAGCCCCGCGATGTGCACGTCAACCGTCTTGGGCTGAAGATAGGGCGAGCCCCATACCAGCTCGAGCCGCGCCTCGCGGGTATACACCCGCTCGGGATCGCGCAACAGCGCGGCGAGCAGGTCGAACTCTCGGCGGGTCAACTGCACCTCGCGCCCGTCGACGGTAACGCGTCGGCTCTGCTCGTCCAGCTCTACGCGTCCGTGGCGCAGCGGACCGCGCTCGCCCACAGCACCGTTTGCCCGTCGCAGCTGGGCACGCACCCTGGCCACCACCTCCGGCGCTGAGAACGGCTTGACCACATAGTCATCAGCGCCGAGCTCAAGTCCAGCCACCCGCGCAGACTCCTCGCCACGCGCGGTGACCAAGATGATCGGCACGCCCGACTCGCCCCGAATCCGCCGGACAAGATCAAACCCATCGAGCCCGGGCAGCATCACGTCGACCAGCGCAACGTCGATCCCGCCCCGGCGCAGCAGCGAGAGCCCGTCCAGGCCGTTATCAGCCTCGAGCACCGTATAGCCCTCCTTCTCCAGGTAAAGACGCAGCAGACGCCTCAGCGCGTGCTCGTCATCGACCACGAGAACACGTGCTCGCAGGGCCATTCCAGCGATTCTTCCACAGCGTGTCCAACCCGCCACCAGGTGCTGGCCGTTCCATAACCATCACCGGCCAGCATGAGGACATGACCTCTCGCCCCCGTCGGGCTGAAGCTCCTTTAGCGGAGGAAGAGAGGTCAAGCGACCAGGAAAGGAACCAGCAATGACAATCACGATCCTCCTCAACCTCATCCTGTGCAGCGCACTGTTCGTCGCTGTCACGGCCCCGCTCGTGTGGGCGATTCTCACCACGCAGCGTGACGAGCCGGTCCAGGTCGCGAAGGCGCGCCCAGACGACGATTTGGTGCTGGCGCGCAGGCCCCAGCGGCCCACGACTCCGCCGCAGCCACGACATAACGGCGCGAAGCGCCGTCAAGCCTCGCTCATCGCTCACGCAGTAACGCTGCGAAGGGCAGATCAGCGACGCACTCGGAGTGGCGACTGGTGGCAGCGACCCACGACCTGCTCAAGCTCCACACCCACTGGATCGTCAACCCCGCCTGACGCGATCAGCAGGCGAGCTAAAGAAGTCTCTCGGAACTATCTCCCCGACTCCGATCTCGCTAGCTTCGATCGCTCGCTTCGCACGTTCCGACGGCCTGCCACGAACGCAATCGTCAGCGCAGGCCGTCGGCGCCCCCCGAGCTTCTGCTTTGGCCTGGGCGGCGCTCAGAGCACGCGGCTTCAAGGCAGGTCCCTCGACAGACCGGCAGTCTGGTCGCTGGTCTCGGTGCTGCTGGGCGTAGGCTCTGGCCGAGCAGCTGCGCGAGCCGGGCGGGATTCAACGCGGAGTGAAGCCTCAGGAGCTCATCCTCCGCCGGGGTCCAGCGGCGCGCCGCGCGAGACGGTTTCATGGTGGACGGCGCTTCGATTGCCCGCCGTGTCGCGTGCCGACGGACTGCTTCTGGGGTGCGGCCCAGCTGAAGGGCCGCCCGTTCTAGCGGCACGCCGAGCGTAGACATCCGCGCGAGGTGATGATCCTCGCCGGCACTCCAGCGGCGGGCGTACGTGGAAAGGCCAAGCTTGCGCGCTCGGGCCGCGACGCTGCCCGGTGTCCGACTTCCCAGCTGGCGAGCGATCTCAGCGCAGGCCAGCGCGCGCTTGTGTAGCCGTCCCGGACCGCTGCGTCCTCCCACTCCTCCCAGCGACGCCTGGGAGGAGGACGAGGGAGGCCGAGCTGCTGGGCGTGAATCCGTAATGCGTCGGATGAGCGCCCCAGCAGAGATGCGAGGCTCGCGAGATCGCCGTCCTCCAGCACGCACCGTCTGATCGCGTCGTCCTCGTGTGACAGGTAGGGCCGGGGCGGAGCACGACGGGCAACGAGGCTTCAGTCGCGGGCCCGGACCTGATTACGTGAGCGGTCGAGGCGAGCCGCGATAGCGGAGACGGGAACGCCGCCAACGATCGCCACGTGCAGCAGCGTCTCCTCCTGCGCAGACCAGGGCCTGGATCGCGGCCGGGCAGCGATGGGCAGGCTGCTGCGGCGCGCGGCCACGGCGTTCGAGGAGCGCCCGACGCGAGCGGCGATTTCCTGGATCGGACGCTGCTTGGCGTAGAGTCGCCGGAGAATTCGGTCTTCCTCAGCGCTCCAGCGAGCGGCCATCGCCTTATAGCTCGCCCGCTGCTTGGCTTGCCCGGTGCGCGAGATCGTCTTCACGCTGTTCGGCTGCGGAAATACTCGGAGTTGAGCGCCGTGAAGCGACGCCATTCCTCGGGAAGCTGGTCTTCGGCGAAGATTGCATCCACGGGACAGGCTTCCACGCAGGCGTCGCAGTCGATGCATTCCTCCGGATCGATGTAGAGCTGCTCAACCTCGTCATATCCCGGCTCATCGGGAGTGGGATGAATGCAGTCCACCGGGCACACCTCGACACAGGAGTTGTCCTTGGTCCCGATGCACGGCTCAGCGATCACGTAGGCCACTCGCACCTCCGGCTCGACGTTTTTCCATGCGGAATGTGAAAATATCACGGGGGCTGAGGTTTTCAAACTGGCGCTGTGCAAAACTTGGCGTCGTAATGGATGCTCCTGCGCGGCCTGACGATGCTCTCGCCCAGCCCACACGCGCGAGGCTGTTCAGCCTCCTGGGGGAGCTGCGTCGGCCCACCGGGACCGAGGAGCTCGCCGAGCGGCTTGAGCTGCACCCGAACGGTGTGCGGGTTCATCTTGAGCGACTGCACGACGCGGGATTGGTGCTCCGTGAGCGGACCAGGCAGCCCCGGGGCCGGCCGCGCGACATGTGGCTGATCGCACCCGACGCCCGACCGGGCGGCGAGGCGCCGAGTGGCTACGCAGAGCTTGGGCGCTGGCTAGCGCGGGCGATCTCGCCGGGCCGGACGAGCCTGCGGGCGGTTGAGGCAACCGGCCGGGAGATCGGGCGTGAGCTGGCGCCCGCCGGCGACTGGGCGGCAGAGGAGAAGATGCACGCGCTGCTCACGTCACTGGGCTTTCAGCCGCGGCGAGAGACCAATGCAGCGGGCGGGCTGACCTACCGGCTATGCAATTGCCCCTATCGGGATGCTGTCCGCGAGAGCCCCGAGGTGGTGTGCACACTGCACCGCGGAATCACCCGCGGCCTGCTCGACGCGCTCGCCCCGAAGACCAAGCTGGCGGGCTTCGTCGCGCGCAACCCCTACCGGGCGGGTTGCCTGGTCGAGCTCCAAGACGGGCTGGCGGCGGAGGGCGTTGAACGGCTGCGGGAGGCGGGAGCGAGATGAAACGGGAGCCTCCGCTCGTGTCCCTCTCACACGACCATCATCAGGCTCTGTACGTCGCGCTGAAGTTGCGCCGAGCGAGCGTGGATACGGCGGCGGAGGCGCGCGCCAAGCTGGCGGCGTACTGGGAGGGACAGGGGCGCACGCACTTTCGGCTGGAGGAGGAGGTGCTGTTCCCGGCCTTCGTGGGACACGGCGATCCATACGATCCGCTGCTCGCCCGTGCGCTATGTGACCACGTCGCGATCCGCCATCAGATCGAACTCCTTGGTCGTGACTCCGCGGTTTTCTCTCGCCGCGCTGCACGAGCTCGGCGGCTTGATCTTTGATCACGTCCGCCTGGAGGAGCGAGAGCTGTTCCCGATCATCGAGAGCGCGCTACCGCCCGGGGAGCTGGTCGCTGTGGCGGCCGGTCTGAAGCATGGGTAGGACGAGTCCTCGGCCTGAGCCTACGCGGGGGTGCGCTCGCCGGAGGAGAGGGTTGTTGGCCTGGCGTGGAGTGTGGTCTGACCCGAACCTTTCACAGATCTGCTCCGCGCCAATCCCGACTCAGCCGAGGCGCTCCCCACCGTGGGGTGACGCGCTCCATCGGAGCCCGCCGAGCAGCGTCGGAGTACAAAACCGCGGCCGTCACACGCCGCGGCGCTCGACTGCCAGCCTGGTGGCCAGCAGCCTGGTGGCGGTAGGCTGAGGGGCCGATGGGCATCGAGGATGGTCCCACGCCGAAGGATCTGCCTGCTGCTGCGCCATCGGCCGTTTCGCCGGACGTTGCTCGGACCTATCGCTGGCAGCTCACCCCGGGGGAGGATGTCATCGATACCGCCACCTGGGCGGGATCGGTTCCGCACGTCAACGGGATCGCGCCGCGGGTGCGGGTGGGGCGCGGGCGATGGTTCAACCTGCTGTGGTTGTTGCCGATCGTTTTCGGGCTTCTACTGGTCGCGGTCGCCGTCGCCAAGGGCCTCCGGACCGAGCCGTGGATGCAGCGGTTCATCCGGCAATACCCCGGGACGCTGGCGGGGCGGGCGCCCGGTGGAACGACGGGGTTCTCGACGTGGGTGCGGCTGCAGCATCTCTTCAACGCGTTCTTCTTGATCTTCATCATCCGCTCGGGGGTGCAGATTCTCTCTGACCACCCGCGGTTGTACTGGACCCGGCATTGCACTCCCGGGCGCGACTGGTTTCGAATCCAGAAGCCGGTGCCGGAGGATCCTCTGTGGACGGCCAAGCAGGACTCGATCAGCCTGCCAGGCCAAGTTGGGCTGCCGGGCCTGCGTCACTCGATCGGCCTGGCGCGCTGGTGGCATCTCGGCGTCGATGCTCTGTGGCTGCTCAACGGCGTGGTCTTCTTCGTGCTGCTGTTTGCCACAGGCCGCTGGCAGCGACTGGTGCCCACGAGCTGGGATGTGTTTCCGAACGCGCTCTCGACGCTGGTGCAGTACCTGTCGTTGAACTGGCCAACAGACCACGCTTGGGTCGCCTACAACGGCCTGCAGCTGATCGCGTACTTCATCACCGTGTTCATCGCTGCTCCTTTTGCCCTGATCACGGGGCTCGGGATGTCGCCGGCACTGTCGACCCGTTTTCGGCGCGTCAGCAAGCTGTTCAGCATCCAGACCGCCCGATCGGTGCATTTCCTGGTCCTGGTCTGGTTCTTGAGCTTCATCGTGCTCCACGTCACCTTTGTCTTCACGACCGGGCTGCTGGTCAACCTCAACCACGTGTACGCCGGGCAAACCGGCGGCGGCTGGCTCGGCTTCTGGCTGTTCGCCGCGGGCATGGTCGTCTACCTCGTCGGGTGGATCGCCGCGACGCCGTTCACGATCCGTCACCCCCGCGTCGTGCAGCGCGTCGGCCAGGCAATCGTCGGCCCGGTCCAGCACCTCTTTGAGCACGTCGACCCCAAGCCCGGTGAGTACAGCGAGCAGGACATCTCCCCGTACTTCTGGCACAACGGCCAGTACCCCGACTCCGACGCGTACAAGGCCCTGTTCGACGGCAACTTCGCCGACTACCGCCTGCGGATCAACGGGCTCGTAGCCAACCCCGTCGAGCTTGACCTAGCGCAGCTGCGGGCGCTAGCCCACCATGAGCAGATCACCCAGCACTTCTGCATCCAGGGCTGGTCCGGCGTCGCGAAATGGGGTGGCGTCTCGATGCAGACGATCCTCGACCTGGTCAAACCCGACCCCGAGGCGAAATGGGTCGTCTTCTACTCCCTGGGCGAGGGGGCCGACAAGGGCGTCTACTACGACGCGCACCCGATCGAACACATGAGCCACCACCTCACGATGCTCGCCTACGACATGAACGACGCGCCGCTGCCGTTCGGTCATGGCGCGCCGCTGCGGCTCCGCAACGAGATCGAGCTGGGCTTCAAGCAGGTCAAATGGATCAAGGGAATCGAATTCGTCGCCCACTACTCGGAGATCGGCAGCGGCTACGGCGGCTACAACCAAGACCACGAGTTCTTCGGCTACCGACAATCCATCTAGCGTCCTCGGCCGGGCGGAAACAACAGTGGCCGCAACCGGGACGCGATGCATCACTTCTCTCGACCCGTGCAAGGAGATCAATGAACAGCTGGACGATCACCGACCGAGACCTCAGGCCGCACGCCCCCGAGATCCTCGCCTCCACCGACGACGCGCGCGCGATCGCGCTGATGATCCCCGCGGGGGAAAGCTTTAACGACCACCAGGTTCACGAACGGGCATGGGTCATCGTGCTCGACGGCGAGGTCGAGATCACGACCAGCGCGGGCGACAGCGTCATTGGCGGCAACGGTCTGCTCGTCGAATTTGCTCCCAACGAACGCCACGCCGTGCACGCCCGATCCGACGCTCGGCTCCTGCTGCTGCTCACACCATGGCCCGGAGTCGATCACCCAGGCGCGATGACACTGGAGCAGAAGGCAGATGCGGTGCATCACGCCGCTGAACGTCGAGCGGACGCCTGAACTCCGCAACCAGAACAGTCCCTCAGGACCTGAGTTCATCCGCAACCGGGCCACGAGTGTCCCGATCGCTCGGTCATCTGGCTCGGTCGTTCCTTCTGGACAACAGCGACCGACCGTACTCGTCCTACGAATGCTGCTGCGGTGGCTTCCAGCGGTGACGGACGGCTCTCGCACCGGACGAGCTCTCGGCACACTCACCGGACCACCGAGGCATCTGCTTCCACGAACGACCAGGACGACCAGGCATCAGACGAGCCCGGCGGTGGCTGCGAGCTCGCTGCCGCTTTCGTTGACTCGGGACCCGAAGCGGAAGCCGCAGGCTGATGACCGGTCCGGCGACGAACCGGCAGCCACGCGGCCGTCGAGTCGCTGCGGCCAGACATTTTCGGCCACGCGTCTGGCCAAAGACATGTGCGTGGTCTCAACGCAAGTCGTCGTTCTCACGGCGATCACCGGGCCGACCCGCGCCATCCAGATGTCGCCAATCCGATCGCGCGCCCCGCGCCAGCACGAGGTCGAAAGCGATCGTCCGAACCGGAGTCGGGACTGGCGCGCACGACAGGCCCGGGCAGACGCCGCTTAATGGCGCTGTGGCACCCCGGCGCGGCCACCGAAACCCGCTATGCTGGAGCTCGCAGACCGAACAGAATGCTACTCGACTAACATTCTGTTCGGATGGCGCGCAGATCCGGAACCCCCAGCCTGCTTCCGCTCCTCCGCTCGCGAACCCAAGCGGAGCTGCTTGAGCGTCTGATATTGCATCCCGACGTCAGCTACACCGTGGCCGATCTCGCCCGGGATCTGGCTGTCACGGATATGTCTGTCCGTCGAGAGCTGGAGCGCATGCTTGATGCCGGCATCATCGAGCGCGAGGCCGTCGGACGCCAAGGCATCTATCGAGCTTCCGCGGCTTCTCCTCTTTTCGAACCGCTACACGAGCTCCTCGAGAAGTCAGTTGGGGTCGAGGCCCACCTCAGAGATCTGCTTGAGGAGACAGCTGGGGTTGAAGGGGCCGCGATCTTTGGCTCCTGGGCGCGTGGTCGCGTTGACGCTGAGAGCGACGTCGATCTCTTGGTGGTCGGTGATATTGACTACGGGGGCCTGCTCGAGAAGTTGATGCCGCTGCAGAGCAAGATCGGCCGTGAGATTTGTGTTGTCTGGATGCGTCCCGAGGAGCTCCACGCCAGCGACCGCAGCGCGTTCATGCGCGAGGTGCTCGCTGGCCCGTTGCGCGTTTTGGCCGGACGGGTTGAGCCCGGATGATGCCTCCACCGCGACGAGCTCAGGCGGTCGATGCTCCAGCTGACCTCCCGTTAGCCCGCCAGCTCCTCGCCCAAGCCAATCGCCATCTTGCGAGCGCAGCGATCCCGGGAGTCGACCTCGACAGTCGCTTCGGCATGCTCTACGACGCTGCGCGAAAGGGCGCAGACGCAATCATGCGTGCTGCCGGACGCCGCATCACCCAGGGCATCGGCCATCACATCGTCTTCTTTGAGGAGGCGACGACGACGACTGCTACCCGCGGCCGACAGCAGGCTTGTGGCGCGTGTCGAAGGTGCACGAAACACCCGCAACGCGATGGAATACCAAGCACGCGAAGTCACTCAGACTGAGGTCGACGAACTAACGAGCGCTGCAACCCATTTCATCGCGGCAGCGCAGCTGTATGTGCAGCGGCCGGACGCATCCTGACGAGGCGGGCGCTGCAGCCGGATTGGTAGCCCGGGCTCCGGCTGAGAAACCGGACGCAGGCTCACTCCGTCTCAGGCTCATGATCGCGTTTGCGATCTCGGCTTGCAATGCGGCGATGACGCAGGAGGCGCTCAATCGGACTCCCCACGCCAAGAGCCGGTCGCCCGCGCGCCGGCAGCACCGCTTCGTCGCCGAAGCGATCGCCGTCAAAGCCAGTGCGCATCTCAAGAGCAATCGCGCCACCAACGTCGGCGCAAATCAGCGGCGACGGGCAGGACCAGCGCGTCGCGCCGGCGGCAAGGAGCAGTCGAGCACGATGGCATTGATCGAAACGTCGGCACGACGGATACCTCTCGCGCTTGCTTCTCCAGCAGCGCGACGAGGTCGGTGATTGAGTACTTCCGGCACCGACTTCGATTGGCCTTGTCGCTGTCGTCCCACCCGTCGGCTTCGTACCAGCCCACGACGTAGATACCTTGGTCACGTTGGCCTGCTTCGAGGTACCGGTCGGCTAGTTGGGTCTTCAGCGCCGTCTCCATCTCGCGGTGCCAGCACCCTTTGACCTCAACGACGACCTCGACCATCGCCGCTCCTTCGACGCGCTCGCTAGCGACTGCGGTGATGAGCAGGTCGGATGCCTCGCCCATGTGGTGGCCGGGACCAGGGCGGATCTGGACCTCACGGCCGGAGATGATGCCCCGGCCTCGCAGTGCCTCTTCCAGGTGCCCCTTGAGCCAGTCGGAAAGGGCGTTCTCCGGCTTGGGTCTAAGCGGCTGCGTGTTCCACAGCAACTGGGCTTGGGACCCGTTCTGGAGCTTCGCCTCTGATTCGCGGATCGAGGTCGCGACAACCCGGCGCAGGTCAGCCGCCGTCTTGACCCACCGCCGTGCGGCGTCGTTTGCCAGCTCCACGATCACGGCTGGGGATGGGGCAGCGCATTCGCGGCGACTGGATTCCCGCGATGCCTGTGCTCGGTACGCGAGCAGGTAGGCGCGATCAGGATGAGCGGCTGCCAGCCGAGCGAGTTCTTGGACTGCGGCTGGGGTTGCACGCTCCGTCAGCGACGCGAGCACCCGATCGCGCCACCATCCCACCTGTTCTCGCGGGCCGATGAAGTGCGCGGCTTCTCTGTGACCGTCCTCCTCAGGCGGGAAGTGGGTCAGCAGCCAGTCGTACAGCGCACCCACCTGATGTTCGGTCAGAGTCGGAGCAATCTGGCGATCGTGGCTGGCTGCAAGCTCTGTGATGACCGCCTTTCCAAAAGTCGGCGTCCTGCTCCATGAGCGGCCACAGCCGCGGCCACGCGGCGTCTTCGGACTCGGCCGCGAGCAGCGCGGCGACCTTCACCCCAAGCTCGCGGCGGTTGCCGCCGGCGATGAGAGCCCCGGGTACGACCAGCCGTTCGGCGTGCTTTCGCGCGGGTTCAGAGCCGTGCCGGATGAGGAACCGCAGCACCTCGGCGCGCGCCGCGGGACTGAGCGAAGTGCGCTTGGCGCGCTTCAGGATGGCTGTTTCAAGCTCAGGAGACCATCCGGCCTGTATGCGATGCAGCACAAACGGGGTGTCGTGCTTTCTCAGGTCGCGGTCGAGCCGTCGACCGATCCATACAGCGGCCGCGGCCGGGGCGCACTCGATGACCTGGTCGACGGCCCACGTGTTGAATGTGCCCTCGTTATCCGTACCAGATGGCGGCCAGCCGACGATGGCCGGCGCCCATCGTTCCCACGTCGCCGCATCGAACTTCCGGCGATCGTCGGCGGTCCCGGCGAGCAAGCGGATCGCGCGATACCCAGCCGTCGCTGGCGCGTGGAGGATGTCCTTGCCGAACCACCGTCCCGGTACAGGATCGCCCTACTGAAGGTATTTCCCCGCAGCCGCCACCAGCCGCGTGCGCAGGCTCTTGTTGAGCGACACGCTGGGTGGTGACGGCGGGGGCGATCAGCGCCAAGGAGCGTGATGACCGGGGGACGGTTCCGGCGAGACCAGCGACAGGATGTTGGTGGTCCTGTTGATTTGAGGGCTCCCCCGCCGAAACCTTGAGTCGGTGGTGGCGAGGGAGCCCGTGACGCCGTTGGAGGACGTCATGCTTATCGTCTCAGACGATCGTGCTGTGGTCGAGGCGGATCTCGCTGCTGGCCGGTTGGTGTGCCCGCGTTGCCGGGCGGGCGTGTTGGGGGTTGGGGTTGTTCGCGGTTGCGGAAGGTTCGGACGAGCTTCGGGGTGCGGCGGTTGCGACCGCGTCGCGGTCGTTGTCGTGAGCGGTCGTGTCGGGCGACGCATGTGCTGTTGCCGGATGTGTGCCTCGCGCGCCGGCGGTATGTGGCGGAGGTGATCGGCGCGGCGTTGTTCTCCGCGGGCCGGGAGGGGTATCGCCGGGCGGGTGAGCGACTGGGGGTGCCGGGTGAGACGGTGCGTAATTGGCGGCGGCGGTTCCGGTCGCTGGCGGAGCTGATCATCGATCACTTTTTGCGGTGGGCGCGTGCGCTGGATGGCTCGCTGGATCCGCCGGCCGGGCACGGGTCGCCTGTCATCGACGCGATCGAGGCGATCGGCGTGTGCACGAGGGTGGCGTCGCTGCGTTTCGGGCGTCGGTCGCCGTGGTCGTGGGTGTCTGCGTTGACCGCGGGCGGGCTGTTGGAGATCAACACGAGCACGCCTTGGCCTGTGCCTGAGTGACCGTGATCCTGGCCTCTCGGTTGTCGAAGAGCGGTCAGGAGGCGACGGAGTGGACAGAGCACAGGCGATCGGGTTGTTCCGCTGGCAGATCGTGGGCGAGGCGACGGATGTCTCGTTGTCGGCGCGGGAGCGCGGGCGGCTGGTCCGCGCGTTGGCTGAGCGTGAGCACCTGGCCCCGGACGGGCGGTGGGTGCGTGTGGGTCGCAACACGCTGGATCGCTGGATCCGCGCGTATCGTGAGGGCGGGTTTGACGGGCTGGTTCCAGCACCGCGGCGGGTCGCGAACGCCACGTCTGAGCGGCTGTTGGAGTTGGCGGTTGCGCTGCGGTCAACGATCGACGGGATGGACCGCAAAGAGACCGGCGAATACATCGCTCACCACGTCAAGCTCGCCGGCCGCTCCGACACCATCTTCAGTGACGACGCGGCCGCGCTGATCCACGACGCCTCCCGCGGACTGCCGCGCGCGGTGAACAACCTCGCGACGCAGACGCTGATCGCCGCCTACGCGAGCAACAAATCGATCTGCGACGAGAGCTCCGCCCGCGCCGCCCGCGCCGAGATCACCCGCCGAATGACCGGCGAGATCATCTCCCTATTCGACCAGCAACCGGCGCCGACCGAGCACCCCCGGGCGCTCGCGCTGCCGCCACCACCGGCCGACTGGCCCGCAGCGCCCGACCCGGCCGCCCACTACGGGCTGGCGGGGCAGGTCGTCGCGAAGATCGCCCCGCACACCGAGGCCGACCGTGCGACACGAGGTCGCACGCTACGAGTGAACGCGCAGGATCGGAGGGTCGACTGATGTGATGTCGAGAGCGTAGTTCCAGGCCCGTGCTCGATGGCCTGGCCCCGCCCCGACGTGCGTCGCCGGCTTCTGGTCGGTGGGGTGCGAAGCTCGGGGGAAAGCCCAAGGGCTTGCCGTTCCATCCGGCGGGCTACAGGCGAGGGGCAGACCGGACGGGTGAATCGCGTGAACCTCCGTTGATGTCTCGTGATCAGTAGCCCCGCCGATGGGTTGTTGGAGCGGGGTGCAGGGACTTGCCGCGGTGGAGCGGCAGACGCCGGCTGGGGAGGTCGCCCAGTCGGGGTGAGCACCGTCGTCCCCGGGATAGAGGAGGCACCCACCCCGGTCGCAGCTCGTACGTGCGGAACGTGGAAACCCCTGTCGGGGTCCGGACCTTGGTTCGGTAAGTCGACCGCAAGGAAGACCCAAATCCCCGGCGGGAACGGATGACCGAGAAGCGAATGCCGGCGGCCGAAAGGCAGCGGGAAACCAAGACGTGATGGCTGGCCCCTCCGGCCGGTCGCCTTGGATAACCGGCCGGATACCGGGCTGGTGCCCGGACGCGAAAGCGGGCTGACGCGGTCTGGTGAGCCTGTGAGGAGCAAGATGACCCAAGCACCGGAACCGAAGGACAAGTTAGGCGCCACGACGCACGTCGCGGTGAACGGACCAGAGGACGCGAACCACGACTGGCTCCAGATCGACTGGCGCCATGTCGAGGAGAACGTACGACGGCTTAGGCAACGGATCTTCATGGCATCGCAGGCGGGGGACCTCAAGCGGGTCCGCCAGTTGCAGAAGTTGATGCTCCGCTCCCGCTCCAACGCGCTGTTGAGCGTGCGGCGGGTGACCGAGCGCAACGCCGGCCGCTTGACAGCGGGCGTGGACGGCGAGGTGGCGCTTACCCCGAAGGCCAAGATGGAGTTGGTCGACAGGGTGCAGAGCCGGTCTGAGCCGTTTCACGCGATGCCGGTCAGGCGGGTGTACATCCCCAAGCCAGGCAGCAAGAAGCGGCGCGCGCTCGGGATTCCTGTGCTGCTCGACAGAGCCCACCAGGCTCGGATCGTCAGCGCGTTGGAGCCCGAGTGGGAGGCGCGGTTTGAGTCGAGATCCTATGGATTTCGGCCCGGCCGTGGCTGCCATGACGCGATCTCGGCTATCTATATGGCGGCCAAGGGCACAAGCCCGAGACGCCAGTGGGTGCTAGACGCAGATTTGGCGGCGGCGTTCGACCGCATCGCCCACGACCACATTCTGTCGATGCTCGGCACGTTCCCCGCCAAGGGAATGGTCGCGCAGTGGCTGAAAGCGGGCGTGGTCGACAACGGCCGGCTTCACCGCACCGAGGAAGGAGTTCCTCAGGGCGGTGTTGTTAGCCCCGTGCTGCTGAACGTCGCCCTGCACGGGATGGAGGAAGCCGCCGGGGTTCGTTACCGCCAGACCGATCAGTTAGACGGTCGAGTGGCAATGAGCTCCCCGCTGGTTATCAGGTACGCCGACGATCGTGTGCCGAGAACGCTGAAGGAGGATCGATGTAGAAGGCGATACCGACGGATGCGGTGCTGCACGAGAGATGAAGGAGCCAGGCCGGGTTGGCTGGTGGCCCTTCGCGGTCGCCCTGCAGGGGGAGG
>JAABUZ0100004021.1_pt1 | contig 20799 bp, 25 predicted proteins | sample 5562091 | NCBI WGS metagenome assembly JAABUZ01 (sample SAMN12813069, study PRJNA571459) | rock metagenome | isolation source: Antarctica rocks | place: Antarctica: Victoria Land, Linnaeus Terrace sud | collected 2015-12-21 | reverse complement strand
CCTCTTCGCCCAGCGCCCCGTCATGGCCTGAACTGGTCCCTGGCCATCGAGGCGCTGGCGTGCAGGGGCAGGGTTGTCACCGGCCCCCAGGGCAGCAGCGCCGGCAGATGGCCGTCGGCGGTGATGTGGACGGCCACCGCATTCTCGTCAGCGCCGACAGTGACCAGTGACGCGTTGGCGCCCAGCCCGACACGGAGCAGCGCCTGAGCAGTTGCCACCCCGTCGGGCAGACGCCCCGCCTCGCTCGAGGCGACCCGCGCCCCGTCCTGCACCGCCGCCAGCACCACCCCACGGGCGTGCATCCAGAGCGCGAACTGCAGGATGGCGACCGCGGCGATCAGCAGGAGCAGGAACGCGACCGGCGCCTCGACCAGTGCCTGCCCGCACTGGCGGCGGGTCAGGCGGGCGAGCCATCTCGGTCGCGTGCCAGGGCGCATCGCTATCCCAGACCCTGGAAGCGGGCCAGCAGCCGCCCGAAGAAGGCCACAATCCCGTTGCCGAATCCCTGGACCGAGGCCAGCGCGATCACCGCCACCAGGGCAATGATCACCGCGTACTCCACCAGCCCTTGGGCCCGCGTGCCCGTCGCGACCGCCACACCTGAAGCACGCTGACCCCAGCGCGTCACCATCTGCACCACGCCCATCAGCCAGATCCTCCACTGTGCCAACACCACCCGCGTACTCCTTTTCTGTTGCGCAGCGCCGCACGACGCGACGCTGACTAGGACCCCCACGACCCCACGGTGGCCGCGGCGGGGGCCAGGACGATGACGAACAGCACCGGCAAAATGAAGAGTGCCACCGGGAGCACCATCCTGATGGAGCCTTTGCCTCCTTCTTCCACAATGCGCAGTCGTTTTTGCTCGCGCAGCGCCGAGGCCTGCGTCCGCAGCGCGACGACCAGGGGCAGGCCCAGGGCATCGGCTGCGTGGATGTGGCCCACCAACGTCGCGATCTCGGGGATCCGACTGCGGCGCGCCATGGCCAGCAACGCCGGACCAAGGGCAACACCGAACGCCAGGTCGCGCCGGACGCGCTGCAGCTCAGCGGCGAGCTCACCCTCGCTGCCATCGGCGACCTGACCCAGCGCTTCGGCAATCGAGTGGCCGGCGCGCAGGGCCATCGCCAGGAGCGACAGAATCACCGGCAGCTCCATGACCACCCGTGTCCGTCGCTCGGTGCGCTTGTGCTTCAGGTACCAGTCGGGCGCCAGGAACCCGGCCCCACCGAGGACCAGCCACAGCCAGAGCGGACTGGGGCCGAACGGGTGGATCCCGACCATTTCGACGACGGGGAAGAAGCCCAGGCCGAGCAGGCCGATGAGCAGCTTCTCGCCGACATGCTGCACGGGCGTGACGCCGGGCCGCAGCAACGCCAGCGACTGGGTGAGGTCCTCACCCGGCGCGTAGCCGAGGCGTGCCAGCAGCTGCTGGACCAGCCGCCCGGCGGCGTCGATCGCCGGCCGCAGGATCGACCAGCCCACCTGCACCGGGCGTGGCGCCAGGGACTGCGGCCGATCCAGACCCGCCCAGTACTCGGGGTCCATCTCGCGCAGGCGGTCGGCCAGCCGCGGCCGCGGGGCGCCGTAGGGCAGGCTCTCGACGAACAGGTAGACGGCCCAGGCCGCGACCGCCACGCAGCCGAAGGGCACGACGCCGAGCAGCGCGGTCATGCGACCAGCACCCGCGCATCGGTCGGCAGCCGCGCGGTCCAGAGCATGCCCGCGTAGCCCACCGCGCTACTGACAGCACAGCCCGCCAGCAGCAGCTGGCCCTCCAGCGTGTCGAACAGGTCCAGGTAGTGCGGGCTCACCACCCGGATCACGACCAGGAGGAAAATCGGCACGGCAGAAATGACGCGCGCCGACCACACGATCCGGACGCGCTGCGCAAGAATCTCGGCCTGGGTGCGGCAATCTTCTCGGACGGTATGCACCATCTCGTCGAGCACCGGGCTCAGCTCCCGGCTACCGAGGGCGGCATTCCAGATGAGCGTCGCCACACAGGCGTCGAAAACGGGATCGGCCAGCCGCACGCGCATCGACAGCAGCGCCTCGCGCAGGCTCAGCCCACCCCGCATCAGGCCGACTACCCGGCCAAACTCGGGCTGGAGCGTGTCCGGACCGTACGCGGACAGCTGTTCGAGCGCTTGCGGCACCTCGTGGCCCGACCCGACAAGAGTCCGGAGCAGAGCGATAGCCTCGGCCAGCTCCTGCTGGAGCCGGGCCCGCCGGGCCTCCTCCCGTGTGACGTAGAACAGGTAGGGCAGACTCGCGGCTAGCGCAGCGATCACCAGGCTGACCAGCGGCCAGCCCAGCATCAGCTGCGCCAGGACGCCGACCGAGACGCCGGCCGCGGCAGAGAACAGCACGAACTCACGCGGAGTGACATCGTGCAGCCCGGCGCGGTGCAGAAACTCCTCCACCCGGTGGCGCCGCCGCCGCTGCGGTGTCGCCGTGGTGGGGGGCGTCGTCCAGGTGTCGTGGGCCAGCCAGGCGCCCAGCGCAAAGATGCCGACCAGCACCAGCGGGATCACGCCGCCGACTCCCGGCTGGTGTCGTCGACGCGGTACCCTGGCAGGAAGCTGGGCGGTGTGCCCGTCCAGCGCAGCTCACCCGAGACCGGATCGCGCGTCCACAGATCCTGGGTCTTGATGACCGCACCGGCCTCCAGACCGGTCACTTCCAGCACCTGATTGACCAGGCGGCGGCCGGTGTACGGCTCCTCCACCATGAAGACGATCAGACCAAAGGCGCGGGTGATCAGGCGCGTCAGCAGGGCCGCATCGGGGCGTTCGGGCGACATCATCCCCATGGTGATGAGCGCCTCCAGACCGTCGCGCGGGCTATTGGCATGCACGGTGCAGAAGCTGCCGGCGTGCCCCGTATTGAGGGCGCGCAACATATCAAAAGTTTCGCCACTACGGCATTCGCCCAGAATGATCCGCGACGGGCGCATCCTTAACGCATTGCGGACCAGGTCCCGTTGCGTGATCTCCCCAGCACCGTCGGTGTTCGGCAGACGCACCTGTAAGCTTTGACAGTTGGGCAAAATCCGGGGTAGACGCAATTCTCTTGTCTCTTCGATGATGACAATGCGTTCGTTGGCGCCCTGAATCTCATTGCCCAGCCCGTTCACCAGCGTCGTCTTGCCGGCAGCGGTCCCGCCGCAGAGCAGGAAGTTGACCCGTGCGACGACCGCGCGCCGGAACATGTCGGCCAGGCTGGCGGGGAAGCTGCCCAGCTCGACCATGCGGTCGAGCGTGTCGATGCCGGGGCGGAACTTGCGGATCGTGACCGCCGTGTACTGCTCGGTGATTGGCGGAATCACGGCATTGAGGCGGGAGCCGTCGGGCAGCCGGGCGTCGACCATCGGCGACTGCTCGTCGAGCCGACGCCCCACCGGCACCAGCGCGCGGCGGATGATCTCCTTGACCTCGTCATCGTTCTCGAAGGCGATGTCCGGGCGCAGCACCAGACGGCCGCGCACGATCACGCCTACTTCCTTGGGCCCGTTGATGATGATCTCTTCGGTGTTGGGATCGCGCAGCAGTGGATCCAGGACGCCCAGACCGACCAGGTCGGACAGGACCGCCTCCTCCATGGCGGTGGGGTCGTCCAGCACCGGCTGGTTACTGTTGACCTGGCGGCGTTGATAGATGGCGACCTGCTCGTTGGCCACCTCGCGGACGCGCTCGGGTGGCAGCACAAACGCGGCCTGCAGCTCGCCGAACAGGCGTGTCAGCTCCAGGCGCACCGCGGCCACGATCTCGCGTCGGGCCTCAGTCTCCGGGGTCATCATCGCGATCCTCCTGGGGATGGGCGCGCGGCGCCGGCCCGCCACGGCGGTGACAGCAGTGGCGACCACCAGTGGGGCCGGGCCGGCTGCGTGGGCGGATGGGGCAGCACGATGCGCCCCCGCTGGATGTGCTCGGCGAGGTCGACCAGCCCCCGCCCGAGCCGTGAGCGGGTGTCCAGCGCGACGGGCCGCTGCGCGTCGAGCGCGCGCCGGCAGGCGGTCGGATCGAACGGCAGGACTGCACTGATCCGCTCGCCCAGCCGGAAGGCGAGCTCGTCCTGCCGGGCGTCGTGGGCGCCACGGTGCTGGTTGACGACCAGCGACACGGGCCGGCCGCTGCCCCGTCGCCGCAGCCGGTCGAGCGCCAGACTGGCCCGGTGGACACCGATCGCGTCCGGGGTGGCGACGACCAGGACGTGATCGGCCCGCAGCAGGGGCACCTCGGCCGCGGCATCACCATCCAGCCACTGCACGCCCGTGTCGATGACGATGTGCGCAAACCGCGGGCGCAGGGCTGAGATGAGCGCATCCAGAAAGGCACCGTCCACCCTGTCCCGGCCGTCCGGACGCGGCAGGCCGGCGATCAACCAGCCCTTCGGGCAGTCTGCGTGCAGCCGTTGCAGATCGCGCCGGAGCGCCGCCGGCCAGGCCCAACCATCGGTGGCCACCGCATGCGCCAGCGTGCCCAGGTTCTTGTGGGTGCTGGCGCGGAAGCGCGGCGCCAGCATCGCCGCGGCCAGATCGGCATCGATGACCACCGTGCGCCCGACCAGCCCGAGCAGAAAGCCCAGATCACCGGCCACCAGTGAACGGCCCGGCGCACCATGCCCGCCGACCACCGTGATCACCTGGGCCATGGCCGTGGCCGCCGCCGCGCCGGCGCCAACCGCGGGCGGATCGGCGTGCGGTTCGGTGGACGCGGGCGCTGCGACCGGCTCGGCGCGGGTAGGAGCCACGGGAGCGGGCTGGCGCCAACGGACCCGGTGCACAGCCTTGTCCAGACCATCAACGACCTCGTCGGGCGTGGCGTCCGGCAGCAGCACGACGCCCGGGAACACGGTCCACTGGCGGTGCTCGGGGTGCGGATCCAGGACCACCACGGCCAGGGGCCGGCGCGCCAGGTCGAGCAGGCTCGTTGGGTCCAGGCCACGCGGGCCGGTGGACACCAGCGCCACATCCACCGCGTCCGCCTCGATCGCCTCGCGCAACTGCGTGCCGTCCAGGCAGCGGTGGGTCAGGGCGAAGCGGGAGCGGTGCAGCGCCGGCAGCAGCGCTTCTGCCTGCTCCTGGGTGCCCAGGAGCACCGCCAGGCGCGGAGCGCTCATCGTCCGCCCTCCGTGGTGGACGGCGCGGCGGGCAGTACCGTCACGTCGGGATCACCAGCTGCCAGCGCCTGCAGGACATCCTGGACATGGGCGTCGTCGACGAGCACCTCGACCCAGGCCAGTTTGCCGCGCGGCGTGCGGCCCGTGGCGTCACTGCCACCGACACTGCCCGTGCTCAGGGCCGTGTCCTGATAGCCGACGCCCGATACGGTGGCGTGATCGAGTGCCAGCGTCGTCGTCGCCGTGGGCTTGCCGCGGTCGCGGCTGACGAAGACGCGGACAGTGTCGCCAATCCCCAGACGTCCACCGGCAGCGTGCTCCGGCCCGACCGGAAAGGCAATCCGCTGATAGCCCGGTGCCACGTCAGTCGCACTGGACAGCTGATCGCGTAGCAGCGGCACACCAGCGTGCAGCGGCTCGGCCAGGCGCTGACCGAGGACCTGGGGCTGGTCCGCGGCCGGCAGCGCAAGCTCCGCCATCGTGTCCGGCAGCGGCACACGCCGCGGCTCGATGTCGCCCACCGCCAGCACCGCCCCGCGGGGCAACGCCCGCGCGGCGACCAGCACCGGGTAGGTCGGTTGCTGCCCGGCGCCGTTGACGTAGGCGAAGCCGCCCAGCAAGGCCAGCAGGGCCAATCCCACACTGGCCACGCGCCGCCGGTTGAGACGCCAGGTGTGCGGAAACGCCCGTTGCCGGGACAGAGCCGTCGCGATAGTTCCCATCGCCTGCCTCCAGAAAGGGCCTGTCGCCTAGCGCAGGCCGACCACTGTCACCGCGTACCGCTCCAGCGCCACCGTCAGCTGGCTGAGCGTCGCTGCCGCGCAGGCCAGCAGGACAACCAGGACGCTGCCCACAAAGATCAGCGTCATCAGCACGTCCACAGTGATGAAGCTGCGCTCGCTCGAGCTCGGTTCCTGCATCGTCATCCCCTCTGCTCGTCCGTCCCTCAGATCAGGCTGCGCGGTCCGTAGTAAGTCGGCTGTTCGATCGTCCTGAGCAGCTGTTGGCCAGCCTCCGTCTGCACCAGAGCCACCGGGAGGGCGAGCAGCAGGAGAACGATGACCGCCTCCATTGCGACATCCAGGACGCGCTGGGCGCGACGCGCTTGCCTCATGCGTAACGTCCTCCACCAGTCGTCGCTGGACGTGCACCAGCGGCCTCGGCGCCAGGCGCACCGTGGCCGGCTTCTCGTTGAACCGCCCCAGCTGATTCGTCCACCGCATATCGCATACGCATCCGTGCTCGCCTACTCCGAGGGGAGCGGCGGCAGCTTGCGCTCCGCCCGATCGCGATCGAGGGCCTCGAGATGCAGGCGAATGGCCTCGACCACCACGTCCGACATGTCGCGATCCTGAAACGCCGCCCAGAGCCGCAACCGGCGCCGCACGCTCCGCGGCAGCCAGATCGTGGCCGACTCCCGCGGATCGACCGCACCTTCACCGCCCGTCGGCTCCGGTTCGTCAGAGCGCGCGGCGGCCGACTGCCCGCGTCTAGGCACACGCAGCGTCCCATGCGACACAATCCATAGACCAACACCTAACCTTCGATTCGAGTCCGGCACTGAGAATAACTAACCCCTGAGTCCTGTCAATGTGCAGAATTGCACATTTCCGCTGCCCGCCGTTGCCTCTACCCCGTCAGCAGACGGAGATGGTAGAACATTTGTTCTGCGGACAGGGGGCGTGCCCTGCCGTAGCTGGGCCAGAATCCACGGACGGATGTGGCCGCCCTCCTGCCAGAAGCAGGTGACGTCCTTGCCGTGCGGTGGCCGGGTTGGGATCAGCGCTGGCAGCAGACCCCCGAGACGAGCCAGGCCGGCCTGTCCTTCAGCGTCCGCGTCGTAGACCCCGAGCAGGGGCGTGCCGCCTGACAGGTGCTTCAGCGCGGCAGGACCTGGCAGCTTCCGGCAGGCGCCCAGGGACGCCGTGGCCACCAGATCGCCGGCCTCCTGCGCGACCAGCAGCGTGTCGAGCTCGCCCTCGAGCAGCGCGGCCGGCTGGCCGGCGACGAGCGTATCGACGCCGAACAGCCACGGATGGCCACCGCGGATCGCCAGGTAGCGTCGATCTGGATCACCGCCGCTCAGGCGGACCTTCACCTGCCACAGCTGGCCGGCGCCGAACCACGGGAGCACGATCCCGCGCGGCAGGTGCACACGCTCCCCGGCCAGACCCCAGGTCTCTGCTCGGTCGCGCAGGCCGTACGCCGGCTGGAAGCCCACCCGCCAGGCACGGAGCGTTGCCGCACGCAGGCCGCGCTGCTGTAAATAGGCGCGCGCCCGCGCCCCTACCGGGGACCAGAGACTCGCCTCGCAGCGCTCGACGAACGCCAGCGCCGCTGCCTGCCACCGCGGTGTCGGCTCCAGCTCCTCGGCAAGCTGCGGCTCGCTGGCTGGTCGTAACCCGAGGCCTTCGGCGACGCGTTTGGCGCGAACACGGCGGCCAGGCCCAGCCCCCAGCTCGCTCGGCGATGCCCCCAGCCGCTGGCACGCTTCGACGAAGCTGACACCGTCACGGCGCACCACGTAGTCGATCGCATCCTGCCAGCGCTCGCCGCTGCACTGGCGACACCACCAGTAGCCCAGTCGCGGCTGCACACGAAACCGGTCACGGCCACCACACCAGGGGCACGGGCCCGCCCACTCGCCGCCGCCGGTGCCGGCCACCTTGCGCAGCGGCGTGTCGCTCCCGATGAGAAAAAGGACGTCGACCCGCTGCTTGAGGGCCGCCACGTCGACCTGCATGGCGCCAGTCTGCTCCGGGCAAGGTTGCAAAAAGATTGCACGGAGCTACCCCGCGGGGCAGCCCTGGGCCGTGGCGCGTTAATAAACGTTGCACGCGCCGCTCACGACCCGTTGGCGGCCGCCGTGGCGTTAATAAAGGTTGCACGGCTATCGACGGCAACCTGGTTTCGCGAGCTTCCGGCATCAATCCGGCTTATAGCGTGGCAGTCCCGGCCCGAGTCGACCGCGTGCAACCTTTTTGCAACCTCCTATCGGGCAGGCTGGGCGCATGCTCTTGCGCCAGCTCCCCGTCACGATTGCCGTGGGTCGGCCCAGTCGCGTCGAGCTGCTGGTCGCAGCCCTGGGTCTCATCGGTGTTGTCGGTGGCACCCTCACGGCCGGCTGGTGGCCGACGCCTGTCCCCGCCCTGCTCCTGGCCGGCAGCCGTCCTGCGTCGCCCACCGCACCCGCCGCGCCGACCGCGCCGCTCGTTGTCATCAGCTCGCCCGCCGGTGCAAGCGTGCTGATCGACGGCCACTCCCAGGAGACGACGCCTGCGACAGTGGCGCTGCCCCTGGGTCCGCACCAGGTCGTCATCCAGGGTGCCGACGCCATCCCCGAGTTCCGCGACATCAAGCTGCCCGCCGACGGCGCCAGCGTTAGCGTCCCCCTGTGGCGTGCTCACCCGCTCGTCCACACGCTCAAGCCGGCGCTGCCCGGCGCCGCGATCGCCGACGCGACGTTCCTCGACGACGGCCGCCTCGGTCTGATCGTCAGCCTGCCCGGCGACGAGCGCCAGGCCTGGACGCTCGACGCAGCCCACCATTTCGCCGTCGATCGTCTGGGCTCCGTGGCCCCAAACGCTCCGCTCGCCATCCGGCCCGACAGGCAGGCCGTTGCCTTCCTCCACTCCTCCACCGCCGCGCGCGACACCGGCCTATCCACCCCTCCCGCGGAGCTCTGGGTCGCCTCGTTCGCTGACCACGACGGGCACGCGGTCTGGGCGCTGACCGAGCCGAGCGAAGAGCTGGTCGATCTGGCCTGGTCCTCTGACAGTCGCCACCTGTTGCTCATTGGCCGGCAGCACCCCGGCCTGGGCGCCAGCCGCACCAGCCTGCGCTGGCTGGATACCACCACCAACGACGCGCCGCTGCTGGCGCTCCTGCCCAGCGAAGTGGTCCCCGGTTCGTCCGTCTGGCGCGCCGATGGTCATGCCGTCGCCTTCCTGGTCCACACCGCCAGCCTGACCGCGGTCTGCACCCTCGACGACGCCGGCGGCTTCCGCTACCTGGGCGACCTCGGCCACGACGGCCTGGCCGGCCCACCCGTGGCCCCTGTCGCCTGGGGCCCGGACGGTCGCCTGGCCTACAGCGCGATCCGCCCCCAGGACGCCGGCACGAGTGGTAGCCCCCTCGGGTTCAGTCCACCTGCCGTCGGCCTGTTCCTGGCCGATCCCACCGCCAGCCCAGGACAGCCGGTCGCCGGCGACACCGGGCTGGCTCCGTTCTGGCGCCCCGATGGCCGGCTGTTCGTGGCCAGCTTGCCAGCCGAGCGAGCCAGCGGCATCCGGCTACGCGTCCTCGACGACCACCAAAGCCAGGGCCAGGTGCAGGACGTCGCCACGCTGGACGTGCCAACCCCGAACGTGACGGGCTACGGCTTGCGCTGGGACGTGCGTCGCCAACGAGCGCTGCTCGTCGCCAACCAGTCGACCGCCAGCAGTAGCCATGACTTCTTCCTGCTCGACTTCGGCTGGGACGCGGCCTCATGACCCACCTCAGCACCGTCACGACCGTGACCACGATCGCGCTCCTGACGCTCATGCTGGCCGGCCAGGTGACGCCCGCGTCCGCGCAGCAGGTGGCGCCGCCCGTCCCACTGCCGAAACCCTCCGACATCCTGACCGGCCCACCGACCAGCCAGAGCAGCTCGCTCACCAGCCCGAGCAGCACCCAGCCACAGTCGCCGGAAACGACAGCCCCACCACCAACGCCGACCAATCCCCTCGCCCAGATCAATCCCGGCCAGCTGCTCACGCTGTTCAGCGGCCTGCTGGTCGGCCTGTTCAACCAGCTTCTGAGCGGCGCGCGTGATGGCCTGGCGCAGGTCATCGCCGACACCGACCTGGTCCGCCAGACGCCGGCCCGCTGGGTCTGGGGGAACACGGCTGTCAGCACGCTCGAGGCGGCGCTGCGGACCGTGGCCAACGGCGCGCTGGCGCTGATCCTGTTCTGGCACGGGCTGACCCTGGCCACCCGCCCGTTCCTGGGCGACGCCGGCCCGAGCCCGCTGGCCGGCTTTCCCCGGCTCCTACTGGCGCTGGTCCTGGCCAACGCGGCCCACGTCTGGATGCCCCAGGCGATCACGCTGCTCAACGCCGTCTGCGTCTGGGTCTGGTCGGTGTCGGTCGCCGACAGCAACACCCTGGCCGACCTGCTGAATCGGGTGGTGCGCCTGGACCAGGCGTTCCTGCTGGCCCTCCTGAGCCTGCTCTGCCTGCTAGTCATCATCTGGCTGTACCTGAAGCACGCGCTGCGGCTGGCTCTGCTGGTGGTGCTGTACGTCCTGAGCCCGGTGGCCCAGGTGTGCTGGGTCCTGCCCCAGACCCAGAGCCTGTTCCGCGCCTGGCACCAGCTGTTCTGGTCGCGGCTGGCCGCGCAGCTGGTCGCCGTCGTCGCGCTCAAGCTCGCCCTGGCCTTCGCCATCACTGCCGGCGACTCGCCGGTGGCCGTGCTGCTCACCCTGTGCCTGCTGCTGGTGGCCGCCAGCGCACCGGAGATGCTCGGCCTGACCAGCGGCGGGCTCAGCCTCGGCAGCGTGCTGCTCACCGCGACCTCCCTGGCGCGTGCCCTGCCCGCACCCGCGGCGCCCGCCGCGGCGCGTGTCCGCACGCCGGGAAGCGGTGTCCCCGTCAGCGGGCAGGCGCACGGGACCGGGAGCGGCTCGGCCGCGTCCCGTCGTGGCCGCGGCGGTCGAACTCCAGTGACCAACAAGGCCGATGGCGGCACCAGGTAGAGACGGAGCGGTCGCTGATGCCCCTGACCCTGCGCTTTGTCCTGCTCGCACCTGGCTTGCGCCGCCTGGTGGTCATCCTGGTCGGCCTGGCGGTGCTGGGCGTCGTCGGGCTGGGCGCCCTGTTCCTGCTGCTGGTGACGCTGCTCGGCGGCGCGGTCGGCGCACCGGGTGGTCTCAGCCTACCGGCTGCCGGCCGACTGCCGGCGACCAGTGGCGCCACGGGCTCGCTGGCCGACATCCCGCTCGAGCAGATCCCCGTCATGCATGCGGCCGCGGCCGCGTCGGGCTGCGGCCTCGACTGGACGACCCTGGCCGCCGTCGCCCGCGTCGAGTCGACCTTCGGCACCAACATGGCCACCTCGTCGGCCGGCGCCATTGGCTACGGCCAGTTCCTGCCGTCGACCTGGGCCCTGCCGGGCATTGGCAACGGGGGCAACCCCTACGACTACCACGACGCGTTGCCGGCCATGGCGCGCTACCTGTGCGCCAGTGGCGCCGGCCAGGACCTGCGCCGCGCGCTCTGGGCCTACAACCACGCCGACTGGTACGTCAACGAGGTCCTGGCCTTCGCCGCCCAGTACGCGGCCGCGGCCAACGCCGCCATCAGCGCCGCGCCCGCCGCCCGTGGCCGGGTCGGCATCCCCGTCGTCGACCTGGCGCGCACATTCGTGGGCAACCCGTACGTCTGGGGTGGCACCAGCCACAGTGGCATCGACTGCTCGGGCCTGGTCACTGTCGTCTACGCATCGTTCGGTATCCACCTGGACCACAACGCCCAGCTGCAGCACCGCGAGGTCCAGCACATCCCCGACGCCGCGCTTCTACCCGGCGACCTGCTCTTCTACGCCCAGACCTATCCCGATCCCCAGGAATGGATCACCCACGTGGCCATCTATTCGGGCAACGGCATGATGATCAACGCCGTCGACGAGCGCACCGGCGTCGTCGAGATCCCGGCCTGGACCAGCTTCTGGGCGGCCCACTACGCCGGCGCCGGTCGGGTGGGGAGCTAGCCGCCCATGCCGCGCCCGCGCTCGCCTCCGCGGCCGGGCTCCGTCCTGCCCATCGACCTGTTCACCGTACCCCTTCCTTTTCTCTCTTCAGGACGCATCCCGTGGACTACGTCAATTCTCTGTTTGACAGTCTGACCAAGGGCGGCATCAGCGTCGCCATCAAGCTCCTGGCCTTGCTCTTCTTCCTGGGCGGCATCGCCATCGCCACCGGCCCGGTGGTCGGCGACGAGCGCATGGGCGGGCACGGCCGCAAGATCCTGGGCGGCGTGGCCATCGGCGGCATCGTCATGCTCGGCGCCGTCGGTCTGGCCACCGCCCTGAGCAGCCTGGTGGCGCATTAGGAGCCCGCTATGCCGCTGCGCGAACGCCCCGTCCCCACCCACGTCGGCGCCGAGGAGAGCATCCTCGAGATCGGCGCCCTGTCGCTGCACGCCTCTCAGGGTCTGAGCCTGGTCGGCGGCGGGTTGCTGGCGCTGGAGCTCTGGAACGACCTGGAGGGCGCGCCCCTCCCGCTGCGCCAGGCCCTGGTCGCCGTCTGCCTGCTGGCCGGCACAGTCGGCGCCTTCTGGCGTATCGACGGCAAGTCCGTCTGGCCCTGGCTCCTGGCCGGGCTGGCCCACGCCCGTTTCCCCCATGCCGCCGTCTGGCGCGTCGAGGCGTTCCCGGTCCACCGCGCGCCCGACGCCGCCTGGGTAACGACCACCCCGCCGCTAGCCTGGCCCGACCGGCAGGAGGACCGCCCGTGATGCGGCTCCCCTCGGTGCAGCGCTTCTACGTGCGGCTGCAGGGCATCGCCGACGACACGCTCTACCTGGCCGACGGCCGGCCGCGCGCCCTCTTCCAGGTGGAGACCGCCGATCTGCTGCTGGCCGACGAGCAGGCCCGGGAGACCGAGACGACGCGCCTGGAGGCATTCCTGCAGGCACTGCGCTTCCTGGTCCAGATCGTCTACCGGCTGGTTCCGACCAACCTGGACGACCACGCCGCCGAGACCGAGGCGTTGGCCGCTACACGCCACGGCCGCCTGGCAGTGGTGGGACGTCAGCAGGCTGCTTTCTTGCGCCATCTCGGGCGCACGGGCAACCTGCTGCAGCCCCAGCTGTTCGTCGTCGTCGGGCTCGACGGGACAGTGCGCCGCCTGGGCGCCCGCGTCCAGGCCTGGCTGGTGGCGCTCGCCCGCTGTCTGCTCGCACGGCGTCGTCACGCCGCGGACAACGACTCGCTGCCGAGCGCCACCGAGCAGCTGGACGAACGGGGCGAGACTCTGGCCGCCGCCCTGGATCGGCTGGGCGTCCGCTGGCAGCGGCTCGACAACGAGGGGATCGCGACCCTTCTGACGGCCTGCTGGTGCCCTGATCGGGCGCGCCGACAACCTCTGGGCCCAGCTGGCCAGTCGCTCCGCCCCACCCCACCGGACCGGGGTGCCTGATGGCGCTGCTCGCCATCCGCCGGCGCCCGCCTCCCGCGCAGGGTGCTCCCCGCGACGAAACGGCGCCGCTCCTGCCGGCGCCGGCCGTCCCCAGCGTTGTCGACGCGATCGCGCCTCATTCCGCCGAGCTCACGCGCGACGCGCTCCGTCTCGACGACAGCTACAGCGCCGGTCTGGCCGTCACGCAGCTGCCCAGCGCGGTCGTGGCCGGCCAGCTGCTCCCGGTCTGCGCCGCGGACATTCCCTTCGCTCTGAGCCTCCAGATCCAGCCCATCCCCCGCCCGAGCGCCCAGCGCTTCCTGCTGGCCCAGACCGCGCGCCACGGCAGCGCCCAGCTGGTCAGCACCAGCCGCATCGGCAATCCCGAGCGCGACACCGCGCTGGAGCACGCCCAGACTCTGCGGACCGCGCTCGAGCGGGGCCACGAGGACCTCTTCCGCGTCTCCATCTACGGCTCCATCCGCGCCGGCTCCCTGTTGGCGCTCCACCGCCTGGAAGGTCAGCTCGCCGAGCTGCTCGGCTCGGCCGGCCTGGGTGTGCGCCGCACTGTCCTCCAGCAGCTCCAGGCCTTCCGCAGCGTCCTGCCCCAGCTGACCAATGAGCTCGACGACGCCCACTACCTGACCACCTCGGCTCTGGCGGCCCTGCTGCCCTGGCGCACCGGCACCCTGTGGATGCCGGGCGCCGTGCTCTGGGGCCTCACCCAGGACACGCGCTCGCCCGTCGGCATCAACCTGTTTGCCAATCCACCGCTGACCGACGCCAACTGCGTCGTCTTCGCCCGCGTCCGCCAGGGTAAGTCGTTCTTCCTCAAGCTGCTCGTCCGCCGCTTCCTGGTCTCCGACCCCGCCAGCGGCAGCGCGAGCTCTGACGACCAGCGGCGCCACCGTGGCGGTCGCTGCGTCATCGTCGACGCCGAGGCATCACAGGAGTACCGCCCGCTCTGCGAGGACCTGGACGGCCAGTACGTCCGCCTCGGTCCGGGCAGCCCGCTGCGCATCAATCCGTTCGACCTGCCGCCGTACGACCCGGACGACGGTGAGCTCGCCGACCCCGAGCGCGCCCACATCGCCAGCCTGCTGCGCCTGCTCGAGCTGCTGCTCGCCGACCATGGCCAGCATCTGAGCGCCGACGAGCGCGCCATCTGCGACCTGGCACTCGGTGCTACCTATGACCGCGCCCGGGCGGGCAACCGCACGCCCCTGCTGGGTGACCTGCTGTGGGTACTGCGCCACCCCACCGAGACGCTGGTCGACGTCGACCGCCGGCTGCTGCGCAGCCTGGCCACCCGCCTGGCGCGCTGGGTCGAGGGCTCGCTCGGTGCTCTGTTCGGCCAGCCGACGAACATCACGCTCGCCAACCCGCTGACGGTCTTCAACGTCGCGGCCCTCGACGAGGCGCTGCGCCCGATCGGCATCTTCCTGATCGAGCAGTTCGTGTGGAACCAGCAGCGCCACCAGCACGTGCTCGGCGAGGACCAGCCGTGCCTGCTCGTCGTCGACGAGCTGTGGCTGACCCTGCGCACGCCCGAAGGCGGCGCCTTCCTCGAGTCTATGGCGCGTAAGGGGCCGAAGTACTGGTTCGGCCTGGTGGTCGCCTCGCAGGAGCCGGCCGACTGCCTGGCCTCACCCTCGGGCCAGGCTATCGTCGACAACAGCTCGACGCGCGTGCTGCTCCGCATGGATGCCGGCGCGCTGCGCACGGCCACTGACACCTTCTCCCTGACTCCGCCTGAGACGGTCGCCCTGGAGATGGCCAGCGCCGGCGCCGCCCTGGTGCTATGCGGTGATGCGCGGCGGCTGGTCCAGCTCGAAGCCAGCAAGGAGGAGCGGCTCCTGTTCAGCACGACACCGGCCGAGCTCGCCGCGCGCAACCGTCGGCAGCGGCAGCCGGAGCCGGCGCCAACACCCGTCCCACCGTCCGTCGCCAGCGGTCTCCTTGCCCCACAGCCTGTTCCGCACCCGTCGCTATCGGCCACGCCGTCCGTGGCCACCGCCACTGGCCACGCCCGCCGGTTCGCTGGCTTGTTCGACGAGGAGCCCATACCCGGCGCGCCGAGCGCGCTCGCCGCCCTCCGCCGAGGGCCACCGCCATGATGTGCCGACGTCGCTGTGTGGTCGGCTGCTGCATCGGACTGGTGCTGACAGGCGATGCGCTCGGCTGCCGGTGCTCATGGCCATGCAGCCGTCTCTGTGTCGGCCGCGGCTGTGGCGGACGAGACGACGGCAGCGCTGTCAGCGTGAGTGCTGAGGACAACCCGTCGGTGAGCGGGGGGCGTGGTCAACCCGCACCCTGGCGCGGCCAACGCCGGCCCGCAAGTCGGTGCGCACCGACTCCTCCACTCCGTTGCGGCCCTGCGGGTGCTCAGGCCAGCGGTCTGGCCGCGCTCCAGGCGGGGCATGACCTCGCTCCCCCTCTCCACACCGACGGGCCTCCAGCCCCCAGCCATCCGCGGCTGCTACCTCGTCTGCCTCGACCAGCCCTACTTCCACGCCCGACACTACGTCGGCTACAGCGACAACATCGCCCAGCGTCTCCAGACGCACCGCAAAGGCCAGGGCTCGCCCCTGCTGGCAGCCGCGCTGGCCGCCGGCATCGACTGGCACCTGGTCCAGGTCTGGCCCGATGCCGACCGCTCCTTCGAGCGCAAGCTGCACCACCGCCACGGCTCCCGGCTGTGCCCCGCGCCATCCTGCCAGGCGGTTCAGCGAGCGCGCCGGCAGCAGCTCCGCCTTCCCCTGGCCATCGCGTAGGTGGAGGCAGCTTGTCCCAGCTGACGTGCGGCTGGGACAGCTCACGTGATCGACGCATGAAGCTGCCTGCCAATGGCTTCCAGAACTTCAGCGGAGACGTGGCGCGGCGGGGCCGGCACACGGTAATGGTCGGGGTAGTCCGGGTCCGTAAAGATCAGCTGGCCTACCTCACGGGGCGCCGCATACCGCGGAATCACGTGCAGGTGCACGTGGCGGTCCTGATTCTGGAGAAACGCGTAGTTGAAGTGGTCGGGCGCAAAAGCCTGTCGCAGCCACTGCGTCACCTCCTTCAGGCACTCCTGAAGATCGGCCCACTCGGCGTGCGTGAGCTGGTCGACCCGGACTTCATGCCGCACGAGGACCAGCAGGCATTTACCGAGCAGGTTCTGATTCCGATTCAGCCAGACGTTCCAGTAGCCGGTCCCCGAGGAACCACCGCGGCGGAGGACTGGTCCGTACAGCGGTCGGCACAGTGGGCAGTCAAGCATCCGCTCATTGTCCGCCCTGACCGCCAACACGTCGCTGCACTGTCGGCCCGATCAAACAGCCTGGCATCCATCGCTCCCGCGCGGCAGCATGACGCGGCCTGCTCTCGTTTAGGGTGCACGACACATTCGCCCGCGCCTCGCTGCACCCTAACCGAGCGTGCCTTCTCGCCGAGCCTGCACTGCGCTGAGCCACGGGGCGTCATCGCGCATCTTGCTTCGCCAGCCCGGCATGTCGTCCGCAAGGAGGCGCTCTCGTGCCTGAACATCTAGTTAGCGCTCAGACTGTCGATCGACGCCTGAATGAGTCGTCCGAGATCCTGAGCCGTCCCCGTATCTCCCTCCGGCTGGTCCAGCATGCTGCACATGTTCAGCAGGTCCAAGAGCTTGACCAGTGCGTGCCAGTCCGCGGGAAGGTCGCCACCCCCAGCGCGATAGCCGGCAACGAAGCCGCTGGCATATCCGGGCGGAAGAAAGGCCTCCTGCCGCAGGAAGATCGCCCCGTCAAACAGGGGCGATCCGGCGAACGCGAACTCCCAATCGAGGACAGCCGCGACCGACCACGTTTCGGCCACATGCTGGACGAGCAGGTTCCAGGGCTTGTAGTCGGCGTGAACGAGCGCACTCTGGCCTTTGAGTGGCTCCAGTCGGCCGGCGTTGTCGTTCACAAAACGCCAGAGCCGCTGCGTGAGCTCAGCCCCCAGCGCCTGGCCGGCATGGCCCTGAAACAAGCAGTGTCCGATGTAGCCCGCCCAGCCACCACCGGAGTTGTCCAGCGACTGGGCGATCTCGAGGTCGGTCCCGAAGAAGCCAGGCAGCGGGAAGTCAATCGCGTGGATCTGGGCCAGCACCGTGCCAGCAGCATGCGCCGCGGCTTCGATGTCGCTGGCGTTGCCGGCTTGCAGCACAACGTCGAAGCGTTCGCCTTCGATCCAGCTCGTCACCGTCCAGGGCGGGTCGGCGGCGGGGTCCGCGTACAGAACAGCCGGGACCGGGACGCGCCCGTGCAGGAGGCGCACCAGAGCAACTTCTCGCGCACAGGCGGCAGCATCGGCGGTGAACAACCGCAGGAGCACCGGCGCCGCCCGATCGGCCAGCTGCACACGGTAGTTGGTATTCCGCAACCCGGCCGTGAGCGGAGCGAAGGCGACCACGCGCGGCGCCGGGAACACCGCCCGGAGCCGCTGCTCGATGTCCGCGGCACCCAAGGCGACCAACGGATGCCGCCGCTCCCAGTGCTGCTCCATCGGTCGGTCATGCTAGCCGACGACTGTCCGACTCAGCCGCGGACCACGGTGCTCCACCGTCTGCTCGGCGTCGGGCGCCTGGAAACCGAGGGTGGTTAGGGTGCGGCCGTTTCGTGGGCGCTCGATGCTGCACCCTAACTCGCTCACCAACCAGCGCCATCCCACGTTCTGCTCTCTGGCTGGCAAGGGCACCCCTCAGCCAGTGCCACCGTCTGCCAGCCCAGTTACACCGACCACGCCGCCCATCATCCACCGCGGGAGGTTCCCTGTGACACCCAGCGGTCCTCAGTCCACTCTGCAACGCAGTCCAACTGCTACAGACGTGTGCGCCGGCGCACAAACGCCTTCAATGTCGTTGTCAACTCTGGTTGAGGAGAGACGTCTGTCGGCCGAGATGCTGCCGGCAGAGTTCCCTGTCTCGTGGCCGGCCTTCAGCGCTTATCGGTACCCGGGCAGCGGGGTGAGCAGGGCACGACGCAACCCGGGAAGCGGCAGACAGCGTGCAATCGGTGCTCGCCAAGAGCCAGCCCCCGCCCAGGCTTGCCGTCTCACCTGTCCAGCCCCCCACCAGGTTGCCGTCACCGCGGCGACGCTGGGCGCTGCGCGCCGTCTCTGGTGGCCGGCCCCCAGCGCTCAAGAAACCCCGAACGGTGGGCAAAGCGGTGGAGAACGCACTCTGCGGAGTGGTAGGCAAGTTAAACGCGTCGCACCTCACCTGCGCTTCACCGCAGATGCCGGACAACTGCATCACCCGCCAGCACCCGGGCAATGCGCCTTGCGGCAACGTTGCAGTACTCCGGGCCGGACCACCCATGGCTAAAGCGACGCCACTTCCGCCCGACGCGGATGGGTTGCCATCGGGCCATCCGCGCGACCGCGTCCCCCGCCGCCGTCGACGCACCAGCCGGCACAAGGTCGGGGTCACGGTGCACCTCGACCCCGAGGTCCTCGCCGAGCTGCGCCGCCGGGCCGAGCGCGAGCACCTCAGCGTCAGCGCCATGGCCAACCTCCTGTTCGTCGAAGCTCTGCGCGCCGGCGTCGAGCACGAGCACGGCGCCCTGATCGAGCAGGTCATCACCCGCACGCTCGAGCAGCGCCTCTGGCGCGTCGAGGCCCTGACCCGGCGTGTCGCCGTGGACGCCGCCCAGGCCAAGAAGCTCGCCTACGCGGGGTTCACCCGGGCCAACGGCGTCGACCTGGAGCTCGCGCGCAGCGTGCGCGACCGAGCACGCCGCGACGCCTGGACCGATCTGCACACCGCACTCCCCGACCAGTTTCCCCTCGACGACGTGGCGCCGGACAGCGCGTGACCATGGCGATCGTCAAAGCGACCTACACCCGCACGCTGGCTGACGCCAAGCGGTACGTGCGCTACATCGGCAGCCGCGCCGCTGGCCGCCCGGGCAAGGTCGCGCGTGAGCTCTGGAACGAGCAGGGACGCGTGGACCGCGTCGAGGCCTACCAGACGTTGGACCAGCATCCCGCGGGCCGCGGCACCAGCTACTTCCGCTTCGCGGTGAGTCCGGACCCGGTCGCCGAGGACACGCACAGAGACCTCGACGTCCGCGCAGTGACCGGCCGCACCATGCGCGAGCTGGAAGCGCGGCTTGGTCGGCCGGTGGAGTGGGTCGCGGCTCTCCATGACGATCACGCCCCGCATCGTCATGCCCACGTGCTGGCCATCGTCCATGGCGTCGTTCGCCCGGACGACCTGCGCGCCCTGGCCCAGGAAGCGACAACAGCCGCCCGAGAACAGCGCCGCCAGCGCGACCAGGAGCGGGCCCCAGACCGACTCCCGCAGCCGGCACGACCACGGCCACGTGACCGCGACCGCGACCTCGCCCCCTCTCGTCGCATGTCCTCACCCCGGGTGGAGCCACTGCCATGACCATCGTTCGTGCGCGCTACTGGAACACCTCACAGGCCGCCCACCACTACCTGCGGACGTTTGCGCCCACCGCCAGCCACCCGGAACGCCGGCTGTGGTCAACGGACGGCGCGCCGCGATCCCTGGCCGCGGCGACTGCGCTGATCGACCGCGCCCCGTCACCACGCCTCTTCTATAGCTTGCTGCTGAGCCCCGACCCCACCACCGAGGACGGACCCCGCGATCTCGACCTGCAGGAGATGACGGACCAAGCGCTGCGCGCCCTCGGTCGCCGACTCGGTCGCCCACTCCCCTGGGTCGCGGCCGAAGACCACGAGCATGGCCGCGGCCGGCACGTCCACGCACTGGCCATCTCCCCGCGCCGGCTCGGCGTGCCGGACCTGGCAGTCCTCAGTGAGGCCGCTACCGTCGTCGCCTGCGAGCAGCGGCGTTACCGCGATGCCCGGGACAGCGGCTCGCACGTCCCGGTCCCGATTGAGCAGCTTCTGGAGGACCTGCGGGCATGAGCCTGCTCACCATCCGGCGCCGCGTGCCCGAGTCCAGCGAGGCTCACGCCGACTTCGGCGACTGGGCGAAGACGTGCATTGCACTCACCGCTGTCCTGGCCAGCGTGGTCGGTGCCCAGATCGTCTGGCAGCAAGCAGGCGGCCCCGACGATCCCCTGCGCGCGCTCGACGTCCTGCTCGGGCATGATCTGCTCGACACCCGGGCCCTGGCCAGCCTGCTCGCCCCACTGGCCCTGTACGCCGGCCTCTGTCTGATCCGTCGGCTGGACCGGCACGTCTGGACCCTGGTCTGGGCGGTGGGCGCACCGTGGGCACTGCTGGCATGCACCTGGCTCGTGCCGCGGCCACTCCTGGTGGCTGCCTGGCTCCTGCCGTTGCCCTGGGCCTGGTGCGGCATCTGGCCGCTCAACGGCCAGCGGACCGCCCCGCTCCACCGCGCGCGCTGGGCCACGCGCCGCGATCTGCGTGCCCTGGTGGCCAGACCCACAGATGATGGCCTGCCACCCACCGAAGGGCTCGTCCTGGGTCGGCATGACCGGGACTGGCTGGTCGTCCGCTCATTACCACAGCACAAAGAGCTGGGCGGCATGCTCATCGTTGGCCGGCCCCGCTCGGGC
>JAABUZ0100004020.1_pt1 | contig 20799 bp, 14 predicted proteins | sample 5562091 | NCBI WGS metagenome assembly JAABUZ01 (sample SAMN12813069, study PRJNA571459) | rock metagenome | isolation source: Antarctica rocks | place: Antarctica: Victoria Land, Linnaeus Terrace sud | collected 2015-12-21 | reverse complement strand
GTCCGACGCGTCGTGGACCATCGCCGCCAGCGCGCCCGCCGTGTCGAAGCCCGTGACCCCGAAGGCGTCGGCGCCGGCGATGACGGCGAGTTGGCCGTCGCCGAGCATGCCGCCCGAGTTGCCGTTGGCCTGCTCCCAGCGCGGCAGGCCGCCGCCGGGGTCCTGTCGCGCCATGTCGACCAGCGACTGCATCATGTCGGCCGCCTGGTCGGGCGCGATGACCGCGACCAGCGGCATCAGCGAGCGGTAGTTGTCCCACGACGAGAAGTTGTGGTAGCGCACATGCCCGGCCATGGCCGTGTGTACTTGACCGTCGAAGCCGAGGTACTGGCCGTTGGCGTCGCTGAAGATGCTCGGGTGGATCGACGCGTGGTAGAGCCCGGTGTAGAACACCGTCTTCTCGTCGTCCGTCCCGCCCTGTACCTGGATGCTGTTGAGGCGCTCGTTCCAGGCCGCGGCGGCCGCGTTTTGTACCGTCGCCAGGTCCCAGCCGGCGTCCTCGGCGCCCAGGTTGGCCTCGGCGTTGGCGACGCTCACGAACGACAAGCCCACCTTGACCTGCACGACGGGGTTCGCGCGCGTGTCGAAGGTGACGTAGGCCCCCGAGTGCGCCCCGGCGCTGGCGGTCGAGCCGGGCGTCACGGTCCCGCCGTTCCACGTCCCCGAGGACGCGAACGGGCGGTCGAAGTGGGCGGCGAAGTAGACCTTGTAGGTGAAGGAGCCGCCGCAGTTGCCGCTTTGGGCCGACCCCGTGACCTCGTTATCGCCGACGACGGCCACGCCGGTCCCCGCGTCGTCGTTCCCTTGGGCGCTGTGGCCGGCGTTGAGCAGCAGCGTGGCGGTCGGCGAGACCGGGTAGGTGAACCGCGCGAAGCCGGTGCGCGGCGTGACCGTCAGGTCGGCCCCGATGCCGTACTTGTCGAGTTGTACGTGGTAGGAGCCGGGGGACGCGGACTCGTTGCCGTGGGTAAAGGTGGACGCATAGGCCGACCAACTCACGCCGGGCGAAACGCCGAGCGGACCGGCGGTGGGCATCAGGCCGATGTCCTCCCAACAGGCCACGCCGCGGCCGCTGAAATGCGTCAGGCTGAAGGCGTTGATCGTATTTTGGTTGTAGCGATAGCCCCCAGGGTCGGTGGTGGTGTCGGGGCTGAACTGCGCCATGCCGTTAGGGGTCACGGCGCCGGGGAAGGTGTCGCCGGCCGCGTTGTTGATGCCGTAGTCGGGCGCGTCGGGGCTCGTGCCGATGAACGGGTTGACATAGCGGGTGAGGCTGAGATCAGCGGCGCGGGCCGGAGCCGGGGGGCGCATCAACGGAGATAGCCCTATCGACAGCAGCGCGGCCAAAGAAAAGCGCCCTAGTTTCGTAAGCACCACATTTTCCCATCTAATACGCCGGCGTTCATGCCCGTCGATGGACCCAACGAAACATGCGCCGCCTTGGTCTCGCGTCGCTTAACATCCTGGCGGTATACGCCGTTACCCGACACGAGCACATCCGCTAGAACCAATACCATGTGGGCTGTTAAAGGGTTTCATCTGGGGCTGTATAGGCAGGGCGTAAGGGCGCGAGGGCATCCAACGCACAAAAAAGCCGTTGTACGACATCGAGCGACTTTCCACCCATCGTGCGCATAGTAGCACAACGGCTCTTGCGGGTCAACAGGGTTATAACAGGAGCTGGCCTGCCGGCCTCCACCCGCCTAAGCGCTCGCGGGCGATATTGTAGTACCATGAAGAACAACGATGGGGTAGAGGGGGCATTATGGCCGGCCGAGATGTTTTGATACAGAAGATGACGGCGGCGTTGGGGCCGCGGGGCGTTATCTCCGAACACAAGCAACTGCGCACCTACGAGTGCGACGGGCTGGCCGGCTATCGCGTGGTCCCCGGCCTCGTCGCGCTGCCCGAGGACGCCGAGGGCGTGCGCCGCGCCGTGCGGGTGTGCCACGAGCTGGGCGTGCCCTTCGTGGCGCGCGGCTCGGGGACAGGGCTCTCGGGCGGCGCGCTCCCGGTGGAGGAGGGTGTGTTGATCGTGCTCGCCAAGATGCGCCGCATCCTCGACGTCGACCTGGCCAATGGGCGCGTCGTCGTGGAGCCGGGCGTGATCAATCTGTGGGTCACCGAGGCGGTCGCGCCGCGGGGCTACTACTACGCGCCCGACCCGTCCAGCCAACTCGTCTGCTCGATCGGCGGGAACGTGGCCGAAAACTCCGGCGGCGCGCATTGCCTCAAGTACGGCTTCACCACCAACCATGTCACCGGCCTGGAGGTCGTGCTGGCCGACGGCGCCACGGTCCACCTGGGCGGCAAGGCCCCCGACGCGCCGGGCTACGACCTGCTGGGCGCCTTTGTTGGCTCCGAGGGCACGCTCGGCGTGGCCACGCGTGTGACGCTGCGCGTCGTGCGCAAGCCCGAGGACGTGCGCACCCTGCTGGCGGCTTTCCCCAGCACCGACGAGGCCGGCGCGGCCGTGTCGGGCATCATCGCCGCCGGAATCGTGCCCGCCGCCGTGGAGATGATGGACGCGCTGGCGATGGAGGCGGCCGAGGCGGCGGTGCACGCCGGCTACCCCATGGACGCCGGGGCGCTCCTGATCGTCGAGTTGGACGGGCCGGCCGCCGAGGTCGCGCACCAGTTCGTCGAGGTCGAGCGGCTTTGCCAAGAGAGCGGCTCGACCGAGATCCGCATCGCGCGCGATGACGACGAGCGCGCCCTGTTCTGGAAGGGGCGCAAGGCGGCCTTCGCGGCGGTCGGCCGCATCAGCCCCGACTACTACGTGCAGGACGGCGTGATCCCGCGCACCGAACTCCCGGCGGTTCTGCGCGAGATCGCGGCGCTCGGCGCCGAGCGCGGCCTGCGCGTGGCCAACGTGTTCCACGCCGGCGACGGCAACCTGCACCCGCTGGTGCTCTACGACGCCGCGATCGCGGGGCAGGCCGAGGACGCCGAGGAGTTGTCCGGTGAGATCCTGTTGACCTGCCTCAAGCACGGCGGGTCGATCACGGGCGAGCACGGCGTCGGCGCGGACAAAAAGAAATATATGCCTAAGATGTTCTCCGAGGCGGACATGGACACGATGCAGTTGGTGCGCTGCGCCTTCGACCCCGCGCACTTGTGCAACCCCGGCAAGGTTTTCCCCACGCCGCGCCTGTGCGGCGAAGTCCCGGGACCATACCACGCGCACCCGCTCGAGGCGGCGGGCCTGGCGGAGCGTCTGTGATGGCGGCCGATACAGGTTCCGTGACGCTGGCCGCCCTGCAAGACATCGCCGGCCGTGGCTACGCGCGTGAGGCCGCCGAGGGCGACGCGATAGACGGCGTGCGGCCGCGCTTCGTGGTCGAACCCGGCTCGGTCGAGGAGGTGAGCGCGCTGCTGCGGCTGTCCCACCGCGCGGGGCTGGCCGTCGCGCCCAGGGGTGGCGGGACCACGCTGGGCTGGGGCGCCACGCCGCGACGACTCGATCTGATCCTGAGCACGGCGCGCCTGAACCGCGTGCTGGAGCACGCCGCCGGCGACCTGGTGGTACGCGCCGAGGCTGGCGTGATGTTGGAGGCGCTGCAGGCGGCCGCCGGCGCGGCGGGACAGCGGCTGGCGCTCGACCCGCCCGACGTGGGCGCCACGCTCGGGGGTATCGTCGCCGCGAACCCCTCGGGTCCCCTGCGCTTGCGCTACGGGACCGTGCGCGATCTGCTGATCGGCGTCACGGTCGTCCTTGCCGACGGCACGGTCGCCAAGGCGGGCGGCAAGGTGGTCAAGAACGTGGCCGGTTACGACCTGTGCAAGCTGTTCACGGGGTCGCTGGGTACGCTTGGCGTCGTCGTGGAAACGATTTGGCGGCTGCACCCGCTGCCCGCCGCGCGGCGTACCGTCGCTGTCGCGCTCACCTCTCCGCAAACCGTTGGCGCCGCCGTGCAGGATCTGTTGCACGCGCCGGGGAGCCCACTCGTGCTCGACGCGCTGGAACTGCGCTGGGAATACCCCTCACCCCCCGCCCCTCTCCCGTGCGCGGGAGAGGGGGAGACGCCTAAGTTGTGGGCGGGGTCCCCGCGCGTCGATCCCCACGCGCCTGTGGTTGGCGGGGGTCTGGGGGGAGGCATCTCCCCAGGCTCCCCTGGAGGCGCGCTGGACCGCCGGCCGCAGCCGGGGGGCCAGTCAGCCATGGGAGGGGGGGGCGAGAGGGAGCGACTTTTCCTATCCGTCCTGTTTGAGGGCATCGAGCCGGGCGCCGCGGCTCAGGCCGCGACGGCGGTGCGTCTGCTGGGCGCACACGGCACGGCGCGCATCCTCGACATCGACGAGCAGGACGCGCTGTGGCGCGATGCGCGGGCGTATCCGTGGCAGGACCGTGACGTGGGCCTCAAGCTTACGCACCTGCCCACTGCCTTGCCTGCCATACTGGAAAGTATCGTGGAGTTGGCGCATACACGGGGTATCGAGCCGCGCGTCGCGGGGCACGCCGGGACGGGCGTCACGTTTGTCGGGCTCTCCGGTGGCGACGCGGGCTCTATCCGGGAGGTGCTGGGAGAACTGCGCGGGCGTGTCGCGCGCGCCGAAGGCAGCGTGGTCGTACTGCAAGCTCCACTCGACATAAAAGATGGCATAGATGTATGGGGGCCTATCGGGGACGCCCTGCCGCTGATGCGGCGCGTCAAGGAGCGCTTCGACCCCGAGGGTATCTTGAATCCGGGACGCTTTGTGGGAGGGATCTAACATGACACTGGAGCCTCAGGGCGTCTGGACAAACGGCGCGCCGACGGATGACGCGCGCGAACCGGCCCACGCGCGCGCCGCCGCCCAGGCGGGTGGGGCCAATTATCCGCTTGACCTCGCGCAGGGTGTGGGCGTCGATGGAGCTAAGACGGCGCACGCCATAACCGGACGGGGCCGCCGCGAGAGCGGCAGCAGCGTGGCGCCGGCCTTCGACGCGCATCATCCGCCCGCGCAAGACCTCGTCGACGACTGCGTGCACTGCGGGTTCTGCCTGCCTTCGTGCCCGACCTACGTGTTGTGGGGCGAGGAGATGGACTCGCCGCGTGGGCGCATCTACCTCATGAACGAGGGGTTGCAGGGCGAGGCCCTGGACGACACGATGGCGCGCCACTTCGACCAATGCCTCGGCTGCATGGCCTGCGTGACGGCGTGCCCCTCTGGCGTGCAGTATGACAAGCTGATCGAGGCCACGCGCCAACAGGTCGAGCGCCGTTACCAACGCACACCCGAGGACCGCTTGTTCCGGCAACTCGTGTTCAGCCTCTTTCCCTATCCCGAGCGGCTGCGCCTGCTCATGCCGGGGCTCGCGCTGTACCAGCGGCTGCGGCTGCGCGGCCTGCTCGACCGCGCCGGTGTGATCCAGCGCCTGCCCGCGCGGCTGCGGGCCATGGAGTCGCTCGCGCCCGATGTGTCCGGTATATCGGAAAAGACGCCGGCATGGACCCCCGCACAGGGGGAAAACCGCGCCAAGGTCGGCCTGCTGCTGGGCTGCGTGCAGCGCGTGTTCTTCCCGGGGGTCAACGCGGCTACCGCGCGCGTGCTCGCCGCCGACGGCTGCACCGTGGTAGCGCCGCCGGGCCAGGGCTGCTGCGGCGCGCTCTCCATGCACGCCGGCCGCGAGGCCGAGGCGCAACGCTTCGCGCGGCGTACCATCGACACGTTCGGGCGGCTGGTCCTCGACACGGTGGTAGTCAACGCGGCTGGCTGCGGCTCCTCGATGAAGGAGTACGGCTACCTGCTGCGCGACGACCCGGCCTACGCCGAGAAAGCCAAACGCTTCTCCGAAGGGGTGCGCGACGCCTCGGAGTGGCTGGCCGAGCTTGGTCCGGCGGCGGCGCGTCACCCGCTGCCGCTGACCGCCGTCTACCACGACGCCTGCCATCTGGCGCACGCGCAGGGCATCAAGCGACAGCCGCGCGACGTGCTCAAGGGCATCCCCGACCTACAGCTCAGGGAGGTCCCGCGCGAGTCCACGATCTGTTGTGGCTCGGCTGGCGTCTACAACATGGTCGAGCCGGGTCCGGCCATGGAGTTGGGCGAGCGCAAGGCGCGCAACGTGCTCGACAGCGGCGCCCAACTGCTCGTCACCGCGAACCCCGGCTGCCTGTTGCAGATCCGCGCCGCGCTAGCGCGCATGGGCCGGAGCATGCCGATGGCGCACCCCATGGAGGTGCTCGACGCCTCGATACGGGGCGAGCCGGTGGAGGCGCTGCTGAGGTGAAGAGCGGTGGCTATGAGACTAGCTGGATTCGCTCGCGGTGTCGTCGCGCTACTTTAGGCTCTATGATGAGCAGGGCTTTTGCGGTGGAGAAGTCCCCGCTCTGTGAGAACACCCACCGTTCCGCTCCCACCACTTGCTGCTGGTTAAACGCGCCGACGTGGGTGGTCTTGGTAATGACCTCGCTGCGCTCATAGGGGAGTTCCGCGCTGTCACACAGCAGAAGTGCTGTGCGTGGATTGAGCGGTAGGTAGATTCGTATGCCTGGAGATTGCAGGCCGGTGATCGCATGAAGCACCGAGGGATCGCGGATAAACATGACTACCGGGTTGTCTGATGTGTAGAACAATTCCGACGTCACGTTGTGCAGAAGCATCCATCGTTTGTGATAAAGGATAGACGCCGAGGGCGTGAGGTAATCCTTGATAAACCGGCCGTGCGCCATCTTGATGATGTTGTCGGTCGGCTCCAAGGTCGGCTTGCCTGATCGTAAGTCAATAGCGTTGAGGAGGCTCCAGATCTGCTCCTGGAGAATACGGAACGCCAACGTCCGCATCATTTGGCTTGCAATAAGATACGCCAGGTCTCTCCGGTACTGTTGCATCGCGGCGATGGATTGGGTGCGGCAAACTTCCTTTACCGACGGCATGAAGAGGGTTTCGATAGAGCCGAACATCTCTTCGAGGGAAACGGCCTCGTCGTCTATTTCAACATAGTCATAGAAAAAATCGTCGCACGCAATGTTCTCGATGCGTCGCTCTCGCACGGAGCCATCTTCCTTTTGAAAGCAGTAAATGCGTGCCTGATGTTTCTTTCGCGTTTTCGACGGTAAATGTGACGCGAACAAGCGCAGGTACGACTGCGTGACGTAGTGCTGGTTCGTCGTGGTCAAGAGGCGCCTTCCTTCTAAGCCATACACAGGCCTTTCGTTTCGATCTACAAACAGCTGCCGCTACACGGTGCTCCAGCGTCATTATAACACTGTTTTTCGGTTACAATTCGGTGTTATTAGTGGTACACTGGTAGATAGAGGCGTCGAACTGAGACCGGCTTGATGACCTTCATGCTTGCGGCGTCCTCGAAGGAGACGACAAGATGGTAACCGATGTCATGCAACGCCCCACTGAGCCTGATGTGTTCACGCTCGAGCCGGGTCCGCGCTGGCCATCGCTCGAGCAACTACGGAAGGGAGGAGCAAGCGAGCTAAAAAACAAGGTAGGGCCAAACAAGGTCGGCCGCCTGCATGTTCGTGACGTCGAATTCGTCATTGTGCGGTCGGAGACGTGGAACAAGACGTACGGACTCGCCCGAGATGTCAGTCGGCTACAGGGCGCGCTCATCCTTGTGCGTCAGGCGATCCAACTCGCCTTTCGCATCGGGGACAGGGACGATCAGGATGGCGTGCGGATCGCCCTCGATCACCTCTCCGAGCTAACCTACCGCCTTCCCGAACTGAAGACGGAAACGCCTGCCCCTCGCGATCTCACTTTTGACGATCCGCACGACGAGGACGTCGACATGGGTGACGTGGAGCTCGACCCCACACGGGTCAAGCGCCCACGCTTTAGACGATCGAGGACATAGCGAATGGTCAAAAGCGTAGCGGGGCAACCCGATGTGGCTGCTCTTGAACAAAAACTGGCCCTCTTGTCGCACGGAGATATGGCGCTCCGTGTGCTCAAGGAGGCCATGGATGGCATGAGCGTGGGCGCGCGGCAGAGCTTTCTCAACGAGCACCTGCTGCGCGCTCCCATTTATCACGAGGACGTCGTCGCGGTTATGCCCCAACCGCCCGACGTCTTCCACGTTTTACAGGGTGACGTGATCCGTACCGACGCGGCGTACATGCTCGATCAGCGCCAGATCGGCAACCCGAGTTACGTCATTGCTACCTCCACCTGCGATCTTGTGCCAGAGCGACGCGTGACGGCGATGCTGCTGCGCGTGGAGCCTAAACGGCCCCGCGATTATGCCGATCCCGCCAAGCTCAAAAACGACCTGTCGAACCTCGTACGTTTCAAGTCCACGCAGTATCTTTACCTGCCGCCCCTCGAAGATGACGACGATGATGTCCTCTTCAATGTCGTCCATCTCGATGAGCAAGCCCAGTGCGCCAATCGTGACTTACTCACGGTGGAGAGGCGCGCGTCGATGACGCTCATCGGCTGGCGGGTGTACGGGGCGCTGCTGCGGACACTACAGGTCCGCGAGACAGCCGAAGAAATCGCGTTTAGAACATTAGTGCTGTAATACCATCACTTCATAACTACAACAACACATCACTACTTCATAACTACAACAACGCCTCACCTTTATCAAGAACGATTGCGCACACTATAACCAAGCGCGGACCGCTGACCAACGGGGTTAGTGAGGGCTCAGTTGGTCAGAGATCATCTGTACAATGAATTAGCGACGCTCGCCGCGCATCCGGCGCGCCCATGGCCGCGAGTCACCATCAGTTGACACCAAAACGCGTTGTTTGGACGCGAGATCTTCCAGGTTGAGATAAGCCACCAGCGACTTGACAGGGACACAGGGCCTATGATTCGAACTAACAAGGAGTACGAGATCACTCAGCAGCGGCTAAAGGAGAACAGGTCCGCCATCGTTGAAACGCGCACGTATCTGCAGGCCGAAGGCTTCAGTTCCGACGAGGTGGAAACGTTGCTACAGTCGCTCCACGCCATCAAGCGGCAACTCCTTGATGACGTGGAGGCGGAGCGGCGCACGGTTGCGGCTCAGGAGTTCGCCACCTGCAACACGGTCGCCTGCAACGACAGGCCGCGGGGACGGCGGCGGTCCCAGTAGAGACCGGCCCGAAAAAATGGCGCGTACCCGCCGTGCCGGGGTGTGCCCCACGATGGTGAGAGGCGGCTTGACCTTGAAAGGCCATGGCAGCGGACGGACCTTGAAAGATCTGTCTGGGCGCGACGCGCGTGCCGTCCGTCTAGCGCGCGGTCACTGCGGCTGGCGCCGGGAGACCTTTTAAGGTCTGTTTCCTGCCATGGTCTTTTAAGGCCAGGCCAGCGGCGGGCTCCATTACCATCGTGAGGCGCGCCCTCGCCTTTGTCGCCGCCCTTGACACAACAGAACGTTCCCAGCACACTAGTAGCGCACGACAATCGTTTGAGGGAACAACGGAATTATGACGCTATGACGCTTGGCCAGGCATCTTTCTTAACCGACGAACAGCCCGCGCGCGGCGCTATCCGGCAGGACGAAATCAACGCCGTCCTGTGGAAGGCCTGCGATACCTTCCGCGGCACGATCGACCCCTCCGAGTACAAGAACTACATCCTGGTCATGCTCTTCCTCAAGTACATCTCCGATGTGTGGCGTGACCACTACCGGCAACTGCGTGAGCGCTATGGCGACGATGACCGCCGTATCCGCCGCCAGCTCCAGTACGAGCGCTTCGTCCTGCCCGAGGGCTGCGACTACTACGCGCTCTATGACCAGCGCAACGCCGCCAACGTCGGCGAGCTGATCAACATAGCGCTGGAGCAGATTGAGGACGCCAATAAGGAGAAGCTGGACGGCGTCTTCCGCAATATCGACTTCAACAGCGAGGCCAACCTCGGCCGCACCCAGCAACGCAACGACCGCCTCAAGAATCTCCTGACCGATTTCCACGACCCGCGCCTCGATATGAGCCCGTCGCGCATCGGCGCCCTGGACGTGATCGGCAACGCCTACGAGTACCTGATCGGCCGCTTCGCCAGTGGCGCAGGCAAGAAGGCCGGCGAGTTCTACACCCCGCCCGAGGTGTCGCAGCTCCTCGCCGACCTGCTCGACGCCCAGCCCGGCGAACGCATCTGCGACCCCGCCTGCGGCTCCGGCTCGCTCCTCATCAAGTGCGCCAAGCACGTCGGCACGACCGACTACGCGGTCTACGGTCAGGAGGCCAACGGCGCGACCTGGGCGCTCTGCATGATGAATATGTTCCTCCACGACATCAATGTCACCGCCGACAATATCAAGTGGACCGATACGCTCAAGGACCCGCGCCTGACCACCGATAGCCAGACGCTGATGCGCTTCAATGTCGTCGTCGCCAATCCGCCCTTCTCGCTCGATAAATGGGGCGCGGACAACGCGGCCGCCGACCGCTTCAACCGCTTCCATCGCGGCGTGCCGCCCACGAGCAAGGGCGACTATGCCTTCATCAGCCACATGATCGAGACGACCTACCTGGACCCGTCGCAACACGGGCGCGTCGGCGTCGTCGTCCCCCACGGCGTCCTGTTCCGTGGCGGCGCGGAGGGCAAGATCCGCCAGCGGTTGATCGAAGAAAACCTATTGGATGCGGTCATTGGGTTGCCGGCAGACCTCTTTTACGGCACGGGCATTCCCGCCGCGATCCTGCTCTTCCGACGCGACAAGCAGGACGACAGTGTTCTGTTTATCGACGCCAGTCGAGACTATGGTGAAGGCACGAATCAAAACGTGCTGCGCGATCAAGATCGAGAAAGAATTCTCGGGGCTTACCGACGCCGAGCGTCCATCAACGGGTATGCTTATGTGTCCACACGAGTAGAGATCATCGAGAACGACTACAACCTCAACATCCCACGGTATGTGGATACGTTCGAGGACGAGGAGTCGGTCGATATGGCTGTGGTTAATGCTGAGATAATCGGCCTACGCAACCAACTCAACGACCTTGAAAGACAGATGCAAGCGTACCTCAAGGAACTAATGCTGGATGAGTAACCTACCGAACACATGGACTGAGTTGCCGTTAGATCGAATTGTCGCGTCAAGGGATGGGCTTCGACGAGGACCGTTTGGCAGCGCGCTAAAGAAGAGCTTTTTCGTTGACCACGGCTACAAGGTCTATGAACAAAAGCATGCTATATACAAAGATTTCGGACTTGGGTCCTACTATATAGATGAAGCCAAATTCGAAGAGTTGAAGAATTTTGAGATCCGTTCTGGAGACTTTATAGTGAGTTGCTCAGGCACCATCGGTGAGATAGTGCGCGTGCCTGAGGATATCCAGCGCGGCGTGATTAATCAAGCCTTATTGCGTATACGAATCAATCCCGAAGTAGTGTATCCGTTGTTTTTCTTGTACCAGTTTCAATCCGACAAAATGCGACACACGATCGTAGATCATTCCCACGGTGGAGCCATGGCGAACCTTGTCGGCATGGATGTGTTTCGTAAAGTCATGTTCTCAATCCCGCCCCTCCCCGAACAACGCAAAATCGCCGACATCCTCGGCGCGTGGGACGCGGCAATCGCCACAATGGAGCGAATGATCACCGCGCTGCAAAAGCGGAAGCGCGGGTTGATGCAACGGGTGCTCACGGGGCAGGTCAGGTTTCCGGAGTTTGTTCGACCAAATGGTACCCAAGATACAAAGTACGGTAGCATACCCGCCGACTGGTCTCATCGGGCTATCGGCGATATCGCAGTGGAAGTTTCATCGAAGAACGGTAGAAAGAAGAGCTTGCCGGTACTCTCATGCACCAAGTATGACGGTCTGGTCGACTCCCTCGAATACTTCGGTCGGCAAATTTTTAGCGAAGACGTCAGTAAATACAAGGTCGTGAAGCGAGGTCAGTTTGCTTACGCGACTAATCATATCGAGGAGGGGTCGATTGGGTACCAAGACGTATATGACGAGGCTGTTGTCAGCCCGATGTACACGGTTTTTGAAACCAAAGTCCGAGTCAACGATGTCTACTTGTACAGGCTGCTAAAGACAGAGCTATACAGGCATATCTTCGAGTCGAATACCAGCGGTAGTGTGAATCGGCGCGGCGGCTTACGTTGGAGTGACTTTGCCAAAATCAAAGTTCCTCTTCCATCGCTCGATGAGCAGTGCAAGATTGTCGAAGTTCTCGATGCTGCGGATAGCGAGATTAAGACAAGCATGAAGCTTCGAGGGCAGCTAATAGCCCAGAAACAAGGCCTGATGCAGCGCCTGCTGACCGGCCAGGTCCGCGTCAACGTGGACAAAGTGGACGAGGAAGAGGAGTAACGCATGGCCTCAGCCGACGCGTTCAAAGAGGTAGTCAGTTCGCAGATCCCCGCGCTGCAGCTGCTGATCAATCTGGGCTGGCAGTACCTCACGCCCGCCGAGGCGCTGGCCCTCCGCGGCGGCAAGGAGAAAAATGTCGTGCTCACCGGCGTCCTGGAGCCGTGGTTGCGCGCCCACAACAGCATCACCTTCAAGGGACGCCAGCACGCCTTCTCCGACGCCACTATCCGCGAGGCCCTGGGCCGCCTGCTCGACGAACCGCTGCAGAGCCTCATGGTCACGAACGCGCACCTCTATGAACTGCTGACCCTCGGAACCAGCGTGACGCAAGCCATCGACGGCGACCGCAAGAGTTTCAGCTTGCACTATGTCGATTGGCGCCACCCCGAGAACAATGTCTATCACGTCACCGATGAGTTCTCGGTCGAGAAACAGGGCAGCCACAGCGCGCGCCGCCCCGATATCGTGCTCTTCGTCAACGGCATCCCCCTCGTCGTGATCGAGTGCAAGCGGCCGGACCTCGATTTGCAGGGCCAGAAGGCCGTGGCCGAGGCGGTGAGTCAGTCCCTGCGCAATCAGCAGCCCGGCGAGATCCCGCATCTGTTCGCCTATTCCCAGCTCCTCATGGCCCTCAGCGGCGCCGACGCCCTCTACGCTACGACCGCGACGCCCAAGAAGTTCTGGTCGATCTGGCGCGAAGAGGAGGGCGTCGAAGGGGCCGTGCACGCCGCGATCAATCGCCCCCTCGACGCCGCGACACAAAATCGCCTCTATGACTGGCGTCCCGACGCCCCGCGCATCAGGCGGCACGTCGCCGGCCTGGGCGAGCGCTTGCCGACCGACCAGGATCGTCTCCTCTACGCGCTGCTACAGCCCGCGCGCCTGCTGGAGTTGCTCTATCAGTACATCGTCTACGATGGCGGTGTCAAGAAGATCGCCCGCTATCAACAGTATTTCGCGATCAAGGCCACCATCGCGCGCGTTGCACACCTCAACGCACAGGGGACCCGCACCGGAGGCGTGATCTGGCACACCACCGGCAGCGGTAAGTCGCTGACGATGGTGATGCTGGCCAAGGCCCTCGCGCTCCACCCCGCCATCGCCAACCCGCGTGTCGTCCTCGTGACCGACCGCGTCGATCTCGACGACCAGATCTACGGCACCTTCCACGCCTGTGGTAAGTCCGTCGTCCAGGCCAGGGACGGCAAGCACCTGGTACGCCTCGTGACCGATAAGCTCGATCCCGACGACGAGCGTGCCGATATCATCACCACGATCATCAACAAGTTCGAGCAGGCCGCGCGGCAAAAGGTCCGGGACGATGGCCCCAATACGTTCGTGCTCGTCGATGAAAGCCACCGCAGCCAATACGGCTCGCTGCACGCCAAGATGGAGCGGGTGTTCCCCCGCGCCTGCTTCATCGGTTTCACCGGGACGCCGCTCACCAAGGCCGAGAAGTCTACCGCTAAACGCTTCGGGGATTTCATCCACAAGTACCCCATGCGCCAGGCCGTCGCCGATCGGGCCGTCGTCCCCCTACTCTATGAAGGGCGCGTCGTCGAGCAAGACGTGGACAAGGATCAACTCGAGCGCTGGTTCGAGCGCGCCACCCGCCACTTGACGGCCGAGCAGAAGATCGACCTCAAACGCAAGATGAGCAGCGGCGAGGCGGTCAACGCCACCGAACAGCGCATCAAGGAGATCGCCTACAACGTGGCGCAACACTACGAGGAGAACTGGCGCGGGACCGGCCTCAAGGCGCAGCTTGCCACCCCCTCCAAGCAGATCGCCCTTACCTACCTGCGCCACCTCCAGGCCAACGGCGTCGACGCCGCCCTGGTCATCTCGCCGCCGGATACCCGCGAGGGGCACGAGGAGGTGGGCGGTCCCGAGCCCGAGGTGCAGACCTTCTGGAAACGGATGATGGAGCGCTACGGCGATGAAGACACCTACCTGCGCGAGACCATCGCGTCTTTCGCCCGCGCCGGCGGCATTGAGATCCTCGTGGTTGTGGATAAGCTCCTGACCGGCTTCGATGAGCCGCGTAATACTGTCTTGTATGTCGACAAACCCCTCAAAGAGCACACGCTGCTCCAGGCCATCGCCCGCGTCAATCGCCTGGCCGAGAATAAGGACTTCGGCTACATCATCGACTATCGCGGCGTGCTCGGCGAGCTCAACGAGGCCATGAACCTCTACGATGCCCTCGCCGAGTACGACGCGGAGGACATCGCGGGCACGTTCGCCGACATCTCCGCCGAGATCGCCCGGCTCCCGCAGGCGCACTCCGATGTGTGGGCCGTCTTCGCGGGCGTCGCCAATAAGAACGACATCGAAGCCCTGCAACGCCACCTGCAGCCCGACGATCGTCGGCGCCGCTTCTACGAGGCCCTGACTGGCTATGCGCGCGCGCTGCGCGTCGCCCTGGGCTCGATGCAGTTCTACGAGCGGACGTCCGAGGAGCAGGTGCGCCGCTACAAAGATGACCTGCGCGCTTTCCACAGCCTGCGCCAGGCCGTGAAGATGCGCTACGCCGAGGTCGTCGACTACGGCGAGTATGAGGAGAAGGTCCGCAAGCTCATGGATGATCACGTCCGCGCGACGGGGACGACGACGATCACGGAGCTGGTCAACATCTTCGACGCGGAGAAGTTCGACGCCGAGGTGGAGAAGCTCGGCGAACCGGCCGCCAAGGCCGATACGATCCTCGGTCGCATGAAACGCGCCATCAGCGAGCGCATGGACGAGGACCCCGCTTTCTATCGCCGTTTCTCGGAGCTGGTGGAGGAGTCGATCCAGGCTTTCCGCCAGGGGCGCATCGATCAACTTGAGTACCTCAACCGCGCCCGCGCGCAGCTCATCGAGCTGCGCGCCGGCCAGCACGGCGGCGCGCCAGCACGCCTCGCGCGCTATCAGCACGCCCCGGCCTATTACGGCGTCCTGCGCGACTCCATGGCCGCCTACGAGGTGAGCGACGAGCGCATCGCCGATGTCGCCATCAAGCAAGAGGAAATCATCGAGGCCAACAAGGTCACCGATTGGCAGAACAACCTCGACGTGCAGAAGCGGATCAAGCGTCAACTCGACCATTCCTTCTACAGCCTCGAGCAGGAGACCGGCGTGGACCTCGAACCGGCGCGGCTCGACGCGCTGATCGACCAGGTCCTGGAGGTCGCCAAGTCCCGCGGCAGGCGCTTGTCGTGAGCGGGGTCGAAGCGGCCAATCGCGTCCAGTATGGCGAAACGGTCATCGCCTACGACGTGACGTATGCGCCGCGCAAAACCCTGGCTATCACCGTCGCGCTCGACCTGCGCGTGACCGTTACGGCGCCGCTCGGGGCGACGCCCGGCGCCGTCGCGGCGCGCGTCCACAAGCGCGCGCCCTGGATCTTGCGCCAGCGGCGCGAGCTGGAGCGCTATCTCCCAGCCAGGCCGCCCCGCCTCTACGTTAGTGGGGAAACCCATCTCTACCTGGGTCGCCAGTACCGGCTGAAAGTGCTGGAAGAACCGTGCGGCGAGGTTAAGTTGGCGCGCGGCCGCCTCTATGTGTGGACGCCGGACTGGACCGATACCGCACGCATTAAAGCGCTCCTGGACACTTGGTACCACACCCAGGCGTCGCGCGTGTTCCGCGAACGCCTGCGCGCCATCGTCCCCCAGTTTCATCACGCCGGCGTTGTACAGCCGGAGTTGGTCATCAAGCCGCTCCATGCTCGCTGGGGCAGCTGCACGGGCGATGGTACGATCACGCTCAACCTCGCGTTGATCCAGGCGCCTAAACCACAGATCGACTACGTCATCGTCCACGAACTCAGCCACCTCGTCGAGCACAACCACGGCAAGCGCTTCTATCAGCTCCTCGACCGCATGATGCCCGCGTGGCGCGAGCGCCGGCGTCAACTCAACGAGTCCTACAGCAGTTGAATAGACCGGCTGATGGTTCAGTTAGTCGTGGGATGGAGGTGAGGGCTCATGAATTATCGAAACCTGCGACTGCGGTCGCATGGCAGACGACGCCGACTGCGGTCGGGAAGGGGCCAGCGCGCCGGCCTCGCCCCTCGTCCTGACACCGCAGTGTCCGTGGTCTGCCATCGGGGTCCCCACCGCAGTGGGGAGGCAGTCGCAGGCCCACGAGCGCCAATAATTCACGAGCCCTGGGGATGGGGGGTGAGGTCCGATGGAACGTGACCTGCGCGCGATTCTCGCCGCAGCGCTGGCGGCGGCCGATCCCGGCGCGGCTGTGCGGCGCTTCTTGCGCGTCGAGGGCGACGCGGTCGTCGTTGGCGAGCGGCGCATCGCGGCGCGGCGCGTCGTCGTGTTGGCGGTGGGCAAAGCGGCCGTGCCCATGGCGCGGGCAGCGCACGAGATACTGGGTGGCCGTATCGACGGCGGCCTCGTCGTCACGAAGAAAGGGTACGATATCAATGCGCCGCGTGTGTTCGACACTATCGTCGCGGGGCACCCTGTCCCCGACGTGGGTAGCCTGGAGGCGGCGCGGCGGGTCGCGGAGTTGGCCGCGTCTTTGGGCGAGGGCGGCCTGCTGCTGGCGCTGCTTTCGGGCGGGGCCTCGGCGCTGCTGGCCGACCCCGCGGGCGGCATCACGTTGGCGGACCTGTCCGCGTTGAGCCAGGATCTCCTGCGCAGCGGGGCCGCGATTGGCGAGATGAACGCGGTGCGTAAGCATCTCTCCACGCTCAAAGGGGGTGGGCTGGCGCTCCTCGCCGCCCCCGCCGCTGTCGCCGCCCTCTTGCTCTCCGACGTTGTGGGCGACGACCCGTCGACGATCGGGAGCGGCCCGACGGCCCCCGACCCCACGACCCTGGCCGATGTCGCGGCGGTGCTGCGGCGCTACGCCATCGCGCCGTCCGCGCGCGTCGCGCGCTACCTCGGCAGCGCGCCCGAAACCGTGAAGCCGGGCGACGCGCTGTTCGAGCGCGTGACCAACACCATCATCGGCAGCGGACGTCTCTCGGCCGCTGCCTCGGCCATCAAGGCGCGGGAGTTGGGCTATGCTCCGCTCATCCTCTCTACCCTCATCAGGGGCGCCGCGCGAGAGGCCGCCGGCCTGCACGCGGCAATCGTGCGCGAGGCGCTGGAGACGGGACACCCATTGCCTCCGCCGTGCGCCCTCATTAGCGGCGGTGAGACCACGGTGGTGGTACGCGGCGCGGGCCTGGGCGGCCCCAACCAGGAGTTCGCGTTGGCCCTGGCCGTGGAGTTGGCCGGCGTCGCGGGCTGGGCGGCGCTGGCTGTCGACACGGACGGCTCCGACGGCCCGACCGACGCCGCCGGCGGGCTCGTCACCGGCGCGACCGCCGCGGCCATATGCGCGGCCGGCGTGGATCCGGTCGCGGCGCTCGACGCCAACGACGCCTACCCAGCTCTCCGCGCGGGCGGCGCCTTACTGACAACGGGACCAACCGGCACGAACGTCAACGATTTGCGCGTCGTGTTGATCGGGCGCCCTCCAGGAGGGTGGGACGCGGCCTGACGGCCTGACCTTATTGCTCGACATACCTGGACCGTTCTGCTATCTTATTAATCTGTAGTGGTGGATTGTAGGCTGCGGGTTCACCCGACGCGCATCACACCCGGAGGGACGCCACGCGCATGGACATCATCCTGATTCCCGGCCTCTGGCTCGACGGATCGTCGTGGGAGAAGGTCGTTCCCGTCCTCGAGCAGGCGGGTCACCGCACCCACCCGCTCACGTTGCCCGGTATGGAGTCCCCGGACGCCGACCGCTCTGGGATCACCCTGCGCGACCACGTCGACGCGGTCAGCGCGGCCATCGACGCCGTCGCCCCGGCCGACGGCAAGGTCGTGCTCGTCGGGCACTCCGCCGGCGCCGCGATCGCCCATGCCGCGGTCGACGCGCGGCCCGACCGGGTCGCCCGTGTCGTCTACGTCGGCGGCTTCCCCACGGGCGACGGCGCCGCCGTCGCCGACGGGTACCCGGCCGCGGGCGGCGCGGTCCCGCTGCCGGACTGGTCGGCCTTCGCGGACGAGGACCTCGCCGACCTCGACGACAAGGCGCGCGCCGCGTTCCGCGCGCGCGCGATCCCGTCGCCCGCGCACGTCACCCGCGACCCGCAGCGGCTCACCGACGAACGCCGCTACGACGTGCCCGTCACCGTCATCGCGACCGAGTTCACCAGCGCGATGCTCCGGACCTGGATCGCGCAGGGCGCGCACCCTGTGCGGGAATTTACGAAGATCCGCGACATCGACTACGTCGACCTGCCCACCGGCCACTGGCCGCAGTTCACCCGGCCCGCGGACCTGGGGCGGGCGATCCTGGGCGCGATCCAGGGATCAACGGCGGCCCCGCCGGTCGATGCGCCGTCCATGACCGACGTGGACGAGCAGGGTCGTCCGGAGCCTCCCCTCGCGGCCGGCGAGACCGCCACCCTCCTGGGCTTCCTGGAGTACCAGCGCGCGACCCTGGCGTGGAAGTGCGCGGGACTGGACGCGGCCGGCCTGCGGGCGACCGTCGGCGCCTCGGCGATGACCCTGGGCGGGATGCTCAAGCACCTGGCTTACGTCGAGGACGCCTGGTGCTCCTGGTGGCTGCACGGGCGCGACCGCCAGCCCCCGTGGGACACGGTGGACTGGGCCGCCGACCGCGATTGGGACTGGCGCTCGGCCGCCGAGAACTCACCTGAGCAGCTCCATGCGCTCTGGCAGGCCGCCGTGGCCCGCTCCCGCTCCCTGGTCGCGGAGGCGCTGGCCGGCGGTGGCCTGGAGCGGCTGGCCCGGCGCGCCTGGCCTGACGGTCGGGCGCCCAGCCTGCGATGGATCCTGGTCCACCTGATCGAAGAGTACGCGCGGCACAACGGCCATGCCGACCTCCTGCGGGAGTCGGTGGACGGGCTCACCGGGGAGTAGCCATGACCGAGCGGATCTCACCGCGGCAGTTTCACGAGGCCGTCGGCGTCGAGGATTGGCGTGTGGTGGGCGAAGGCGTGTGCGCGTACTTCCGCACCGGGTCGTTCGCGGCAGGCGCCCGGCTCGTGCACGCGATCAGCGGGCTGGCCGGCCTCGATGACCACCACCCCGACGTCGACCCGCGGTACGAGAGCGTGACCGTACGGCTGCGGCATCGTACTCGTCGTGGGTACGATGACGATGCTGCCGTAGGTTAGCCGATTTGTCGGGCTACGCGCGCCTGGCGGCCTTGCCGGAGGCGCTGTGCGTGCCGGGGCGGACGAGCGCGCGCACGACATCCTTGACGTGGCCGGCGGTCAGGCCGTAGATCTCGCGCAGCACCGCCGCGGGGCCGTGCTCGACGAACAGGTCGGGCAGCCCGATCATCTCCAGGCGCACGTCGCGCAACCCATGCGCCTGCAGCAGCTCGGCCACGGCGCTGCCGAAGCCGCCGGCCACGACGCCGTCCTCGACCGTGATAAGCGAGCCCGTCGCGCGCGCCAGCCGCAGGATCAGCGCTTCGTCGAGCGGCTTGGCCCAGCGCGCGTTGACCGCGACCGCCCGGATACCCTCCTCGACGCCCAGTTCTTGCGCCGCCTGTAGGGCGGGCGCGACCATGTTGCCGAAGCCAAGTATGGCGCACTCGGCGCGGTCGATGTCCGCTTCGGGGGTCAGCACCTCGGCCTCGCCGACGGGCAACATGTGATACTCCTCGTCCATCGGCGCGCCGACGCCGCTGCCCCGCGGGTAGCGCAGCGAGACAGGGCCGTCCATGTAGAGGGCGGTGTAGAGCATGTGGCGCAACTCGTTCTCGTCTTTGGGCGCCATCACATGCATGTTGGGGATCATGCGCATGAAGGCGATGTCGAAGACGCCCTGCTGCGTGTGGCCGTCCTCGCCGACCAGCCCGGCGCGGTCCATCGGCAGGACCACATGTAGGTTCTGCACGCACACGTCGTGGACGACTTGGTCGAAGGCGCGCTGCATGAATGTCGAGTAGATGGCCGCGACCGGACGCATGCCTTCGGTGGCGAGGCCGGCCGCGAACGTCACGGCGTGCTGCTCGGCGATGCCGACGTCGAAGTAGCGCTCGGGCAACGCGTCCTGCAGCATGTTGAGCCCTGTGCCCTCGCCCATGCCCGCCGTGATGCCCACGATGCTGGGGTCGCGGCGCGCCAACTCAACTAGGGCCGCGCCGAACACATCCTGGTATTTCGGCGGCTCGCCAAGCTTCTTTTTAAGCTCGCCCGTGAGGGGATTGTAGGCGCCGGGGCCGTGGAATTTAGTCGGCTCCGCCTCGGCGTAGTCGCAGCCCGCCCCTTTCTTGGTCAGCACCTGGATCATGATCGGGCCGGGCAACTCTTTGGCGCGGCGGAAGACATCGACCAGTTCCGCCGTGTCGTGCCCGTCGAAGGGGCCGAGAAAGGTGAAGCCAAGCTCCTCGAAAATGACGCCGCTCTTGCTCGGCAGCACGAACTCCTTGGCGCTGCGCACGGTGCGGCCGGCCATTTCCTTGGCCAGGCCGCCGCCGGGGACGAGTCCGAGCGAACTCTTGACCATGTCGCGCAAGTTGCGGTAGTGCTCGTCCGAGCGCAGCTTGCCGAGATAGGCGTGCAGGGCGCCCACGTTATCCGAGATGCTCTTGTCGTTGTCGTTGAGTACGATGATGA
>JAABUZ0100004017.1_pt1 | contig 20811 bp, 26 predicted proteins | sample 5562091 | NCBI WGS metagenome assembly JAABUZ01 (sample SAMN12813069, study PRJNA571459) | rock metagenome | isolation source: Antarctica rocks | place: Antarctica: Victoria Land, Linnaeus Terrace sud | collected 2015-12-21 | reverse complement strand
GAGGCACTGCGGGCCTCCGGGCTCGCCGCGGGTGCGGTGGACGCGGGATTGTCCCGGGGCATGGTCGGGGTTTCCGGCAGCACGCTGGTGGTGAACCTGGCCGCCTCCCGGGCGGCGGTGCGCGACGGCATGGCGACCCTAACGCCGCTGGTGGCGCACGTTATCGAGGAGCTGTCCGGCCTCGATGCCGACTAGCTTGACGCCCGAGGAACGGGCGGCGCGGCGCGAGCGGCAACGCCTGGAGTGGGTGTTCGGCGAGGTGCTGCCGGAGACCACGCGGGACGAGCGGGGCCCCGGGTACATCGAAGACCGTGACCCCGACGAGCGCGACCCCGACGAGCGCGACCCCGACGCGGAGCTGCGGCGCAACGTCCCCCCGCACCACGGCTGACCGGCCGGCTCACTGCGGCGGCTGCGCTCCGTGTGCCCGTAGCCATTGCTCGAGCACGGCGGACGTCGCCTCTCCCGCCCGCTGCACGCTCTGCGGTATCTGACCGAAATCCGCACGCGGGATCGCTTCTCGCTCGAGCTGGTCGGTGGCCGCATGGCACCACGCCACGTCCACCAGCCACTCCTGCTCCGTCTCGTCGAAGCGGACCTCCAGCGCCTGTGCGGCTGCGTAGATCACCTGCTCACCTGCGGCGTACAGCCACACCATGTCGCCGGGCCGCATGGTGCGAAAGCCGGAGTTCAGCCGCCAGCTGGCGGAGCCGTCGGCATTGGTGCGCTCGCGCGCCCGGACATTGCCCGGTGCCAGCACGTCCTCCGGTTCGCGGCCGACCCAGCACTGCCGATTCCGGTTGGTGGGATACAGCCAGTGCGTGGTGGTCATCGGCGCTTGGTGCTGAACGTCAGCCGCGGGGCTGGTCCTGGCGGGCGAGCAGGTCGCGGATCTCGGTGAGCAGGGCGACGTCGTCCGACGGCGGCTCCTCCTCCTGGCCCTTGGCTCGACGCTCCTGCAGGGTGTTGTACGGCAGCACCACCCCGAAGTAAACCACTGCCGCGATGATGAGGAATGTCACCGTCGCGGTGATGAAGATGCCCACGGGCAGACCGCCCGGCGCGTAGTTGTCGAAGTTGGGCTGGCCGCTCGTTTTGCCGATGAGGCCCATGATGACGCCGACGAACGCCTTGACGACCGCGGCGAAGGCGGTGGCCATGATGAAGGCGACGGCGAGCTCGACGAGATTGCCTCGCATGATGAACTCTTTGAATCCCTTGACCATGGGCGCTCCTCAGTCCCGAAGGTTCGGCGAGGAGCAGCCGACCCGCGCCCCCGACTATGGCTAGTGAAATGTAACGGTGATGGACTGGGAAAGGGAAGCCGCCGCGACGGCCGTTGCCTGCTCGGCCGGCAGGGCGAGGAGCACCAGTCGACCCTCCGAGCGACGTTTGGGGTCGCCCGGCTGCACCGTCAGCACGGTGGCGCTACTGGCGATCGTGGTCACTCCGCCGCGCTTCTCGCCGAGCGCGAGCACGTCGACGGTGTCCCCCGGATGCAGCAGGTCGGCCATGTCGGCATCCGTGAGGCGCACCGGCACCGAGGTCGCGCCGCGCGTGCCGGTGGCCGCGGTGGCCAGGGCAGGGCCGACGAGTCGCACATCGGTCAGTGACTCTCCGCTGCGCACGGCGCCGGCCAGTGCGCGTCCCGACGCCGCGCTGCTGGTGACCACGGCGCCGGCGGGCAGGGTGTGCGCCTCGCGCTGCACCACGCGCAGCTCGGCATCGGTGAGCACCTGGCCGGGCGCGAGGTCGTGGGCGGCGACCACCACCGCGGTCCCGTCGTTGGCGGGGTCACCCCGCAGCGCCAACACCCCGGCAAGCACCACCAGCACAGCGGCGAGCGCACGACGGATGTGCACCGTGCGGGCCCAGCCGGGACGGGTCAAGCGGGAGAGTTGCTCACGCCACAACGGTGCCAGGCTGGTGCGCCGCTGCGGCACGATCGGGGCGGAGGGCCGCGGCGCCCGGCGAGACCTGCTTGCGTGGTTGGCCATCCGTCCCCATCCCTGTGCGGCGCCACGACACGGGCGCTGGGAGGCCAACGCTAGGCAATGGTGCCGCGCTCAGCGGGCTGCGCGCATGCTGTTGTGGATGGTTCAGCCGACTGTGGACAACGCGATCAGCTGGCCTTGCTCGGAGCACCGCTGCTGCTCGCGGCGGTGCTGGTCGACGTGCTGTTCTCGCTCTTCTTCGTCCCCTCGGAGCCGCTGGACTTGGCCCCGTCCGCGGCGGAGCTCCTCGCGTCGACCTTCTCCTTCTTCGCGCCTTCGGGCACCGCACCTGCGCGGCTGTCGGTGCGGTAGAAGCCGCTGCCCTTGAACACGATGCCCACCGAGTTGAAGAGCTTGCGCAACCGCCCGGAGCACTCCGGACACACCGTGAGGTTGCTGTCGGTGAACGACTGCACCGCGTCGAAACGGTGTGCGCAGTTGGTGCAGGCATAGGAGTAGGTGGGCACTGAAGTCCTCCGCGAAGGGTGTGCTGTGGCGGTGCACGCAAGCGTGTTAGCACTCCCACAGCCGGAGTGCCAACCAGAGTTTACAACGTCGAACCCAGCCGAATCAGTCCTGCGGGAGTCAGCGCCCACTGCACCGCGATGTCGTGTGGTTCCCGCGGCAGCCGCGGGAGCACCTCCTCGGTCCGTACCACCGCCACCAGCCGGGCCTTGCGGGCAGCGGCCAGGGAGCGGTCGTAGAAGCCCGCGCCACGGCCCAGCCGCGTTCCGGAGCGATCCACCGCCAGGGCGGGCAGCAGCACCAGGTCCGCCTGGGCGACGGCCTCGGGGCCCAACGCCGGGCCCCCCGGCTCCCGCAGACCATGCCGCGCCGGCACCAAGTTGTCGACGTCGGTGAACTCCGCCCAGTCCAGTGCGCCGGGCTCCCCGGTGCGCGGCAGCAGCACCCGGCTGCCCTGTGCGCGCAGGGCGTGGAGCAGAGCCAGCGAGCCCGGTTCGGTGCCGACCGGGACATAAGCGCAGGTCACGGCGCACCCGGCGGCCAGCTCGGCGCTGTGCTCGGCCAGCGCGTCTGCCTCCCTGGCGCGGGTCGCGGAATCGAGGGCACGGCGCGCGGCCAGGATCTGGCGCCGCCACCGCGCCTTGTTGCGCTCGGCGTCGTCCTGTTCGCTCAGCTCGGTATCGCCCGCACCCGTTGTGGCCACCCCGCCATCATTGCCGGTGGTTCTGCGTCGACGCCGATAAGGTGGGCGATATGACCAGCTCCGCAACGCCTCCCCAGTTCCGGACGGCCATCGTCCCCGCCGCCGGGCTGGGCACCCGCTTCCTGCCCGCCACCAAAGCTGTGCCCAAGGAGCTTCTCCCCGTGGTGGATACGCCGGGGATCGAGCTGGTGGCCGGAGAGGCGGCGGAAGCGGGGGCCGAGCGCCTGCTCATCGTCACCTCGCCCGGCAAGGAGAGCGTGGTGACGTACTTCAGCCCGGACAAGGAACTGGAGGAGACCCTGCGCGCGCGCGGGAAAACGGAGCTCCTGGACAAGGTGCTGCGCGGCCCCGGGCTGCTCGACGTCGATTCGGTGCTGCAGGAGGAGGCGCTGGGACTCGGCCACGCGGTGGGCTGCGCGGAGAGCATGCTGGATGACGACGAGGACGCCGTTGCGGTGCTGCTGCCGGACGACCTCGTGCTGCCGGCCGGGGTGCTTGCTGAGATGGCCAGGGTGCGGGCTCGCCACGGCGGCACCGTGCTGTGCGCCTTCGACGTACCGATCGAGCAGGTGTCCGCCTACGGGGTATTCACCGTCGAGGACAGCGGCGACGGTCCGGACGTGCAGCGGGTGGTCGGCATGGTGGAGAAACCCGCGCCGGAAGAGGCACCGTCCACCCTGGCCGCGGCCGGGCGTTATCTACTCGACCGGGCCGTGTTCGACGCCCTGCGCCGCATCACGCCTGGCGCCGGGGGCGAACTCCAGCTGACCGACGCCATCGCCCTGCTCATCGACGAGGGCCACCCGGTGCACGTCGTCGTGCACCGCGGCGGCCGCCACGACCTCGGCAATCCCGGCGGATACCTGCGGGCGGCCGTCGACTTCGCGCTCGAGGACCCCACCTACGGTGCGGAACTGCGCACCTACCTGCAGCAGCGCCTGGAGAACGGAACCCGCGGGTGAGACCGGTCGAGGAACAGCGCGCCCGGGTGCTCGACGCGGCCGTGAAGCCCCGGCCGGTGCGCGTCGCCATCTCCGAGGCCCAAGGCCTGCTCTGCGCGGAGGAGGTCGTCACCAAGAGCCCGCTGCCCGGCTTCGACCAGGCGGCCATCGACGGCTACGCCGTGCGCAGCATCGACGTGCAGCCCGCCAAGGACAGCCCGGAGGCCGTCGTCACGCTGCCCGTGGTGGGTGAGGTGAGCGCTGGTTCACGCCAGCCCACCCGTCTGCAGCCGCGCCAAGCGGTGCGGGTGGAGACCGGTGCCCCGTTGCCCACCCTGGCCGATGCGGTACTGCCGTTGAAGTGGACGGACGGCAACGCCGCGCGCCTGACCGTGCGCGATCCCGTGCGCTCCGGCGACTTCGTGCGGCACGTGGGCGACGACGTCCAACCGGGTGACGTGGCGGTACGGTCGGGCACGGTGATCGGCGCCGCGCAGGTCGGTCTGCTGGCCGCCGTGGGCAAGAACAAGGTGCTGGTGCATCCGCGCCCCCGGCTGTCGGTGATCTCCGTCGGCGGCGAGCTGGTCGACATCGACCGTTCGCCGGGGTCCGGTCAGGTCTATGACGTCAACTCCTACGCCCTGGCGGCGGCCGCCAGGGATGCGGGCGCCGCCGTGACCAGGGTCGGCATTGCGCCCAACGACCCGCGCAAGCTCCGAGACGTCGTGGAGGGGCAGCTGATTCGCTCGGAGATCGTGGTGATCTCCGGGGCGGTCGGCGGCAGCGCGTCCGAGCAGGTGCGGGAGGTGCTGGCCGACCTCGGTGAGGTGAGCGTCGACCGGGTCGCGATGCACCCCGGCTCGGTGCAGGGCTTCGGCCGGCTCGGCGGCGAGCGGGTGCCCACCTTCCTGCTGCCGGCCAATCCGGTGAGCGCGCTGGTGGTGTTCGAGGTGATGGTCCGTCCGTTGGTCCGGGTGGCGCTGGGCAAGCGCAACCCCTTGCGCCGGGTGGTAACCGCTCGCACGGTCTCGCCGGTCACCTCGATCAAGGGCAGGCGCGGCTTCCTGCGCGGGCAGCTGATGCGCGACGAGGCCACCGGCGACTACCTGGTGCAGGCCCTCGGCGGCGCACCGGGCTCGTCCTCGCATCTGCTGGCCACGCTGGCGGAGGCGAATTGCCTGGTACTGGTCGATCCGGAGGTCACCGAGGTGCGGACCGGCGACCAGGTGCAGGTCGCCTTTCTTGCCCAGCGGGCTTAGAGCGCTCGATGAGCGTGCTCGATCGGCGGTCGAACCAACGGCACCCCGGTTGGCCGGCCCGGCCGGGTCCGTTGCGGGTGGCAGGCGGGCTGGTGGGCCTGCGGCCCGTTCGGCTGCGCGACGCCGGGGAGTGGAGCAGCATCCGCATCCGGGACGAGGCGCAGCTGCAGCCCTGGGAGCCGACCGGGACAGGCAGCTGGCGGGGGCGCAACAACGGAGCGGCCTGGCCGATGGTCTGCTCCTCCATGCGGGCCTCGGCGCGCCGAGGCGTGATGCTGCCCTTCGTGATCGAGCTCGACGGCGCCTTCGCGGGGCAGGTCACCGTGGGCAACGTGGTGCGGGGAGCCCTGCGCTCGGCGTGGGTGGGCTACTGGGTGGCCACTCCGCATACGGGTAAGGGGGTGGCGAGCGCCGCGCTCGCCCTGACGGTGGATCACTGCTTTGGACCAGTAGGGCTGCATCGGGTCGAGGCGACGGTGCGCCCGGAGAACATGGCGAGCAGGGCGGTGCTCGCGCGGGTCGGTTTTCGGGAGGAAGGTTTGCTACGCCGGTATCTGGACGTCGACGGGCAGTGGCGGGACCACCTCCTGGTGGCTTTGACCGCGGATGAGTTGCCGCGCTCGGCGGCCGGGGGCTTGGTGCACCTCGGCCGGGCGGAATGGGCGTGAGATCCGGCGCGCCTGGCGCGCTGCTGAGGCCGCTGTCGCTAGCGTGAGCACCCAGTTCGTTGTCGTTGTGCCCGTGGGGAGGTCGCCGTGCCCAGCTCCTTGATTTTTGTGGTGCTGGTCGCTGCGTGGTTGGTGGTGCTGGTGCCGATGGTGGCCAAGCATCGGCAGGAGATTCGCTGCACCGGCGATGCCGCACTGGCTACGAGGGTGTTGCACCACGGCGGCAGCGGCGCGCGATTACGACGGCCGGCCCCCGGGGTGGGACACCCCAGTGACCCGGACTGGTTCGAGCACAACCATGAGGAGGCAGCTGTGGACGATCAAATCTCCGACGCCGAGAGGTTCGACGCTGGCGAGGACGGTGCGGTCGACGAGCGGCCTGAGGCTGAGGCTCCGCGTCGACGCAGTGGTCGTGGTGGCTACGACCCCGAGGCCGACGCGGTCGCGCGGATGGCGCGGTATTCGTTCCGGCAGCGGGTCGTGCTCGGCCTGCTCATCGGCGCGGTGCTGACCGCGATCCTCGCCGCGGTGGCGTTCAGCAGCCTGTGGGTGGTGCACGTGGCGCTGGATCTGGGTCTGGTCGGCTACCTCGGGTACCTGCGCCGGCAGGTCCGCATCGAGGAGGACATCCGCGAACGTCGGATGGCGCGTCTGGGGCGGGCGCGGCTGGGTGTCGACTCCACCGCGGACGACGAGTTCGGCGTGGTCCCGCAGCGGCTGCGCCGGCCCGGCGCCGTGGTCCTGGAGATCGACGACGAGGACCCGGCGTTCGCCGAGCTGGACGAGCACGTGCGGGAGTACGAGCTGCCGCGGGCTTCCGGCCAATAGCCGGGTAGGCGTTGGGCGGCTCGCCGACGTGGCCGATGGGCCGCTCGCCGGCGTGGCCTGCTAGGGTTTCGCACGCTGTACCCGGGGCTGTGGCGCAGTTGGTAGCGCGCCTCGTTCGCATCGAGGAGGCCAGGGGTTCGAATCCCCTCAGCTCCACCAGAGAGTCCGTACTCGAACCGGCATCCGAATGGATGCCGGTTCGAGTCGGCTCGTGGGCACAGACTGACAGACGAACTTCATCCCGGTTGTTGGCGTTGTGGGTGCGTGTCTGCAAGACCGCCGCTAGCGGAGAGGGCACGAGCAGCTCGTCCGGACGGTGGCTCGAACAGCTCGGCGGCCGCGCCGACGGCGCCGAGCTGCCGGTCGAGATCTCGGCGCTGGCGGCCAGGCTCCGTCACCTGGATGCTGCGCACCCAGCCCTGCCGCGGCTGCAGGCACGGACCAGAAGCGGCAATTGGGCAGTGCTGCACGCGTCCTGGATGAGTACCGAGCTAGCCACGATTGCGGTGATCATCGAGGCTGCCGCCCCCGCCGACGTGGCACCGGTGATCATGAGCGCATACGGACTGACCGACCGCGAGCAGACGATCACCCGACTCGTCTGCCAAGGCCTGTCGACCCGCTTGATCGCCAATCACCTGCACCTGACCGCCGATACCGTGCAGGACCACCTGAAATCCATTTTTACCAGGACCGGTGTGCACAGCCGCGGCGAACTCGTCGCCACGATCCTGCGCCACGCCATCGCCGGTGACCCGCTCAACCCCTCAGGCTCCTTCTCCACGCTCGCGCCAACATGATGACTTGCCTCCGCGGCCCCCCTGGCGCCCGATCGCAGTAGGTGATCGCGTGTTCGATGGGCAGAACCTGTCATAGCGTCTTCCAATTAGAGTTCATGCCGCGGGGTCGGGCACTGGGAATTGTTCGTCATAGGCTGCTGCGAGGTCGCGCAGCGCCTGTGCGCCGTCTCCGGTGAATGAGGAGCCGTGCATGCAGGCGAGGGTTTGGGGCGCGAGGTCGGCGAGGGTGCGGGCCGTGGCGGCGAGCCGGGCCGGCGACGCTGTGTAGCCGAACATGATCTCGGCTTGCAGGCTGGGGGCGACGAGGTCGTTGTCGGTGGCCGCGGGCCCGTCTCCGATTTGGCTGAACAGATCGCCGCAGAGCAGGGTGCCGGTGGTCTCCTCGAACAGCACCCGCGCTTCCCAGCCGTGCGGAACGTGGGGTGTGTCGAGATGTTTCAGGCGTTTGCTTCCGAGGTCTATCAGTTCCCCATCGAGCAGGTCGCGGGGCGGCCGGTCGGCGAGGTCGTTGAGAGAAACCATGTTGCCCATTACGCCGTGGGCGACGGTCGCGTGGGGGGCGGCCGCGAGCCAGAGGTTCATCGATCCGCATTCGTCGGCCTCGACGTGACCGAAGGTAATCCAGCGTAGTGATTCCACCGGCAGCACGGTGGCGACGGCGGCCGAGACCAGCGGGAACATCGCTCTGGGCCCGGTATGGAATAGCAGTGGCTCGTCGGCGTCGATGAGGAATTGGTTGAAGGTGAACCCGCCGGGGGCGACATCGGGGACGAGGGTGGACAGCCGGTAGATGTGATCGGCGATCTCGTCGATGCGGGTGTCCATCAGAACGGCACTTCGGTAGCAAGCAGCCCGGTACCGGGTTCGCGCCGGGATACGGTGCGGCAGAATTCCGATCGCGTCGAGTTCAATGCTCGGGCCGCCGTCGCCGAACGTCCAGGATCCACCAGCCGTGCCGGTGAGGTCGAGGCGGCACGGCGCCTGGTGCCTGGCCGCCCATTCGGTGACAACGTCGCCGACCAGGGCCCCGTCGTGGTCTCCGGTCAGTGTGAGTGGGCGGCCGGTGGCGCGGCTGATGTCGATGCGGTGCATCCACGGGTCGCGGGTGAGGATGGTGTCGATGAGGTAGCCCAGCGTCCAGGTTTCGAGCTGGCCGCCCACGCTCTGCTGCATGGGCATCTTGCGGCGCCGGATGAGGGCGGGGGTTCGTCGTCGCGCGCGGGCCGCGCGCGGGCCGGTGACCTGGAACCGCTCAGTCACCTGCTGCGGGGTGAGTTCGGCGCGTTGCTCCACTTGCAGTGCGGTGAGCGCGTCGATGAAGACCCCACCGCGTTGGATCGCGGCTTTCTGCTGACGACGGCCTTCCCGGATCGAGGCGGCCATGTCCGCCATGCCCAGTACGTGGCCGGCCATCGCCCGCACGTCCCAGCCGGCGCATTCGGTGGGTCGTGTCCAGTCCTGGGCGTCCAGGCCGGCCAGCACCGCGCCGAGCCGGTCGTACTCGGTCGCGGCAAGCCGCATGAGCGTGGGCCGGTCGAGAGTTGAGGTCCTCGGCCTGGTCTCCGGGTCTGCTGACGCATGGGTTTTGATCATGTCGAACTCCTTTTGGATTCGGGCAGTCCGGCGTGATCGGCGAACATGTCCATGGCTTGGTCAAGTAGCTGTGACCATCGGTTCCCGCCCGGGTCGTTGGCCTGCTGGGCATCGACGAGGCCGCCGACCAACGCGGTGTAGAGATCGAAGTGGTCGGCCCGGTGCACCCCGCAAGCGGCGAGGTAGCCGCGGGCCCGCTCCAGCACCTCGACGGCAGGCGCGTAGCCCTCAGCGCTCGGGACGAAACCCGGGATCGTGCGCTGGTTCATCAATTGATGCCGAGCCAGATCCGCGGCGGCAAAGTCGAAGAACGCGCGCGCCACTGCCTTCAACGCGGCCCGCGGCGATCGCGGCAGCGTCGACTCCAGTTCATCGAATCCGGCCAGGCACTGGCTCCACGCCTGGCCGAACATCGCGTCGTAAACGGCGTTCTTGGAGTCGAAGTAGGAATACAGCGAGGGCCCTCGCATACCGATGCGGGCCCCTACCTCGCGCAACGTCAGGTCGGCCAGCCCCTTCTCGCGGGCGATGGCCCACGCCGCATCGAGAATCTCCCGCCGTGTCGCCGTACGGCGTTCCATTTTCCTATCGCGAGTCGGATTCTCTAACATAGTTAGGAGCATGCTCCGCCGAGCGACCGAAATCAAGGGGTCATGCGGTAAGAACCTCGACGCGGCGCCGAAGGGGGCACGGGAGCGGAGCCATGGCTGGACAGAACGGTCGCGGCGGGCCACTTGGAGACGGCCACAGCTGTATCTTGGGTGGCCCTGAGCTACGAGTGCGACGCGGGTGCGGTCCCGTTCCAGATCATGATCCGTTGTGGTACAAAGATTCTCGCCGACTGCTACCTGGACCGGGTCGATGCCAGCCCATGGCTTTCCTCACCGAGACCTATGTAAGACCTACGCAAGTCATCGGAGGTCCGGTTGACCCGATCCGGACTGCAGTGCCGTGCCCGTAGCCATGGACGACGAAGATCAGCTGGATGCGCTGACGGTGCCGGCGACTACGGTGGCCGTCGATTGCAGGTACACCTGACCGTCGCGCGAGGACTGTTGCGCAAGGTCGAGCACCTCGGCATGGATTTCTTGCTGCGTCGCCGAATCGGCCCTGGCAAGCCCGGCCACCACAGGGGCGGCGATGTCGGTCATGAAATCCCAGTAGCGTTCGGCAGTCTCGTGGATCATGTCGCATGACACCTCTTCCTCCGTAATGTCACGAAGACCAGCCTGGTCAAACACCTCGCTCATCAGGCCTCCGGACGCACAGCGAAATAGGCTCGGCGCAAGGGGTGGCGAGGCCGGCATTGCCACGTGGCGAGCGATCGTGCTCGCGATGATCGTGGCCCACGGGTTGTCTTCCGGCTGGCTCCAGACCGCCGCGCTGACCCGGGCACCCGGCCGGGCCACCCGGACGAATTCCTTCGCGGCTACGCCCATGTCGGGAAAGAACATGAATCCGAAACGGCAAAGTACGGCATCGAAGCTGGCATCTGGGAAGGGCAGCGCACCGGCGTCGCAGACCTTCGTCTCGACGTTGTGCAGTCCGCGGTGGGCCGCGTTCTCACTGGCCACCGCCAACATGCGCTCGGACAAGTCCGTCAGGGTCACTCGGCCGCGCGGAACCAAAGCCGCCGCGGCGAGCCCGGGTTCGCCGGTGCCGCTGGCCACGTCAAGGACGTGGGAGTTGTCGCGCAAGTTCGCTTGGCGGATCATCGCCGCACCGAAAGGAGCAATCCACCCGCAAACCATCGCGTCCCAGCTCCTCCACCCCGTAGCAAACTGGTCCCAGGTGTCGCGTTGTTGGTCCCGAATCCGGTCGAGGTTCGATGTCATGCTGCTCTCCCAGTGTCGGTGTGTGCCCGTGGCCACTGTGCTAAATCTTCAGGGTGGAGTCGGCGATGTTGCAAGTGTCATTCCGGTACGGGCCCACTCCTGATCGAGCTCCCGCCGATCGGGCGCGTGCCCAGTTCGATCATCGTGCTGGCCGCACCCGAGGGCACACCGGCGCATATCGGCTGCGTGGTGGTTGTTTCGCCGCATGGCCTGACCATTCGAGAACTGGAGACCCTCGGGCTGGTCATCGAGGGCTGGAGCCACCCCGTCGCATATCGCCGCGGATCTCCCGGGCGATGCCGACAGGCATGGCGAGCGCGCCTTGTCCGACCAGGTGAACAACTCACAGTCGGGCATGTAGGACAGGCGCGGCGGATCTAGGTGCCGGCTCAATTCAGGGCACGTCAGCCAACAATCTGGAAAACGGCGCATCCATGCTTAAGAGTCTCGACAGGTCCAAGGGCCACTGACGGCGGGAGCCGGAGACGGCCCGCCCTGCCGCAGCGGGTCCGAACGGGCCGATGCAACGGCACGGTCCGGAGTTATGCAGGCGCCAACATCTGCCTCAAAGCCCGGTCCGCCGGACCCGCGGTCGGGTCATCGAGCGAACCGACGAAGACTGCCGCAATCTCCTCCGGCTGCTCAGCGGCGATCGTGCGCCACGATACGAGATTGGGGTGCTCCACGCCGGTGGCCGCCTCGGCAGGTTCGAGTGTCGCGATCGCTTGCGCCAGTTGGGTGTTCGTCAGTCGATATTCGCGTGTTCCCGAGGAGTGACCGAGCATCTCTGCCAGGATCACTGCGGGTAGTCCATGCCTGCCGGTGGGCGGGTTGACGTGCGGGAATGCCCAGTTCTCACCGGTGCGGAAACCGACGGCGAAGGTGACCGGTGCTGCCCAACCATGGATCCGATCGCTGCGGACGCGTTGGATCTCGCGCAGCCCAGCCAGCGTCGACCAGTCTTGTCTCGTCATGTCTGGAGATTCAATCAGCCCCTGCTGTCCCACGACCACTTCGGCAAGTCGGCGCTGCATGCTGTCCATCGGTCGGTCAGACGGTCCCCTTCGAGTCACCGATAGTCGGGTGGCTTGAGCACGGGCTTGATGTCGACGATGGGCGTTCCGTCGAGCGCCTCGAGATTGCGCACGCGAATTCGGGTGTCCTGGATCGCAATGATCTGCACGGTGTGGAGTCCGATGGGGTTGGGGCGATCGGGTGAACGAGTGCTGAACACTCCGCGCAGGGGACGGTCCAGCTCATCACGCGGGTGGACGAGCAAGACGTCGCGGCTGGCGCGATCGAGCCAGGTCAGCACGATGATCTCGGTGCCGGCCTTCAGGTCGCGGATGCCCGCGCGCACCTCCGGATTGATCACCAGCCAGGCTTCCGGTGCTCCTTCGTCGCCTTGCCTTGGGGCGAGGTCGCGGTCGACGAGTGGGGATTCGACCCAGCCAATCGGCCGGATGTGGTACTCGGCAGTAGTCACCTTGCCCTCGTGTGTCGGCGCGGCTCGTCAGCGATCGAAGCATGACCAGGTGGACCTCTCCAGCCGCGTCGGGTCATGTCGATGCCGACGAACATGTTGTCGGTGATGGTGAGGCAAAGACCACCCGGACTTCCGTCGCGGCTTGGCGGGCCGTTACGGGTGGCTCAACACGTTGAGCACGTTCCCGTCTGGGTCGCGCACGAAGAAGCGGCGAACCCCCCACGGCTCGTTGGTCAGCGGATGCACGATGTCCGCGCCGGCTCGAACGGCGGCAGCGTGACATGCGTCGACGTCGCCGACCTGGATGGAGGCATGCGGGATGACCGGTGCAGTCGCGTCGTGGGTCATCAGGCTGATCTGCATCTCCGGTCGCTGAGGATCGGCCAAGGTGACTATCCACCCGTGGTCCATCACCGGCCGCAGCCCGAACACATCGCCGTAGCAGTCCTTCGCTGCGTCCAACGACTGGCATGCAAGGTCGGGAACCACTCGTCGAATGCCCATGCCCGCGAATCATGCCAGCAGCCAACGCCGGAAAGCTAGCTCATGATGGCGGCGACGCGGGTGATGTCGACCCGGTTCCGGCCAGCTGACTTTGCCGCATAAAGGGCGGTATCGGCTACTTGCAGGAGGTCGGCGAGGTTCGCGTCTTGGGTTCGGGAGCAATGCGCAACGCCGATCGAGGCGGTCACGTTGGGGGCGTCGGCGACCGTGATTGCGGCGATTCGCTGACGTAATCGTTCGGAGATCTCGGCGGCTTGTTCGGCGGACGGCCCTTCCAGGAACGCGACGAACTCCTCGCCGCCGAATCGGCCGAGCAGGTCGTGCCCGCGCATCTCGGCGTCCAAAGTGGTCGCGACCTCGCGGAGCACCCGGTCGCCGGCGAGGTGGCCGTGGGTGTCGTTGATGCGTTTGAAGTGGTCGAGGTCGATCAGTATGACGGCGACCGGCCGGTTGTCGCGGGCAGTCCGGCTCAGACCCTGGGTGGCCTGGTCTTGCCAGGAGCCGAAGTTGAGCAGCCCGGTTTTGGTATCGGTGCTGGCGGCTACCTGCAGACCCTTGACCAGCGAGCTGCGGTGTAGCCCGGCGAGTACAACTAGCACCAGGAGAGTCAGCCACGGTGTGTGCAGCACCAAGCCGGCGGTGAAGACACCCAAGACCAAGGTCATCAACTCGAAACCGACGGTCTCCCGGTCGGGGAATAGCGTCCTCATCCGAGTTGTACCGGTGGCCAACGCCTTGCCGCCGAGCAGAACCCCCAGGTTGACCACCGGGAAAAGCAACAGTGCAGTCAATGTCGCAAGCGCTGCGGACAGGCTGTTGTCCCCAATGCCACCACCCGTGACCATGAGGAAGTAGGAAGCCGCCAGGGTCGCCAGCACCATCGTCGAGGTGATGAACAACGCGCGGTGGGGTTGCACCGATTGGTGTCGGTATCCGCTCAGCAGCTGTTGGGCGTAGACGAACAACACCAACACCGCGGCATATGCGCCCGGAAGCACCAGCACGCCGGCGAACGCCCAGACCGACGTGTGGTCGGACCAGATTCCGTCGTTACCCAAGAACCGCTTGAACCGCTCGAGGCGATCGGAGGCCTCTGCGTAGCAAATGCCCACGACGATGAGCAGGGCAAAACGGCCGAGATCGGCGGTCGTGAGGGAAGCCTGCGCGAGCACTACCGTTACCAAAGCGAGAGTAAGCGCTTCAACGGTAAGGAAGTACCCAATCGCGTACCGCGGCAACGACCACAGCGACCAACGACGAACGGATTTGCTCAGCGATAGCAGTCGCCCATCGCCAACGGGGCGGAAGTGCGTCATCATAAGTCGCTCGCCCCCCGTTTTTGTGGCGCCCACGTGCATCTGCGTGAGCGCTTGAGGCGCTCGTTCCGTGGATGGTTGCCGTTCACACGCTACAGGAGCTGGGTGCGATCAGGAAGGTTCCGCGCTGCGGCTAGGCGGCTTTCGTCGGCGGGGTGGAGACGAGTTCAGCGGGGAGGTGTTGGGGATGCGTGGTTTTAACTGGTGAGTGTTGAGCGGGCAGGACCGGGACGAGGAAGGCAGGAGGTGTTGGGGATGCGCGGTTTCAACTGGTGAGTGTTGAGCGGGCAGGACCGGGACGAGCAGGGCAGGAGGTGTTGGGGATGCGTGGTTTTAACTGGTGAGTGTTGAGCGGGCAGGACCGGGACGAGCAGGGCAGGAGGTGTTGGGGATGCGTGGTTTTAACTGGTGAGCTGAGCGGTGTCGAGAAGGGGGTGGAGACCGCCGCACGACTGGCAAGAGCCCCCGTTTACTGGGCCGGTCCCGTTTCGGCGTGGCGCAACGGCGTTACGTCCCCCGCTCGCGCGCGGCGAAGGTCGCGGGCACGTCCAGCCGCCAGCAAGCTGGCGAATACCGTGCCCGTCGCTCCAGCGACGGCGATTGCAGCCGTCACCGTCCATACCTGGGCCAGGAACCCGCCGGCGAGCAGGCCCACGCCTTGCGCGGCCAGCAGCCCCGCCGAGGCCACGCCGATGGCTTGACCGCGGTGCTGGTTGGGCACGGCTGTCACGTATTCGACGATGATTTGCACCTGGTATGCCGAGCAGACCCCGGAGGCAGCCCAGAGCAGCATCGTGATGGGCAGGTTGGGCTGTAGAGCGCAGAACAACAGCGGTACACCGGCAGCCGCGGCGAGCGGTCCGATGAGGGCGGTGCGTGCCCGCGCCGGTAGAAGCCGAACGAACAGCACCGAGCCGAGGAGTACTCCGGCTGGCCCCGCGGCCAACAGCAGCCCGACCGTGGCTGCTCCGCCACCGAGCTCAGCGGCGTAGGGCGCCGCGAGACCCTCCGGGACCACGAAGATCCCGGCCAGCCAGGCCAAGCCGAGCAAAGACCGCAGCTGCCGGTTCCCGAAGACCATCGCGACGTCGGCAACCCACCGACGACCCCCCTGGCTAGCCGGCTCGCGGTGATGGGCCGCGGGTCGGTGTCGAACGGTCATCCGGATGAGCACCGCCGACAGCGCGAAAGTCACCGCATCAATGGTCAACGTGGCTCGCGGGCCCACCAGCGCCACCACCGCGCCGCCGACGGCGAAGCCCAGCAGCTGCGCGGCTTGGTTGGTCGCGGCCCGAAGCCCGGTGCCGAGCGCGTAGCCCTCGCCGTCGAGGATTTCAGCCACCAGCGCCGACTCGGCCGCTTTCCACGGAGTTCCCACCACCACCGCGATCACCAGCAGCCCGGCCACGACTCCCAGGGGAATTCCGGGAATGGCCATCAGCGCTAGGAGCGCCGCGCGGATCAAGTCGCCGACGACCAACAGGGCCCTGCGGGGCATGCGGTCGGCCAAGCCGCCGAGCAGGATGCTGCCCAGCAACGCCGGCAAGTAGGTGAGCGCGTAGGCGCCCGCCGTCAGCAGCCCGGATCTCGTCTCGTCGAACACCAGCACCGACAACGCCACCCGGGAGAGCTGGTCCCCGACCAGTGACTGCACGTCAGCTAGCCACAGCCAGCGAAACTCCCTTACCCGCAACACGTGCCGAAACTGCAGTGTCTGTTGCTCAGTCGACGACAAAGCCCGTACCCCCTCCTGCGCGAACCCATCGCGCCGCTCGACCCCCGAGGCCTCCTCAGCCGATGACCCAGATCCTGTCTCGTCAAGACGGCTCTTCGCAGTTGAGCGTGGTCGTGTCGTAGCGCAAGGCGGCTCGTGGCCTTGCTGATGGGTGTGTCAAGCACCCAACTTCAGAAGGAGACGAGCCTTGGAGGAGCCTACGTGCTCGCGGCGTGCTGCTGCGAGCGTTGTCTTGAACCTGCCCGGACTGCGGGGTGATCTCGACCGGGTGCATGCCTGGGTGAAGCAGCGGGTCCGTGACATCCCGGCCGGCGGGGATGTGGTCGCGGTGGTGATCAGCAAGCCCCGCATGGTGTGCGCCGAGGGCCGAGATGCTGGAGGAAGACGTTCACCCAGGCCACCGAGCAGCTCCCGGCCCGGGCGCAGCTTAACGTATGCCGATATGGGCATATGATGGCGGCATGGCGCGAGCAGCGACGACGTCGGACGCTTTCAACGCGATCGCCGAGCCGCAGCGCCGGGACATCCTGGCGCTGCTGCGCGCGGGTGAGCGGCCGGTGACCGACCTGGCCCAGGAGCTGGGGATGAGCCAGCCGCGGGCGTCCAAGCACCTGCGGGTGCTCCGGGAGGTGGGGCTGGTGCGGGACCGCAAGGCAGGCAAGCAACGCCTGTACGGCCTTGACGCCCGCGGGTTGCGACCGGTCCACGAGTGGGTCGGCGGGTTCGAGCGGTTCTGGAACGAAAGTCTCGACCGGCTGGACACCTATGTGCAGGACCTCAAGCAGACACGGCAGGAGGAATGACCGATGGCAGAGGCAAGGCAAGAAACGCGGGCGGAGCCGGCGACGGCCGACCGGGAGATCGTGATCTCCCGGGTCATCGACGCCCCGCGGGAGTTGGTGTTCGAGGCGTTCACCGAGGTGCGGCACCTGTCGCGGTGGTGGGGACCGGAGGGGTTCACCACCACCACGCGGGCGTTCGAGTTCCGCGTCGGCGGGGAGTGGGACTTCGTGATGCACGGGCCGGACGGGACGGACTACCAGGAGTGGATCACCTGGACCGAGATCGCCCCGCCGGAGCGGATCGCGATGCTCCACGGTGAGTCCCGCGACGATCCGAACGCCTTCGAGTCGGTCTTGACGTTCGCGCCCAACGGCGCGGTGACCCGGATCGAGATGCGCACGGTGTTCCCCACCAAGGAGCTGCGCGAAGAGGCGGTCGAGAAGTACCACGCGATCGAGGGCGGCCTGCAGACCCTGAGCAACCTGGCTGCCTACGTCACCGAGATCGTTCGGAAGGGAGTTGAGGAGTAATGGCCGGGCAGGCGGCAGCGAGACGATCCTGGAGTACCTGAACGCCGGCCTGGTCGACGAGTTCTCGATCGCGCTGTAGCCGGTCCGTTCGGAGCCCTCGTCGCGGGTGACGCACCTGACCTACGCCGTGCACCCACGGTAGCCGCGCCACCACCCCACCCCAGCGACCCGAGCACCCACGGCGCACACGCTTGAATCAGCAGGCCACCACGGCCAACTGCGAATAGCCGATGAATGCCGAGGCCGGCGGAGGTCCCCACCCCCCCCCGGAAAGCAACCGAGCAGACGGAGCGAGCAGATGACACGGACCCGCATTCACAACCTCTCCATATCGCTGGACGGATTCGCCACCGGTGAGGGCCAGGCACCCGACGCCCCCTTCGGCCACGCCGGCACCCGGCTGGCCGAGTGGATGTTCGCCACCCGCTTCGGCGCTCCGATCTTGGGACGCAAGGGCGGCACCGTCGGCGTCGACGACGCGTTCGCCCAGCAGCACGAGCCGGGCATCGGCGCCGAGATCATGGGCGCGGGCAAGTTCGGCCCCCCGGGCTGGCAGGACGACGCCGACTGGAAAGGGTGGTGGGGCCCGAACCCGCCTTTCCACACGCCGACCCTCGTGCTCACCCACCGGCCGCGGTCGCCGATCGAGATGGCCGGCGGAACGACATTCCACTTCCTCGACGTCTCGCCGGCCCAGGCCCTCGACGTCGCGCGCGAGGCGGCAGCCGGCCAGGACGTGCGCATCGGCGGCGGCCCGACCGTCGCCCGCGACTTCATCGCGGCGGGGCTCGTCGACCACGTCCACCTGGTCCAGGTGCCGATCGTGCTCGGCCGGGGAGTGCGGCTGTGGGACGGCCTCGAAGCTCTGGAGGCGGACTACGACATCGAGGCGGTCTCCACACCCAGCGGCGTCACCCACCTCACGTTCACGAGGTCGTGACGGCGCGGATCATGCTGCCTGTCGGTAGCCGATGACGGAGTCGGGGAGGGCGAGGAAGGGCGCGACAACGACATCGCCCGGGAGACGTTCGAGCGCACCGGCTCAAGCGTGATGGGCAAGCGCATGTTCGACCTCGGCGAGCAGGCATGGCCGGAGGAGGCGCCCTTCCACGCCCCCGTGTTCGTCGTCACCCACCATCAGCGCGACCCCTGGGAACGGCCGGGCGGGATCACCTTCGACTTCGTCAACGACGGCATCCACAGCGCGCTGGGCCAGGCCCGCGAGGCCGCCGGCGTCCGGGACGTCCGCATCGCAGGCGGCAGCGAGACGATCCTGGAGTACCTGAACGCCGGCCTGGTCGATAAAAGTCTACGCAGAATGTGTCAATGTCATGGCAATTCCGGGTGATCGCGTCACCGATGTTCAGGTCCGCACCGCACGCAGCGCGGCGGCGAATCCGGTACGCCACGACGCGTACTGCGGCTCCCACCCCAGCCGCTGTTTCGCCCGCGCATTGTCGGCCCCGCGTAGTGACGTCATAAAGGCCGCGCCCCAGCTGCCGACGGCCATGCGAGCCAGCGTCTTCGGGATGTGCCTGGGCTTGGGTGCTCCCAGCAATTCGGCCACCTCGGGAACCCACTCGCGCACCGGAGCCGGGTCGTCGTCGACGATGTTCAATGCGCCGCTTACTTCCTGCTCTAACGCCGCCACCATGGCGGTGGCGGCGTCATGGGCGTGGATGAAGGAGAAGACAGCGCTGCCCCGACCGACGACCGGCAGGGACCCCTGGCGAAGGTTCCCGGTGAACGAGCCATCCGCCGCGAAGGCCGATCCGGGCCCGTAGAGGTGCCCGAACCGCAGCACCAGGCCGCCGCCGTCGTGGGTGCGTTGCTCCAGTTCCCGCACTGCCGCGAGGACGGCTGCGAATTGCCTGGGTGGACGGGGCCAGAACGGGGTGTCCTCGTCGGCAAGGCCGGTGCCGCTGGGGTCGTAGGCGAAGGCAAGTCCCTGGGTGAGCACGCGCCGCACCCCGACCTGGGCGGCCGCGTCGAGCAGGTTGGCGGTGCCCTCCGTGCGCAGCCGGTTGGTGAGCGCGAAGTCTCTTGCCATGTGCCGCGGGTCGATCTCCCGCGGAATGGCGGTGAGCAGATGCACGACGGCATCGGGTGCGGCCTGACGGACGGCGTCGGTGACGGCGCCGCGATCCAGTGCATCGGCGCGCACGCTCGCTGTACCGGTATTGCGGCCGGAGCGGCTCAATGCGATCACCTCGTGTCCCGCCGCGGTGAGCATGGGCACCAATGCCGTGCCCAACACCCCAGTGGCACCGGCTACCAGAACTCGCATCGTGGTCTCCTCCATCGGTTTCTCGTCGATCGTGCACCCCTTGGACGGGGCAGCGCGCGGACGTGTGACAGATCTACCCTCGTGGCATGTGCCGGAGCATCAAGACCTTGCGTCCCCCCTACGCGGAGGACGTCACCGAAGACGACATGCGGGCGGCCGCCCTGCAGTACGTCCGCAAGATCAGCGGAATGCGCAGCCCCGCGAAGGCGAACGCCGAGGCCTTCGACCGCGCGGTGGACGCTGTAGCGGCGGCGACCGAGGACCTCCTGCAGCAGCTGCAGATCCGCCCCGCCAAGCCCAAACCCGTTGCGCACCGGTGAGTGTCCTCGCGAACCTCGCGGTGACCTTGGGCATGCTGTTCATCGTTCCCGCGAGGCTTGCGCTGATCGACGCACCCGGCCTGGGACTGGTGCGACGATGGTGGCTCCTACCCGCCGCCCTCGGTGCCGTTTCCCTGTGGTTGCCCCGCGGCGGGCTCGCCGTTGGGCTCGCGTGCGTGTACGCCGCGGCAACGCTGGCCCTGGTCGGCACGGCAGTCGCGCGGTTCCGGCGGAACTAGAGCATTGCGGCGCCAGAGGTCGCTGTGCTCACCGCACTGGTCTGTCCGTCGATCGCTGCGCTCGCCTTGGCCGCGGAACGGGGTGGGCGCACTCTGTTCGGCTTCGACCTGGACATTCTCGAACTGACCGTGCCGCACTTTCACTACGCGGGCTTCGCCGCCGCCCTCATCGCCGGGCTGGTGGCCCGGGCCACCGCAGCGTCCGGCGCTTTGAGCACCGTGGCGGCGCTGAGTGTGCCCGCCGGTACCGGTCTGGTCCTACTCGGCTACTTCATCGATGACTGGGTGGAGCTGGCCGGCGCCGCGGTGTTGACCGTGGGCATGTGGAGTGTGGGCTGGTTGGCCTGGCGCCAGCTGCGCGCCCGGTCCGGTCGACGCTCCACCCAGGTGCTGTTCACGGTGTCCTCGGTGACCTTGGCGGCCACGATGGTGCTGGCCCTTAGCTACGCACTGGGGGAGGCTGCTGAGCCGCCGCACCTGTCGCTGACCTGGATGGTGGCCACCCACGGCGCCGCCAATGCCGTG
>JAABUZ0100004016.1_pt1 | contig 20822 bp, 14 predicted proteins | sample 5562091 | NCBI WGS metagenome assembly JAABUZ01 (sample SAMN12813069, study PRJNA571459) | rock metagenome | isolation source: Antarctica rocks | place: Antarctica: Victoria Land, Linnaeus Terrace sud | collected 2015-12-21 | reverse complement strand
TACTTCAAGGATTCACTGGCCGAAAATGCCTTCGCCTGGGATGAGACGGGCAACAACCTCGCCTACAACTCCGGCCAGATCGCCGCAACGAATAACGCGAACACGATCTACGCCGGTCTCTTGAAGACCGACCCGCCGCTGGCGGGGAATTCGAGCCATGGCGTCACAATTGCCGGCCCTGGCGGTGCATTCCAGTACATGAGCATGCAATACTGGGGTATCCCGACCTACGCGAAGAACGTGGACGCCGCGAAGGCATATCTGACTGACGCGTTCTACACCAAGGACTTCCAGACCGCGTGGACAAAGGCCGGTAACGGCTACAACCTGCCGCCGTTCCCGATGCTGGACAGCGTGGATGCTGCCTGGCCGACCGACCCGAAACTAGCCAGCGCGCGGACGCTCGCGAAATCTACACGGATGCCCGGTTCCCCTGGCCCCTTCACGCAGATCGTCGGTGCGGCGCAGAACAAGTTCATCATCATTGATATGTTCGCGAAAGTCGCGCAGGGAACAGCCCCGAAGGACGCAATCGCCTTCGCCGTCAATGAGTACAACGTGCTCCTCAAGGGCGGCTGATACAGCAGTCCTCACCCCGGCCCCTCTCCATCGCTCTGAAATCACCGATGTGATTAGTTCCGTCCGGCGATGGAGAGGGGAGGGGAAGGGGAAAGAGAGCGTAACGCGAATCATGCTCCCCCTCTCCATTGCTGCCAAGCAATGGAGAGGGGGCCGGGGGGTGAGGATACACAATGGGAATCTCGCATGCGGTCGGCCAGCCTGAGGAGCGGCGGCAGGAGATCGCACGGCACCGATGGCAGATCATCCGGGGGCGTGATGCGACGCAGGGGTACATCATGGTCGCGCCCGCGATCATTCTCCTGATCGTTCTCGTCGCCTATCCGTTTTGTCTCGCCCTCTGGTTGAGCCTGACGAACAAGACGGTCGGCACCGATGGCACGTTTGTCGGTCTCCACAACTTCACGAACCAACTAAACAGCCAAATCTTCAAGATGGCCTTCCGCAACACGGTGTGGTATACGTTCCTGACGACGGTTATCAAGTTTGTGCTCGGTTTCGGATTGGCGCTCCTCCTCAATCAAGAGTTCTTCGGGCGCAAGTTCTTCCGCGCCGCGATCCTGATGCCATGGATTGTGCCGAGCGTTCTCAGCACAATGGCGTGGCTCTGGCTGTTCGACAGCAATCTCAGCAGCCTGAACTGGCTCTTCAAGCATCTTCATCTGATCCACAAGAACCTGCCCTTTCTGACAGACCCGAATTGGGCGATGGGCAGCATCGTTACCGTCAATGTCTGGCGCGGGACGCCCTTTCTGGCGATTACGATTCTCGCCGGCTTGCAGACGATCCCGCGTGATCTCTACGAGGCAGCCTCAATTGACGGCGCGGGACGCCTCACCAAATTCGCCCGCATTACCGTCCCCTTAGTAATGCCCGTCGTGACGATCGTCCTGATCGTCTCGATCATTGGTACCTTCTCGGATATTCAGATCGTGTACGCCCTTACCGGCGGTGGGCCGATCAACAGCACCCAAGTGCTCGCGACGCTCAGTTATTCGTCAGGGCTGAAATCGGGCTTACTCGGACAGGGGGCAGCGATCTCGCTTTATATGTTCCCCGTCATGCTCCTGATGGTCGTCCTGCAAGTCTGGAATGTGCGGAGGCTCGCCAAATGACATCGCAACACACATTCAAGCGGACGCTCCTGCGCCTTCTGACGATCTATCTGCCAGCGTTGATCGTGCTCGTGCTGATCTTGTTCCCGTTCTATTGGATGGTCGTCACATCATTCAAGGCGGACTCCGAACTGACGAACCTCAAAATCAACCCGTTCTACCCGCACACCCCAACTTGGGCGCACTACTACCGGCTCCTCTGGCAGACAGCCTACATCCGCTGGTTCTGGAACACGACCTATGTCGCGATCTGTAGCACGGTGATCTCGATGGTGATCAGCATCCTCGCGGGGTATGCGCTGGCCCGGCTGCGCTTTCCGGGCAATTCGCTCTTCAGCGGCGCGATCTTCGTCGTCTATCTCGTGCCGACGACGCTCTTGTTCATCCCGATGACGCAGGTGATCCAGCGGTTCGGGTTAATCAACAATCCTCTCTCACTGATCGTCGTCTACCCGACGTTTCTCGTCCCGTTCTGCACCTGGCTGCTGATCGGCTACTTCCAGACGATCCCGCGCGAGTTAGACGAGTGCGCAATGGTGGACGGCGCGACGCGCTTTCAGGCGCTGCTGCGGATCGTGCTGCCGTCGGCGATCCCCGGCGTCGTCACGGCGGGGATTTTCGCCTTCACCCTCTCGTGGAACGAGTTCATTTACTCGCTCGTCCTCGTCTCGACGGATAACAGTCGCACGCTCGCGGTCGGCGTGCTGACGAAACTCGTGCGGGGCGACCTCCTGCCGTGGGGGCCGCTGATGGCTTCGGCACTGATCGGCTCGATTCCGGTGGCAATCTTGTATTCCTTCTTCGTTGAGCAGTATGTCTCCGGCCTCACCGCCGGTGCAGTCAAAGGATAATATGGTGGTGTAGGCTTCAGCCTGCGCGAGCGAGGGAGAGTTATCGAACCGCCAAGACGCCAAGAACGCCAAGCGGACGCGAAGAATAGAGAATATGACTCTTCTTTCCTTTCTCACTTGGCGTTCTTGGCGTCTTGGCGGTTCGAATCGAATCAGGGGGACAAGATGGCAGTGAAGACGGCAGAGGCAGCGAGCACGTGGGCGAGCAGGGAGCAGTTGCTTGGACTGTACCGGCAGATGCTCGAAATCCGCCGCTGTGAGGAGCAACTGGCGCGATTGCATCAGAGCGGGCTGATTCCCGGCGCGTGTCACACCTATGTCGGGGAGGAAGCAATCGCGACGGCAGTCTGCGCGCACCTGCGAGAGAGCGACACAGTAATGAGCACGCATCGGGGTCACGGCCACGCGCTCGCGAAGGGCGTCCCGCCGCGCGAACTGATTGCCGAACTGCTCGGCAAGGTGACGGGCTGTTCGCACGGGCGGGGAGGCAGTATGCATCTCTTCAAGCCGGAGGTCGGCATGCTCGGTACGAGCGGCATCGTTGGGCCGAGTATTCTGATGGCGGCGGGGGCAGGTTACACGTACATGCTGAAGCAGTCCGATCAGGTCGCCGTCGCCTTCTTCGGTGATGGCGCGACCAATAACGGGTCCTTCCATGAAGGGCTGAATCTCGCCACGGTATGGGACTTGCCCGTCCTGTTTGTGTGCGAGAACAACCAGTACGCGACCGAGGTGGCAAATTCCTCTGTCACGAAGCAGCCGAGCGTCACGGCGAAGGGCGCGAGTTACGGCATCAACGCCGTGGCACTCGACGGGAACGATGTTCTCGCCATCTACCAGGCGGCGGGCGAGGCGGTCCACCGAGCGCGGGCAGGTGGTGGCCCGACCCTGCTTGAATGCAAAACGTATCGTACCCGCCCGCACGCTGAAGGGATGCGCGACGCGGGCTATCGCACGCCGGAAGAGGTCGAGACCTGGCGGACGCGCGATCCGATCCCCCGACTGCGCAATTACCTGTTGGCGGAAGAGATCGCCACGGAAGATGAACTGGCACAGATTGATCGCGCCGTGCAGGAGTTAATCACAGAGGCCGCCGAGTTCGCTAAGCAAAGCCCTTGGCCTGATGCCACTACCGCAACCGATCACGTCTTCAGTAGTCACTAGTCGGTAGTCGGTAGTCAGAAGGACGAACAGACACCCTTCTGACTACCGACTACCGACTACTGATAAAGGAGCCATCATGCGCGAGATGACGTACACTGCCGCCGCTCTGGAAGGGTTGACCGAAGAGATGGAGCGCGACCCGCTGATCTTCGTCGTCGGGGAGGGAATCGGGGTGCGCGGCGGCAACTTCGGCACGACTGTCGGTCTTTATGAGCGATTCGGCCCGGCCCGCCTCCGCGATACGCCGATTACCGAGAAAGGCTTTACTGGCCTCTGCACCGGTGCGGCGATGACGGGGTCCCGCCCGATTGTGGACTACATGTTCATTGATTTCGGGCTGGACGGGCTGGGTGAACTGATCAACCAGACCGCGAAGATTCAGTACATGAGCGACGGTCGCCTGAAGATGCCGATTGTCCTGCGCGGCTGCATCGGCATCGGCAACTCGGCGGCGACACACCACTCCGGCAGTTACTACTCGATCTTCACGCACGCCCCCGGCTTCCGTGTCGTCGTACCGACGACGCCGTATGACGCCAAGGGGCTGCTGAAAACCGCCATCCGCTCGGACGATCCGGTACTGTTTATGGAGCACCGTTCCGTCCTCAACACGCGCGGGCCGGTGCCGGAGGAGGAATACTTTGTTCCCTTCGGCCAGGCACGGATCGCCCGTGAGGGGAAAGATGTGACGGTTATCGGCATCGCCGGGATGGTCAACCGGGCGCTCGCCGCCGCCGACATGCTGGCTGGGGAGGGCGTCTCCGTTGAAGTGATTGACCCCCGGACGCTCGTGCCGCTGGACATCGAGACGATCCTCGCTTCTGTCCACAAAACGGGGCGGCTGCTCGTCGTGGACGAGGATTACGGCCCGTGCGGCGTCGCCGCTGAGATTGGCATGCAGGTGATGGAGCGCGGCTTCGACGATCTCGATGCGCCCGTCGCGCGGCTGACCGGCGCGCAGACGCCGGTGCCGTACAGCGCGCCGCTCGAAGAAGCGATCATCCCAAATCCGCGCACCATCGCCCAGGCGATCCGTGATGTGCTGGCAGCGTAAGGTTGGTAGCGTAGGCTTCAGCCTGCGTTTCTTCCCGAAGGCTTCTTTCGATAGGGGACGCAGGCTGAAGCCTACGCTACCAGAATCAACAGGAGGTACGCGTGGCAATAGAGGTGGTCATGCCCCGGCTCGGCTGGAATATGGAAGCCGGGACGGTGGTGGAATGGCTCAAGCACGACGGCGATCCGGTAAAGGCAGGAGAATATCTCTTCCTCGTCGAGAGTGATAAGGCGACCACAGAGGTCGAATCGCTCGATGCGGGTATCTTGCGCATCCCCGGCAATGCCCTGCGCGTCGGCGAGGAGTTGCCCGTCGGAACGGTACTCGCCTACCTCGTGCAGGATGGGGAGAACGTGCCAGCGAGTCAGCAGGGAGCAGGGAGCAGGGAGCAGGCAGCGGACAGCGGACAGGGCGTAGGGTCGGTTCGTGAACTACCCGCCCTTTCTCAGCACTCGTCATTACCCGCCGCCAGCCCGCGTGCGATGCGGATTGCTGGGGAACTTGGCGTGGATTGGACGAAACTGACTGGCACGGGCGGTAGTGGCCGGATTGTCGAGCGTGATGTGCGCGCCGCGTTCGACCACATAACACCCGCAGCCGCTGCCTCTGTCGCGCCGACCGCCACACCTGTTCAGTCCACTCCTATCGCAGCTGTAGCGGTGGCCCCATTGAGCCCGATGCGTCGCATCATCGGCGAACGGATGGCGCAAAGCGCGCACACTGTCGCACCCGTGACGTTGACGACCGAGGCCGATGCGACGGCGCTCGTCCGGCTACGGAGCGACATCAAGGGCGCGCTCATTGGGACGGAGACGGCGGCAACACCGACATATACCGACCTCTTCGCCCGCCTCGTCGCCGTCGCACTGGGAGAATTTCCCGACTTGAACGCCTCTCTCATGGACGCCAGCATCGTCCGGCATGCATCAGTGCATCTGGGCGTCGCGGTGGACACGGAGCGCGGTCTGCTCGTCCCGGTAATCCGCGACGCGCACACGAAGTCCGTCCAGACCATCGCGGGAGAGTCGGCGCGACTGATCGGGCAGGCGCGGGCAGGCAAGGCATCGCTCGATGACCTAAAAGGCGGCACCTTCACGCTCACGAATCTCGGCATGTACGATATTGATGCCTTCACGCCGATTATTAACCTGCCGGAATGCGCGATCCTCGGCATCGGCCGGATCGTCGCGCGGCCCGTCGTCGTCAATGAAGAGGCCGAGACGGTCGCGGTGCGGAAGATGGTCGCGCTTAGTTTGACCTTCGATCACCGTGTCGTGGACGGCGCACCTGCCGCCCGCTTCCTCAAGCGGATCAAGCAGTTCGTCGAGCAGCCGCTCGTCTGGCTGACGCGATAAGTTCGGCGTTCGGAGTTCGAGGTTCGAAGATGTTTTACTCCGAACCTCGAACTCCGAACTTGCGACTGAAAGGAGCATCATGTCAGTGGACTGGCTCGACCTGACGGGTAGGGTGGCGATTGTGACGGCGGGTTCCGCACATGGCGGCATCGGGCACGCGACGGCGATTGAACTGGCGAAGGCGGGTGCGGACCTCTTTGTCTGCGACATTGACGGTGAGGGGGCGCAACAGACGGCGCGCGAGGTCGCGGCGCTTGGCAGGAAATGTACGGCGGTGACATGCGACATGGGCGACGCAGAGGCGATTGTCGCGATGTTCGACGATTTCGACCGTGCCTATGACCGCGTGGATATTCTCATCAACAACTGTGGCCTCGGCACCCGCTACCGACCGGAGGAATTGCCGCTGGAGGAGTGGCGAAAGATCGTGCGCATCAATCTCGAAGGGACATGGGTCTGTACGCAAGAGGTCGGAAGGCGGATGATCCGGGCGGGCCGGGGCGGGGCGATTGTTAGCATCAGTTCGATTGCCGGTAGTTCCGCATTGGGGCGTGGGAACTTCGTCTATAGCGTGACCAAGGCCGGTATCATCCAGTTCACGCGCGAGTTGGCGGTGGAGTGGGCGCCGTATAAGATTCGCCTCAATGCCATCCAGCCCGCGCAGACGATGACGCGAGCGATGACGAATATGCTCAACGATCCGCAACTCGATCCGAAGACGCTGACTGCGCGCTTTCTGCGGGGTATCCCGCTTGACCGGATCGGCGAACCGGAAGACATCGCCCGCGCCGCTCTCTTCCTTGCCTCGGATGGCGCGAGTTTCATCACCGGCCATACCCTGCCCGTGGACGGCGGCAACCTCGCCCTCAACGCAGGCGGGAGCAAACTGTGGCCGACGGAGGACATCACCCCATGAGTGGTAGAGGACCGTCACCTGCCCTCGCGTTTGTCGGCGCGGGCGCGCTTGGCCAGTCATTCGCCGGATTGCTGGCGAAGAATGGGCAGGCGGTGACGCTTCTTGCTACTCCGCGAACCGCTGCGGCGTTGCTTGCAGCGGGCTGCATAAGGCTGCAAGGCGTCGTTGCGTGTGACATACCCGCCGCGCCCGCCCCCGCGCCGCTAGGCAGCGTCGGTATCACGACCGATCCGGCGGATTTGCCTACCGGGGTCGGGACGATCTTCCTTACAAAGGGGCATGATTTGGCGGGCGTGATTGCGCATGTCCGTGCCGCGTGGCCCCGACCCGGCGATGACGCCGCGTGGGTGGCGGGCCTCCAGAATGGTCTCGCGAAGGACGATATGCTGGCGACAGCGTTCGGCGCGGCGCGTGTCGTGCCGGGTGCGACGATCCTCGGCGGCGGCCGGGGCGCGGATGGCGCCGTGACGGTGACGAGCCTCGGCATGACCTATCTCGGCGAAATGGCGGGCGGCAGTTCGCCGCGCGTGGATACGGCGATTGACGCGCTGATGACGGCGGGTATCCCGGCGGAAGCGCCCACGAGCATCCAGAGTGTTCTCTGGTCGAAGGCGTGCAATGCGGCGGGCGTCTTCGGCGTCTCCGTCCTCGCCCGCGCCTCTGGGCCGCAACTGAGTGGCGACCCGAACCTGATGCGCGCCTATCTTGCGCTCGTCCGCGAGACGGCTACCACCGGCGCGGCCTATGGCGTCACGGTCGGCAACTACCCGAATTTCCCGCCGATCCATACCTACACCGTGACGCCGGACGACGAGACGCTGGCGCGGATCATGCCCGGCCCGCTCCCACACGGCGGTAGTCTGCCCTCGATGACGCAGGATGTGCTCGCTGGTCGCCCGATGGAAGTGGAGCACGTCTTCGGCGATCTTGTCGCGCGGGCGGAGCGCGCTGGCGTCGCCGTGCCGCATCTTACCTTCGTGCGGGACATCCTGCGCGGCATTGACCGCATCACGCGCGGCGACTGATCGCCCCGGATTGCAATGGCAACGAACGGGTGCGATGCTGTGAAAAGAGCGAATGAGTAGGTGGAGCAGGCTTCAGCCTGCAATCTGGCAGGCTGAAGCCTGCTCCACCGGGAAAGAAGGAGTGGTACGTGGCGGAGATGCATCTTTGTCCCTCCGATCAGTTGCGCGCGTATGTCCGCCAGGTGACGGTGGCGATGGGGGCGGATGGCGACATCGCGGACGAACTCGCCAACCATCTCGTCAAGGCGAACCTTTCCGGCCACGACTCGCACGGCGTCCTCCGGCTGCCGCAGTATGTGTCGCAGGCGGATACGGGGGGTCTCGTACCGAACGCGCGACCGACGGTCATCCGCGAAATAGGTGGCACCGCCGTAATGGATGCGCACTTCGGCTTCGGCCAATACTCCACCGCTGTCGCGCTCGACTGGGCAATGGAGCGGGCGCACCGATCCGGCATCGCCGCCGTCGCTTCCCGCCACGCGACGCATATCGGCCGTCTCGGCGAATACACCGAGCGGGCGAGCGCGGCGGGGATGATCGCGATTGTCACCATCGGTACCGCCGCGCCGGGTAGTGGCGGCGTCGTGCCGTTCGGGGGCGCGAAACGTTTCCTCGGTACGAACCCGTGGTCCTTCGGCGTCCCGGCGGATGGCCCGACGAACATGGTCTACGACGCGGCAACGTCCGTCGTCGCGGAGGGAAAACTGCGCGTCGCGCGCTCCAAAAACGCGACGCTCGCACCGGGGCTGATCGTGGATAAGGAAGGGAATCCCTCGACGAACGCTGAGGATTTCTACAACGGCGGTGCGCTCCTGCCGGTTGGCGGCGATGTCGCGGGACATAAGGGGTACGGCCTCTCAATGGCCTCCGCCCTGATCGCGGGGCTGGCGATGGTGAACGACGACCGACCGGTGATGCCCGTTCCCTCGGCGCACCCCGATACGGGCATGCAACGTGGCGCACTCGCCGGTGTCTTTGTGATCGTCATGGACCCCGCAGCATTCGGTGACAGCAAGGAATACCGGCGGCTAACCGGCGAAACACTCGCCGCCGTCAAGGCAACGCCACCTGCCCCCGGTAAGGACGAAGTGCTCGTCCCCGGCGAGCCGGAAATCCGCTCCCGCGCCGCCCGTGAGCGAGAAGGCATCCCAATCCCCGACCCGATCTGGCAGGGCCTGTCCGGCCTTGCCGCGCGTTTCGGTATCGCGATGCCGACGGACACGACCGCGTAGAATCGAAACCAGGGAGAACCGCAGAGGCGCAGAGAGGGAATGAGAAGAGAGGAGAAAAGAAAAAGTCATCTCTCTTTCTCCTCTGTGTCCTCTGCGCTCTCTGCGCCTCTGCGATTCTCCCCGGTTTCCGTTTAGATTAAGGAGGCATCGATGGTCACGATCCTTTCCGCACCGACGGAACGGGAGACGGATATTTACGCACGTCTTGGCGTCCGCACGATCATCAATGCGCGGGGCGCGACGACTGCGGTCGGCGGAACGTTGCCGCCACCGGAAGTGATGGCGGCGATGGCGGAGGCGGCCAAGGCGTTTGTTGTCCTCGATGAACTGAATGCGAAGGTCGGCGAGAAGATTGCGGCGGCAACGGGCGCGGAGGCGGGCTACGTCACCTGCGGCTCGGCGGCGGGGATGCTGCTCGCGGCGGCGGCGTGCATCACGGGTACGGACATCGCGCGCATCCGTCGGTTGCCGGACACGACCGGCATGCCGAACGAGATCATCGTCCACCGCGCGCACCGGATCAACTACGACCAAATGTTCCGCGCGCCGGGTGCGAGACTGGTAGAGATCGGCATCCCGGCCGGTACTGCGCAGTGGGAGTACGAAGCCGCCTTCACGGAGCGTACCGCCGCCGTCGCCTTCGTGGACTCGCCCTCCATTGGCCCCGGCGCGCTCGATTTCGGTACGATCATCGCCGTTGCCCATGCCCGGAATGTGCCGGTGATCGTGGACGCCGCCTCGACGCTGCCGCCGGTCAGCCATCTGACGCGCTGGATCGCGGGCGGCGCGGACCTTGTCATCTACAGCGGTGGGAAGGGGATGCGTGGCCCGCAGGATTCGGGCTTGCTCGCCGGGCGCGCGGATTTGATCGCCGCCGCGAAGATGAATGGGAATCCGAACGCAGGCATCGGGCGGGCGGCGAAGGTCAGCAAGGAAGCAATGGTCGGTCTCGCCGTCGCCCTCGACCGTTTCATGGCACACGACCACGACGCCGACTTCGCCGCGCACCGCGCGCAGGCGGAACGGATCGCGCATGAACTGGCGGATTTCCCGAATGCGACATGCGAGGTGATTGCTGACCCGGAGCGCTATCCAATGCCCCTCGCGGTCATTCGTCCCGTCGGCGGCGCATGGTCCGCGCCTGCCCTCCGGGAGACGCTGGCGACCGGCGACCCCGGTATCTTCGTTAACGTCGAACACGGCGGCATCGGCATCAACACCCACTGCCTGCGGGATGGCGACGCGGAGCAGATCGCCACCCGCCTTCGCACGCTGCTACGGACGATGGTATGACGGAGAACTTTACCCCTCGGCCCCCTCTCTATTGCTTGGCAGCAATAGAGAGGGGGAGCGAGCCTCTGTGAGATCGGGGTTTGGGGCAGGTAACGGCGTTCCTCGCACGTTGACCATCGCCGGGTTCCAGCCCGATTCGCGTTCGGCGACGAGGGCGGAGCGACGGATCTTGCCCGCCTCATTGCGCGGCAGCTCGTCCACGATCTCGTAGGTTTTCGGCGTCTTATACGATGTGATCCGCGCGCGGGCCCAGGCGTCCAGGTCGGCCACTGCCGGCGGATGCGCCGCGTCGGTCGGCTGGATAATCGCATGGACGCGCCGCCCCCATTCCTCATCTGGCACGCCGATCACGGCGAGATCAGCGAGGGCCGGGTGATCGTGCAGCGCCGCCTCCACCTCGGCGGGATAGACATTCGCCCCGCCGCTGACGATCATGTCCACGCGCCGGTCGGCGATGAAGAGGTAGCCCTCATCGTCCACCCAGCCGAGGTCGCCAACGCTGTAGAAGCCGTTCGGCGTTGCGTTCATCTGTGCGCCGCCAACGTATCTAAAGGTCGGGCCATCACTCATCGTTGGCCGCGTGTAGATTTCGCCCACCTCGCCGGGCGGCACGTCCGTGCCGTCCGCATCGAGGATGCGCAGTTCACAGGCAGCGGGCCGACCAACGCTGCCGGGGTGCAGGAGCCACTCATCGCCACGGATAATCGCCGCGCCGATTCCCTCGCTCGAGCCGTAGACTTCGTAGACCTTTTCCGCGCCGACCAGTGCGATCCATGCCCGCTTCAACCACGGTGGGCAGGGTGCCGCCGACGAGTGAACCGCCTCGATGCTCGAAAAATCGCGCTCGCGCACGCCGGGCAGCATGATAATCCGGCGCATGATGATCGGCGGCATGTAGGCGTAGTTGACGCGATGTCGCTCGATAGCGTCCACCGCCCGCGCCGCGTCAAAGCGCTCCATGAGCACAAGCGTGTGGTCGGCCGCGAGGCCGCTAAAGGCGTTCAGGAAGGGCGAGTTATGGTAGAGCGGTGCGCATAGGAGTTGCACCTGCCCGTGCATTTCACCGAGCCGCGACGGTCGCGCGGCGGACTGGACGGGATGCGTCGTGCGATCCACGACGATCTTCGAGCGCCCGGTCGAGCCGCCGGAGGCGATCGCCTTGCCGGGGTGCGGCGGGTCGTCCGGCAGCGGCGCGTCGTCATACGCATCAGCCAGCGACAGTTCCGCTGGACGCAGGACGGGGTACGGCACGCCCTCCCAGTCAGCGAAGACGAGCGCGGGCCGGGCAAGCTCCAGGATGCCGTCGCGCTCCGGGGCGGGCAGGATTGCCCGGAGCGGCAGCATCAGCGCGCCGACTTTCCACGCCGCTGCCGTCACCATCAAGTGCTCCGGCGAGTTCCAGACACCGACAACGATGGTCGAACCTTCGCGCACGCCGCGCGCTGTCAGTAGCCGCGCGATCCGATTCGTTGTCCGGTCGAATTCCCGCCAGGTGACCGTTCGCTCTGCGCCCTCGTGCGGTAGGAAGATGATCGCCGATTTCTCCGGGTGCTCCTCCGCCAGCGCCGCTACCCGCCGCCCAAAGGTGATTTCCCGCTCCTTCACCCCTATCCCCCTTCTTTTCTCACGCATCACCAAATCGGCCCTATTCTACAACGGGCCGCGACTGATAACCGTGCATAACCGGGCCACTGATTACCCTGGATGATTTACGGATGATCACCGCTCGCGAGTGCGGCGATGGCGCGACGCACGAGCGTCCGAGCCAGCGGGATTTTGTAGGCGTTGTGCTGCAAGGGCGCGGCGTCGTCGAGCGCCGCGTCGGCAGCCCGGTCAAATAGACCGGCATCCGGTGCGGCGCCAATCAGCGTGCGCTCTGCATTCCGGCATCGCCATGGGATCGGCGCGACGCCGCCGAGCACGACCCGTGCGTCCGCAATCCGTCCGTCTTCCACACGGATTGCCGCCGCGACGGCGACAAGCGCGAACGCCCAGACCTTACGATCCATCGCCTTCAGATAGGTGCTGCGCATCCCAGCCATCCGTGCGGGTACCCGGACATCGAGCAGCACGTCATCGGGGTGGATGATCGTCTCGACCCGGTGGTCATCGGTCGGGAGGATAAAGAAGTCCGCGAGCGGGACGGTGCGCTCACCCGCCGCCCCGCGCAGGCGCACGGATGCATCGAGCGCCAGAAGGGCGGTGGCGGGATCGGAGGGGTGAACGGCGACGCATGGCCCGCCGCCGAAGAGCGCGTGCAGCCGGTTCTCGCCGTCATGCGCGGGGCATGTGTCGCCGCCCTTCAGCCAGCAGGGAATCGCTGCATTGCGGAAATACCAGCAGCGCGGACGTTGCAGGAGGTTGCCACCAAGCGTCGCCATATTGCGCAACTGTGGTGTCGCCGCGATTGCCGCCGCCTCAGCGAGCGCCGGGTAGCACTCTTTGATGCGCGGATTTGTCTCGATTGCCGCGAGGGTAGCGAGTGCGCCGACAACCAACCCGTCCTTTGTTTCCTGGATGCTGTTATCCAGTCCGGTGGCGCGCTTGATGTCCACCAACCGCTCCGGGCTCGCGATCTCTCCCTTCATCAGCGTCAGGAGGTCCGTCCCACCGGCAAGGGGCCGGATCGTGCCGTCGCCGTCCGTACCGAGCAGACGGATCACCTCGTCAACTGACCCCGCGCTGGTGTATGCGAATTCTCTCATCGTTGCGCCCCTTCCTGATCCTGTGTTTCCTGCTGTGCCGCGAGCGCCGCAAGCACCCGATCGCGCGTGAACGGTCCCTGGCGGAGGCGCACGCCGACGGCATCGAAAATCGCGTTGGCAATCGCGGGTGCGGTCGGAATCAGCGGCGGTTCGCCAATCCCTTTCGCTCCGGTCGGGTTCGCCTCAGGGTCAGGCAGGTTCACCTGGGCGTGCTCAATTGTCGGGATGTCCGCGACGGTCGGCACCTTGTACTCCTCGAGGTTCGCGTTGAGCACGATCCCGGTGTGCGCGTCAATAATGCGTTCCTCGGTCAGTGCGAAGCCGAGACCCTGTGTCACGCCACCGATCACCTGGCTATCCACCATCGTTGGGTTGATGATCCGCCCGCAGTCGTGCGACGCGACGACGCGCAGCACCGTTACCTCGCCGGTCTCCGTGTCAACGTCCACCTCGATGCACTGCGCGCCGAAGGTGCGCACCGATTTGTTCTCCGGGTTCGGCCCGCGCGCGCCCTGGCCAAGTATCATGTGGGGGGCAATCCGTCCCATAATCTCCTGGACGCTCGCGGCGGGCTGTTCCTCCCCCGCGACGTAGATCTGGCCGTCGCACACGCGTAGTCGTTCGGCTGGTTCTTCCAGAAATCGCCCGGCGGCGTCCAGCAATTGCCGCTTTACCTCAGCCGCCGCCGCACGGATCGCCGGGCCAATCGTCGCCTGGGTCGCGCTGCCCGAACTGACTGGCGCGTACGGCCCGGTCGCCGTATCGCCCAGTTGCAGGTTCACCTGCTCCATCGGCAGCCCCAGTTCTTCCGCCGCGACCTGCGCCAGGCCGGTCCGCGTGCCGGTACCGATGTCCTGCGTGCCGGTGATAACATCGGCCGTGCCGTCGCCATTTATCTTCACCCATGCATAGCCGGGTGGATGCCCTGCTCCACCGACCCAGTTGTGCGCCGCGAAGCCGATGCCCCGCCGCTTCGGCCCCGTTACGGGCGGACGCTGCCATGTTTTCCAGCCGAACGCCGCCGTGGCATGGTCGTAACATTCCCGGAGGCTTTGCGGCATCGTATACGGTTTCTCGCCCTGCTGGTCTACGTCGCTGTAGTTGCGCAGCCGCAGTGCAACCGGGTCCAGCCCGAGTTGGCGGGCCAGTTCGTCCATCGCTTGTTCGAGTGCGAACGCGCCCTCGACGTAGCCCGGCGCGCGGAAGGCGACGGTGGGGCCGGTGTTAATGTACCAGCCGACCTGCCGCGTGCCGACATTCGGGCAGTGGTAGAGGGTCTGGTAGATGCCCGCGACATCGCTTGCCTCGCCGCCGGTCTGGTACGCGCCGGTTTCGAGCACGATCTCGGCCTCGATCGCCGTGAGCGTGCCGTCCCGCCGCGCGCCGATTCGGACGTGCTGCTCGGTCGCGTTACGATTGCCGACGGCGAGATTTTCCGACTCACGGTCGAGCATCAGTTGGACGGGGCGACCGGATCGCTGGGAGAGCAGTGCGGCGATCACGTCCTGTTTCCAGGCAATTTGCTTGCTACCGAAGCCGCCGCCCATGTACTGCTTGATGACACGCACATGGTTTTCGAGCAAGCCGAGTTTCTCTGCCACCTGCTCGCGCACCTCGAAGATGGATTGCGTCGAGTCCCAGAGCGTCAGTTGGTCGCCCTCCCAACTGGCGGTGCAGCCGTGCGGCTCCATGCAGTTGTGCAGGGCCGTTGCCGTGCTATAGGTTGCCTCGATGATGACATCCGCCGCGCGGAAACCGGCTGCTACGTCGCCGCGCGCATACTTCTGATCGCCGGAAACATTGCCGTCCGGCCGCAGGCGCGGCGCATCCGGTCGTCGTGCACCGTCGAGATTAACGACAAAGGGGAGCGGCTCGTACTCGACGGTAATCAGCCGCACGGCGTCCTCGGCCACTTCCTCTGTCTCCGCCGCCACGGCTGCCACCTCATCACCGACGAAGCGAACGGTGCGGTCGAAGAGGGCGCTGTCGGTATACCAACTGATTTCCGGCGCGTTGGCGACGCTGAGTACAGCGCGCACGCCCGGCAACGCCTCGGCGCGCGACGTGTCAATGTGCAGAACGCGGGCGTGCGGATGCGGGCTGCGCAGCACGCGTGCGTAGAGTTGACCCGGCAGGCGGATGTCGTAGGAGTAGCGGGCACGGCCCATCACCTTCTCTACGCCTTCGACGCGTGGGTAGGCGCGCCCAACGACGGACAGGGCGGTATCGGCATCCCAGGTGGGCAGGGCGACCTCTTCCGAGACCTGGTATTCCTCCTTGCCGCCCTTCCCGCGCAGTTTCTCGATGTGCAGGATCGGCATCGCTCACTCCCCTTCCTGGTTCTGCATCGTGGCCGCCAGCCGACCGGCATGGAGGATGTTCAGGTATGCGCCGCAGCGGCAGATATTGCCGCTGACCGCCCGCCGGATGTCGTCGTCGCTCGGCGATGAGTTCTCATCCAGCAACCCGCGAATGCTCATGATCTGCCCTGGCGTGCAGAAGCCGCACTGGAAGGCGTCCGCCTCAATAAAGGCGCGCTGCACCGGATCGAGCGTTCCGCCCGTGCCGTCGTGACCGGCAAGCCCTTCGATCGTCGTAATCGCGCGCCCGGCGCAATCAACCGCGAGGAGCAAACAGGAATACATTGCGCGGCCATTCACCAGAACGGTGCAGGCCCCGCAGTCGCCCATGTCACAGACCTTTTTCGTCCCCGGTAACTGGAGGTCGTGGCGGAGCGCGTCGAGCAGTGTCCGTCGCGGCTCCACGGCGAGCGCCCGGTCGTTCCCGTTGATGTGTAAGGTGACGTCCATATCCATTGTCCTCTCCGTCCGTTGTGGCACATAGCGTCGTCTGCCGCACGAGCGGTGCCAGCGGATTGCAATCACAGTGGATGGGAGCAGTTTTCGGAGGAATGAGGCGATCAACATCTGGTGGCGGGCTTCAGCCTGCCGAACATCTCTGCGACAGGCTGAAGCTCGCCGCCATCAGTTATTTTCCAGATTCAACAGCACGGGAGTCTATGCTAATGCCAGCCGAATTGCCGGATCAGGAAGCCGCTACCGACGTGTAGGACAATCGGGGAGCCGTGCGGGCAGACCGTCGGGCTGTCGGTTGCGCCGAGGCGGCGGAGGAGGTCGTGCATCGCGCCCGGCGCGAGCGGCCGGCCGCGCCGAAGGGCGGAGCGGCAGGCGAGGGCAGTGCAGAGGCGATCACGCCAGGCGTCCGTGCCGTCGTCTGCGTAGTCGTCCGCCTCGGCGAGCGCGTTGAGCAGGAGCGGGCCGAGGCTTGCCGCGCCGGAAAGTTCCGCAGGCACGGAGCGGAGCAGAAACGTGTTGCGCCCCCATGCTTCGCACGCGACGCCGACCACCGCGAGATCGGGCATCCGCTCCGTCAGGCGGCGCGCATCAGCAGTCGAGAGGGCGAGAACGAGCGGTTCGACGCCGTCCACCGCGACCGGCTCATGCCGACTGCGCGCGCGCAGGTGCTCGTAGATCACCCGCTCGTGCGCCCGGTGCTGATCCACGAGGTACAACCCGTCCCCTCCCTCCGCGAGGATCAAACGATCTTCCAATTGTCCGACAATTCGTAGCGCAGGCAGATTGCTCTCCGGCACCGTCGCTTCATTCGGCGTGGATGACGACAGATCACGCATCCCACCGAGCGATAGCAAATCCCGCATTTCTCCCCCTTCCCTATTCGGGAGGGAGGGTAGGGGGGTAGGGTCAAACGACCAATCCGCATCGTCCGGCGGCAACGCGGGCAGCCGCCCGAGGGTGGTGCGGCATGCTTCTGCCAGCGCGTGGGCAAGTGCGGCGGTGTGCAGGAGGCGTACTTCCGCCTTTGCGGGGTGGATATTGACATCGACGGTATCCGGCGGCACGGTGAGATGGAGCACGGCGAGCGGATGCCGACCACGCGGCAGGAGCGGTCGGTACGCTGTCTCGAATGCTGCCGCGAGCGGCGGGCACTTCACGCAGCGCCCGTTAACGATCAGCGTTACCGCCGCGCGGCTCGGGCGCGAAATAGCCCGATCACCGAGCACCCCGGCAATCGTCCCTTCCGCGATGGTGGCGGCGAGGGGCAAAAGGTGCGCGACGACGGCAAGGCCATAGAGTGCGGTGGCCGTGTCCGCGAGTGTGCCATTCCCCGGCGTGCGGAAGGTAGTATGGCCGTCAAAGGCGAGTGTGAAGGCGACAGCGGGATGAGCAAGCGCGAAGCGGCGCACCGTTTGGCCGATCTGCTGCGCCTCGACACGCGGCGTGCGTAGGAAGCGGCGGCGGGCGGGAAAGGCGGCGAAGAGGTCGCGCACTGTCACTGTCGTGCCCCGGCTGCGCGCCCGTTTGCTCCGCTCGATCACGTCGCCATGCCGCAGATGCAGAACGATTCCGGCGGGCGCGCCGTCCGTCGCGGTGTGCAACACGACATCGGCAACTGCGGCAATAGAGGGGAGCGCCTCGCCCCGAAAGCCGAGTGTCCGCATGCGTAGGAGGTCGTCGAGCGCGCGCAATTTACTCGTCGCGTGGCGCTGAAAGGCGAGGGCGACTTCGTCCGCCGCGATGCCGCTGCCATCGTCCGTGACGCGAATACTCTCCAACCCGCCGCCGCGCACATCTATAATGATCCGGCGCGCCCCGGCATCGAGCGCGTTCTCGACCAGTTCCTTGACGACTGCGGCGGGCGTCTCGATCACTTCACCCGCCGCGATCCGCTCGGCAACGGCGGGCGGTAGGACGGCAATCGAGGGAAGGACTGCAGACTGGGTATCTCTACAGGAACTGAGGAATGAGGATGGGAGGGTCTCTGCTGACCACTGCTCGTTATTCATGGCGTGTCGCCCACTCGCGGCCGTTGTATGCGGTCTCCCCGTTGTAGTGCGGCGTTTCTCGCGCGCGATCTTGCAGACGACCGAGCACCACAATTGCCTCCAGCGGCGTCATCCGCGCTAGATCGAGCGCCGTCAGATCGTCCAGCAGAACGGCGAACTCCGGGTGCCCTTTGGGCGGGATGAGGACTGAGGACTGAGCCCCTTTGTCGGCATCATGACTATTCCCATTCCTATTATTCTTCCTTTGTGCCCGCTCTGCGTTCTCTGCGTCTCTGCGATTCAATAGTTCTCGTGCCCGTTCGACGACGTGTGGCGGGAGACCGGCGAGGCGGGCGACGTGAATACCGTAACTCTTGCCCATCGCGCCGGGGGTAATGCGGTGGAGAAAGGTAACCTCGCCGTCCTCTTCGGCGACGGCGGCGGAAGCGACCTGCACGCCGGGGAGGCGGCCCGACTCCTCCGCGAGGTCGTGATAGTGAGTCGCGAAGAGCGTTCGTGCCTGCACGCGGCCAACGAGATCTTCCACAACGGCGCGGGCGATAGCGACGCCGTCGTCCGTGCCCGTACCGCGTCCGACTTCATCGAGCACGATCAGCGAGCGCGGCGTCGCGTGGCGGAGGATTGCGGCAGTTTCCATCATCTCGACGAGAAACGTGCTCGCGCCCGCCGCGAGGTCGTCCTGCGCGCCGATGCGGGTGAAGATGCGATCCACGAGGCCGATGCGCGCCGACTCCGCCGGGACGAACGAGCCGACTTGCGCCATCAAGACGATCAGGGCCACCTGCCGGAGATAGGTGCTCTTGCCCGCCATGTTCGGCCCGGTAAGCAGCAGAAGTTGATGACCTTCAGTGTCGAGCATGGCGTCGTTTGGGATGAACGTGTCGCCCGTGTTCGCCAGCGACGCCTCGACGACCGGATGCCGCCCCGCGACGATCCGTAGCGTCGTGTCGTCAGCGAGCGTCGGGCGGACGTAGCGATGCTGCACGGCGCGATCCGCGAGGGCGCAGAAAACGTCCACATGCGTGACCGCCCGCGCCGTCCCGAGCAGGACGGGTGCCGCCGCGCCGATGTCGCGCAGGACACCGCGATACAGCTCCTCCTCGCGCGTCGTAATACTCTCCTCGGCGTGGAGGATCGTCGCCTCCCATTCCTTCAATTCGGGCGTAACGAACCGCTCGGCGTGCGTCAGTGTCTGTGTGCGGCGGTAGTCGTCCGGGACGTGCGGCAGGTTGGGGCGCGAGACTTCGATGCCGTAGCCGAAGACGCTGTTGTATTTAATCTTCAAGGAGCGGATACCGGTGCGCTCGCGCTCCGCCGTCTCCATCGCCGCGATTGTCTCGCGGGCGTGCATCGCGGTGTGGACAAGAGTGTCAAAATCGTTGTCGTAGCCGGGACGGACGCGGCGGCACGCCTCCTTACCCTCTGGCGCGAGGACGGCGCGACCGATGAGGTCGGCAACCCGCACGCATGGATCGAGGCAGGCGGCGAGCGTGTCCAGGGCGGGCGATGCCGCATCATGCAGCATCTCAATCAGCGTCGGGACGGCGCACAGCGCGTCGCGGAGGGCGAGCAGTTCGCGCGGTATCGCGGCTTCCTGACGAGCGCGGGCAGTCAGCCGTTCCATATCCCCGAAGCCCGCGAGGAGCGCCAGGGTCTGCATACGGAGCGTCGTACGGGTGACGAACGCCTCAACCGCGTCCAGACGTTCCTCGATGGCAGCGCGGTTCGTGAGCGGCTGGGCGAGCATCCGGCGCAAGAGCCGCCCGCCCATCGCCGTCTTGGTACCGTCCAGCGTGCCGAGCAGGGAGTGCGCCGCCGTCTGTGTCCTACCCGTCCAGTGCAACTCCAGATTGCGGCGCGTCACGGCGTCGAGATGCATCGTGCCGTCGGCCACATACGTTCTCAGTCCGGTGAGGAGGGGCAGAAGCATCGCATTCGTCTCGCCGAGATAGGCGAGGATCGCCCCGGCGGCGCGGATGGCGAGCGGGGAGTGCGCGCAACCGAACGCCTCCAGCGAGACAACGCCGAAGTGACCGCGCAACGCGTCCGTCGCGGTCTCCAAACCGAAGTAGCGCGCGTCGTACGGCGTGATATGACCGGGGGTCTGTGGCTGCCCGTGCGCGAAAGTGTCGGGGTCTTCGGACGATTCGGGCTTCGGCACGAGACATTCGCGCGGACCAATACGCAGCAGATCATTCTCGATAGCGACACGACTGAGGGCCGGATCGCCGTCGAGAAACTCACTCACGGCGAACTCGCCCGTCGTCACATCCACATAGGCGATGCCGTACCCCGCCGGGCTGGGGTAGAGGGCAGCGAGGTAGGAATTTTCCTTCGCGGGCAGCAGGGCGGGTTCCGCCACCGTCCCCGGCGTGACGACGCGCACGACGGCCCGATCCACGAGGCCGCGCCCCGGCTCGGACATCTGCTCGCAGATCGCGACGCGGAATCCTTGCCGCAGCAGCCGCGCGAGATAGGAGTGCGCGGCATGATAGGGCACACCCGCCATCGGCACGCGCCCATCCTTACCGAAGGGTCGGCCCGTCAGCGTGATGTGGAGGGCCTGCGCGGCGGTCTTGGCGTCCTCATCGAACATCTCGTAGAAGTCGCCCATACGAAACCAGAGAATCGCGTCGGGGTGCTGCGCCTTGATGTCGAGATATTGCCGTCGCGCCGGTGTGACCATGACCCGTCCCCCGTCTGCCCCA
>JAABUZ0100004015.1_pt1 | contig 20825 bp, 20 predicted proteins | sample 5562091 | NCBI WGS metagenome assembly JAABUZ01 (sample SAMN12813069, study PRJNA571459) | rock metagenome | isolation source: Antarctica rocks | place: Antarctica: Victoria Land, Linnaeus Terrace sud | collected 2015-12-21 | reverse complement strand
GATATGCGGGAGGCGCCCAGCCTCGAGATCGCGCAGCTGCTGTTCAAGAGGGGCGCCAGCGTTTGCGCCTATGACCCCGCGGCCGGTGAAAAGGCCAAGGCGCTGCTGCCTGAGCTGGACATCCGGCGTGACGCCTATGCGGTTGCCCGTGGCGCCGATGCCGTGGTCGTCGTGACCGAATGGAACGAGTTCCGCCGGCTCGATCTGGCCAAGCTCAAGCGGACTATGCGGCGCCCCGTGGTGGTCGACGGGCGCAATATCTATGATCCGGCGGAGATGCGCCGGCTGGGCTTCGTCTACCGCGGGATCGGACGTAACTGATGGACAGTCACCGCGCAAGCATGGGCGCTGAGATCGATGCAGGCTCTGTCTCAAGAAGAGCGCGCCGGTTGGGACGGCGTCCGGCCGGCGGGATTTGGCTGAGATGACGAACCCACGCGCTGGCTCGATGTCTCGCCCCACCAGGGCGGTGGTCTCGGGCGCCGCCGGTTTTCTAGGCTCACATCTTTGCGACCGGTTGCTGGCGCGAGGAAGCCAGGTCGTCGGGCTCGACAACCTAGTGACGGGCGCACCGGCCAACCTGGTTCATCTGGCCGGCGAGCCCCGCTTTACCTTTCTGCGCCAGGACGTGAGCCAGGGAGTCAGCATCGAGGGGCCGGTCGACCAGGTGCTTCACTTCGCCTCACCCGCGTCGCCGACCGACTTTCCGCTGATTCCGGTCGAGATCCTCAAGGTCGGAACATTCGGCACCCACGCCATGCTGAGTCTGGCCGCGCAGAAGGGCGCTCGGTTCCTGCTCGCCTCCACCTCGGAGGTCTACGGCGATCCGCTCGTGCATCCGCAGCCGGAGTCGTATTGGGGAAACGTTAACCCGATCGGGCCTCGCAGCTGCTACGACGAGGCCAAGCGCTGCTCAGAAGCCTTCACTTTCGCGTTTCATCGCACGAAGGGCTTGGAGACGCGCATCATGCGGATCTTCAACACCTACGGCTCCCGGATGCGCGTGGACGACGGGCGCGTCATCCCCAACTACTTTCGGCAGGCGCTGCGGGGGGAGCCGCTCACCGTCTACGGCGACGGTTCGCAGACCCGCTCGCTCTGCTATGTCGACGACCTGATCAGCGGCGCTCTGGCCGTGCTGGAGGGGCCCGATCCGGAACCCTTCAACATCGGCACCCCGTACGAGATCAACATGCTGGAGCTGGCCGAGACGGTGAAGCGGGTGACGGGGAGCGCCTCGGAAATTATCTTCCGACCGCTGCCTCAAGACGATCCGAAGCAGCGCCGGGCAGACGCCACGCGGGCCCGGGAGAGGCTGGGCTGGGAGCCTCAGGTCTCCATCGACGAGGGGCTGGCTCTGACGAACGAGTACTTCCGCTTGATTCTTGGAGGGAGTTGATGGACCTACGCGCCTCTATCCGCGAGGTGCCGGACTTCCCGCTTCCCGGCATCCTCTTCCGCGACATCACGCCGCTGCTGGCCGACCCCGCCGCACTGCGAGAATCCGTCGAGGCGATGAGCCTGCCCTGGCTGGAGCAGAAGATCGATCTCATCGCCGCCATGGAGGCACGGGGCTTCATGTTCGGAGCCGCCATGGCGATCCGGATGGGCGCCGGCTTCGTGCCCGTGCGCAAGGCGGGCAAGCTGCCCTGGAAGACACGGGCGATCTCCTACAGCCTGGAATATCGCGAGGACATCCTGCACGTCCACGAGGACGCGGTTCAGGCGGGCCAGCGGGTGCTGGTCGTTGACGACGTCATCGCCACCGGGGGTACCGCCGGCGCCGTGGTGGAACTGATCAGGCAGCTGGGCGGGCGGGTGATCGGCGCCCAGTTCCTGGTGGAGCTGGCAGGCCTCTCCGGGCGTGACCACCTACCTTCCGTGGATGTCCACAGTGTCATCCGGTATGAAGGAAGCTGAATGACAACCGAAGTCAATCGATCGGATGTGAAGGATCTCCGGCTGGCGGGCAAAGGACAGGACTTGATCGACTGGGCGGCTCGCGAGATGCCCGTGCTGCAGCTGATTCGCGAGCGCTTCGAACAGGAGCGGCCGCTGGCCGGCGTGCGCATCTCGGCTTGCCTGCATGTCACTTCGGAGACGGGCAACCTCATGATCACGCTGCAGGCGGGCGGTGCCGACGTAGTTCTCTGCGCTTCCAACCCGCTCTCCACCAACGACGCGGTCGCAGCCGCGCTCTCTGAGCGGCACGGGATCAAGACGTTTGCCATCAAGGGCGAGGACAACGACACCTACTACGCGCACTTGGCCGCGGCCTTGGATCACGGGCCGAACCTGACGATGGACGATGGGGCCGACCTGGTCACCATGCTCCATCGCGATCGCACGCACGGCCTGGAGGCCGTCCTGGGCGGCACGGAGGAGACGACCACAGGCGTGGTGCGCCTGCGCGCCATGGCGGCCCAGGGCGTCCTCCGGTATCCCATCATCGCGGTCAACGATGCGGACACCAAGCATCTCTTCGACAACCGCTACGGCACTGGCCAGAGCACGCTGGACGGAATCATCCGGGCCACCAACGTGCTGGTGGCGGGCAAGACCTTCGTGGTGGCGGGCTACGGCTGGTGCGGCCGGGGTCTGGCCAGCCGGGCCAAGGGCCACGGCGCCGACGTTATCGTCACCGAAGTGGACCCGGTTCGCGCGCTGGAGGCGGCCATGGACGGCTTCCGCGTAATGCCGATGTCCGAAGCGGCCCGGCAGGGCGACATTTTCTGCACCGTGACCGGAGACCTCAATGTCGTGGATCGCGTCCACTTCGAGGTGATGAAGGACGGCGCCATCCTGGCCAACTCGGGCCACTTCAACTCCGAGATCAACCTTGCCGCGCTGGACGAGATCGCGGGCGAGGTCCGCGAGGTGCGCCCCTCCGTGCAGCAGTACCGGCTGCAGGACGGACGCCGGCTTCACGTCCTGGGCGAGGGCCGGCTCATCAACCTGGCAGCCGCTGAAGGCCATCCTGCGGCAGTGATGGACATGAGCTTCGCCAACCAGGCCCTCTCGGTCGAGCACATGGTGCGCCACCATCAGGAGTTGGAGCGCAACGTCTACTCCGTGCCGGTGGCGATAGACAAGGAAGTCGCCCGGCTGAAGCTGCAGGCGATGAAGATCGGCATCGACACCCTCACCGAGGAGCAGGAGCGATACCTCAACTCCTGGGAAGAGGGAACCTAACCCGAAGCCAAGGCACTGACGGCCGCCGCCGGACCTGGGTCCTGGGTGGCGGCGGCGCCCGCGGCGCGGCTCAGGTGGGCGTCCTGCTGGCGCTGTTCGAGGCAGGTGTGGCACCTCCCGAGCGCCTTATCGGCGTCAGCGTCGGTGCCCTCAACGCGGTCGTCATGGCCGCCCATCCGTCACTGGCCGGCGCGCACATGCTGCGCGAGATCTGGCTCTCGAAGCCGGCGGCGGACGTGTTTCGCGGCCATGCTCTGAGCCTCCTGATGACCCGCGTGCGGACGCAGGGCGTCTCGATTCTGCCGGCGAGCAACATGACCAGGGTTATCGACCGCAGTGTGCAGCTCACCGGCTTCCAGGCCTTCGAGCAGCTCAACGTGCCACTCCAGGTGGTAGCGACCAATCTGCACGCCGGCACGTCCCGCGTGTTCGACAGCGGCCCCCTGCGGTCAGCCCTCCAGGCTTCAACAGCCATTCCGGGTGTGTTCCCGCCGGTCGACATCGACGGTCATGCCCACATGGATGGAGGGATCATTGACAACCTCCCGATCTCGCTCGCGGTGGATGGGGGAGCCCGTGAGGTGCTCGCGATCAGCCTCATGGCCGGTAGCGAGTTGGACCGCCTGCCCGGGAACTGGGCCGAGCTGATGGCCCGGACTCTGCAACTCGCCCTCCATCACCGGGCGCTCAGCGACTTCGACCGCTTGAAGCGGCGGGCTCGACTGCTGCTGCTCTGTCCGGTCTTGAGACCTGAGCAGGGTCTGGACATGCAGCGCTCTCACGTCGAGGAGATGATGGAGGGCGCTCGCCAGTCCACGGCCCAGCTTCTGAACGACCCCGGCCGCGCGCTCTTCCGAAAGTCAGCTGTTCACTACCTCAATGCTGGCAAGCCGCTAGCAACTTGAGGGGGCTCAGTCGAGCAGCAGATCCCGAGCGAGGAACCCCCACCCGGCGGCGAACGCCACCGCGGGCGGTCGACCACCAGCAGCGGACAGGCCGCTACCGCCAGCTCAGAGGACAGTAGGCGGCCACGATCAACCAGCCGGGCGCGCGTTGCTGGACTCAGCCAGCTGATAGCTAGAGGTAGAACTGGCGCCAGGCGGTCCACCAATCGGGACCAGTGCTGCGGATGCGGCGGCCGTCGAGGATCTCCACGTCGCGCCGGTTGCGGTAGCGCTCCGGGCCGTCGGCGTGGGCGTACTCGACCTCGATCACGCATGGCCGGCCGGGATCGTACGGAGCCACAGCCGCGACATCAGCGAGAGCGGCGGTAGCGGCGGCCTCGATCCTTCTCCGCGCCTCTGCCGGCTGCAGGTGTCGGGCACTGAAACGGCCGATGCCGATCTTGACGGCCACCGTGACCAGGCCCGGGCCGAGCAAGTCGGTGGCCTCCGCCACGGTTTGGGCGTCACCGGTGACCAGCAGGACCGGGCAAGCCCACTGGCCGCAGAGGGCGGCGTTGATGCCAGTCTCACCGACCAGGCGGCGGTTGAACCAGAGGTTGTGCCACTGGGAGCCGGAAACGGTGTGTGAGAGAACGCCCGCCGGTGTGCCGGCACGGGCGTGCATGCCGATGAGGAGCGCCGCGTCGCGGCCTCGCTCTAGAGGCTCGACATACTCAGTCCAGGCGGACTGGACGGCGAATTCGCAGCCTGGCTCGAGCCGCTCCGGGATGAGAGAGTTGAACGACCAGTCCCCACCGGCACCGTGGCAATCGAGGACGGTCACCTCGGTCGCCCCGCCAGCGCGCGCTCCGCGGACGGCCGCGTTGACCTCTCCGGTGTAGAGAATCCGGCCTTCCTGATACGCGCGAGACTCGCCGCCGGTGGTTTGGGCCCACTTGCTGATGCCCGCCACGCCCTCCATGTCGGCCAGGATTAGAACGCGCACCCGTGGAGCTTACGCAAGGCAAGCGGGTTACGGCAACTGGCCGGACTTCGGTATGGATTACCCTCACCGTCATGGCTGACCGCGCGTTTCCCGTCATCTTCGCCGCCCAGGTGGACACCTCAGCCACCTTCTACGAAGGGCTGGGATTCCAACGGCACTTCCAGCTGCCCCCGGAGGGGGAACCGGGCTACGTCGGGTTGCGGCGAGGGACCTTCGAGGTCGGCGTCGTGTCAGCCGACTGGCCCCAGCAGCAATATGGCGCCAGGCCCGGCACAGGCGTGCGGTTCGAGCTGTTCGTCTACGTCGAGGACGTCGATGGCCTGGTGGACGCGCTGCGCGGCCGGGGAACCCCGGTCCTTCGCGAACCCGCGGACATGCCGTGGGGTGAGCGCGTCGCCTACGTCGCCGATCCCGACGGCAACCCCGTCGGGCTGGCCCGGGGACCTGAGGCATCGGACAGCCCCTGAGCACCGCGGGCTCCACGCAGCCGGCCCGATTGGCGCAGGTCGACCTCGGCCGCCTGCGCTTCCCCGTCGAATCCCGCCAGCGTGTCCAGTTCATCGCCGCCCAGCCAAGTGTTTCTGGACCATTTGCTGGGGAACCCGCTGGGCCGATCGGAACCCGCGACGGACTGGTAGGCTGACCCACGTCCGGTCGGAATGCCCGGGGCGTCTGGGGTCAGCCCAAGCGGCGGCTTGACCTTGCCGGCGTCCGGAGTTTCAGGAGGTTCGCATGGCGAAAAGCGCGGATAGTGGGGCGCACTCTCTCTTTACGTCCGAGTCGGTGGCAGAGGGCCACCCGGACAAAGTTGCCGATCAGATCTCGGATGCCGTGCTCGACTCCATCCTGGCCAAGGATCCACTGGGGCGGGTAGCCTGCGAGACGACCGTCACCACCGGCTTGGTGCTGGTCTCCGGGGAGCTCAGCACCGACTGCTACGTGGACATCCCCAGGATCATCCGTCAGACCGTTCGCGAAGTCGGCTACACCCGCGCCAAGTACGGGCTGGACGCCGAGACTTGTGGCGTGCTGGTCAGCATCGACGAGCAGTCGCCTGATATCGCCCAGGGCGTGGACGTAGGCGGGGCCGGCGATTCCGGCATGGTCTTCGGCTACGCCTGCGATGAGACGCCGGAGCTCATGCCGCTGCCGATCCAGCTGGCGCACCGCCTGTCGCGCCGCCTGGGCGAAGTACGGAAGTCGCGGGCGCTGCCCTATCTCCGGCCCGACGGCAAGGTCCAGGTGACCATCGGCTACGCCGAGGACGGCCGCCCCTGCTCCGTCGAGACGGTGGTCCTTTCGGCTCAACACAACGACGAGGTGGACCAGGAGCAGCTCCGCGACGACCTCCGCCAGCACGTGCTGGAACCGGTGTTGAAGGACGGCTTGGCGACCGAAGGCACGCGCTATCTGATCAATCCCACCGGCCGCTTTGTGATCGGCGGCCCAGCGGCGGACGTCGGGCTGACCGGCCGGAAGGTGATCGTCGACACCTACGGCGGCTGGGCGAGACATGGAGGGGGCTGCTTCTCGGGCAAGGATCCGACCAAAGTCGATCGCGCGGGCGCCTACGGCGCGCGCCACGTGGCCAAGAACGTCGTTGCCGCCGGCCTGGCCGAGCGGTGCGAGGTCCAGATCTCCTACGCGATCGGCGTGGTGAAGCCGGTCGCGGTGCGCATCGACACCCAAGGCACCGGCACCCGTCCTGAGAAGGAGTTGGAACGCGCGGTCAACCGGCTCTTCGATCTCAGTGCTCTGGGGATCATCAAGGAGCTCAACCTGCGCCGGCCGCTGTTCCGCCCGACCGCCTGCTATGGCCACTTCGGCCGGACCGATATCGATGCGCCCTGGGAGGATACGAGCCGGGCGCGAGAGCTGGTGGCGGAAGTGGGTTGACGCGGCCTCAGCACTTCTTCGCGGTGATCCCAGCCGGCGGCTCAGGATCTCGGCTCTGGCCTCGGTCCCGGCGCAGTTCGCCCAAGCATCTGCTGCCGCTCTCGGGCACTGGCAAGCCGCTGGTCCTGGAGGCCTACGAACGAATCGCCCCGCTGGCAGCCGAGACGCTCATTCTGACTGAGGCCAGCCAGCTGCCCCTCTTGAGCGGGCTGATGCCCGGGCTGGACAGCGATGACCTCATCGTGGAGCCGGCCGCGCGGGGTACGACGAATGCCATCGGACTGGCTGCGCTGACCCTCCTCGAGCGGGATCCCGACGCTGTGATGCTCTCGCTGGCCGCAGATCACGTCATCAAGGGAGCCGCCGCCTACCGCGCCGCCGTGCGAGACGCTCGGCGGGTGGCAGAGGCGACCGGCGAGCTCGTCGCCGTAGGCCTGCAGCCGACGTACCCGGCCACCGGCTTCGGCTACATCGAGGCGGGCGAGGAGGTGAAGGGTGGCCGCTGGACAGCGCGTCGAGTGGACCGGTTCACCGAGAAGCCGCCCCACGAGCAGGCGACGGAGTACCTCGCCTCCGGGCGGCACTTCTGGAACCTGAACATGTTCTGCTTTCGGTGCCAAGCCTTCGCCGAGGAGCTGCGGCAGCACGGCCCCGAGCATTACGACGGCCTGATCGAGGTCCTGCGCGCCCGCCGCCGGGGCGATGAGCCGCGGGCGGAGGAGTTCTACCGGCGGCTGCCCAACGAGGCAGTGGATTACACCGTTATGGAAAGGACCCGTCGCCTGCTGCTGGTGCCGGCGCAGTTCGAGTGGGCGGACGTGGGCTCCTGGAGCGATTTCGCCGGGCTCCTGCCGGCCGACCCGCAGGGCAACCATGTGGAGGGTGACTCGGTACTGATCGACACAGCCGGCAGTTACGTGTCGGCTCCGGGCAAGCTGGTCGCGGTCATCGGCCTGCGGGACGTGATCGTGGTGGACACGCCGGACGCACTTCTGATCTGCCCCAAGGGGCGCGCCCAAGAGGTGAAGAACGTGGTCCAAGCCCTGGGCCGCGACGGCCTCACTGAGTACCTTTAGGCGCAGTGGCTATCAGGTTCGGCACCGATGGCTGGCGCGGTGTCATCGGCGACGACTTCACCTACGAGCGCGTGCGCTGGGCGGCGGCGGGCATCGCCCGCTGTCTCGGCAGCGGCTCGGTCGTGGTGGGCTACGACCGCCGCTTCTCATCGGAGCTGTTCGCCGAGGAGGTCGCGCGAGTGCTGGCCGGCCATGGCCTGCAGGCGCTCCTCTTCGATCGGGCGACCCCCACGCAGGTCGCCTGCTGGACCGTAGTCGACCGCGGTGCCGCCGGCGCGGCCATCGTCACCGCCAGCCACAACCCCTACATCTTCAACGGCCTCAAGTTTCGGCCTGAAACGGGCAGCTCAGCGCCGCCCGAGCTCATCGCGCGCCTGGAGGAGGCGATCGCCGACGTGTCGGCCAGCGATTCGAGGGTCCAACGCGCCGAGCCCGGCGACCCGCGGATCCAGCGCATGGACCCGCGGCCATCATATTTCCAGCAGGTTGGTCGCATGGTTGACCTGGCGTGGATCCGCCAGGCGGGCCTGAACCTCGTTCACGAAGCAATGCACGGCTCGGGCGCCGGCTATGTGGCAGAGCTGGTCGGAGGCGAGGCGACCCGGATCACGGATCTGCACCCCGATCGCAACCCCTGGTTCGGCGGTGTCAATCCCGAGCCAATCCCGGCGAACCTGGGCGAAGCCCTGAGGGTTATGGCGGGGGGTGTCCACGACCTGGCGATCTGCACGGACGGGGACGCCGACCGGGTCGGCATCATCGACGAACGCGGCCGTTTCGTCAATCAGCTCCAGGTCTTCGGGCTGCTGCTTCGCTACCTGGTCGAGGTTCGCCAATGGCGCGCGGCCATCGTGAAGAGCATCAACATGACATTCATGGCGGACCGCCTGGCCGAGCGCTACGGCTTGGTGGTGCACGAAGTACCTATCGGCTTCAAGAGCATCGCGCCGAGAATGATGGAGGTGGGCGCGATGCTGGGCGGCGAGGAGTCGGGCGGTTTCGCCTTCAAGGGTCACATCCCAGAGCGGGACGGACTGCTGGCCGGGTTGTTCTTGGCCGACTACATCTCGCGCACCGGCCGGCGTCTGTCGGAGCTGATCGACGAGCTGGCGGAGCTTGCCGGGCCGAGCGCATACGACCGGCACGATCATCACCTGCCCCGCGATAGCTACCCCGAGGAGCGTCGAAGGATCCTTGGACTGCTGGCCGAACGCACGCCTCGCGAGGTCGCCGGGGTTGCGGTGGTGGGAATCCGGAATGACGACGGTTACAAATTCAACCTGAGCGACGGCAGCTGGGTCCTGCTCCGCGCCAGTGGCACCGAGCCGCTGATCCGCGTTTACTCGGAGGCCGCGACAGCCGGCGAGGTGGCGGCCCGGCTCGCCGCATTGGAGGAGATAGTTGGACTCGACGAACTTGTCCCAGCCTGAGACGCCGGCGGGAAAGGTGAGGCCGGCGGGGGATAGCCGCACCCAGAAGCCGTGGGGTTACGAGCTGCGCTGGGCGATCACCGATCGCTATCTGGGCAAGGTCCTGCACGTCAACCGGGGTGAGGCCCTCTCGCTCCAGTACCACGAGCGTAAGGACGAGTGCATCCTGCTCACGTCCGGCAGCCTGGATCTGGAGCTGGACGGCGAGGTTCATCGGCTACGGCCGGGTGACACCGCGCACATCACGCCAGGCATCCGGCACCGCATGACAGCGGTGGAAGACTGCGACATCTTCGAGGTTTCCACTCCGGAGATCGACGACGTGGTGCGGCTGGAAGACCGATACGGACGCCAGGGCACGTAACAAACAAGGGGAGGCAGGCCGCCTTCCAAATCCCCGCCCGGCCGGCCTGGCGGACACAATGCCAAGCTCGTTGCGCGCCTGAACCCCCGGCGCTTCCGAGGCGGCCACTTTTTTCGGCCGGACGAATCAGGGCTCATGGATCTCGGGATCGGCGAGCGTAGCCTGCGACAGCGAAGCGGAGGGGCTGGTCGGTACGATCAAGCGGTTTGAAGACACCGCCTCCCGCCGACGAGCAGGTGCTGCCTGTGCTGAAGTCGGTTCCGCAGCGTGACGCACGCTTCCTGATCTTCGCCGGGGTCATCCTGGCCGCCCTCGCGCTGGGCCTGGAGTCAGAACTGGTCGGCAACCAGCTCTGGGCTCTGAGCGGCGGCCTGGTCCTGCTGGGCGCAGCGGTCCTCGTTGGCTACCTCCGCGTGGAGTCGAAGCTGCCGCCGATCGAGCATTTTGTGCCGGTAGCGCTAGCGGCCGTCGCCCTTACCGGGGTGGCGCTGCTCAGCCGGGGCCACTTCCTCCGCTACGCCGCCGCCGCCGCCGGGTTCGGGATCGCATTCGCGGCTGTGGCCCAGCTCGATTATCGGCATCTTCGCGCGCAGGCGAAGCCGGGCCACCTGATCGTTCAGGACACGGTGCTGGTCGTCTGTGTGGCAGGCGCGTTCCTCGGCATTCTGATCGCCACCCAGGACCTGGCCATCAGGCTGGCAGCGGTGTTCTCGGTGGCCGCCCTGGCCAGCTATCGCAGCTTCCGTGTGCTGGGCGCCCCCATCCCGCCCCGGCCGGCTCTGATGTTCGCCGCTCTGGTGGCGGAGCTGGTGACCTTCTTCGCGTGGGCCCTCGGTGCAACGGCATATTTCGGCGAGGGCCTGTTTGCCGTCATGCTGATGCTGATCTGGTACGTGAACCGCGGCTTCGTCCGGCACACCTTCGAGAGAAGCCTCACCCGGCAGGTTTTCCTCGAGTACGGGCTGCTCGCGCTGCTCGCCGCGTTCCTCTTCTTCGTGAGCCGGCAACCGCTGCATTAGTTTGGCCTTCTAGCGATGCTGACCAAACGATGATCCACTCACCAGCCCCGGCGCGGCTCCAGCGTGCCCTGATGATCCCGCTCATCGTCCTGGCCTGGCTTGCGATCGCCGTCATCGTCGTCTGGCTCATCAGCCACGTTACCCGCGCCCTGCTCATCCTGATCTTGGCTGCGGTGATCGCCTTTGCGGTGACGCCACTGGTCAGGCTACTGAGCCGGTACATGCGGCGTGTGATCGCGATCGCCCTTGCCTACCTCTTCGGCTTCACCATTGTGCTGGGCCTGCTGACGTTCATCGGGATCTCGGCGGCCAGCGAGATCAGCAACTTCGTCCTTCACCTGGGCGACTACACGCGGGCTCTGCAAGTCCAGGAGCCGACGTACGAAGCCCTGCTGCGGCCCTTTGGTGTCGGTCACGCCCAGGTACTCGAGTCCGAGCGTCAGGCGCTGACCTCGCTCCAGGGCTTGGGCGCCAGCGCCGCTCGGGATGTGCTGGGTGTCGTTCAGACAGTACTGGGCACGGTGGTTGACGGGGTCTTGATTCTGATCCTCAGCATCTACCTGACTGCGAGTGGACCGCGCTTCGCCCAGTGGATGCACGAGCAACTGCCGGGCTCCCAGCAGAAGCGGACCGGCCAGCTGACCCAGATCGTGAATACGGTTGTGGGCGGCTACGTGCGGGGCGCGCTGACACTCTCGACGCTGATCGGCGTGCTGGTCTTCATCGGCATGGAGCTGATCGGCGTTCGTTACGCCCTGCTCTTGGGCATCCTCGCCTTCTTCATGGAATTCATCCCGATCCTGGGCGTGATGGTCTCGGGCGCCGTGTGCGTTCTGGTCGCTGTGTTCGGGGCCGGCACCGGACCAGACCTGATCAGGGGCGGGCTCGTGCTCGTCTACTTCATCGTCGTTCACTTCATCGAAGGTGATGTGGTGGGCCCCCGCATCATGGGCAAGGCGGTCGGTATACACCCCGCCGTGGCCATCTTGGCCCTGGTGGCCGGAAGCGAGCTGTTCGGCCTCTGGGGCGCTCTGTTTGGCGCGCCCATCGCGGGCCTACTCCAAGCCCTGGTCCTGGCCGCGTTCAAGGAGTACAAGATGGTTCACGCACCGCCGCATCTCGTCGAGCGGGAGTTACGGTCGATGGAGCCAGAGCCGCTCCCAGCCGCGTCGGATTGACGGGGGAGGGGAGGCAGGCCTCCCATTCCAAACCCCTCCAAGTCAGTACAACACCTATGGCGACCCCCATCGGCGCGCCTGAGGCTCAGGGGAACAGGTTGTGTGTGCCTCGCCGGCCGCTGAGATGCTCAGCCAGGCGCTTCGCGCAGTGGAAAGCGTAGGCCATGCCGTGGCCGTTGTAACCGGCGCTGAGGTAAACGTTCGGCAGGTCGGGCAGCGGACCCACCAGGGGCAGCTCGCTCGAGGTGAAGCCCATGATGCCGGCCCAGCGATGGCTGATCGGCCCCGCCCCGCCCAGCCCCCGCAAGTGTTCATCGAGGCACGCCTGCAGGCCGGGCGTGGGCACCATCTCGTAGCCGACCTCCCTGGCCCGGAAGCGGCTGCGGAAACCACCGGCCAGCACGGTGCCGTCGGCCAGCTGGCGCCAGTACTGGTCGCCCCCATCGGCGTACGTCGGCCGTCCCACCAGCCCGGCTCGCTCGCTTGGGCTCGCCGCCATCTGTGCTCGAGTGGGAGCGATGGGCGTCCCGGGGACGATCTGGGCGGTGTAGGCATTGGTGGCCAGGATGACGGTCCCGGCCAAACACTCGGCCCCGCCGGCCCGCACGCGGACCCCGTCGGAGCCTGCCTCCAGACCGTCGACCTGGACGCCCTCCCGGATGCTTCCCGGCCTGGCCCCAGCGGCCAGTACCCGCAGCGCTTCCACCGGGTTCAGTTCACCGTCGCGGGGGTTGAGGAGCCGGTCACCCTCCAGGCGAACGTCGACGCCGTCCTCGCGCAGCAGTGTCACGGATTCCGCCAGATCGCGGGCCTCCTGGGCGGAGGCGGGTTGCGTGTAGCTGCCCAGCCGGCGGTAGCCGCGCGCTCGGCCGTTCAATGCCTCAGCCAGCAGCTCGTGCGTCTCCATTGTGAACTGCCAGAGGTCCTGGGCCCGGCGGCGGCCGAACTTGCGCACCGCAACCGCGTAGCAGGACGCCGTCCCGGCCAGCAGGAAGCCGGCGTTGCGGCCGCTGGCGCCGGCGCCCAGGCGATCTCGCTCCACAAGCACCACTCCCGGCATCTCTCGCAGCCAGTGCAGCAAGCCCAACCCAGTGATCCCGCCGCCCACGATGAGGACGTCGCAGCGAGCCGGCAGGGAACCGACCAGATCCCTCGCTGTGAGGCCCCAAAACGGGGTCCCGAACCCTTCCACGCTGAGGATCTTAGCGACCCGGGGTTTGTTCCGCGACGGGCTTGCGTGTCAGTCAGCCGGCGGTGACTGGGACGATCCTTCGCCGGCTGGCTCTGCTTGTGGCGGGCATGGGCGTAGCCCTCGCCCTGGCCTGCGGCCAGGACGCTCCTCCTGCGCCTTCCGATCACTCCTTCAGAGTCGGCGCCAATCCGGCCGGCATCGCTGTCGATGACAGGACGGCCTGGGTCGCGAACGCCGCGGACGGAACCGTGACTCAGATCGATCTGGCCGGCAACCGGGTGGTCCGCACGATCCCGATCGGGGATCCGCATCAGCTGCTGGATGGCGGCTGCGGCGCCCGCTCCATCCACCAGGTGCCACACGGCTCCTTCGTCATCCGCGCCTGCGACGTACCGAGGGCTGTCGCCGTCTCCCCGGGGAGTGTCTGGGTGGCGCGGGGCGACTCCAGGTCGATCGTCAGGCTGGATTCGCGCACGGGCCAAGTCCTTGCGACCGTCCCGGCCGATGTGCAGGCTTGGTACCTTGCGGCCAGCGACAGCGCCGTCTGGGCGAGCGACTACGACGCTGACACTGTGATCCGCATCGACCCGCGAACGAATCGGGTGGTTGCCCGCCTGAGCCACCTCGCCCATGGTCCGACCGGCCTGGCTCTCGGCTTCGGCTCGGTCTGGGTGGCCAGCAGCCGAGCCGAATTGGTGACCCGCATCGACGCCACCAGCAACACCGTGATAGCCACCATTCCGGTTGGTCTCACACCCCTGCCGGTGGTCGTTGGCTTCGGCAGCGTTTGGGTGCGCAACGAAGAGCGGGAGGGGAACGGCAGCCTGAGCCGGATCGACCCCAGCAGCAACCGGGTGGTGGTGAGCGTACCCGTCGGTCCGGGCGCCGGGCGGGATGGACTGGACGGGATGGCCCTGCTGGGCGGTCGGCTCTACGTGCCCGGGCTGAGCGTGGAGGCGATCGACCCGAAGAGCAATCGTGTCGTGAGCCGCCGCTCGCACACCTGCAACGCGCTCAGCACCGGTGGAGGGACACTCTGGACGGTTGACTTGGGGTATTCGGTCACTCGATTGAGCTGGCCCGAACAGGGGTGAGTGGCGAACACGAGCCGGTGTCGCCAGCCCCGGTCACATACCCAGATACGCCTTGGCGATGTCCTCCGACTCGAGCAGCTCTCGGCCTGTCCCTGCCTTGACGATGTTCCCGGTTTCAAGCACATAGGCGCGGTGGGCGATCTCCAGCGCCTTGTGCGCGTTCTGCTCGACGAGGAGGACCGGGACGCCTGAGGCGTTGATTTCGAGCACGATGTCGAAGATGGTCTGAATGAAGATGGGGGCGAGGCCCAGCGACGGCTCGTCCAGCATCAGCAGCTTGGGCCGCGACATGAGGGCCCGGCCGATCGCGAGCATCTGCTGCTCGCCACCTGAGAGCGTGCCCGCGATCTGCACTGCCCGTTCCTTCAATCGGGGGAAGAGCTCATAGACCCGCGCCAGGTCCTTCTGGATGCCCGCCTTGTCGCTGCGTGCGTAGGCGCCCATGAAGAGGTTGTCTGTCACCGTCATGCGCGAGAAGAGACGCCTGCCCTCCGGCGACTGGCAGATGCCAAGGCCGACCCGGGCGGACGCAGCGACCTCGTTGAGGTGGCGACCGTTGAAGCTGATCGTGCCCTCAGTGGGTCGGATCAGGCCAGAGATGGTGCGCAGGGTGGTCGTTTTTCCGGCCCCGTTGGAGCCGATCAGGGCAACGATCTCGCGCGTGTCCACGTGCAGCGTGATGCCATGCAGGGCTCGAACGCGGCCGTAATAGGTTTGGAGGCCGTCGACTTCGAGAACCGCCATCAAGCCCCCTTGCCCAGATACGCCTCGATCACGCGAGGGTTGCTGCGCACCTCCTGAGGCAGCCCCTCGGCGATCTTCTCCCCGTGGTCGAGCACCACGATGCGGTCGGAGATGCCCATCACGAGCTTCATGTCGTGCTCGATCAGGAATACCGTGATGCCTCTGTCGACGATCTTGCGAACGAGGGCCATCAGCTCCACCTTCTCCTGCGGTGTGAAGCCGGCCGCCGGCTCGTCCAGAAGCATGAGCGTGGGGTTCGTGGCCAGTGCTCGCGCGATCTCCAGCCTGCGCTGCTGGCCGTAGGCGAGATTGCGCGCATAGTCGTTAGCGCGGCGCTGGATCCCGACGAACTGGAGCAGTTCCTGAGCGCGCTGGGTCACCCGCCGCTCCTCGTTGCGCGCGGTCGGCAGCGTCAGCATGGCGTCCCAGAGCTTGGCCCGCATGCGCACGTGCTGCCCGACCCGCACGTTGTCCAGGGCGGTCATGTAGTCAAACAGGCGGATGTTCTGGAACGTCCGGGCGATGCCGAGATGGGCGACCTTGTGCGGTTTCAGGCCGCCGATGTCCCGGCCCTGAAACACGATCTCGCCATTTGTGGGCTTGAAGATTCCGGTGATGCAGTTGAAGAGCGTGGTCTTGCCGGCACCGTTGGGACCGATGAGAGCGAAGACGTCGCCGCGCTTCACGGCGAAGCTCACCTCGTTGACGGCGGTTAGACCGCCGAAGCGCTTGGTCACGCCCCGAAGATCCAGCACCAACGGCGAGGCTTGCGCCTGGGCTGTGCCGCCGGCGGCAGCGGCCCCGGTGCCAGCTGGATGGTGCTGGACTTCGCTCACGTCGCCGAGGCGTCGAAGACGGACTCATCAGTCGTGCCCCTCTGGAGCTCCTGCGCTCGAACCCGACTGGGCAGAAGGCCCTGCGGTCTGAGCAGCATCGTCACCGCCAGGATGAGGCCGAAGATCACGAAATTGAGACGGGTGGCGTAGTCGGTGGCGACGTTCGTGACGTGCGGGCTGAGGCTCAGCGCCGACGCCGCCGAGCTTACCCAGTGCGGCAGGTCGCTCAGCAGCTTGTACTGCACGAAGTAGATCACCAGAGCGCCCACGATGGCGCCCGGGATGTTGCCCATGCCGCCCAAAGTCACCATGAGCAGGATGGTCACCGAGACCAGGAAGGTGAAGTTCTCCGGGCTCACCGTCGACAGCTTGGCGCCGAAGTAGCAGCCCGCGAAGCCCGACACGGAGGCGCCGATGGCAAAGGCCAAGAGCTTGATGTTCACGGTGTTGACGCCCATCGCCTCGGCGGCCACCTCGTCCTCGCGGACCGCCATCCAGGCCCGGCCGATTCGGGAGCGCTGGCCGTTGCGGATCAGCAGCACGACGGTGATGATGATCAGCAGCATCAGCACGTAGTAGGCCGTCGGTTCGCCGGCGGTGAACTTGAGATTCTGCACCACCGCGAAGTTGGCGCCGCCGTCCCAGGGGCCGTCGATCCAGTAGGGAAGGACAGGCGCGTCGATGGCGGAGATGGCGTTGACGCCGCCCGTGAACTGGCTCAAGTTGCGGAATACGCGCGGCACGATCTCGCCGAAGCCGAGCGTCACGATGGCCAGATAGTCGCCGCGGAGGCGGAGCGTCGGGGCGCCCAGGATGGCGCCACACGTCGCCGCCACCAGGACTGCGACGAACAGGAGCACCCAGAACGGCAGGTGAATCTCGTGGTGGATGGGGCTCAGCGCCAGCTGGCCCGAGGCCAGCATGCCATAGGTATAGGCGCCGATGGCGAAGAAGGCGGCGTAGCCCAAGTCGAGCAGGCCGGCGAAGCCGACCACCACGTTGAGCCCGAGCGCCATCACCACGAACACGCCGGCGTCGGCAGCCTGGCTGACCAGGGCCGCCGCCTGGTCGGGGTTGATCAAGTAGACGAGGGTGGGATAGATGAGGGCGAGGAAGCCCAGCACCACATAGGTCAGGGTGTTCGGATCTCGCCAGTCGACGTTGGAGAAGCGCCGGCGAGCGGCGACAGCGACGCTCATTTCTCCGGCACCTGCATGCCCAGCAGTCCGGTCGGCCGGAAGACCAGCACGTAGACCAGGATGGCGAAGATCAGCACGTCACTCCATTCCGAGCGTCCGTAGCCGTCGTTGAAGGCGCGGATCAGGCCCACGAGCAGGGCGCCCAGAGCGGCGCCCCGGATGTTGCCGATGCCGCCCAGAACCGCGGCCGTAAAGGCGAAGAGGCCAGTGATGAAGCCGGTGTCGAAGCGGAAGTTGTGGAGGTAGAAGCCATAGAGGATGCCGCCTGCCGCCGCCAGGGCGGCGCCGATGAAGAAGGTCGCGGAGATGGTGCGGTTGATGTCGATGCCCATGAGCTGCGCCGCATCGCGGTCTTGAGCGGTGGCCCGCATGGCCTTGCCGAGCTTGGTGCGTTCGATGAAGAAGGTGAGCAGGACCACCAGGACGACGGCGGCGGCGATCAGAACGACGGACCGGTAGTCCACGTTGGCGCCTAGCACGCCGAAGTGGCCGCCAGGCAGCAGGTCCGGGGACTGGATGAAGTTGGGTCCCTTCCAGATGAACATGAGACCCTCCAGGATGAAGGACACGCCGACCGCCGTGATGAGCGGTGCCAGGCGGGGCTGGTGGCGCAGCGGCCGGTAGGCGACCCGTTCGATGACGACGTTGATGCTGCCGTTGATCGCCATGGTCACGGCCATGACGCCGATCACGACGAACAGGGTCAGGAAGCCCAGGTTCAGATCCTTGCCGGGCACGATGCCGATGAGCGAAAAGATCAGCACGCCGATGAAGCCACCCAGCGTGAAGATGTCGCCGTGGGCGAAGTTGATCAGCTCGATGATTCCGTAGACCATCGTGTAGCCGAGGGCGATCAAAGCCAGCACGGCGCCGTCCGTCACCCCGAAGACCAGGATCTGGAGGAAGAAGCCAGGGTTCTGGACGAGTCGGGGCAGGATCAGCACCACGAAGGCAACCAACGGGATGCCGTAGAAGATCCAGCCGCCGCTCCGGCTCGAGATGCCGAGCCGGGTCTGTTTCAGGGCGCCTGCAACGGTCGCCAAATCAGTTTGTGCTCCCTTTATGAAAAGGAGGGAGCCCTTCTTGTTGGGCTCCCTCCTGAGAAAAGGATCTGACTGCCTAGGAGGTCTTGACCGTTGGTTTCGAGTCCCCGAAGTTCTCCTGCGCAACCCAGGGTTCGTCGTTGGCCTTGTTCGGATCGGGGCTGTTGTACTTGTAGATCGAGATGATCTTGACGCTGGTGTCGCCGTTCGCGTCAAAGCTGGTCGAGCCCAGGGCACCCTGGTAGTTCTTGGTGGAGGCAACGGCCTTGCGCACACCATCGCGCTTGGGCATGTTGCCGCCGTTATCGTCGATCGCCTTGCCGATCGCGCTGAGCAGGATGCCTCCCGCATCGGTCGCGACGATCGAGTAAGCGGTGTAGTCGTTGGCACCCGGGAACGCCTTCTTGTAGCCGTCGATAACGGACTTGGCTGAGGGGACGTGGACCGGGTCCACGGCCGCGATCGAGGCGTAGACGTTCGGCGCCAATTCGCCTGCCTGGCCTACGCACTCGCCGTCCTGGACGATGCCGTCACCGCCTCCGAAGGGGGCGCTGACGTCGAAGATGCCCTTCATCTGGCCGCGGACCTGGCAGACCTTCGTTCCGGTCGTGCCGCCGACGTAGATGCCCTGCGCGCCGGCATTCTTGGCGGCCGTGAGGAACGGCTTGAAGTCCGTGGTGTTCTGGTCGTAGTCATTGCGGGGGCCGACGACCTGGCCGCCCTTGGCCTTGAACTCGGCGGTGAAGGCATCCGAGATGCCCTTGCCGTAGGTCTGGTTGTCCGAGGCGACCGCGACCTTCTGGATTTTCAGGACCTGCAGGAAGTAGTCCGCCATGGCTGGGCCCTGATAGTCGTCGGTGGTCACGACCCGGAAGTAGTTGTTCGGGTTGCTCTTGCGAAGCTGCTTTGCCAGTCCGCCGCAGCCCGCGTCGTAAGGAAACCGCGGATCCGCCCCGTCCTTGGTCAGGCAGACGCCGGTGTTGGCCGGGCTGATCATGGTCAGGTTGGCGTCTGACGCGATGGGGAGCTCGGTCTTGGCCACGTTGGAGTTCAGCGGGCCCACGAAGCCGAGCAGCTTCGAATCGCCGACCATGGATTGCACGTTCTGGGCGCCCTTCTGCGGGTCGTGCACGCCGTTCACCGCGTCATCGAAGGCGATCACCTTGATGGTGTAGCCCTTCACCTTGCCGGCGCGCTGAGCGGCGTACTGGACGCCTTTCAGGATCGGCTGGCCCTGGGTGCTCTCCGTGCCGGACAGCGGCATCTCCACGCCGATGTGGATCTCGCCCTTGTTGCCGTTGTCACCGCCACCACCGGCGGCGCCGCCGCAGGCGGCCCCGACTAGAGTGGCCGCAAGTACGACTGAGGCGTTTCTCAGGCCTTTCAGTCTCGTCATTCGGTTTCTCTCCCTTCAGAAGCTCTGAAGCACTCTTGTTGATCATCCCCCCGTCCTCTTCCCGGACGGGTGTCCGGGGCGAGAGTGCGCCGACGAGGGGCCCGCCCAATTCGCAGGCGTGCACAGTACTCCGATGCAACCATACTGCTCAGCCGGGGCAACGGTGTCAAGTCGGACCTACACCTAGCCGGGCGTCCCTGGGCATCGAGAGGTTCGACGGGCCCCATCAGGCCGCTCCAGACGGGGTCAGGGCGCCGCCTTCTATACTGGGTAATCCGGCCAGGCGCAACCGCGCCCGCCACGATCCTGAACCAAGCAGTTGGAGCGCGCCCGGTGAGCACTCAGACCAAAGAACCAGCCAAGTCCAAATCCGCCTACGTGGACCAGGCCGTCCAGTGTGCGGTCGACGCCCGTTGGGAGGAGGCGGCGGATCTGAACCGGCAGATGGTCGAGGCCCACGGTCCCGACGAGAGCGCCTACAACCGACTGGGCAAGGCGCTTGCGGAACTGGGGCAGCTCAAGGCGGCACGGGAGGCCTACGAGTCGGCTCTCAAGCTCAATCCCATGAACCCGGTCGCGCGCAAGAACGCCGAAAAGCTCAAGGGCTTGCTGAGCGCCAAGCAGGCCTTGAAGGGCGGCACCGTAAAGGTCGACCTGAGCCTCTTCGTGGAGGAGATGGGCAAGACGGTGGTGACCACGCTCAAGGCGGCGGCGGGCGAGGTCTGCTCCAAGGTTGTGCCCGGCGATGTGGCCGAGCTGCGCGTCGAAGGCGACGGCGTCGAGGTCGACACTGTTCGGGGCGTCCGCGTCGGCAGCCTGGAAGGCAAGCTGGCCCGCCGCCTGCTGAAGTTCATCCTGGGCGGCAACCGCTACCAGGTCGGGATCATGTCCTGCGACGCCAGCACGGTCAAGGTGATCGTTCGCGAGACCTATCAGGATCCCAAGTTCATGGGCAAGCCGAGTTTCCCGATCGTCCGCAAGCGCGAAACCGAGTTCCGCCCCTACGCCCGCGAGAGCCTGATCAACCGTGACGCTGACGCTTACAGCCTCGATGACGAGGAGAGCGAGGATGTGGTCGTTGCCCGCGAGGCGGACTTGGAGGACGAGGACGGCATGCACGAGGTCGTCGAGGACGAGGACGACGCCGACACCGAAGTCCAGGACGAGGAGGAAGACACCTAGTGGCCTGTACCAGTCATTTCTTTAGTGGATGTGCGATAATGAAGCATGTTCGCCTCAACCTCCCCAATCCTTCTCAGTGAGGCCGAGCGTATGG
>JAABUZ0100004012.1_pt1 | contig 20831 bp, 15 predicted proteins | sample 5562091 | NCBI WGS metagenome assembly JAABUZ01 (sample SAMN12813069, study PRJNA571459) | rock metagenome | isolation source: Antarctica rocks | place: Antarctica: Victoria Land, Linnaeus Terrace sud | collected 2015-12-21 | reverse complement strand
TTCAAACTCTCTTTTGATGCTTTTGACTAAAGCGATCAAAGTGCTTCAGCCATCGAAGGGAAATTCAGTCATTTGAATAGTCTGTATCAGAGGTAGTGATCAGCACGTCGTCGCCGAGATCGTTGTTGAAATGGGGGGCCAAAATGTGCACTCCAGTCATAATTAGCATTGGTGGTATATCCTTGCCCCCTCCATTGATGCATTCAATGCCTGTCACTATTATCCGGATCTTTGGAGTAAATCCTTCTATGCGGATCTACAGTAACAACCCAATCGGAGCGTGCAATGCCTACACGGTAGCCGGTTTCGTCGAAATTCCATGTATCATTCTCCGTTATACCATATCTGACGACCACCTCTTTAAACTCATCAAAATGAGTCTGTAGTACTTTCGGATCATGCGCGTTCTTTCTTTCAGCTGCTAAGACTTTCGTTTAGCTTTGAATAGATCTGGCTGACGATCTAATCATCGTTTGATTCATCTAGCGTTCAGTAGAGGTGAAGGATTCCAACGAGCAAAGTCTTGAGCACGAAGAGCATTTGCCGTTGATTGCACCATGTGTAGTCTAGCTGACAGGCCTAACTGATTCACTGTCTTTAAGTATTGCCGTAAAGCTGACTCCTGATCAGGTTTTAAAGCTCTGTTATGCAGTCCTCGTACTGCTGTTTTGAACTGATAACCTCGTAGTCTAGATCGTAGTCTTTGCACCGGAACATTGAATTCGCGCGCAATTTCGGCTCGATTAGGATTTTCACGCGTGTTTATGACGTCAATAACCTTCTGAATGCGACCCTCAATGATAGCGTAAATAGCAGCCATGTGGTTGAAATTTGGTGGATTTTTGAAGGTAGTTGATCAAAAATATGAAGGTTTAGGGGTGCATGGCTTGAAGGGGCGCATGGCTGGTGAGCACTTAGTGAAGAATGAGCTGTCTGTTGAGACTTGAGAAAGTTGAAAGTTCAATTTGTCTCAAATTAATTAGGTTTATCACTAAACATACATTCCTTTTTACTACCTTACATATACGCTCCTTTTTACTACATATACGCCCCCTCCAGATAGGTTTAGCGGTCACTCAACTAGGTCTAGCGGTTACTTAACTAGGTCTAGCAGCTTTGAAACAGACATCATACAGGTACTTGATTTTATATAAACGGCTTACCAAAAATGAAGTATCTTTGGGGTCGATATGTTTTTCGAAGCTGATTTAAACTACATATCTGAAACACCTCATAGAAGCCTTCACCGTTTGAAGCTTCCTGCTGATGTTCGGATAGAGGTCCAGCCGAAGCTTCACCCCCTTCACCCCCTTCACCTCCTCGACCTAGCCCTCTACCTCTACCTCTACTTACCTCTACCTCTACCTTTCACCCCTACCCCTACCCTTCGCTGGTGTTTGCCCTAGCTCTTGCTCAGCCCGTTGCTGCAGATGCGATTCAGCGCTTTCAAATTGTCTTGGCTCGCGTTGAGTAGAGTCCTCTAGCTGTTGTTCACGACGTGTGTCAGGACCCGCACTGAGGTGCGGCTTCTAGATGCTGATCACTTAGTGCGTTCCAGTTGACTCGTTGGTTATAAAGGGTATTAGGGGTACGCTGACACGGCTGAGCATCGCTTAGAGTAGTGGCCGAGCGGTCCAACTGGAAACTCCGATGTGCGTATCGCGTATGCGCCCGGAAGCCGTTGACCACTACAGGTCCTTCCTGCAGCGGGCTGAACATTGCTTAAGCGTTGCCGGGCTTGTTCAGGTATAGCTGGCTTACGCCCTCATACAAATAATCCTTGTTAAGAGGCTTTTTGCTAATGCAATGTCCAACCCGCTGCAGGAAGGACCTGTAGGGTCCCTAACCCTGGCGCTTACAACGTGTACGAGCTACAGCTGCAGTTGAACCTTCGATTCTGAGCAGCCAACCGGCCTCGTCAAGCGACCATTTAGCTATTGCTTTGAAGGAACATTCGATAAGCCTTGAACCGGCGTGTAGTCTCTTTTGCCCGACAGGACTCGTGCTAACCAAATTTTATTCTTGATTCCCCGCTTGTTTTTGCTCGAGCGTTTGATATTGAGCGCGTAACCGTGAGCTTCAGCCCATGTATTGGCGGCGACGATGAGCTCCTCGTGACTCACATAGAGCTCACCCACCAGGGGGGGTAAATCTATGGCGGCGATGAGGTAGGGTGGGTGGTAGGTAGTTGGTTGATGAAAGAACGTGTGTGCGTTGTTATGATTATTGAGCTGCTAGACCTAGTTGGGTAATCGCTAGACCTAGTTGGGTGACCGCTAAACCTTTCTGAGGGGAGGTATATATAGTAAAAAGGGGCGTAGCTGTAGTAAAAAAGGATGTATGTTTAGTGATAATCATTAATTATTGATCGGCCGGCGACGAGATCCACCTGTACGTGGTGCCGGCTACGAACCTCCTGATTCTAGGTTAGGCATAGAAGTCAGGAGAGCCTAGAGATCTCAATCCGACGCAGTTCGAACGAAGTTAGGACGTTGCGTGGCCAGGAAAGCTGCCGTGCAGAGTTTTCACCCACGCGACACCACCCCTTCTAACAGCCACAATCGATCTACGAAGAAGACTAATGACATGTCGATGTCAGTAAGAGATGGAAAGATATACTACTAGTAGAAGAGTCGGCCCAGGTGTGATCCTGGAGTCGTGACTACAAGTGGCCGAAGGAGTGGTTCCCCGTCGACTGCGTTGGTACATCGGAACATCTTCACCACATCGACAGCGTCGCCGAGTAATTGATGGAAAGATATCAGGTAGGATAGTCGTTTCAGGTGATGAGCCTGGATCGTGACTACATGTGCCCGAAGGAGTAGTGACCCGTCGGTCACGCTGATATACTGGGGGGGCTTGAGCCCACCTTCTTTACTTGACGTCAAGTCATACATCTACATGGAAAATCGAGAGCGCAAGAGGACGATCAGAACGCATCCTCTTCTATCGATCAGAGCTAAGCATTCAACTACGACTGCGACCGCACACCTATATCAGCAACACATTCAACGTCTACGTGACACAAGACAAGAGCAGGATAGGGTTATCTACAACCACACTCTACCTCCCCATCGTACGCGCCTCTCTTCCACCACATATTTCCTTGCTCGATGAATGGCAATCATCGAGCAAGGGACACAGTTTCGGCATACAACCACGAGCACCACGGGTGCAAAGGATCATGGTCTTCGCAACCGGAGACCGGGACATCGTTGTATAGAATATCGTCAATGAAGAGCAGGGCAAGGACGATGCATCGCAAAGAAACAGCACAGGCACGCAGTAAGAGTTTACTCGAGCGTCACGCGCTGGATAGAAGCTATAGGTTCATTACTGGGTAAAATAGTCCCAGCGTTATTGTCTCGGCGGCGTGCAGCCGCTGTGTAGCCGGCGAGCGGTTTTCTCCCCCAGAGGGTTTTGTCCGTTCGATACACATAGCATAGGACTTAATCAATCAATCAATCATTAATTATTGATCAATAAATTATTAATAAATGATCAATCAACAATTTAGATCAATCTTATATAGATGAGAATTCAAATTAATTTGATTAATATTCTACATTCTTGATTGAAAATACATTGATTACGGTAGTGATTGTGCATGGTCGCGCCGACCTCTAGCGTGGGTCAGCCGAGCTACCTCCGCAGCTCGACTAATCAAATGTCAGTAATTACCCGATTTGAACGCTGATTAAGGCATCAAATTTCGTTGATACATTGGTTAAAATCAGTAGGGGTAGTACCTTACTAGCCAGGTGAGCTAATGCAGTGTTCAACCCGCTGCAGGATCAATCTCAATGATTGTGAAGAAATATTAGCCGATACTTTTAAAAAGACCTTTCCTTACACATGCTTCATTATCGATTGTCACAAATGGCCGAAATCTCTGAGTATACTTTGTTTCTTTGTACCGTTTCTAGAATCTAGCCTCAGTGCAGTGATGTATTTATAGTAGGTTTGACCGTTTGTCAGGGTTCGAAAGGGGTTCGAATACCCCACCCACCACAAGCGAGCCCCTATGATTCACTCCTCGAACATTCTCATCGGCGCCAGCTTTAGTGATCTCGCCATCGCCACCAAAACGGCGGCGGGAAGCCGATATCGTGTGCTTCAAAAAGTACAGTCAAAGCTGGCTATATGTGATGGCCAGGTCTCCTGGGGGGATAGACGGGGCCTAAAGGGTGGTATGGCAATGTGAAATTCGAAGCAGGCACAGAATGAGTATATATTTGTAGTAGAGCTAATTACGAGGACGGCATAACTCATGGCGTACCTATTAAGCCGAAGGTATGACGTGACCTAAACGGTGCCTTGGCGGAGCCCCAGAGCTAAGCCACACTCAGCCACACTCAGCCACACTCAGCCACTCACTAGCCACGTTTTATCCAGCTTTGACTGTATGCATTAAATATCTTTTCGCTCGCTCAAAGAGGAAGCCCATAGCTGCATTCAGGTCGATTACTGATTCTGAAGTCCGGTGTTATGCGTCTGAAATGGGATTCAACCGAGGAGCTGAAAGCAAGTTTTAGGATTTGCCAAGAGCCCCACCACATTTAGTTTCAAAAGTGCAAAATAAGAACCAGAATTGTAAAATCAACCTCACTGCCCTCCCCCGTTGCTGTAGCCTTAGAAATTGAAGTTTTACCTACCTTAAGGCTAGCCCTACCACTGCTGCCACTGCTCAAAGATGATTTAGGCCTAAAAGATGAACCCAACGATGAATCGTTGCTTTGAACACTCGGCGGATTCTCTGATGGCTCACTCGCTCCTCTGACCAGAACATGAAATGTCCCAGCGACAACTGCAACCTGTCCGCTGTCAGCGCAGTTCTTTCCAATCGCGTTGATAGCACGCCGGCGCCAGTGTGCTTTCTATTGCTCTTCCATGCTCTGGAATGCGTCGAGACCGCCAGGAACAACAATCATCTTGGAGCCTTCGTAGAACGCAAAATGCGTCTGTCCAAGTTCCTGCTTCAACTGGTTTAGCAGAAATGTTTTGCCAGAGCCTGGAACTCCGTATAAGCCGACAACTACTGCTTTGTGATCGGAAGTAGACCGAATTTCAGAGGTTGTAAATTGGTTTAGCTGAATATCCGCCGTTGAGCCCGGTATGTTGCTTGATGCGTTCTCGCAGTTGGTAGGCATCATACTAACTCCCTCAGTCTTCTCGGAAGGGTGGGTAGGAAACTCAATTCAAATGGCAGAGCATAGAGCAATAACTGAACGAATGTTACACAAGACCGAGAGATTTGCGTCAAGCCATTGGCTGTGATTTTGGTATCCTCCTGATTGCGTTTCTGCGCCTGAGTCTAACGATCGCCGGAAGCACGTCTCTACGGGAGAAGAGGCCATACTTGTCGTAGTTGGCGACAAACTCTTTTAAATTCCACCGGGTCAATCTGATGACGCATAGCGACTTCTTTAAGCTTCTGATCTTTGCTGGGATTCACTACTTCGCGCACTGAGTCGTAATGAGGAGCGTTGCAAATGATAGCGGCTGTTCGATAGAATTTCCAGCACTTTGTCAGCATATACGCGGATACGAGGACATGGCGAGAGGTAATAAACGGGGGCACTTTCCGAACTGGAAACCCATCGTACCGAACTCGACTGCTGGAAAAGAAGACATCTGGTGTCTCGCTGAGCTTCTGCCAGGGTGTCTTTGCGATCCGGCGTTCCCGTAGTTCCTCCCAAAGGTCGATCTCGGTACCAGGATGGCGGTGATTGCCGCGATAGACCCAGCATTCCATGCCACCGTTTCAGAAGCGCGCCACCTGTTGAACGCATTTACATTTGACGATTGACTGATGTAAAAGGGGATGCTGAGGAATCGTGCTTCTTTGCGTGCGTTGACGCAAGATGAACAGAGGCAGGAAAAAACAGTTATGCGGCCAATAAGTTTTCGATCGAAGGAGACACCAATGTGATACGGTTTGAAAAGCCGAAACCTTCTTAGAAAAGAACAACAACCAAAATGTCAATATGCCCCCATATGACCTCGTATTCCAACACAGTCTACATCCTTCTGATGCATGGCCAAATACGAATACCGCAATGCAAGCAATGCAAGCAAAACAAGCAAAATAAAGCACAACAAGTTATATAGAATTCGGCGTACAGCGGCGGTGTTCGGAACTCGGTCACCTAGTATTGCATCGTGGACGAGAATCATCTTCAGCCCTCCGCCACCACTATGCTGTCGGATTGAACATTAAGCTGAGTAGCAAATCATGAATCGGAGCATGTTTGTACGGCCGAAGCCTGCCTGCGCAGTGCACTATTTGTTGTACGGCTCATTGAAGCTCTGAGAGTACTATTGCGAAGCGTAACGGCGCCATACTTCTGTAAGGTGTGCTGTCAGGACGAATTAATCTGAGAACACGCCCGCAATTTTGAAGAAAATTCTTGAAGAACACAGGGATGGATTGTGGCATTCGGGGGTTCATGACCGAAGTTCCTGGTATACTGGCGGGTGAGTCGGCGACGGGATGCGGTCAAGAGGGGGGAGGGACGAGATAGGGTGAGCGCAGCCTCGTCTCGGCCAAGGATGAATCGAAAAGGAAAATGGTACTAGCGTGGCGTCCTTGGTATGAGCCCTTTTCCATATACCGATGTCATTTTCAGAATCTTCGCTTCCGGAAGCTAGGTTACTCCGCATCCGGTATCCAGGCAACCAAGCATCTGAAAGCTGATAACGAAGTAGCCGGAGGAGTTGGCGGCGCTGGCACGAATGGTCAGGCTTTAAGTTCTCCTGTCCTGGTTTTGGAACTCGCAGTAGTCATTCATGCTCCCTTTCTCCCATGCGCCCATTCATTCCTCGTCTCGACACTGATCGCAAGTATGCATCCTGTTGCGCTGTCTGCTTTCCAACTATCTTGAATGTAGTAACCAGAAGGGGATGAAGTATATTCGCCGCATATTCGGTCATGATCTTCTCGCTCAGAAGATTTGCCTGACTCTGAGTGGATGGACCAAAGTCTTGAAGTTGTTGGGAGTGAAAGGTGAGCTGTTCATCCTGTCGCTTTTTGACTCTGTGCTGTCGCAGTTTCAAATTTCCTGGATTCAAAACGAACGAGTACACATGTACAACTTCGAAGAACTTTTCTTCTTGTTCTGCACGCACCATGAATTCGTATATACATTTCAGCGCCAGGGCAGTAGTGCCCAAATTCTTCCTGAAAGCCAGTTTCGGATCTGCATCATTGTGATTCGTCTCAGGAACGGAAAGCAGCAATGAGAATTTTCGGGTGAAAGGCATCTCTCGAGATCACCTGTTAAAGAGTTCAGCGTGAAAGATATGGAGAGATCTGGCTTCGGTGAAAAGGAAAGTGTTCCAGGGGATCGGGTTGAGGACAAGAGAAGGTTTTCCGACTGAACTCTCTACATGCTTCAAAATACTCTTCGATCTTCAAACAGCGCTTCAAACAATGCTTTCTACATGTTTCCCGAGCAGAGTTTCCTTTTCCTTCTTTTCAAACAGTCAAGCATTGAACCATCATTCCCGTCACCTTCTACCTGATGTTTTGACCCATCTTATCTGTATCTAGCCTACCTCCTAGATCTACCTACTACTACTACTATGCCTTCTGAGCTTTGACTACTAATTGCACGTGTCCGTTGTTTGCTGATCCTGTTGCTTCTACAGCTCCTTATACCGCACCTGTACCCTATCCCTCGACAAACGTCTAACGTCCTGAGGCAAGGGTGCTTAGTAATACCTATGTATATATCGGAACTCTCTTCGTAACGGAATGTATAGAATATTGGGATTTCCGCTATAAGCAGCTTATACTGTATCCCTAACCTTCATTACTAGGTCAAACCTTCATATTTTTCGATTATTCTTGAAGATCTGAATTCAGCTGATGCAGAGCTACAATTATTTCCCCAAAGTATGTAGAGTATTCAGCGCGCAGTAATCAAGAAATGTTAAATATTCAGAGTAGTGAACTGATCACCGAAATTGACCTATGCTTTATGATTACAGAATCTATCTATATGTCCAATTCAGCTTCTGATTCTTCATCCATTATAGCTTCTTCTAAAGAATCTATACGTTTACACTCTGAGGTTAGTTTTGAGAAATACTCTTTTCGATCGCCCGTCAGCCGGAATCGGCCCAGCCCATGACCTTTTATGGAAGCAAAAATCCATCGGCCAGGTTTCTTGGAACCCGGAATACCCATCAAAGTGTATTTTCCTGTAGCCCGCGAGAGGTCATAAGGTTTCTTGCACCTGGTGTACACCGGGGTTGATTTCAATTGCTTAACTAAACCCTCACCGCCTTTTTCCTTCTCGAGTACGCCTCTCTGTATATACAAGAGATTCATTTCCATATCGTAGAATATTACTCCCTGACCTGAGGGCCATTTCGCGATGGCTTGAACCGTGAGTGGTTGCGTTTCCGATTGCGTTCTCGATTGCGATTGCGATTGCGATTGCGGTTTTTTCGATTTCGATTTCAAAGGCTCATCGTATTCGTGCATGATAACATCATCTGCCTCTAGGTTAGCTATCGTCGTAACAAACCAATCAACAAAAACTCCGAAATCAGAATCAGGAACTTTCACAAAATTATTGAAAACCTCCACACGGTTGTTGTACAGCCGAGCAAGGTTCTCATTAGTAGACTCTTTCTCCACACCACTGTCACTTTCACTAAAAAGCTTTGGGAATCGTTTGACAGTTTTGCAAATTGTGCCCGCAAACATGGCATTCAGGCGTGAAGGCAAAGTGTCAATATTATCAGAATATACAAGCTTGCGTTTAAGCAGGTTTTCGTCAAATGTAGACTTCTTTTTCGATTGTGGTAAATGAACAGCTTTCTTGCTGTCCATCGCAAAAGGCTCAAAGTATTCAGCTACATCAACTAGAAAGAGGCTGAATTTATCAAGCTGCTCTAATTCTTTCACCTCAGTGTTGGAAGTGCGACCATAACGATTAAAATTGTGGAGGAAATTAGCGAACTGTTTTCTAGATGTGATGTTGTACAACTTTGCTAGGCCGTCTCTGCAAGCAAGGGTAGTCTGAAGCCATTGGTCATTAACAAGAAGTTCCTGAACCTTCTTAAAATATAAGCTGTGGTTGGTATTGTCGAACGACTTCTCAATAAAGTGTGCAATATCTTTCAGATAAGATTCCATGTTTGAGTTTGGGTTTTCAAGGTTTGAAACCTTCGCTTTTTATATTAAAGATTTTACAATGTGCTTATTGTAAGCGGTAATCTAAGATTACACAGATAATCAGAAGTTGAGTATATAAACAAGGAAAGTAACACTCATTCTTCCATTAACAATGATTGAGACTCGCAAAGGCAAGAAGTCGTCAGTACCACAACCTACGAAACCCATCAAGAATGATAATGAGTCGTCAATGCCGACTTATATTGTTCCAGAAAGTTCGGGTACTTCGGGATCGGAATCTGAATCTGAAAGCATGAAATCAGCCTCGCGACCAGCTTCAAAGACGAACGACCTATTATCTTCTACAGCGTCGAGCTTTTCCGGCTCGGATGTAGTAGGGATCGACGCAGGCTCGGATGACTCGAAGAAAACGAAGAAAACTCCAGAAGCAACGGGTCCGAAATTCAAACGCGGTTCATCAAAGGCGACGAAGAAAACTCTAGAAGCAACGGGTCCGAAATTCAAACGCGGTTCATCAAAGGCGTCGAGGAAATGCAAATCGGAAGAGCCGAATACTGATGATTTGAACAAAAAGCCAAGGTTGGAAAAAAGTAAGCCGCCGTTGAGAAGCTTATCGGAAGCTGACGAATCTCTGAGTCTAAGACTTCCGTCTTCTCAAGATATTCGTAAAACGCTTGAGAGAAAAAGAATGAGATCTGAAAGCCCGAGTGCAAAAGTGAAAAGAGCGAACACAAAAAAGCATAAATGATTTGATAATTTTGATTATTACCTTAGTTTAATACTTGGGCGGGTGGGCGGCGTGGGCGGTTTGTACATACCTAAAAAGACCCTGAGGGTCGGTGAAAAAAGTCAAAATAAATTCTCACCAAAACTAGCTAGAAATACCTCTTAACAAGTACCTTACCTTAGGTAGTTCATACGGTCATACCTAGTATGAAGAGTTCTTTAGTCTAACTAATGAAAATCGCTTAATTTGATGTGTAACGAATTTTTTCCGACTCTCGCCCCCTATGAATGCCTTTCTGCGATGTAAGGTAGTACCTGATTCGACTGATTTAGAAACTGATCGTCCTACGAAGCATGACGAGATATGTTCTCGGAATGCCAAGACCTAGCCACACTGTAATTTACATGTAATCTAGTCTTAGTGCTTGGAGATAGATAAGTCCGAGACTACCGATTTGGAACCCAAACCTTCCATTTGCCTACCAATATCATCATCCACCTCCTCTATCACCTCTACCTCTTCTACCTCTACATCAGGCTCATCTGCCTGATTTATAGACTCATCCACGTCGTCGTCGCCGGCCTAAATCCTGCTTTTCGACGTGCATACTACGTAATGTTTCTTTCGCTCCTCCGAGTTATTTGGACGGATAGCACTATCAGCTCTACCTTCTCTATATTCATTACCTCCCTTTAGCTCAATGATCTGCTGAATGGGACGATGAATCAGACTGATCCAGGCCTGAATTCGTTCCTGAGTGAGCTCTTTCTCTCAGCATCCAACCCATGCTTTGGTCATAGTAATTCTGTTTCTAGGAGCCTCTTTGAGCGTTGTTCTACGCTTCATCCATCATCAACAAAGCTCTATCGCGTTCAGATTCGAAGAATTAGCGGATCATAGAAGACGAAGAATTGCTGCATCGATGAAGATAATGTTCTGAAAATGAGAAGCGTGAGCAGAGACATTGTATTCTGAGCTGAAAATCAGGAAATCATCCTCAGACGCTAAGACTAGATTACATGTAAATTACAGTGTGGCTGAGTCTTGGCATTCCGAGAACATATCTCGTCATGCTCCGTACTCTGCGTTCTATCACTGTTGTAGACAATTGATTTGCATACAACCAACGGATGCTTTCTATTGAGCTACCTCTACCTTAGTTAGCTTGTGCGTGACTAGAGGCATCGCCCGTGCAAAGATGATGTCATCAATGTTGAGAGGCATTCATATATTTTCGGCCAGAGCGTTAAGTCTGATTCAATCTCCCACCGCTGGATTAGTCGCTACCACACCACAACCGAGATGTATTTGCCTCAGTACCTTCGTGTTAAGCCCCTTCGAGGGCCCTTCGGGTTAGCGCTTGCTTACTACGTAAGGTGTCTGAGCGCAGAACCCCGTTTTTGTCACTGTTGTATATCTGCACTACGTCGAGATGTAATTTGAACCTCGATCACTTGTAATATTTAGTTCTGATTAAAATATCACATACCTATAGCTTTGAATTTGATAAATCTCGCGCCGAGTGTAGAAATCTAAAAATTTAAGTCTTGTTGTTGTTATTCTGGCACATCTCATTACTAAGCGCTCAACGTCAACCCGAAGGGGCTTGAAAGAGCACGTCTGAGGTACTGAGGCAAGGATGTATTGTACATTCGCATGCATATCCGTCACGGTTGACAGCAGAGCATTGGTATGCGTCCTCATGCGGTCTCGACCCGATTGATAAGTCCGTGGCAGACGGAACCTCAACTTCATATTACAAGCAGCTTGTGATCCGCGATTTCGCTACCATCAAAAAATACTACAGCTATACTTTTGAAGCGATGAAGCAGGACTCTTACATCTATCTTGCTAAATTGTGGGGCCAATACGAGGTCATATGGGTATATCCCTTAAACCGTCGTTATGGCTGCCATCCCAGGATTAAGGAAGCTAAGCCTACTACTGTGTGCATCGCCAATTCGCCTTGCATGCGCCGGATAGGAGCTATCTGGCCATGCTAGTTCTCCAGACCCTCTGCACACATGTGGTATTATGCCCCCATATGACCTCGTATTCCAACATGGCATTATATCAATTTGGGCGAGAATTCATGAGACTTGGGGTTACACAGTACGCCCATTAAAAACATCCATAACAGTACGACATGTCTATCCAATCAAGCTGCGGCTTATCGACAAGCAAGTAGCAATTATGTGGATATTTGATGCAACAACAAGCCCAACCATCGCTTGCTGTGTTGTGTTGATAAGTTATATCAACGTTTACCAACAGCCCTAACTGATCCGCGGTGCAGGCCCTTGAATATGATCATTGCCCTATTTGCTGAAAGAGACTCGCTGTGATTTATCAGTCTCAAGACACACTACAATTCGAGTAAACTTACGTGATCGAACGAAGCATCAATTTCTGCTCAAAGCCATTCAGTGATTGTATTTGTCTCAATATTTTTTTGGAGAGTGGTTTCAGCTTCGATATGCATAGCCACCGCAACCTTTAAATAATCTGATGCTCTTTGTTGTGATGAATTCTTTCAAACTCGCTCAAGATCGAACATGTGACGAGGGATCAATTGCACAGGAACTCCCGCTCAGGGATTCAAAGTCTCTGCTCTTCCTCAGCGCCTCAATTCGAATTTTCAGATCATACATCATGATCATAAAATCTGAGTTCAATAGATTGTAGACGGTCTTTCTGAAGAATCTATCTTGAAATTGTTGGAAATAGGGAACAGTACTGTTACCCCTGTGGTTAGTAACCTCCGCATGGATCCGGCGCTAGTGGATGGGTATTTACCCTTCGCCCACTTCTTCCTTCCTCCATAGTTCCTACCTACTAGATAGTTCAGTCAAATATATCTGTTACGAGCGTGCCCAGTCTTCTACTGAAACTCATTCAACTACGACTGCGATCGCACACCTATATCAGCAACTTATTCAACCTCTACGTGACACAAGACAAGAGCAGGATAGGGTTATTTGACACAACCACACTCTACCTCCCCATCGTACACGCCTCTCTTTCACCACATATTTCTTTGTCCGATGGCTTCAACCATCGAGAAAAGAAAACACAGTTTTCGGCATTACAATCACGAGCATCACGGGTGCAAAGGAATCATGGTCTTCGCGATCGGAGACCGGAACATCGTTGTATAGGATATCGTCAATGAAGAGCAGGGCAAGAACGATGCATTGTGACATCGGTTTAAGCCCGACCCATGGGGGACACTATGCTATGTGTATCGAACGGACAAAACCCTCTGGGGGAGAAAACCGCTCGCCGACTACACAGCGACTGCACGCCGCCGAGACAATAAAACTGAAACAATTGTACCAGTAATGAACCTATAGCTCCTATTCAGCGCGTGACGCTTGAACTCTTGATGCGTGTCTGTGACTGTTTCCTTGCATAGTTCACAATTCGTTTAAATAGATGATTAAATAATCAGTTAGATAATCAATTCAATGATTAAGTTATTTGAGCTCGCGTGGCTAAAGAATTCAAAGGAGCTCGCGAAAGATAGAGTCGTGGTCACGACATGCGCACATCGATCTCACACGGCCCCTGACTCCTTTGGCCCCCCGGGCTGAGCTTTGTGAAAGCACTAATAAGATTGTAGCGCAAGTACAAACTGTTTCAATCCTACATAGAATAAATTTTATTAACATCCTTTCACAGCAAGTCCAGGTTCAAGCATGCAGTATACAGTATATCAATCAGCGAATTTGACCTCAGGGCGTTGGCGGAGGGGGAAATGTGATATATTCTTCCTCTCCTTCTTCTTCCCCTTCTCTTCCTTTTTCCCCCTCTTCTTCCGCTTCTTCCGTCGAGGGCAGGATTAATTTTGTAATTTTTTCCGGTTTGTTTCTGTTAAGCCAAAAATATCTCCCCTCGCACTCCATGGGAACAGCCTCGAACAACTTAAATATATCTTGTTTTGATGGCAAAATGTCATCTTCCCACTGAATGATTATGCGGCAAACAGATCTGGTAAGGTGAACTCGCTCAGAACTCGCCAGGGCTACTTTATCGTAATTCACTTTAAGATCTGGAATACGGTCGTATTCAGCATCTTCTTTTTCATATGTTTGACATCTTGTGCACAGCCAGAAATTCGCAGTATAATTATCTTGAAGCTTTACACAGCCCTTATGATACCATCCAATGTCGCATTTGGCATTGTTACATTCAATCATGACTCCTTCACCTGACTTCTTGCAGTCACACCAAGAATTGTATTCAGTTTCAAGTCTCCAAAGAAGTTCTGAAACCCTTAGTAGCGTGTCTAGATGCTTAGTGACCTCATGATTTGAGGGCACTAAGTTTTCATCTAAACAAAGGAATGCACAGAAGTCAGGTTCAAATAACAAGTCATCTAAGTCCTTTCTGGTTTTCCGCTCATGTCGCTTCTTCTCGTCAGCAAGAATCTCTTGATAATTAGAAGTTTCTGTCTCTTCGGTTCCCTCGTCGAAGATAACATAAGACTGATGTTTAGTTCCATTTTTTTGAAAACGTAGTAGAAGAAAATTACCCTTACTAGAGTTCCAGCTGTGATAAGCTGTGCGAGTCATTTTCTATGAAAAGAGTGACAAGCAAATTTCGCTCTTTATATACATGAGATTTTGATGTTAAATGCTTACGGCTTAGATATCTTTTGATTTCATGAATGCATCTTTCGTTCAATATGCTCTTTTCATTCGCCGCTGAGATTTTATGTTCTCAATTTCTTTTCTTTGTCAAATTTCTTCTGGATTGACCCATCACTACTAACACACTTCCCCTTTCAATTCATGAAAGATCAATTCACCTTTTATGTAGTGTAAATAAGCACATCAGTCTAATAAACAGTTAAGTGACACGTTTTTCAGATCTTGCTGAGTGAAGGCAGAAGGACTGCTTTCTTTGACTCTTCATCACAATCACCTCCTTCAGACTATAAAAGAGGCGGACGCAGATTTATAGTGTTGGGAATCCTTTAAAACCCATCTTCACATCATGCATAACTTGAACCACCCCTAAAATCTACAATATCGATAGCAGTGACGGAAATTATGGCCTCGATCCCGCAAACATGAAACCGTATGTCACACGGACAACGTGTCGAGATGCCCCTCGATGGAATCCAAGCACCGCGTGCCATATCAGAGGGACAGGCTGTCTGGGGAAAGGCCAGGAAGAATAAGACAGCATTTGATTAAACAAAGCTCGAACTGTTAAATATTCTTCAGCAGAACTCTACGATTGATAGAAGAAGGAAGAAGCCGAGAGGTTGAGAAGAGAGCGAGATCACTAAAAGAATCTGGCAGAGCAATTGAACAGTCAAGGTGTGCCCCCCCCCCAGTGCATTTTTGACCAGCAACCCTTCTGACATACTTCGGATGACCCTCTCGTAGTGGAGGACGAAGAAGAAAAGACTGTCGAAACTGGAAATTCCACCAGAGCTATGAGCATTGAGTCTATTGGAATACGAGGTCATATGGGGGCAGAGAGGCATGTAGATATAGGGTAAATACCCATCCACTAGCGCCGGATCAATGCCGAGATTACTAACCACAGGGGTAACAGTACTGTTCCCTATTTCCAACAGAGTCTAAGATTAGTACCGTACACCTCCAGAGCTCCTACCTAAGGGAACAGCCAACGACATACGGTTGCTTGAGTCCTTCGGAAGAAAATGATGTAAACTCTTGAATTGCCTACCAAATTTGGTGTGTAACTGAATGATGCACAATGGAAATTTCAGGTTCCTCGGGGGGGATGTACATGTAAGCAAAAGGGGGTGTACATGTAAGCCAGGGGGGTGTACGGGTAGCGGTTCCCTATTTATATCATAGCTTCTTGACCGATCATACATACTTTTCATATAGAACAGACTTTACTGAAATGAAAACTAACACTCAGAGCGCTGGAAATTATAATGAACGAACACCCTTGCTTTGCAGGCATTCCTTAGACATACAGACGGATACTTGTTCAGTATGTCCTCAAGTTCCCATCGAGCGAACAATCAGCGATGCAAACTCCGAAATTCAGGCGTGGAATGGTGTATTAAGTTCTCCTCGGCGAGTGAACGTCTTTAAGGAAACAGGACATGATATAATTCGCGGTTGTAAGCATGCTGTTGGATTAATTCGAAAATGGTTTAATAGATAGAAAATGTACACAGAAGTTGTTGGAAACACCGCTCTCATCCGCTCCGAGCCCTATGGGGCTGGCGCTAGGGGATTCATTCCTCCGTAGTTCCTATTAGATAGTTCAACCACTATTTTTACATGCCTATCTACCCTCATGTCCTCGTAGAGGTTATGAGCCCGGGTTAGCTCTATACCGCTACCGGAAGAATAAGAAGCATCGAAGTCGCTGTCACCAGAAGGCGGAGATTTTCCCTATCGACAATGGAAGGTTCGGATAATGATCGGTTCCCTAAGCTAAAGGAATTACGAGTCATGGAAAGCAGTGCCCTGAAAGCAAAAGGTCTCTGGTGGGTCACCTCGGGGAAGCTGGAGAAACCGAAAATCCCGGAATCCAACGCCTCGACAGCAGCTAAAGAGGAATACGCCACTGCTACTCATCATTGGGAAGATAGGAACGACAGAGTCAACGGTATGATTACCCTCAGCATCGAACAAGGACCCAGAGTACATATAGTCAAAATAGAAGACGTCACCAAAATGTGGTCTACTCTGAAGACTCAATATGAGCAGTCGGATTTGACCACCCTATATCTGGCGACCAAAGAACTCACTCAGTCAAAGCAATCGGATTGCAAATCCCATACAGGACTATGTTGACTCGCTCAAGCGAGCTGCCATCAAGTGTTCAGACATCGGAAATGTAGCTCTGAAGCCAGAATAGTCTACCTACTGAGCTATCTACTGAGCTTCCGACCGAGCGCCTTCTACTGACCTTCCTATCGACCTTTCTACTGAGCTATCTACTGACCTTTCTACTGACCTTTCTACTGATCTTTCTACTGACCTTCCTACTGACCTTCCTACCGACCTTTCTACTGACATTCCTGTTGGAATACGAGGTCATATAGGGCATAGAATATAGTATATGGGGTTGAAGCTATCTAGTAGGTAGGAGCTCCGGAAGGAAGAAGTGGGAGGAAGGATATATACCCCTAGCGCCAAGCCGGCCGTAACTAACCACCGGGGTATCCCTTAAGCTGCTGTTATGACTGCCACCCCAGGATTACGGCCACCTTACCTGTTAGGGTACTAGAGAGCCACGGGAGATGACTAACCAGGCCAATGGGGACTTGGAGATTGATATTTAGATTTCCTAGTGCGGGGTAGAGGAAAATAGGGGTTTCTCCGCAATAATCCCCAATTGCTTCAAAATTCAATGAAACTCCCCTTCCATCTTCCTGTGTATGCCCCCTTCGCCCCCCCCCCCTTCCTATGCATGTAGAGCCTCCCAGCAGGCCTCATTTTTGTAGGCTGCTAGCCTCTTACATTGTTCAGAAGTGCACCCATACCAGGTTTGAACAGTACGTTTTCGTTGTTTCTTTGGCTGACCATTCCCATTCACCTCGCTCAATGCCTTGCGTTTGACCCCTTTACCAGCTCCTGAAGTGAATCTTTTGACTGCTTTGCACGGGGTGCAATAGGCCTCTTTTGAAAGATGTTTCCAACGATGTTCCTGAGCTGAAGGTGAAATCGATGGATTCGAATTGCTGAAGTCGTAGGGTCGTTTACGAATCGATCCAGCTGGATTTCGCATCAGCGAAGTAGCAACCTCCTTCTGAAATTGAGCACGTGTCATTTTGCTTGCAGAATAATTGAGCTTGTAGAGAATGTAGGCATTCAGAACAGCTGCTTCTAAATGAAACAGAAACAGGGACCACCAGTAACGTCGACATCGATGTTTGGCGGGGGAATCATGTGCTCTTTGCTGAGCATTTCCGTCAACTCCCCCCATGTGTAAATTATAGTCCACCACTGCTCGTGGAAAGGGTAAAATTTGGTTGTTTTCTGAATCGAGCTGGACGAAGTCTTCAGGAATATGATGTCTGGATCGAGGATCTCTGGGAACGATTTTTTGAGCTTCCTCAGGCCAATGAGCCGTTGTCATTAATAAAACAGTGTTGTTGTCCTGCCAGGCCATACATAGTACGTGATTATTGACTGTAGTGACTGCTGTAGTACCCCAATTCTTTTCTTTAGTGGCTACAGCCTTCAATTTTAGTAGATTTTCATCAAATCCAGAGCCCTGTTTTGCCGTTCCCACAGCTCCCACCCCCAGAGCTTTTAAGGCCATAAACAGGTCAGCTGAGCTGAAGAAATTGTCCAGATAAACCACATATTCGTAGGGTTGAAGGCCGATCCTCCACCTGGATAGGTCGATATGTAGAAGAAGGAGGTTCAATAGAATTTAGTATTTCTTGAACCGACGGCTTGTTTTTAGCCTTTTGAAGCTTTTGAACAGCCTTCGGTGCAGTGTCTGGTACGGAAGGAATTTCTTCCTCATTAGCGCGCATATTGAGGTGAGTAGGTAGGTGAGTAGGTAGGTGAGTATGTAGATGGTGGGGGGTGAGCTGAGTAGGTGGGGGGTGGATGTGGAAAGCTGAGGTGAATGTAAACAGTGCGGTAAACAAATATTTTGGTGGGGTGCCTAAATAGGCTTAGCTGCCATTAATCCTGCAAATCACACCTGAAATTTCTACTGAGCCGACGAGCGCTTTCTACCTACATAGTCAACAATTCGTTCAAATAAATAATTAGATAATCAGTCAATTAATAAATTCATTGATTTAATACTTTGTCGCTCAAACATATAGAATTGAACATATAGAATCAGAGTAATTCGTGCCATCTAATCACGCCAAAGTGGTCTTACAATTTACCGCCCAATTACATGATTAGGCACTCGACGAGATTTGCCGATGATGGCTTAGCAGTGATTGAAGCTATTCGAAGCTTCGTAACGTATATCGGAGTTACTGACTCCCCCAGCCTAATGGCTTAGCAGTGATTGAAGCTATTCGGAGCTTCGTAGCGTATGATTCACCGTTTCCCTCCGTCGAAGGCCTTGGTATACGAGGACACGAGGGTAGAGAGGCATGTAGGTATATTGGTTGAACTATCTAGTAGGTAGGAACTACTGAGGAAGGAAGAAGTGAGAGGAAGGATAAATACCCCTAGCGCCAAGCCGGCTTCGGCCGAAGCGGAAATAACTAACCATCGAGGTATACATATGTGCATACGTACCGCGTTTCCAACAGAAGGCACATATCCACGGTAGAAGAGCGCTGTTTCTTGATCGCCTCATGTGTGAAAGTGGGCAATCCGTTTCAGAGGATCAGCTCACAAGGGAACCAAGGCAGCCCGGATTCGAGGACACTGCACGTCGTCATCGTTGAGGCGAGGTTTCCGAGGTCTGGGCCTCCAGGTTTGCGCCACAAAGCCTGCTGCTCTGCAGGGGCGCCGCCGATATTAAAACCAGTCAGCTCCCTCTCTTGTGGGATCGGCCAATCAGCAACCAGCCAGCTCCCTCTCATGGGACCGGCCGGTTCAACAACCAGCCAGCTCCCTTTCCTTGTGACCAGCCGGTTCAATGAGGGCAAGGTGTGCCACGATTATCTCCCTCTGCACGCCTTGATCATTTGCCTCTTCGTTCCGAGGGCTTCCGTTTGCCTTCTGAGCAAGCCAGTTCCAAACCGGATAACACGATTTATCCCTATAGAACCTCAGGCCATGTCTCGCTGAGGGCTTTCGAGTTCTAGACTAAATAGCGCCGTCTCGTGGTCTATTTCTATAGGACATGCCTTAGAGAAAAGGACTGTCCCATGTACAGCTGGTCTCTGTGGCCCTACCGCGTAGGGGTTTCATGGACTCGACTTATCGTAGCCGCCAGACGGACACAAACCCACTGCTAGGCATCATGTACAGCCAACCCTTCCGGGCTCATAACCTGTTGAAGCAGCGATAGGTGTAAGTGTGTTCATTCTATGAAGCGAAAGATTCGCCTAAATTCGCAGATCGAATGGCAGAATTCGACTTTTGAAGAGGTCTCATCACTCATTTGAACAGCTCGGTTAATCGCCTCCGAATGCCAATGCTTTAATGGCTGAAATACACACACATCTAGCGGTTGAAGCAGATGAGTAGTATGCGAAGGTAAGCCGAAGGGTATGATCTTGTGATCCTCACAATAGGATAGAAATTCCCTTGTATGGTGAGATCCATAGCCATTCATCACAAGCATTCTCCAAGCTCCCTTTTGATGCTTTTGACTAAAGCGATCGAAGTGCTCCAGCCATCGAAGGGAAATCCAGTCATTTGAATAGCCTGTATCAGAGGTAGTGACTAGCACGTCGTCGCCAAGATCGTTGTTAAAATGGGGCGTCAAAAGTTGACATTGGTGGTATATCCTTGCCCCCTCCACTGATGCATTCGATGCCCGTCAATGACTCTATGACATGAAGTTGGAAGAAAGATGAAGCAAATTTACTAAACTAGCGTCAAATTATGCAGCGCGAGACGCCCAGAGACGCGCTTAGAAATCTCAGCAGAAGTCTTCTGAAAATCATCATGCATATCCGGATCCTTGAAGTAGATTATTCTATTTGGATCTACAGTAACAATTCAATCGAAGCGTGAAATGCCCATACGATAGCCGGTTTCGTCGAAATTCCATGTATCATTCTTCGTTATACCATATTTGACGACCACCTCTTTAAACTCATCAAAATGAGTCTGTAGTACTTTCGGATCATGCGCGTTCTTTCTTTCAGCTGCTAAAGGCTTTCGTTTAGCTTTGAAGAGATCTAGCTGACGATCTAACCATCATTTGGCCCATTGAGCGTCCAGTAGAGGTGAAGGATTCCAACGAGCAAAGTCTTGAGCACGAAGGGCGTTTGCCGTCGATTGCACCATGTGTAGTCTAGCTGGCAAGCCTAACTGAGACATAGATCAATCTATGAAGTTGATTTCGACGCTGACTTGT
>JAABUZ0100004011.1_pt1 | contig 20833 bp, 29 predicted proteins | sample 5562091 | NCBI WGS metagenome assembly JAABUZ01 (sample SAMN12813069, study PRJNA571459) | rock metagenome | isolation source: Antarctica rocks | place: Antarctica: Victoria Land, Linnaeus Terrace sud | collected 2015-12-21 | reverse complement strand
TGTCTGACTCCTGAGCATGGCTGTTCTCCTAGGGATATGCTTGTGTTTGATATTCCCTAGCTTACAGCCTTCTTGGGGGTCGGTCAATTCTACCCCGGCTCGAGTATACACCGTCTTTAATAATGTACGCCTTCCTGGTCGAGATGGGCTGGAGATGTGTCGTCTCTTACGTTCTGCTCACGAAACAGCATATATTCCTATTCTGATGCTGAGTACGAACAACGATGAGACTGAGACAATTGTCGGATTAGAAGTTGGCGCTGACGACTACATCTCCTCAAAGCTTGGATGGGGCGTGGTACGTGCCCGCATTCGAGCGCTCTTGCGACGAAGCCAGTATGAGCAGTTGCCTCTTGTCTCTTTAAGGGAAAGGAAAGCAAAAGAGGTTGTAGAAGAAGAGAAGAGACAGGTGATCGTAGCAGGTGACTTGCGCATCGATCTGGCTGGCCGTCAGGTTCTGCGCAAAGAAGAACCGATTGAGCTTTCCACGCGTCTCTTCGATTTGCTCGTCTACCTTGTGCGTCATCGCGGGGTTGTCTTAACACGGCTGGAACTGCTCGAACAAATACGAGGAGAGAGTGTCCAGAGCGAAGAGCGTTTACTTGATGTGTATATCCACTGGTTACGTGAGAAGTTGGAAGATGATACGACACATCCATACCATCTTCAAACCATACGAGGAATTGGCTATCGTTTTACACTTTGATCTGGTAGAAAACCTGACCTTCTCTCGCTTTTCTAGAGGGGGTTTCCTCCCACTCTTTAGAAAAGGAAGATGATAGAAGGTAAAAATTTACCTCTCATTAAGAAATGTTTAACACAATATTAATACAAATGCCATAAACTGACACCACGTCCGTAAATATTGACAGACTGAAATCCTACTGTCATGTCTTCCGAAAGACCTCTAGAAAACAATTGTTGCCCAGCAATCAATGTTGGAGTAAAGGAAAACTATGAAACAAAAGGTCCTTTTTATTTGCACCCATAACTCTGCACGCTCCCAGATGGCAGAAGGGCTTCTCAGATATCTCGATGGCGAGCAGTTCGAGTCGTTTAGCGCGGGAACTGAGGCTACACACGTACGCCCTTTAGCGATCAAAGCGATGTCTGAAGTCGGCATAGATATCTCTGGACAGCAATCAAAGACGTTAGACCAGTATCTCCATGAACCTTTTGATAAAGTGATCACCGTCTGTGACGCTGCGGCAGAAGTGTGTCCTGTCTTTCCGGGAGCAAAGCAACAACTTCATTGGTCTTTTCCAGATCCTTCACAGGCTCAGGGAACCGAGGAAGAGCAACTAGTCGTCTATCGTCAAGTACGCGACGCTATTCGTGAACGTATCGAGCATGAATTACTCAGTGTGGCGCATCGATAGATGTCTTTCCTGGACAGCAAGGCATGCTCAGCATCATTCTCTGCTGTCCATCATGACTCTCTACGTATCTATACTCTTTGGCTCTCTCCTCTCTCACTCTAAATCGCGTCCATATTTCCTGGCCTTTAAGAAGAAACTGAAAATGTTGCGGGCTACCTTTTCCCTCTAACCGTTTAAGGTCCTGAACGCTCACAGCCTCTACAAGAACCAGAGAAACTCCTCATACGATGACATGCTTCCGTAAAAGCCTTGACCTTCCAGCGATAGGAAGGTGTATAGTCTGTCTAGAAGGAGGTTTGAAATGCAGTGGATACAAGACAACCACCAGATGCCCAGTGGTGAATCTCTCACTATTGGGCAGGTCGCAAAGAGAGCGGGAATCAATGCCAAAGCTATTCGTTATTATGAAGATATCGGCGTGCTTCCACGTCCAGTGCGTTCTGACAACCAGTACCGTCGCTATAATCAGACAGATCTCAACCGGTTGATCTTGCTTCGCCGCATACGATTTCTCGGTGTTCCTCTCTCTTCAGCACAATCATTGCTGAGCAGTGTATCAGATGCTCGATGCATCGAGGTGCAACAAGAACTTCTCGGCTTGGTTCGTCAACGCCTTATGGTCATTGACCAGGAGATGGCGGAATTGCACCTCTTCCGACAGGAGCTGGAGGGCTATCAACAAGAGTTAGTGAGGTGCCAACCTGATGAGCAAGAACCTTTTCGAATGTGTATTGATATGTCCTGCATTGCAACAGAAAGGAGTGAATAGCATAATGCTTCACTATAGCTCAAACGATGAGACACTTGAGCCTTGCCCTTGCGGGTGTGGCTGCCCCAAAGGATGTGGCTGCTGCTAAAAAGGAGTTCAAAGTTCTTTGTATTCCTCGATGTACATCAGGGATTGTGCTAATTCGCTGCACGATCCCTAGAGTGTAGATGGGAGGGAACGAAAAAGCTCTCGGTGATTCTCCACACTTCCTCTTCATTCAGTTGGCCGGCAACTTGACTCCATATCTTCCTTTGAGGGAAAATATCTACAAAATTTAACACTTATTCACTTGTCTTTTTGCCGTTTCTTTGCTATATTTCTATCAAAACGTTTTGATGCAAAAAGATTGGAGGAAGAAATGCAGGGAACGCTTGTTCATCCGCCTGAGATACTCAAACTTCTGGCTCACGAGATACGCTGGACCCTCCTGCACCATCTTGCTCGAAGTGATTATCGCGTGCAAGAATTGGTGGCAAAGCTTCAGTTGCCGCAAAATCTCGTCTCCTATCATCTCCGACAACTACGGTCTGGGCACATCATCACCGAACGAAGAAGTAATGCCGATGAGCGCTCTGTCTACTATAGCCTCGATTTGGAGCAGCTGCTCAATTTGTACCTGGATGTTGCAGATGAGCTGCATCCAGCTTTGAGAGCAAAGAGACAGTCTGAGTTTCCTCAACAGTGGGACTTGCCACAACCACCATTACGCGTGCTTTTTCTCTGTACTGAGAACAGTGCTCGTTCGCAAATGGCAGAGGCGCTCTTACGACACTTGAGTTGTGGAGACGTACAGGTCGAGAGTGCAGGTAGCAGTCCAGGTGAGCGTGTTCATCCTTTTGCGTTGCGCGTCATGCAAGAGGCTGGAATTGACATGAGCCATGCCGCACCGAAGCATCTTGATCTCTTCAGAGAAGAGCGCTTTGATGCCATCGTGACGGTGTGTGATCGGGCGCGAGAAGTGTGTCCAACCTTCCCAGGCGAGCCTGAGCATATCCATTGGAGCCTGCAAGACCCTGCTCTCATCCAGGGATCAGAAGAGGTACGTTTCTACGCTTTTAAACAGACGGCTGAGCAACTGACCTCGCGTCTGCGTTTTCTTTTACCACTGCTTGAACAAGCATACAAAGATGCACGAGGACAGAGCGCGTGAGCATACCAACAACAACGGATCATTCAACCCAGACAAGCGTTCTACAGCAAAAGAGCGTCCCTGTCTGGCGTAGCATAGTGGTGCCCTATGTCGCAGAAGGCATTGGCACCTTTGGCCTCGTCTTCGCAGGATGCGGAGCGATCATGATTGATAGTCTTTCAGGTGGCCACATCACCCATGTAGGAGTTGGATTGGTCTTTGGCCTGATTATCACCGTGATGATTTATGCCTTTGGGCATATCTCCGGAGCACACTTCAATCCTGCCGTCACCCTTGCCTTTGTGCTTGCACGTCACTTTCCTGTACGACGGCTGGTGGGCTACTGGATCGCGCAAGTCGCTGGCGCTCTGCTCGCCGCTGGCTGTTTACGCGTGTTATTTGGGAATGTAGCTGCGCTTGGCACAACCTTGCCTGCTGGTGCTGGCGGAGCCTGGCAATCCTTCGGTTTGGAAACGCTGCTCACCTTCTTTCTGATGATCGTGATTATGGCAATGGCAACCGATACGCGTGCTGTGGGACAGGCTGCCGCTCTTGGCATTGGTGCGACTGTTGGTCTGGAAGCACTCTTTGCTGGTCCTATTAGCGGAGCGTCAATGAATCCTGCACGATCGCTTGGCCCTGCTCTTATGAGTTGGACCTGGACAGCGCAATGGGTCTACATTGTGGGACCGCTGCTTGGAGCTGTAGCCGGAGCATATGTCTATCGCTGGCTCCGCGAAGCAAGTCAAACAATTGGAGGAGACCTCTCACACGAACCATTACATCAAGAAGAAGAGAACGGACAAGGGTAAGCGCTGAATTATAATAAGGAAACAGACGTTATGCCGGTACGACAAGCAAGACGTGATGATGCTCCCGCCATTGCAGCTATCTATAATCAGGGTATTGAGGACCGTGTCGCGACCTTTGAAACGCGCTTGCGGTCAGGAGAGGAGATTGAGGCATGGTTTGATGATAGTTATCCCATCGTTGTGCTTGAAGAGGATGATGAGGTGATGGCCTTTGCTTCAACCAGCAACTATCGCTCACGTCCCTGCTACGCCGGTATCGCTGAATTTTCCATCTACGTTCGGCGCGATTGGCGTAGTCATGGAGCAGGACGAAGGGTCCTCAAAGCACTTCTGGTCGAAGCGGAACAAGCGGGTTTCTGGAAACTCGTGTCGCGAGTCTTTGTAGAAAATGAAGCGAGCCGCACGCTGCTGCGCTCTCTCGGCTTTCGCGAGGTCGGTGTGTACGAAAAGCATGCGAAGCTTGATGGTGTGTGGCGCGATGTGGTGATTGTGGAGCATGTATTTTCCTCCAACCTGATCTAAGAGCGAGGGTGCGTCCTTTTGCAATATCCTCCGTCTCCTTAAGTGAAGAACGAAAACATCTCAGACGAGACATCATGGAGAAACCTACAATGACAGTATCATCCCTTCCTATTGCGATTATCGGTGCCGGTCCTGTTGGACTGGCTGCCGCTGCTCATGTGCTCAGTAGAGGAGAAATACCCCTTGTTTTAGAAGCTGGACCATCCGTTGGCACCGCCATCCGTGCCTGGGGGCATGTACGCCTGTTTTCACCCTGGCGCTATCTCATTGATCAACAAGCAGCACAGTTACTGGAAGATCAAGGTTGGAATGCGCCAGATCCTGAAGGCTATCCGACAGGACAAGAGCTCGTTGAGCAGTATCTTGTGCCGCTTGCACAGGTGCCATCGCTGCACGCTCATCTCTCATTGCGAACACGCGTCCTCTCCGTCAGTCGTCAGAACCTGGACAAAATGAAAACATCAAGCAGAGAAGAAGCTCCTTTTGTCTTGCGGGTTCAGACCGAAGACGGAGAAGAACAGGACATTCTGGCTCGTGCGGTCACTGACCTTGGCCCGCTTTTGGGGGGTGAGAGGAGAGAAATCTGATAAAATAAAAGCGGGAGGGTTCAATGGGTAAATCACAACCAAGCTACACGAAAGAATTCAAGCAACAAGCTGTAGAATTGTTTCAAACCAGTGGAAAAACCAAAACACAAATAGCAAGAGATCTAGGTATTTCTGATAGTGTCTTAAATAAATGGTGCAAAGAATTTGGTGAGCAGGGAAAAGAAGCATTTCCTGGCAAAGGTCATCAGAGTACACAGAAGAGGAAATGAGACGACTCAGGCGAGAAAATGAGATATTGAGACAAGAGAGGGACATCCTAAAAAAAGCCATGAGCATCTTCGCGCAGCCCCATCCGTAAAATTTGCGTTTATTGATGCTCATCGTTCTTGTTTTCCGATTACTCGCATGTGCTCCGTCCTTGAGGTTTCAGAGAATGGATATTACAATTGGCGTAAAAGGGGCATATGCCAGAGAAAAAGAGATGATGAACAGCTTGCGGAGCGTATTGAAGATGCGTATCAAAACAATAGGGGGATGTATGGGAGCCCACGCATTCATGCAGAACTCAAGGATCTCGGTGTGTATTGTGGACGAAAACGAATTGTTCGTCTTATGCAAGCATTACAAATCAGTGCGATGAGAAAGCGGAGAAAAGCACACAAAACGGAAAGTGATCAAAAAGATCCATTCGCTCCCAATTTGCTTGAGCAAAATTTTGCGGCGGACGCACCCAACAAAAAGTGGATGGCAGATATGACATTCATTGAAACGCAAGAAGGGTGGCTCTATCTTGCGGGAGTGATTGACGCCTATTCACGCAAAGTTGTTGGCTGGGCGATGGGTCAACATCACGATGCTGAGCTCGTCAAACGAGCGCTGCAGATGGCACTGATCCAAAGGCAGCCGGGAGCTGGCCTGATGCATCACTCAGATCGAGGGAGCGAATATACGAGCAAAAGCTATCAAGAGATGCTGCAAAAACACAACATTCAGGTAAGTATGAGTAAAAAGGGCGATTGTTACGACAATGCCACCATCGAAAGTTTTTGGGGAACACTCAAGGAAGAATGTGTAGGGAGAAATGTCTATACAACGAGAAAAGATGCAAAGGCGGCGGTATTTGACTATATTGAAATATTTTACAATCGAAAGAGAAAACATTCTTATCTAGGATATGTTAGCCCAGAACTGTATGAAAAGCAAGCAAAAGAAATAGAATGCGATAATACTTGACAGATACCTTTTCCTATGGTAGAATAGATACGTAACGTACGAAACGTTCACATATATATCTTCCGAACTCGATATAGGAAAACGAAACGTTTTACGTTTTTCCGCCTCCTCCGTGACTCAAACTTTCACGTTTGGGTTCCCTCCAAAAGCGGGTCAACTTCATATACCCAGCATCATCCAGCGCCAACTCAATTTTCTCCATTGAGACCTGACCTGGATCATAGCTGAGTTGAACTGTTTTCGTTGGGATATCTGTCTTGACGGCTTGTACCCCTTGTACCGACCCGAGCGCTCCATCAATTGTTTTGACACAATGCTCACAACTTACATCAGGGACAGAAAGCGTTGCTATCCGTAGATCTGCCATAATCGTCCTCCTTTTTTCCATACTGCCCAATAGAGCGAACAAGAATCTCATACCCTACCCACGTGGGATGGGTAATGTAAGTATAGCGCATACATCTCTTCAGAGCAAACAACGAGACTTTGATACAGTGGTCATACATCATACCGTCATGTTCTACCGTAGATAGTACCACTAGAAGTAGTAGCACGTCAACGAATTGACTTGAGATGTAGTGCTGACGGTTTTTACAACCTTCTCTCATCTTCTTTAAAAGAGTCTGCCAAGAAGAGCGAAGGGATCACACCCAAGGAGTGTCATCACGAGTGAGAAAATCGTTATGTGCACAAAGAAGAAGAGTGCAACGGTAAAGACGCCCAACGTGAAGGAAGCCATCTGTGGAGATTGCGCAGAAGAACTTTCTTGTTGTTTCTCCTTCTTTTTATTCACAAGAAGGAGGCGCTCGATACGCTGATGAATAGCAGTATTTTTTGTCACGAGTGGTTGAGCGAGTCCAAGTGCTGCATAGCCTGGTTCCTCAACTGTGTGAAGCCACACTTTGGTGAGTGCACTCGCAAGCGCAAGTGGTCGCTGTGTCGTTCCTGCCGCTCGCTCGTCACAGACGAGTTCTTTCTCCTGCTTCATTTGACGATAGACGATGTTCGTGGTTGGGAGATAGAAGAAGGCATCACGAAAGACGGTTGAAAAAAACGTCGTGAGGTAATCGCGACGTGCAATGTGTTCGATCTCATGAGCGACTACCGCTTCTAGTTCGCGTTGATCAAGATGATCTATCATCCAGGTGGAGAGCAAAATAGCTGGGTGCCTTATTCCACAGGTAAAAGCAAGGGGAGCAGCATGTGGTGTTAAGAACACAGGGACGGAATGCAGAGCGCGCTGTTTGGTCATCGTATTGACCAAGCACTGGAGCTGAGACCCATCTGTTTTTTTCATCTGCACGACGAGCCGGTGCATCAAGAAGAGCCGTATGAGTCCCAGAACGCAAGCACCACAGGCAACAAGGACCATAACGGAGGGAAGCAGGACGCCAAGGAAAGCATCCCAGGTGGGAACTGGACCGATACAGAGTCGAGCAACTAAGTGATAGAGACAAAGCAGTCCGAATCCCAAAGGGACCACAGGCATGAACAAGAGAAGCAATTGCAGCAATTGCCGCTGGGACCACGCCGAATCGAGCGTAGGGTTCTGAGCGTGACAAAGCTTCCAAACAAAACCAGTAGGATGCTCGAAATGTTAAAGAGGGTATGCACTATTCTGCCTCCTCTTCTACACGCCTCCGCGAAATTTCATCAAACAGTTGACGCGCTTGAGAAGCTGCTTGAGGGTCTTTTATGGTTTCGATTCCATCTAGGACTGACCCGGAGAAACTTACAAACAAATCTTCCAGAATACGACCAATGAAGAGAGAAACGAACTCTTTTTCGGTTGAGGTGGGATAATAAATATACGCCTGGTCTTTCTTTTCAACGCGGAGCAGCTTTTTCCTTGCTAAGCGCGTCATGGTGCTCATCACAGTCGTATATGCAATACGACGACGAGCATGAAGAATCTCAAAAATATCACGGACTGCCGTTCCCTCAGCAGGCGGGCGTGCCCAGATCAACTCCATAATGTCTGCTTCCAGATCACCAAGGACCTTGCGAATGCCGGGACGATCTGGTCGAAATGTACTGATATCTAGCTCGAAGCTCATCGATCACCCTCTCCTCTTCCTTGGAGCATTTCTCTTGACACAAACGGACAACGTGAAGAATTGGCTCATGAAATAGGAACTGTTTTTCTCCAGGTTTTTAGCCTCTTTTCGCTTTGCCCATCAATATTCTACCATACAAAAGCCAGGTATATTGCGTTCTCGTATGCACATGGCTCGTACTACGAGTATTCATAGCAAAAGAATGCTCTTCCCGTGCACAAAGATAACCTTGTTGCTTCTTAGAGGAAGAGATACATTGCGGAAAGTCTTGCTTTTCAGCAGAGAATCTCTCTTTCTTTAAAACGTATAGCTGCGCAAAGCTGTAATTGTGCTTTACTTCGAGATGATAGGTTGGGCAATATCAATAGATGCAACTTTTATGATTTCGACCATATATCCTTGCTTCTTCCATAGTTCTACTCCTCTTTCCAGCCTGGCCTCTAAATCTCGGCGCGTTCCAGCTTCTACCATACCCGTTGCTGTTGTTGGGGTATACTGAGGATTGGTGATGCTGTATGTAATATAGTACTTCATGCGTTCCACTTTCTTCGTTTCCGAATACTCTTCTCATCGGATGCTGTTTCCCTCATATTTAGATAAAAGGCTACATCATTGCATAAATGATGAGGCTACCAAGATGAGAAATCCTACCACCGCCTCCCATCGTAGTATGTGCGTGAGCCTCCCCCACATATTTCTACCCAAATATGTCCCTACGTATCCAACTTAAGCAAGTGCGTACATTACTGCACATCAGGCACACCTGTTCCTCCACTACACGCCGCTCCTGGCTCTGGTGTTTGCGATCCTTTTTCATATTTGGAGAGAAACTGAGTCAGCCTAGTATCACCTGCATCTTTGACTTGCAGTTGTATCCCCCATGCAGTGGCAACGATTGGCGAAGGAAGGCCCGGATACGGAGAAAGCAATGCATGATCATGCCCACGGACTACATCCTGTAATTGCTGAACAGCTTGCTGACTTAAATTCGGCTGATAGGTGATCCAGACCGCGCCATGTTCGAGAGAATGGACGGCGTTTTCGTTATGAACAGATGCACTATAGATTCCACAATTTTGCCAGGTTGCACTGTGCGCTCCTCCAACTGGTGGCGTTTGTGGATACGAAAGAGGACCTTCTTTGTGGTCGCGACTCAGATTGCTATAGGTGACGATCCCTGAAATATCGCCTGGTTGGGATCGCTGAAAGAGAATAATCCCAAGAACAACAAGTGCTAGCGCGAGAACCGCTCCACCCCATACCCATTGTCGCCTGGAAGCAGCCCTATTTTTCTGCTTTTTTGATCGTCCTGGCGTTTGTTTTATCCCCTTCTCTGGTGCCGAGAGACGCTTCGCTCTCTGCTCACGACGTTTTTGTGCTGCTGTACCCATCCAGGTTGCTCCTCTCGCTCCATGCCAAAATCATCTTTGATCTCTCAGTTTTCCTCACGGATTATAACGAATGCTATTATTTTCGTCAATGGTACTATTCTTGATAGTAGATTGCTCCGAAACCAGATGAGTTGGTGGGGATTGGTGAAGATGAGCAACTGCGTCTCTTTCGACAAGCCCTCTCACCCTGAAAGGTCTGCATTGTCCCTCATGACTGTCTTTCAGTTTGTTTGCACGCTCTTAACCTGCGTTTCCTGGGAAGATTCCTGCCGTTGTTTTGGAAAACGTCTCTGACGATGACGTAAGAAGAGAATACTACTGGCAATGACAATCCCAAGAGCAGAGAGGATGTGAACGGAATTAAAGGGAGTGCCTGGAAAAAACCAGGAATCGGTTCGCAGAAACTCGATCCAGAAGCGTCCAAAGAGCGCCCAAATCAGGTAGAGTAAGAACACATCACCTACATGCAGTTGATGCTCAAAACGACGCGCTATCCATAGAAGCAGTGCAAAGCCGAGTCCATCCCAGAGCATCTCATAGAGGAACAGAGGCTGAAACCGCACGCTTTCAGGATACGTTGTGAGGTCGTTGTAGGGGGAAAGACGATGCTGTGCGTCGATGTGCAGCCCCCAGGGGAGCGTGGTTGGTGGACCGTAGAGCTCTTGATTGAAAAAATTGCCTAAGCGGCCAATTGACTGTCCCAGGAGTAACCCTAATCCAATAGCATCCAGGTAGAGCAACGCTGGTAGTTTATGCTGACGCAGATAGAGCAGGAGCGCGATCCCACCCACAATAAATGCTCCATAAATATGAATGCCACCACGCCATACTTGGAGAATCTCGATGGGGTGCGCTAGATAGTGGTTCAGTCCATCAGGACCGCGTGGAGATTGAATAAAGACGTAGTAGAGGCGTGCTCCGACGATGGCGGGAATGAGCACCCAGAGCAACATGTCCCAGATGCTGCCGTCATCGTACTCATGACGCGCAATAAAGCAACTCGCAACAAAAGCGCCGAAGAAGATAGCTACTGTCATCGTCACACCGTACCAATGCAGCACAAAGGGACCGATCTGAAAGATGATAGGACTAACAGGTGGATACATAGACACACTCCTTGTAGACTGAGGACAATACTTCCTAGTAGGAAATGATACACGATATTCTTTCATTCTTCCAATCTATAATTCTTATCAGACATATAACATCTTGGAATATTTATACTATCAGCTTCGGAGTGTCCGAAGTACTTCTCTGTAAGCCACCTTGACAAAAAGAGAGATATGATTTAGCATTTGAACATGTACTCAAATAAAGGCAAAAACAGAGAGACAGCCAAGGAACTCATTGCCATTCATCCTGATGTCGTTGATGAATTGCAAGCAACAGTCGCTTCAGACGAGTTGATCACGCTCATTGCTGAGACATTTCATGTTCTTGGTGACCCAACACGCTTAAAAATTCTCTACTTGTTGGTAAAGCACTCTTGTTGTGTTCGTGATCTGGCTATCCTCACCGGAGTATCAGAATCAGCTATTTCTCACCATATGAGGATTTTGAAAGATCGACGGATTGTCACACAACAGCGTGAAGGAACGACGATCTATTATTCTCTTAGCGATCACCATTTAGCACCTCTTTTTCAAGAGGCAGAATATCATGCCGACCACGTGTATCGTGAACTCCCTGACCATCCGTATGCCTAGTTATTGTTCTGCCAGTAGCCATCGTATTTTTTTATCACTCTATTTGAATGATTGATCAAATACTACAGAAAGAAGTGTTCGATTTCACTTTTGAGTAAGGGAGCAGTATGCATTCAACGTCCATTTTTCTGCTTTTAGGAGCAGCCGCAGTGGTCGCTATCTTCCATTCCATTCTGCCAGATCATTGGGTTCCTCTTGCTGTCGTTGCACGAACCCAGCGTTGGAGTATTGCCGATGTCGTTCGCGTGACCTTTTTCACTTCCATAGGACATGTGATTACCTCCCTCATTCTTGCAGGTATTCTTGCCTTGATTGGTCTTCAGCTTCAGAAAGAGATTGATACCCAACAAGGTCACATCGTGGGCGCAGTCCTTATTCTTACCGGGGTTATCTTTCTCATTTGGGGATGGGTCGGTGCTGGACCCCATCAACATAATCACAACGAAGGTCACACACATGACCATAGCGTTAGCCATACACATGACCATGACCATCCTCATGAACACCAACATACTGATAGAAAAGAGCAATCAGTGATCAAGCAGCGAGCAGCCATTGCTGTTCCATTTGGTGTTGTCGCGTCACCTGACCTGACCATTCTTCCTGTCGTTCTCGCTGCAAGTGCGGTTGGAACAGCGGCTGTTCTCAGTGTGCTGAGCGTGTTTGCTTTGTTTACCATTGGAACGTTCATTGGTCTCACTGTTCTTGCTACACTTGCAGGATATCAAATAAAAGGTGACTGGTTGGAGAAAAACGCCAACACCATTACGTGTCTTGTCCTGATTGCTATTGGCTTTGTGGCCTACGTTGGCTTCTAGGGTTACAAAGGATGTCTATTGAGATCGTACTTTATACGTCTTGAGGGACTGCAAGCTGATTGTACTCTCCGATTTTAAGAGAGAATCTATAGAAGAATACAAGGGCTGTTTCCCTTCTTCAAACAGGTACAATTTGATCGAAGAGAGGATGAAAGATGGCGTAAAGGCCAACAATCAGCATTTTGTTTCATCGCTGCACAGCGCCAACAAGGAAACAGTCGATGGTGAGCCTGCACTTGAAGGAGGGGAACATTCAAGAGGATACTTCCCATCTGAGCACGAATATCCGATACGAGAGGGATCATACCAGCACCACTATCAGCTAAAAAGAAGAGTTCATCAACTGGAGTGAATCCTGCTTTGCGAATGCCAGATTCCGATGCATCATTCTCTGGTGCATAAATAATCCAGAAGCGATCCGCTGCTTGGAATTCCCGACGAAGAATGGTTTGCAACAGATGCGGATACACACCACGCCCTCGAAACTGCGGAAGGGTGACATAATCCCAGAGGTACCGATTGTCTGGTGGCAACGCGAATTCGAGGTCAAGTTCACCAATTGATGCTTCATGACGTGCTACCCAGCCATATCCTGCTGGTGTCTCTCCTATACGTGCTACATAAGGACGATGACCAGTGTCTATTCGCTCCTGGATCGTTTTCTCATCCAGGTTCATGAGCGATGCTAAAAGGGGGACATCGCTCGCAACATCAGCATGAAAGTATGGGACCGGCACGAGTTCGGGCAACACATCGCCCCTCCACCATGTGGCAACGGCCATAGCATGCTCCATTCTTCGATCTACCCTCACCCGATGGGTGAGGGTAGAAAACGATAAAAAGAAGAACTCTCTTCTGCTACAAGAGATTGAGAGGTTTGCCACTTGTTCGTGGTGCTGGTTGTGGCTCTTTCGAAACAGTGTAGCCTGCATCATCAAGAACCGTCTCGATATTTTCCATCGAGAGTTGGGATGAATCATAGCGCAGGTGAACGCTTTTCGTCGGGATATCAGTTGAAACTGCCTCTACCCCTGGAAGCGTCCCTAATGCTCCATTGACGGTCTTGACGCAGTGCTCACAACTCACGTCGGGAACGGAAAGGACGATGTCTTGCACATTTGCCATAGCTCTACTCCTTTATGTCTTTACTTCGCAACGGGATAACCAGCTTCACTCAACACTGACTCGACCCTTTCCATCGTGATAACCTGTGGATCATAGCTGAGGTGAACCTGCTTGGTTGCGGCGTCAGCTTGAACCGCTTGCACTCCTGGCACGTCTTTGAAAGCTCCTTGAATAGTGTTGACGCAGCCATCGCATCCGATATCAGGAACAGAAAGCGTGGTCTCTTGAACGTTTAGCATAATAACCTCCTTCTGTCGCTTGTTACATTTCTCTATACTTTCCCTACCCACCGGGTAGGGGTACATCTACTATATCATAGAAGAATGATGAGTGCAAACGAGCCCTAAACTTCTTCCAATAAGATATTTTGAGGTGTCGGTCGGCGTATATACCTGAGAAAAGAGGCTGGAGCATATTTGAAGAGCAGGTGCTTTCCTTCCAGAGGCAGTCTTCCCTCCGCTGTCATAAATGTGCCCACGGAGCGCGACTTCTGCTGAACCTGAGTGATAGGCACACGCATCTTTTGTTCGTATCGAGTAAAAGCCTCTGCATACGAGGAGGTTGTGGCAAGTTCATGCGCCAGAATATACGCTCCGAACATTGCTTTACTTCCTCCAATACCAAGGATAGGTGTCGTCGCGTGTGCTGCATCGCCGACAAGAACAAGACGCCCTTTGTGCCAGGTGGGGACAATCACTTGAGCAAGATCATCCGCGTAGATAAGCGAGGGATCTTGTATCGCGTCAAGAACCGTCTTGATTGCAGGATCTGCTGGAGCAAATCGCTCAATTAGAAGAGATTTGCGCTCCTCAATAGAAATGCTTCCCGCTGGCTGTGTTCGATATAAAAAGATACCACCAACTGCACTCTCAGACAGCAGCAAAAGGCTGACATAGCCAGCAGGCAGATACCACTCATTCATAGAGGAGGGAAGAAAATGAAGTGTCTCGACGAGCGCATGGGCATTCTCAAGAATAAAAGTCATTGCACGCAAACCCAACGGGTGTAGCGATGAGATTTCAAACATATGGGAGCGCACAAACGAATGAATACCGTCGGCTCCGATCACAAGATCGTAGACAGAACTCGTTCCATCGCTGAAAACAACCTCAACACCTTCCGACGTTTCGTGAATGCTTTGTAATGCTGTTTGAAACTGAATAGGGACTCGTTCACTCACAACCTGATATAAGATCTCAATCCAGTCAGAACGGCGTAATTGAAGGGTACTGCCCTCTTGAAAAGACGGCTTTAAATCAAGGGTTCGCAGAATCTGCTGCCTGGCACTATGAATCACCTGTTTTTTGAGATGAACACTTTTGTTCTGTAGAGCAGCAACGATCTTCATTCGTTCGGCGACGCGAAATCCGTCTTCACGCATAAGAGCGAGAGATCCAATTGGACGATACTCAGCGACCTTCTCAATAACGCTCACTCGAAATCCATACTGATGTAACCAATATGCTACAGTCAAACCACCTATTCCACTACCAACAATTAAAATATTCATACGACGTGTTCCTTTATCTTCTGTCCATACCCACCGGGTAGGGGTATAAATACTATAACACGCGAAGATGGGAGGTGCAAATGAGACAGGCTCTATCTTTGACTATCCTCTCAGCGTTTGGCATCCTTCACAAAAATTTTCTATACGATGAGCAGGTAAAATACTCCGCATGAGTTTTATGAAAGTAGCTTCATCTGTCCTTTCCATTAGAAGACAAATATGTTGAATACCTCTTCCTTAACAATTCAGGTACTAGAGAGCAGTTACTCATGGATATCGTCACCAACCTGAATAGTACCTTCTGTAAGGATCGCTGCTACTAATCCACCACGATGCATGAAACTCACGGCCACTTTATGACCAACGACATCCATGAAGAGAGGAGAGGGTTCATAGAGAGCAAGACCACGCAACCGGACCGTGCCAATCTGAAATTCACGACCAACCAGGTGGCTTACAGAAAAACCAGATGTCACAATATTACGCCATAGTGAGTGCGCTTCGAACTGTTTCTTGGTCTCTTCCTGTACAGCCACAATCGCTTCACTCTCGATAAGCGTGACCTCATATCCTGGCTCTTCATCTTCGGCAGTTCCTTCCGCTTGAAGATAGTGGCGGTCCCCTTCAATCCCTCGACCAGGAACGAGATGTGCTTCAGTAACACGCTGTCCAGGGGCATCAAGGGTGGGGAAAAGAAAGATTTCAAGTACATTTCCTTCCCAAAAATTTTTTTCCATAGAAAGACCTCTCTTTCATCTTTTTTCATACTTTTTGAACGATATATGATGTTGCCTACCGTCTAACGAGGTCAGGCAATAGAAAAGGAGAGATTTCAATATACTTATCTTTTTAGCACGTTTTTTATTAAGCGTACTTTTCTCATAAGCCACAAGAGAAAGCCTCGCTCTGCCGTTGCCCAAACTAAACTATCCTGGGTATTTGTTAAGGAATCTTTGTATGGCTCATCTCCTGCTAAAAAATCGTATTTCAAGAGATCCATGTGCCTATGCTGTTCTTTTGCCAGACCGCGCTTCCAGCATTCCTCCATACAGGCAACATGAGCAATAAGCCCTGGCTTCATTTTCGCATCATCGAATTGAGCGATACCGCCCTTTGTAAACAGAATATGCCCATCTTCGACATAGTGATAGAGACAGCCCAGTGCCTTCTCACCTGCCTTGACGCGACACACGATCAGACACCCATGCGGCCAGAGCTTGAGGGTATCGATCATACCCGCGAAATAGGCTTTCAGATGCTCCTTGTCAAAAGCTCCCGTCTGGTTTTTCACACGCATCCAACGTGCTTGATGCAGATCGATTAATTCTTTCAGCATCGCTTTTGCCTGCTCTGAAGTCTCAGCCCACTCTACCGTCAGTTGACCAAATGTCTCTTCAAACAGGCGTGAGCTGCGACGAAGATGATAACGCGTGTTCTTGCCTAATGCTGAAAGGACATCTTGATATCCGTCATCACTCGCCTTTTGAAAATCAAAGATGGGGGATTTTCTCACCTCGACCTGAAAGAGGAGACCTGCATTCCTTCCAGCTTCCAGTAAAGCGTTCGCATGTTCAGGGACAAATCCATCCAAATGCAGTTCCGACCAGCGAAACTGGCGCTGCACTGTTTTTACGATCTCTCTTGCAAAGCTATCCAGATACTCTGGAACGACAAGCAGGCGATTATATTCCACATACTTGCCTGTACCCATATGGATACGTGCAATAGGCATCCCTTTCCTCTTATACAGCGCCTGAACAACTAATGCAGCTCCTATTGTCTGCTCATCGTATTGTGCAAAGATAAAAGAGTATGTTAGGAGAGGAGCGTGGTAGTCAAGCCATGTTTTGATCCAGGTCCAGGAGTTGGTTAGGCCAGTATTATTCGTACGTTGTTCCAGTTCTTGCCATCGACGAGCGGCTTCGCCCTGCTCTGAAGAGGGCAACACGTCGACAACAAGAGGTGAGTAGATTTCTTTTTCATAGCATTCTCTTTGCCTTTCTCTGACTATCAATTGTTTCCCCCTTCGTCACAGAAGTGTAATAGCATTATATTCGTTCCTCCAATTGCACAAGTTCATAGAATACACCACTTATTAAATGCTGTTCATTAATTATGAAGGCGAGCGTTGTAAATTCACTCAACGCTCTTGATGTACTGTATTATTGGAACACGATACTTTATATCATGTCTCTTTTTGATTGAAAGACAGTCCAACGCGCTATTATAGCGCATCAGCCAGAGCTTCTTGCGCAACTTTTTCTGCTTGTGCCTGATGAATAGCCTGCGCCTGTTCTTGCGACTCTGAAAGGCGGATGGTATCGCCAAGACGGATGATTCCTTCTGTCAGGATTTGAGCACGTAGGCCACCCCGATGGAGCAGACCACCCAGAGCAAGTGCATTCGTCATCGTCGTCAGATGAAAGCAGGGTTCACACAGACGGCGACCGAGTAACTTGACCTCACCCACGTAAAATTCTTTCCACACGAGATGATTGAGCGGTACTCCCATTGTCGCAATATTGCGACGAGCGTTCAGAGGGCTAAGTTCGCAGCCGTAATCACGCCTCAGCCCTTCTAAGGCTTCCGTTTCAATCAGCGTGATTTCATAACTCTCTTTCCCCTCTTTAGAGAAATGTCCGGTGCCGAAATAGTAGCGGTCCCCCTCAATTCCCCTCCCTGGCACAGTATGTGCCTCCTGGATAGGAATCATTGGTGCGCCTTCATTCGTCGCAATTTGTAGTGACACAATACTACCTTGCCACATAAGCAGCAGAACTCCCTTTGTTACAAACAAAACAGTATTCGCCATGAGAAGTGTTACCATCTCTTTTCCTTCACTAAGACCGTCGGCCGCTACCTTTCAAAGAGGCAACAGCGAGATCATGGTTGACAGTAAAGAGACTATTTCCCGAAAGTCGTTGCAGTCCACATTTCATACGTGGGTTGACTTTCCCCATATCCCATCAGATCTTCATTACCATACTGTACAATCATACTATTGTCAATGGTATGTACGGCAATAGTACGATTAGTCCTCCACATTCTAGAGCATGACAAGAATAGGATCAGGTGGTTGTGTAAAAACAGAGGAACATTTCTGAAGGGCAGAGATGTGAACACAGCAGAGGTTGACGGTGTTCACGCAACAAAGGACAAGGTAAGCTCAAAACTCTTCATTACCATACTGTACAAACCTACTATTGACAATGGTATATTTGACAATAGTACCAATCACTCTCTATACTCTAGAGCATAACAAGAAGCGGATCATGTGAGAGCGTAAAAACAGAGGCTTGAACATAGTAGGGGTACAGTAGGTGCACACCACACAATCGGAGAGGACAAAAAGCAATGACAATGGAACTTGATATCACGGTCTTTCGCTCAGATCGCCCTGGTATCCGTAAGGTACTTGGCGATCTGGAGGCAGACATCATGGAATTGATCTGGGCACTGCCGGATCAGCAGAGTATAACAGTACGTGAAGTCTTTGAGACCTTGTATGAGCAGCGGCGTATCGCGTACACCACTGTGATGAATACAATGACACGCCTGGCAAAAAAGCATCTGCTGGATGTGAAAAAGGAAGACATGGCCTATATCTATACTCCTAGCATGACCCAGCAAGAGTTCATATCACGCTTCGTTCGTCATATCTTGGAAGATCTTTTCGTCAGTTTCTCGAAAGAGACACTTCATGGGCTCGATGCCCTTCCTGATGCACAGGTGGCGGAAACCGCGCGAGCGTATCTTCATGAGATTACCCAGCGTCGCGCACAGGAGGAAGGGTAGCCGTGCATACACTCGTGACTCTTTCCGGCATGCTCGGGATCATCTATCTGGTGAATCTCACCGTCCTCCGTCTATTGCATCGTTTCAAGGATTGGTCACAGCGAAGACTGATGCAATTGCTTGTTTTGATTCTGCCTCTCGCGAGTCTCGTCGTCCTGACAGGAACAGTGGTCCATGTGACTGTCCCGCGTTGTATCTTAAGTGCACCAGTTTGGGATCACGCACTTGATATCGTTGTGCTTCTGCTTGTGAGCTGCTTCTGGCTGGGGACACTTCTCTTTGGAGGGATACGACTTGTACTCATGAAACGGCTGATGCAGCGCAAGGAAAGCATCGTTGATCCCATTCTTCAAGTCAGTGTTGATACCTGGGCAAGTCGTCGGGGTCTTGGTTCCGTTCGTGTCCGACTCACTCGTTCCTCTCATCCCATCGCTCTCCTCTATGGCATGCGACAACCGACGGTTCTGCTCTCGACCTGGATGGTCCATCATCTTGATGCAACCGAGCTAGAGGCTGTAGTTGCTCATGAATTGGAGCATGTCTCTCGCCGCGACTACCTGATCAATTGGTATGCATTGATGCTGCGTGACGCGTTTTTCTATCTGCCAACGAGCAGAATGGCCTATAGACAATTCTGTGAGGAAAAAGAGTTGGCCTGTGATGATCAGGTGGTATCAACCACCCGCCGACCACTCGCGCTTGCCAGTGCGCTCACGAAGGTCTGGTTACACCTGGCAGAACATCCTCAAGCCCCGCGTGCTCCTCTTACCCAGGCACTCGTGGGATCAGGTGAGCAGATCACCCACCGTGTTGATCGGCTCCTTGCCATTCAGCCAGGAGCAATACATCGCGAACCACTGCCGTTCTCACTGAAAACGCGTCTGTTCATTGTTGGTCTCGCATGCTTCGTTGTTGTCACGAGCATTGTTTTGATGCTCATAGAAAGTGGATGTTGGCCCAATGTCCTCACCTTCCACCTCTTCTAATGCGGATAGGCCCTCATCATACCCCATGCCGGCCGAGTTGTCTGCCTGGAAACATCGTTCTCCGCCATGTGATCGCTTTCCAGCGGTCACTGATTGTTTTAAGCACGGTCAGTGAAAGCGGTCCTACAGCAAGAGAAGATACGTTCTAATCAAGATGGTCGGGGTTCGTCATTCCAACAATGGCAACGTTCTATACGGTGTGATAGACTGATCGTGCTGACCATACTGTGTGTATACATCATACCTATGCATTCGTATTTGATTGTCCATTTGTACTTTCCTCCATTTTATGATAAAATATATGTGTACCCCTACCCAGTGGATAGGGGATGAAAAGGAGAATACGAATGCACGCGGATAAACAAGACGTACTCAAGAGATTAAATTATATTGATGGACACCTCAAAGGTATTCGCAAGATGGTCGAGGAGGACAAGTATTGCGTTGATGTGTTACGTCAGACGTATGCAGTCAGGAAAGCCATCGAAAAGTTGGAAGCGATTATCCTTGAGGATCATCTGCATACGTGTGTCCCTGACGGAATTCAGAACGGAAGAGAAGAAGCAGTCATCAACGAACTTGTACAGTTGTATACGCTCGCTGGGAACCGCTAATATGGTTGCACTACAGTATGCTGAAATGTTTTGAGAGACATTCATAGAGGGCGGAGAACTGACGTGTATGAATGTCTCTTCAAACTGCGAGATTTCTCTGTGAGAGATCTTCGTAGAAGGCTTCTTATTTATCCTCCTCTTCGTGATAGTGTCAACAGACTTACGTGCTTTCGTCTTTCTGTAGACAAAGCGTCCATCCATGCCAGAGCCAATTGACAACAAATGTACTCTTCCGTACGACCGAGAGTCCAGCCTGTGTACACATCGCTTCTGCTTCAGCAACCGTATGTGCACGCACGTGTCCTTCTTCAACTCGACGTGATATCCACTCGACGACAGGCCAGAGCAAAAAAGACGGACGTTGAGCATAATCCTCCAGTACCAGTTGTCCTTCTGGTGCGAGCAAATGTGCAATACCTTGCAAACTTCTCACTGGATT
>JAABUZ0100004010.1_pt1 | contig 20836 bp, 16 predicted proteins | sample 5562091 | NCBI WGS metagenome assembly JAABUZ01 (sample SAMN12813069, study PRJNA571459) | rock metagenome | isolation source: Antarctica rocks | place: Antarctica: Victoria Land, Linnaeus Terrace sud | collected 2015-12-21 | reverse complement strand
CGTACGATCCAGCGGCAATCAAGCGAACCGAGGAGGTCCTCCCACCTACGGCTCACCTCCGCTACGTGGAAGATGCGTACCTCGCAGCCGCCGATGCGGACGCTCTCCTGATCCTTACCGATTGGGCTGAGTTCGCCGATCTGGACCTGGGACGTCTCAATCAGACCCTTCGCTACCCCATCGTGATCGACGGTCGCAATCTCTACGATCCCCAGGTCATGGCGCAACATGGCTTCACCTACATGAGTGTGGGCCGGCCTGCCGCCTATCCGGTCCGCGAGGTCAGAACCGAAGCTCCCGCAATGGCCTGATCGCCTCATCGTTTCAGCAGAACATCCGCTGCTTCCGAGTGGTCGCCAAACCCATGGCCTCAGCGTCAATCATCTCCGGCTGCGGCCAGACAGGACTTAGAAATGCCCCAAACCATTCTCGTCACCGGTGCTGCCGGCTTCCTTGGATCCCACCTCACAGATGCGCTCCTGGGGGAAGGGAACACGGTCATCGGCGTCGATAACCTTTGTACCGGTAATCCCGCAAACCTGAGCCATCTCCAAAACGAGCCGCGCTTTCATTTGATCGAGCAGGATATCTGTCAGCCCTTTGACCCCGGCAACGTTGACTATGTCTTCAACTTCGCCTCGCCGGCCAGCCCCATAGACTATGCCCGCCTTGGTCCTGAGACCTTGCTCGTCGGCTCGGCCGGCACCATCGTCACATTGGACCTGGCCCGCAAATACTCCGCCGGCTACCTCCACGCCTCCACCTCCGAGTGCTACGGAGATCCGGAGGTCCATCCGCAGGTGGAGAGCTACTGGGGGCACGTTAATCCGATCGGACCACGATCGGTCTACGACGAGGCGAAGCGGTTCTCTGAGGCTGCGGTCATGGCCTACCAGCGCTACTATGGCGTCAATTCCCACCTGGTCCGTATCTTCAATACCTACGGTCCGCGCCTGCAGGCGAATGACGGCCGCGTCATCTCGAACCTGGTCATGCAGGCTCTCCGTAACCAGCCGCTCACGATCTACGGAGACGGCTCGCAGACACGCAGCTTCTGTTTTGTGTCCGATCTCATCGACGGCATCGTCCGCCTCTCGAAGTCCTCCGAGCACCTGCCCGTCAACATCGGCAACCCTGAAGAGTGGACCATCCTTGAATGCGCACAGGAGGTCCTCGCCGTGACAGGATCCAGGTCGAAGATCGTCTTTGAGCCCCTTCCCCAAGACGACCCTACGCGCCGCCGTCCTGACATCACCAAGGCCCGGTCTCTGCTCGGCTGGGAACCGACGGTGAAGCTCCGTGAGGGTCTCGAGCGTTCTCTCGGGTACTTCCAGTCCTGCCTGGTCAAACCCTAAATCGCCGGTAAGCCTGCATACAGAGAGCCGCCGCTACACTCAGCGGCGGCTCTCTAGTTTTTGACTCCTTTTGCTGCCACTTGGACGTTCTCTCCCGCCGCTCCGCTTAGTGCTGCTCAGGAGCCGTATGAAGTCTCGGATACCAGGTCAGCTGGCCCGCGACCACCGTGTCACTCTGTCCTCCAACCTTCCAGATGGGCGCCTTCCACCGCTCATACTGGGCCCAGGCATCCAGCTCCAGCTGCGGGCGCAGGCGCTTCACGACCTCCACCTTGAACTGGTTCTGCGTCGTCCCGCCAACAAAGTCCTTGGCGTTCTTCTTGTTCAGGTACTCGAGCTGGACCCACTCCTGTCCGCTCAGATGGTAGGTCAGCCACGCCTGCCCACCCTTTGCCTCGCGACCAATCCAATCCCCCATGATGAAGCCCTTATTGGTGTAACCATGTTTCTGGATGATCTCGAAATAGTTGAAGAAGCCTCCAAAACTTCGCGCAACCTTGGGATCCGTAAGGACCGCCTCGGCACGAAGATCGAGCTTCGGAATCCGGGGTATCTGAGACAGGTAGAGTCCCGTCCGGAAGGCCGCACGCCGCGGAGCGCTGATCGGCGTCACATCGTCATGGGCGATCGAATCGACGTAAAACGTTGCATATTTGCGCACGAATGGCAGGCGGTAGCTAAAGTTAAAATCACTGAAGCGGGCGCCCGGGTCCTCGCGTGACATCTTCACGTCGGCCGTAGTGTCGTTCACACTGAAGAAGCCTTTGAAGAAGGTATGCAACGTCACGGGCTGGTGTCCGTGACCGCCAAAAATAATCGTCCTCTGAAATCCGAACTCGAAGTTCGTCGTCGGCCGGAAGGAAAACATCTCCGAGTGTGTATACGGGCTGTTCGGAGAGGTGTGTCCTTTCAGACTCCCGTAGAAGAAGTCATACCGCAGCGGCCCCAGAACCCGCGACACCAGCGGCACGTGGAGAGGCTCGACCCGGTTGATGCGCACGGAGTAGATATTCTCCGCATTATTCGACCACGCCATCGCTCCCCCTTGGGCCGGTCCCAGCCAGGCGTCCGACTTGCCTCCTGAGATCTCGTGGCCCAGCACGTGAAAGGAGAGGTTCGCCTCCACCAGTCGGAATGGGTTCTGCGCTGGGATTGCGCCCTCCGGGACCGTTGCCTGATGTGCGTCCGCGCCGGTATACAGAATCTCGTCGCCGAGAGAGATGGCACTCGCCACGTTCAGTGGATACCCGGTCGTCGCTGGGGAGTGCTGGTACTCGCCGCGCACATACAGCGAGAACCGGCCCCACTCATTCACGCTTGAGAATCCGGTGATGTTGTTGAAGCCCGTCGCATACGGTCGTCCATAGTCGTTGATAAGCGCCTGGCCCAGGTGATAGCTGTCCCGCAGCACCGGCCCACCGATGCCCATCACCCGGGTATAGGCGGAATGGAGTCCAAAGACAGCTCCGCGAGGCGCATCGCCCGTCGGCACCTCGGCGCGCAACTCCTCCAGCACATCGTTCAGGATGCTCATAGCCTCGGGGTTGTCGTCCTGCTGGATATCGTTCTCCGACTCCAGAATCATGTGGAGAACGCTTCGCCGCGTCCACGGCCGCATGCCCAGAAACATCGTGTCGACGTAGCCCATCGAGTACAGGCGCGTCATCGCCGGATACATCCAGCTATCGACCGGGATATAGGTCGATCCGTAGGTGTCGCTATGCGTCTGGTCCGCGCTCTCATACGGAACATAGGCGCTAAACGGACTCTCCGCGGTCGTCGGCGCCGGTGCCACAACCGGCGCGTCCTGCTTCTGCGGCAGTGGCATCGTGTTCTGCTCAGGTGATGGCTGTTGGGCGGGGGTCTGCGGAACGTACGCCGGTGCCGTCGGGATACTCTGGGCGGGTTGCGGCGCAGGTGCCGGAGTTACGGTCTGGTCCGCAGGGGCCGGAGCTGGCATGGTCTGGGCCGAAAGCGTGGAGACGCCTGAGACCAGAAGGCCCGCCAGCAGGAAGAAAACATTGTTCCGCACGTATACCTCGATGCCCGGGGGCTCTTCTATCTGGAGTCTCAAGTGTAAACTGCGGGGCCGTTTCGCTCGCTGGACGCCAGGCCGTTCCTTATCTGTTCGTAACTCTGCCAAGCTGCTTCGAGATCGCCGATCGAGTCTCCCTCACCCAATCTTCGCTCGCCGCGCCCTTTGCTACGATCAGCTCCGCCAGCCGGTCGACCGGATCCGCAATCTCCGACCGCCTCTTCCCGTCGCCGCGGAAATGAATGCACTCGATCAGCGCCGGTCCTCCGCCAGACCTGCTCCGCAGCAGCGCCTCCTGCATCACGCGGTAGAGGGCGATCGCGTCACTCCCATCCACCGGGAAGCCCGGCACTCCCCAGCTACGAGATCGCCTGCAAAGGTCGCCTGCGTGCTTGGAGGTGCCACCATGGGCGTCTGGTAGGACGACAAAGATTACGGGCAGATCGCGCTCACCCGCAACGCCCAGCGTCTTCTTCCACCGCTTTGCCCCAACCTCCTCTGCCCGCGTGTAGACCAGCAAGACCCGCTCCGCAAGCTGCGCCTTGAGAGCAGCCGCTGCGCCAACCGAGATCTGTAGCCGCTCTCCCGCGTCTTCGCTCAACGGCAGCCTTCGCGGATAAGTGTCCTTGGTGCCAGTCTCGTCTATCTTTGCCGGCGCGCCTGTCCGTCCTCTCAGTTCACGGAGGCTCGCACCGAGCAGAAGATCCATCCCGGGCGTCTCGGAGCAATCGCAAATCAGGTCTCCAGCAGCCAACGATAGTGTTGTGCTTGCCCTTGCGGCCTCCTCGCCGTAGCTCAAGGCCAGGCTCTTCGAAGACCTCTTCAAACCCGACTTCGTTCGAAGATGCTCCTCCAGCAGGCGCATCTGCACCATCGCCGTATACATCGTCCGCAGTCTCTCATCGGGCATCAGCGGATTCTCAAACCTCGCCGGCTGCCCAGCACCCTTCTGCACCATCAACCCACTTTCCCCCACATTGCGCAAAAGAGGGGGGTTCCGCTACCGGAACCCCTCTCCTCCCTGCATCGCTTCCGATCCTATGCTCGCGCTGGATCCTTCGCCTCGACATCCAGCCCAAGCTCTTCCATCGCCTTCTGCGCCTGCTTCGGCTTCACCTTGCCCTCGCGCGCTAGCTTCGACATCATCGCTCCCGCAATCGCCTCGGCGCTCACCTCGAAGTGTCGTCGGAGGTGCTCGCGATTGTCGCTGCGCCCAAAGCCGTCCGTACCCAACGTTGCCAGCCGGCTGCCCAGCCAGGGCGCCAGCTGATCCGGTACGGCTTTCATGTAGTCTGTGGCCGCAACGATCGGTCCCTGCGTCCCGTTCAAAGCCTCGAGGATGTACGGTGTACGCTCCTTCTCCGCCGGATGCAGCCGGTTCCAGCGCTCTGCCGTCAGCGCATCGCGCCGCAGCTCGTTGTAGCTGGTCACGCTCCAAACGTCCGTGAAGACCTTGTACTTGCTCGCCAGGATCTCCTGCGCCCGCAGCACCTCATTCAGGATCGGCCCGCTCCCAAACAGCTGCGCCACCGCTGGTCCGCCCTCCGCCGGCTTCACCTTGTAGATGCCGCGCAGAATTCCCTCTGCCGCGCCCTCTGGCATCGCCGGCATCGCATAATCCTCGTTGTACATCGTGATGTAGTAGAAGCAGTCCTCGCCTCTCTCATACATCCGCCGCAGACCGTCCTGCACCACCACCGCCAGCTCATACACAAACGCCGGATCATAGGTAATACACGTAGGCACAGTACTCGCCAGCACGATCGAGTGCCCGTCCTGGTGCTGCAAGCCCTCCCCGAGCATCGTCGTTCGTCCAGCCGTCCCGCCCATCAGGAAGCCCTTGCCGCGCGAGTCCGCAAACGCCCACACCATATCCCCGATGCGCTGAAACCCAAACATCGAGTAGTACATGTAGAAGGGAACCGTCGGCACCTTGTAGTTCGCATACGCCGTCCCCGCGGCCGTGAACGAGGCCATCGATCCAGCCTCGGTGATACCCTCCTCGAGGATCTGCCCGTCCTTGTCCTCACGGTAGAAGAGCAGCATATCCGCGTCGTGCGGGCTGTACTTCTGCCCCTCCGGCGCGTAGATCCCCACCTGCCGAATCGCCGACTCCAACCCAAATGTTCGCCCCTCGTCCGGCACGATCGGCACAATCAGCTTGCCGATCTTCGGATCCTTCAGCAGGCTCCGCAGCAGGCTCACAAAGCCCATCGTCGTCGAAACCTCGCGTCCCTTCGATCCGCCCGTCCACTCCCCAAACGTGCTCAGCTCCGGAGCCTTGAAGTTCTGCTCGGCAAGCGTCGGTACCTCGCGCTTCGGAAGATACCCGCCCAGCTCCGCCCGCCGCTGCTTCAGGTATTGGATCTCCGGAGCATCATCGCCCGGCCGGAAGAATGCCCCGTCCTTCGCCGCACCCTCAGGCAGCGGGATGTCGAAGCGCTTCACAAACGCCGTCACCCCCTCATCCGTCAACTTTTTCTCCTGGTGCGACGCGTTCCGAGCCTCCGTCGACCCCAGCCCGTACCCCTTCACCGTCTTCGCCAGGATCACCGTCGGTCCGCCCTTGTGCTCGAGCGCCCGCTTATACGCATTGAAGATCTTCTTCGGATCGTGCCCGCCACGATGCAGCCGTCCCAACTCCTCGTCCGTCTTGTCCGCCACCAACTCCAGAAGCTCCGGATACTTCCCGAAGAACTCCTTCCGCAGATACGCCCCACCCTTCGCCTTGAAGCTCTGGAAGTCCCCATCCACGCACTCTTCCATGCGCTTCAGCAGCAGACCACGGTGGTCCCGCGCAAACAGCTCGTCCCAGTCCGAGCCCCAGATCACCTTGATCACATTCCATCCAGCCCCGCGGAACATCCCCTCCAGCTCATCGATGATCCGCTTATTGCCGCGCACCGGTCCATCCAGCCGCTGCAGGTTGCAGTTCACCACGAAGATCAGGTTGTCGAGCTTTTCCCGGCTGCCGAGTCCGATCGCTCCCAGCGTATCGACCTCGTCCGTCTCGCCGTCGCCCACAAACGCCCACACCTTGCGGTCCGTCTTCTCGATCAGCCCACGATTCTCGAGATACCGCATAAACCGCGCCTGGTAGATCGCATTCAGCGGCCCAATACCCATCGATACGGTAGGGAAGCGCCAGAAGTCCGGCATCAGCCAGGGGTGCGGATAGCTCGACAGCCCCGGCTCCCCCCGCAACTCATGCCGGAAGTTCTTGAGCCGCGCCTCATCGAACCGCCCCTCCAGATACGCCCGTGCATACACCCCCGGCGAAGCGTGCCCCTGAAAGTAGATGAAATCCCCAGGCTGATCCTTCCCGTCAGCGCCCGCATACTTCGCCCGGAAGAAGTGGTTGAATCCCACCTCCAGCAGCGTCGCCAGCGAAGAGTACGTCGAGATATGCCCGCCAATGCCGGCATCCTTCTTGTTCTGCCCGTGCACCATCGCCATCGCGTTCCAGCGAATCAGGGCCTCCACCCGCTTCTCCAGCGACCGGTCCCCCGGATACTCCACCTCATCATGCTTCGGGATCGTGTTGTGGTAAGCCGTGGTTAGCTCGCTCGCAACCGGCACCCCCGCCTCACGCGCCCGCTGTCGCAACGTCTCCAACAGTTCCGCGCCCTGCTCCCAGTCCGAGGCAACAACGTCGTCAAACGCCTCAATCCACTCCGCGACCTCCGCGGCAAAGTCCTGCTTTACGGCATCCTCGATCTTCGTTGTCATCGCTCTTCCCCAGGGAATCTGTGCGTACAGCGGCTATGCGCTGCGGGCGGCCACCCTGCCGGCATCGGAGGCGACCGCCTTATAACGATATAAGCCTAACGCCAAATCGTCATCTGCACCTCCTCGCCCTCACCCCCGCCCTCCTGCAGCCTTTCCGAGATCACGCAGGTACTGCCTGATCTGCGCATCCTCACCCATCACGTAATGCCCGAAAAACCGCCACATCGCCGGCCCGGTCGTTCCCCGCTCCGTGATCGTCACGGGTGGTTGAGGTCGGCCCTGCAGCCTCCAGCTCATAGGTCCAGCTCCCGCCAAAGGGCAGCTTGGGATCCGCGATCTGCACCACCCGCAGCCGCGGAGCCTCGCTCCTCGTCGCGCAAAGCGGCATCGCCATCCACGCCTGCACCTCACGCCAGCACGTCTCGTCACCCTCCGCCGAAAGCACCTCTACGGCCTTCAACCCCGTCCGCCACCCCGGCTGCTTGGCCACATCCACGATCATGCTCCACACCCGCTCCCGCGGCGCCGCGATCTCACCCGTCGCCGTCGCCGTATGCTCGGCCGGCAGACGGCTCCCCATGCCCATCACGACCGCAGTCGCAGCCAGCAGAACGATGAAGAGATACCCTGACCACCTCAGCAGCCGCAACCTGGACCTCCGCGATCCCCGGTCATCACAGCCAGCCCGTTCGCCAGCCTCATCTACGACGAGTAATCCGCATTGATCCGCACATACTCCGCCGTCAGATCGCACGTCACAAACCGGCACTCGGCAGCGCCCATTCCCAGATCGATCCCAATCGTATACTCCCGTTCAGTCATCGCCCGATGCGCCGCCTCCTCATCGAACCCCACCGCCCGCACACCGTTCTCAAACACCGTCATCCCGGCAATCTCGATTCGCACCTTCGCCGGCTCGATCAGCACGCCGCTCCGTCCCGCCGCCGCCAGCAGCCTGCCCCAGTTCGGATCCCCACTCGACCATGCGGTCTTGCACAGCGGCGAGTCCGCAATCGTCCGCGCCACCTGCCGCGCCTCCCTCTCCGTATCCGCTCCCGTCACCTCCAGCGTCACCACATGCGTCACCCCCTCGCCGTCCGCCACAATCTGGTGCGCCAGCGATCCACACACCAGCCCCAGCGCACTCGCAAACGCCTCGTTCACCCGGTCGCTCGTCCCAACGCCACTCTCACCGCTGGCCAGCAGCAGCACCGTATCGTTCGTCGAGGTGTCCCCGTCGATCGAAATGTTGTTGAAGCTTCGCTCGATCGCGGGCGCCAGCAAAGCCCGCAGGTCCTCCGTCTCCGCCCTCAGATCCGTAAACAAATAGACCAGCATGGTGGCATGAGCCGGTCCCGCCGCCTGAGCAGATCCCGCCACGTACGCCGCCCCCGCTGCCTTTCCCGCCACCGGCACGCCCATCTGCGGCGCAATCATCCCCGCGCCCTTCGCCACGCCGAAGATCCGCACCTCCACCCCGTCCACATCCACCACCGCGCGCGCAACCTTCATCCTAGTGTCCGTCGTCATGATCGCCGTCGCAAAGCTCATGGCATGCGCCGTCGTCTCGCCCAGCGACGCCGTCAACTCCGGCAACGCCGCCAGGATCTTCTCCGCCGGCAACGGCACACCGATAATCCCTGTCGACGATGGAAAAACCTCGTCAAAGATGCACCCGAGGCTCTCCGCCGCCGCCACGCAGGTGGCCAGGCAGGCTTCGAGACCGGCGTCGCCCGTCGCGCAGTTTGCATTGCCCGCATTCACGAGCACCGCGCTTACCCTCCCTCCCGTCAAAAGCAGGTGCCTGCGCCCCACCGTCACCGGCGCCGCGACCACCTGATTTTTGGTGTAGCTGGCCGCCGCCCACCCACCGCCCGCCACCACCGCCGCCGCAAGGTCCAGGTTTCCACTCGCCTTGATCCCCGCCCGCACCGCGCCCCATCTGAACCCAAGCGGCAAACCTTCACCCTGTACCTTCAACTCATCAGCCATCCCCATAATCTACAGTCCAAAACCGTCACCGGGAAACACCAGCTCCCACCCGCCTCATCTTGACCGAAGCCCCGCAGCGGAGCGAAGGGGCGAAGTGGAGAGACCCCCGTATTCGTCCTTGCTGTTGCGGTTTGCAGTTACAGTGTTGTTGCCGTTGCCTGTTCCGTTTGTTGTCATACCGCTAGGGATCAGCTTCTGCCGTGGCCTGCTCTCCTCCTTTGACGGGGGCAGGGACTTCAGCCCGCCGCAAAAGCCGCCAACCACCACGGGCTTAGCCCGAGGAAGTGTGCTGTCTCCCGTAGCGCTCCCGCCTGGCGCACCACAAGCCCCGAATCCTTACAATAGACAACAGGAGCGATACAATCCGTGGAAACTCGCACGGGTCCACCCGAATCTCTGCACATCGATACGCATCCCGAAGTCCAGTTCTAACCCATTCACTTCGAAGACTTTACACAACTTCGGTAGGGGGGAGGGGTACCCGCCCCTTATTCACTACACCCAATCGCCTCACCGCCTCAAACAAGGATCAGACATGTTCCTCCAGTCCCTCCGGGAAGAAGTCCTCGAAGCCAACCTCGAACTCGTCAAGCGCGGCCTCGTCCTCTACACCTTCGGCAACGCCAGCGGCGTCGACCGCGAGCAGGGTCTCGTCGTGATCAAACCCTCCGGCGTCGACTACGACGACCTCCGTCCCGAGCACATGGTCGTCACCGATCTCAACGGGGAGGTCGTCGAAGGCAGCCTCCGTCCCTCCTCCGACCTCGACACCCACACCCTCCTCTATCGTGAGTTCCGGTCGATCGGAGCCGTTGTCCACACCCACTCCGAGTACGCCACCTCCTTCGCCCAGGCCAACATGCCCATCCCCGCCTTCGGTACCACCCACGCTGACTACTTCTACGGCCCCATCCCCTGCACGGCGCCCCTCTCCGACCAGGCCATCGGCGGCCGCTACGTCCACGAGACCGGCCTCGCCATCGTCGCCCGCTTCCGCGGCCTCGCCTCAGCCCAGGCCCCACACAGCGGCCACGCGGAGCATACCTCCCCTGAATCCCTCAGCACCATCGCCGCGGGCGGCAACTCCTCGCACGAGCAGACCGGCACCCCCATCGACCCCCTCGCCGTCCCCGCCTGCCTCGTCGCCGGGCACGCCCCCTTCGTCTGGGGAAAGAACCCCCACGACGCCGCCCACAACGCCGTCGTCCTCGAGGCGATCGCCCGCATGGCCTATCGCACCATTACCCTCAAGGCCAACGCCGACGAGGTATCGCAAGCCCTCCTCGACCGCCACTACTTCCGCAAACACGGCTCTGATGCAACCTATGGACAGCCAAAGTGAGCACTTTGCGTCACCCTCGGACCGCTTGTGCCAGCAGGATCGCTCCAATCAAAAGCAAGCCGGCGTAGACGTAACGGAGGAACACATCTCCCTGTAAGCGATGATTGACGACCCGGCCGATCCAGACCGCCGGCAACATCACCGGCAGCGACAGCAAGAAGTAGTGCGTCACGAGCGGCACCCACAAGCCTGCCACCCAGTAGCCCGCCATCCCCACGATGCTCGCCGGTAGAAAATACCCCTGCAGCGTCGCCCGGAAGTGCTGGGCCGACCAACGGCGCATGGTCCCATAAACGACCAGCGGCGGCCCGTTCATTCCATATGCTCCGCCCAGCACGCCCGCAGAAAACCCGCAGGCGATAAGCCATCCCCGGCTGTCGTTTTCGAGGGCGGGCGCTCTCCGCCCGCTCAACGAATACGCGGAGAAGGCGATGATGATCAACGCCAGAACCGCCTTGGCAATCGCCTGATGACGGCTTGTGAGGAGCAGCAGCCCTCCATGTCTTTTTGCAAGTGTTAAGCGCACGAATTATCGGACCGCGCCTTTTATTCATCAGGGCAGTTGCTTTTGTTCTTAGGTTCTCCTTGGGTCGGGAACCGGGCGGCGTTCAGCGACAGTCGCTCAAACTTCCATACGCGGGTTGGCTACCGCACGAACGTGTGTCGTCGCAGGCTTGCCTCGGACTCAGCGCGGGCGTCGGAAGGGACTCCGGCCCAAGGGGCTCTCGAGGATCACCATGACCTGCTGCCCGGTTCCCCACCCGAGGAGGTGGAGCAGCTCAAACTCAAGCTGTCATCGGCGCTCTCATCTCCCGGCCGATGGCCCAGATGAAGCCGGCGAGTTCTCTCGCGATCGCGGCAACAACGACTGTGGACTTCTTGCCTTTAGCGATCAACGAGCGATAGCGGGCGCATAGCCTGGTCTGGGCCTTCCATGCGATGTCGCGGATGTTCTTAGGCAGGCGGACGAGGATCTCCGCCTTCTCCTTCGCGATGCGCGCCGGATACTGATAGCTCCAAGCGGCCTCGATGAGCATACGTCTGGCCTCTCTGTTGCCAGTCTTGGTGATGCCACCGCGGCGGATCGTTCCACCGCTGGAGTGCTCGGACGGAACAAGGCCAAGGTAACCCATCAACAGGCGCGGCGACTCGAATCGGCTGAGGTCGCCGGTAGAGGCAATGAACGTGGCTGCGGAGACGAGGTCGATACCGCGCAACCCTCGCAGCGCTTCGACAAGCGGTCCGAGGGACCAGGTCGCAACCATCGTGGAGATCCTCTGAACCAGGGCATCTCGTCTATCCTGCGCGGTCCAAACGGTCTCCAGATAATCCTGAAAGACAATACTGTGCGCTTGCTCCTGAAAGGTCTGCCCGGCGAGCCAGCAACGATGACGCTGCGTCCAGTGGTTCCCGGTTGCATAGCGGCGGCCATGCCGCAGCAGGAAGGCGAGCAACTGCTGCCGGGCCCGCATGAGGTGCATGGATGCGTCAACTCTTGCCCGCACCAAATCTCGCAACGCTTCGTGTGTGGTGTCTGGAACCCACACCGGCGTCAGGTCCCCCGAGCGGTGCAGAATCGCCAGCTTCTCCGAATCCCGCCGATCGGTCTTGATCCGTGCGCCAGGCTTGCGCGGGATCAAGGACGGCGCGGCCACGGTGCACTTGTGCCCGAGGCCCGTGAGCTGGCGATGGATGCCATACCCACAGCCGCTTGCCTCATAGCAGAAGTCGAGTTCTCCGTGTCGGGCGAGCTGCTTCGCCATCTTGCCTACAGCTTCCGGCGTGTTCGGAATCACGCCAATGAACCGAACTGGCCCGCTCCGGCCGTCTTCTGCAACGCTGATGGAGATGGCCGCCTTGTGGACGTCCATGCCGACGAACGATCTGATGGTCTTCTTCATGCCTTCCTCCTGACAACAGGAGAACCGATGGATGCGGCTCTAGAAAAGACATACAGACTCAGCGGAATACCGCAAAAGGTTGAGACAACCAGCCAACCCGCGCTGCGCAGGTGGATCTTCTGCCAGTCCTGCACAACAATCACACCGGCAATCGTGACCGAGATAAGCACGGCCAGCGGAGCGGCTACCCTGAGCGGAATAAAAAAGGCGAGCAAAGGGACGGCGACCAGCGCCTCGCCAAATCCGAACGCCGACCGGATCAGCGTGGCGATAAAGACGATGGCCAACACGCCCAGAGTCTTAACGTCCATTCAGTCTCAAAACTCCACCATCAGCCGCTCTCCCTCACGCGAACTCTCCCGCGCCATCTCCAGCAGCTTGATCACCCGAAATCCATCCTCCGCCGACACCGCAAGTTCAGTGTTGCCCAGCACGGCATCCCGAACGTTCGCGTAGAACCCGCGGTAGTCCCCAGGCTCCGTCCTCACGCGCGTTCGCACCAGCTTGTCCGGCGCCTCAGGATCGGGAGCGATCGCCGTCTCCCCCCACGCGCTTTCAGCCTCTCTCAGCCACTCCTCGGCTTCGCCCATTCGTGGCACCTTTGCCCCACCCACCAGCGCCGGCTCCTGTGGATCCAGCCCCCATTTCCGAAAGCTCCCCCGCGTCCCGTGAATCAGATACCGCGGTGCATTCTCCGCCGCCAGCATCGTCGATCGGCAGTACACCCGCAGCCGCTCATACTCGAGCGTGATGTCAAACGCATCCTCGATGCCCGTCACGTCTCGGTCCTTCCGTACGCTAGCGAGAATCGTCTTCGGGGCGCCAAACAACGCCAGCGCCTGATCCACCAGGTGCGGGCCCAGGTCCATCAGCAACCCATTTGCCCTGCTCGCGGATTCCTTCCAGCTTCCCACTCTCTGCACCGGGCGGAACCGGTCGAAGTGCGACTCAAACGTAACTACTCGTCCCAATACGCCCTCGCCGAGCATCTTCGTCACCGTCAGGAAATCTCCATCCCACCGCCGGTTATGGAACGGAGCGAGTACCAGGCCTTTCGCCCTCGCCAGCTCGATGAGCTCCCTCGCCCCTGCACTGGTCGGCGCGAACGGCTTGTCGATCACCACGTGCCGTCCTGCCTCAAGCGCCTGCTTCGCCAATTCGAAATGCGTCTCGTTCGGTGTCGCTACGACCACCAGTCGCACCGCCTGATCCCGCAGGGCCTCCTCCACGGACCGCAGCACCCGTACCCCTGTCGTCGACGGCGGATACGCCATCGTCGCCTCGTCCCCCTTCCGCTGCACAATCGCCTCGAGCCGCAGCCCCGGCACCGCACTCACAAAAGGCGCATGAAACACTCGCCCCGCCAGCCCAAAGCCAATCACGGCCACACCAATATCACGCGCCATCAAGCCCTCCCGAATCTGAATTGTGCCCGCCCTACCCAGAGATCCCGCTCTCATCCGCGCAAACCCGCGGTAAGCCTTTACTGCCTTTGCTCCTCAAACCGTCGTTTCACCGTCATCGGTGTAAATCGGTGTCAGGTAATCGCCCTTCCTCGACCTCGTCATTAAGCTCTCCCGATCTCACGCAGTGCCGGATACATCCGGCGATACCTCGCATACGCCCTGTCCATTGAAACCGCATGGAGCGGCTCCACCGTTGTAGCCATCCGGATCGTGGCCGCGCAAGCCGCCTCGACACTCGGCCACACGCCCACGCCCGTCCCTGCCAGCAGCGCGGCGCCAAAGGCTCCACCCTCCTCCGCCTCCAGCACATCTAGCGGCCGCCCATAGACATCTGCCTGGATCTGCCGCCACAGCTTGCCCCGCGCTCCGCCGCCTCCCAGCCGTATGCCCTCAACCGGTATCCCCAACTCCGCAAACAACGTCAGCGAGTCTCGCAGACTCATCGCCACGCCCTCCAGCACCGCCCTGATGAAGTGTGCCCGCGTATGGCTAGCCGTCACCCCCACAAACGCCGCCCGTGCCTCCGGGTCCAGATGCGGCGTCCGCTCCCCAAACAGGTAGGGCGCCCACAGCAGCCCATCGCTTCCCGCCGGCACATCCGCTGCCAGGATCGACAGCTCGTCATAACTGTTCATCGGGGCAAAGGTGTCCCGGAAGTACCGCAGACTCAGCCCCGCCCCATTCGTCACGCCCATCACATGCCACAGTCCCGGCGCAGCATGGCAAAAAGTATGGAGTCGGCCCTTCGGATCCTTTGTCGGATGGTCCGTCGCCGCAAACACCACACCGCTCGTTCCGATCGTCACCGACACGCTCCCTGGCGTAAGTATGCCCATCCCGACCGCTCCCGCTCCCTGGTCACCCGCTCCGGCAGCTACCGGCGTCCCCTCCTTTAATCCCGTAGCCGTAGCCCCGGCCGCGTCGAGCCGCGCACAGATCTCCGGACCTTCAAACAGTCTGGGCAGCCATTCCATCGGCACACCCGCGACCTCCGCGACCTCCGCGCTCCATCGCCGGTTCGTCACGTCCAGCAGCAGCGTCCCGCTCGCCTCCTGCATGTCGATGGCGAACTCGCCCGTCATCTTGTACCGGACATAATCTTTTGGGCACATCACATGTCGGATCTTCGCCCAAACCTCCGGCTGGTGCCGCTTCACCCACAGCAGCTTCGTCAACGTGAAGTTCGGCAGCGCCGGATTTGCGACTAGCTCGATCAAGCGATCGAACCCGATCTCCTGGGTCAGCCAGTCACATTCCGACTGCGTCCTTTGATCGCACCAGATCAGCGCCGGACGGAGCACCTCGCCCCGCTCATCGAGCATCACGCACCCATGCATCTGCCCCGTTAGCCCGACTGCCTGGACCTCCGCACTGTCGCGCCCACACGCCTTCAGCGCCCCTGCAACCGCCGCCTTCGCCGCCCTCCACCAGTCGTCAGGGTCCTGCTCTGCCCATCCAATGTGCTCCGAGCGCATCTCCTGATGCTCCACCGCCTCCGACGCCAGAACCCGCCCGCCCTCATCCACCAGAACCGCCCGCGTCCCGCCTGTCCCTACATCAATCCCCAGTAGCATTGCCTCTCCCTCTCTCCTCTGTTGCAACACGAGTCTACCCGCTGACTCGGCACAAATCGCGCCTCACCTCGACCGCCGAATCAACGCACCCTATCGCCTTCGATCGCTCTACCAGAGCCCAATCTCCGGCGCAACCCAAAGTTTTTGAAGATTCGGTTTCCCTGGATGCATCCCATAGTTGCGTCAAGTGTTAAGAACCCTCGGGATGTGTTCGTAGCCTCCTGCAACTCAATCCGCGCCCTGGCAGGTACGATCAAGCGTATGAATCAGAATTCACCGGCACATTGTTCTCGGCGAGCCTATGTCCTTGGGGCGCTCACCGTGCTCTGCGCCACACTGGGCCCGGTCGCCCGCGCTCAAAGCTCAAACGCATCGGCATTCCAGACCAGCTCCCAGGCAAGCTCCCAATCAAACTCCCAGGGCAGCGCCTCGCGTTCCGGCGGTGCAGCGGTGGCCTCCGGAACCCAATCCGCCATCCCGCAGGCCCAGCAGCAGCTCTACACCTCCACCGGGGCCAACGGAGCTCAGACCTTGCAGGACTCCTTTCGCGGCTCCCTTGTCGAAGGTAAGTCCACAGGAACGATGCTCGATCTCTCGCTCGATAATGCTATCCAGCGCGGCCTCCGTACCAATCTCGGCATCATCCTCCAAAGCTCCAACCAGAAGAACGCCAACGGCCAGCGGCTGGAGCAGCTCCAGGCCCTTCTCCCTTCCATCACCGGTTCAGCCTCGATCGCAGTGCAGCAGGTTAACCTTGCCGCAGAAGGCCTCAAATTCCCCGGTCTCAACCCCATCATTGGGCCCTTTCAGGTCGTTGACTTCCGCGCCTACCTCACCCAGAACCTGGTCAACGTCCAGTCGCTTGAGCTCTACCTGGCGTCAAAGCACAACTTCCAGTCCGCGAAGCTGACGGCGGAAGACGCTCGCGACATGGTCGTCCTGATAATCGGAAATGCCTATCTGATCTGCATCGCCGATGCCTCCCGCATCGAGGCTGTCAATGCAGAGCTCGCCACTTCCAAACTCACGCTCGATCAGGCTGTCGCCTCACACGAGGCCGGCGTCAGCCCCCGCATCGATGTTCTGCGGGCACAGGTCGACTTCCAGAACGAGCAGCAAAACCTGATCTCGGCCACGAACCAGCTCTCCAAAGACAAGCTCTCCCTCGCCCGTACGATAGGCCTTCCACTCGATCAGGCCTTTCAGCTCAGCGACACCGCACCCTTTGCCGCATTGGACCAGGTGGATCCACAACAGGCCTTCGAGCGCGCCCTGATCGCCCGAAAAGACCTCGCCGCCTCCGCCGAGCAGGTCAAAGCCGCACAGGCCGGAAAGAAAGCAGCCTTCGCCGACCAGCTGCCCGTGGCCAGCTTCTCGGGCGACTTCGGCGACATTGGCACCACGCCCGGGCATTCGCACGGTACCTACTCGGCCACCGGCGAGGTGAGTGCACCCATCCTTCAGATCGCTCGAACGCGCGGCGAGAAGGACGTGGCCGATGCTCAGTTCGAGACCGCTCGTGCCCGTCTCTCAGACCAGATTCAGCAGGTGAATCAGGATGTTCGGGATAGCCTCCTCGACATCCAGGCCGCCGCCAAACTCGTCGAGACCACCCGGTCCAACGTCGACCTCTCCCGCGAAGAGCTGTCGGAGGCGCAGCAACGCTTCCGCGCTGGCGTGTCCGACAACCTTCCCGTCTCGCAGGCCCAGGCGCAGACCGAGCAGGCCAACAACCAGTACATCAGCGCGCTCTACCAGCACAATGTCGCCAAGCTCTCGCTGGCTCGTGCCCTTGGTGTCGCGCAAACGAACTACAAAGATTATCTCGGAGGTAAGTAACTTTGGCAGACCACGATCAACAGGATCAGCACGGCCGACAGCAGAACGGCGGATCTGAGGGGACTCAGACCGCCCAAATCACCGGAACTGTCCAGATTAAGCCGCGGAATGGCGAAAGCCAAGACTCTGGAAAAGAAGGGAACACTCCCGGAAACAAAAATGACAATGACAGGCACAATGGCGACGAGGTCGAGAACAACAACGGGAAGTCATCCCGTCGCAAGTACATCATCATCGCCGTTGTCGTTCTCCTCGTCATCGTCGGTGCGCTCTTCTATTGGCATTCTACCTACTCGGAGGGCACGGACGACGCGCAGGTCGACGGCGATCTTTACCAGGTAAGCTCACGCGTCATCGGTCAGGTCATCAAGGTCTATGTGGACGACAATCAAAAGGTTGACGCCGGACAGGTCATCGCCGAGATCGACCCCAAGGACTACCTTGTCGCCCTGGAGCAGGCCCAGGCCAACCTCGCCAGTGCCGTCGCCTCCCACGCGCAGGCCCTCGCCAACATCCCCATTACCAGCACCACTACCCGCACCTCCATCAGCACCAGCAGCTCCGATGTCGCCTCGGCCCAGGCCGGAGTCGCCCAGGCTCAAAAGCAGGAGCAGGCCGCTGAAGCCCGCGTCGCTCAGGCAAAAGCCAATGCCATCAAGGCCCAGCTCGACGTGGACCGCTACACCCCGCTCGTCCAGAAGGACGTCATCTCCAAGCAGCAGTACGACGCTGCCGTCGCCCAGGCCTCGGCCTCCGCTGCCGCAGTCCTTGAGGCACAGTCCACCGTCATCGCTCAGCAGGAAGCCATACGCGCCGCTCAGCAGCGCGTCCAGTCCTCTCGCGATCAGGCCAACCAGGCATCCCGGAACGCCCCCGAGCAGATCCGCGCTCAGCAGGCCCAGGCCAACGCCGCCACGGCCGAGATCCGGCAGGCCCAGGCCCGCGTCGACCAGGCAAAGCTCAATCTGAGCTACTGCAAGATCACCTCCCCTGTCGCGGGCATTATCAATAAGAAGAACGTCCAGGTCGGCGCGAACCTTTCGATCGGTCAGGATCTCCTCACCGTGGTGCCGCTGACCAATCTTTGGGTGACCGCAAACTTCAAAGAGACCCAGCTCAACAAGATGAGGCCAGGTCAAAACGTCAACATCAAGGTGGATGCTCTCGGTGGCCGGCAGTTCTCCGGAAAGGTGACTCAGATCGGCGGAGCGACGGGTTCAAAGCTGTCCCTCTTCCCACCAGAGAATGCCACCGGGAACTACGTCAAGGTCGTACAACGTATCCCGGTCCGAATCGACTTCACCAATCTCGATAAGGAGAATGGTGACTATGCTCTGCGGCCGGGCTTCTCGGTCGACCCCAGCGTCGCCATCAAGGACTAATGCATCAAGGACTAATGCACGCTCTGAAAAAGCAAGGCCCGGACCAGGCGGTTCGGGCCTTTTTCATGGTGCTGTAAAGGGAGGGTTAAGGCGCCACGCGAAACTTCCTTCACGCGGGCTTCGCGATGCAAACCGACCCAGACACCCGGCATCTTACGGGTTGAATCAAGAAACTCAGAGGTGCTCCATGGCAGTTGTTATGAAGAAGACGCAGGCAAACCAAACCGATCTCACCACACCCCGCTGGCACGCGCAGGCCAAGGAGATCCAGAAATTCGGGGAGGTTATCCAGGACATGCCCCACCGGCTCGATGCCGGCGTCCGTGCCGACATGGTCGGCAAGCTGAATCAACTCCTGGCCGACTCGATCTCCATCCGCGATATGTATAAGAAGCATCATTGGCAGGTCTCCGGCCCGACCTTCTACCAGCTGCATCTCCTCTTCGATAAGCACTTCGAGGAGCAGGTCGAGATGGTCGACACCATCGCCGAACGTATCCAGCTCCTTGGGGGTGTCTCGATCGCCATGGGCGGAGATGTCGCCGAGCTCAGCAAGATTCAGCGGCCACCGCGCGGACGCGAAGAGGTTCCCGTTCAGATCTCACGTCTCCTTGAAGCTCATAAGCTCATCATGCAGCAGTGCCACGATATCGCTGAGGCAGCTGACGATGCCGGTGACGACGGCACCAACGATATGGTCGTCTCTGATATCCTTCGCCCCAACGAGCTTCAGTCCTGGTTCATCGGCCAGCACCTCGTCGAGATGCCGCTCATCCTTCCCGGAGACAGCCGGCTCACCTAAGTACATCGGAAGATCGCGTTGCCCGGCCCGGCCATGCCCCTTCGCATGTCCGGGCTTCTTTCATTCCCTCACCTCATAACTTCATCGCATCGAATCCCCCCGGGCCTCATCTACACAGGTGTACCCTCATAATTAAAATGCCCATCGCCCTCGTCTTTTTCGTCCAGTACGCGTACGCGATCCTCTTTCTCTGGGTCCTGGTCGAGCAGCTTGGTGTACCCATTCCCTCTATCCCCCTGCTTCTCACTGCAGGCACCCTCTCCGCAACCCACCGCGTCCACGCCTCCTATGCTCTTGCTGCGGTCCTCGCCGCCTGCATCCTTGCCGACAGCATCTGGTACGCGCTCGGCCGTCGTTACGGAAACAGTGTTCTGAAGCTGCTCTGCCGGCTGTCCCTCGAGGCCTCCACCTGCGTCTCCAAAACCGAAACCTACTTCACCCGCCGCGGGCCCGTCACCCTCCTTTTCGCCAAGTTCGTGCCCGGCCTCTCCACCGTCGCCGCCCCCATCGCTGGCCAGACCGGCATGCCCTACCCCCGCTTCCTCCTCTGGGACATCGCCGGTTCCATACTCTGGGCCGAGGCTTACCTCCTCACCGGCCGCTTCTTCGGCGACGTCGCCCAGCGCTCGGCTCGCTTCTTTCACTACCTCTCCCACTTCGCTCTAGCCATCTTCGTTCTGCTCGTCCTCGGCTTCATGGCCTATAGAGTCTGGAAGAATCGCCGCTTCCTCATCGACCTGCGCGCCTCTCGCATCGAGCCCGATGACCTATTGTCAATGCTCACAACAGCCGCCGAGCAGGGCAACATCCCGCCCTTCATCGTCGACCTCCGCCACCCGCTCGACTACCTCCCCGACCCCCGTGTGCTTCCCGGAGCCCTTCGCATCGGGCCCCAGGAGATTGCCTTACACGCCGATGAGCTCCCGCGCGATCGCGACGTCATCCTCTACTGCACCTGCCCATCCGAAGAGACCAGCGCCAAGGTAGCCCAGCAGCTCCTCAAGCTCGGCGTCCACCGCGTCCGGCCCCTTCGCGGCGGCTTCGAGACCTGGCGCGATTCGGGCTACCCGCTTGGAGACTACGTAGAGCCCCTGCGTCCCACCGCCCCCGGCCTTCTTCAGGTCACGCACTAACCAGGGCGCGCACTCCTGGTTCGAGCGTGTGCCGTCAACCCCCGATTCGGAAGTTAACCGTGATCGTCGTCTCGACGTCCACAGCCGTGCCGTTCAGCCGGTAGGGCGTGTATCGTGCCGCTTGGACCGCATCGAGCGCTGCCGTCGCCAGCATCGCCGGTCCGCTCACGACATGCGCCCGCTCAATCCGTCCGTCCCGTGAGATCGTCGCCTCCACCACCACGGCGCCGCTCACGTGAGCCGCACGCGCAATGGACGGGTACACTGGCCGTATCGAGCCGATCAG
>JAABUZ0100004008.1_pt1 | contig 20837 bp, 26 predicted proteins | sample 5562091 | NCBI WGS metagenome assembly JAABUZ01 (sample SAMN12813069, study PRJNA571459) | rock metagenome | isolation source: Antarctica rocks | place: Antarctica: Victoria Land, Linnaeus Terrace sud | collected 2015-12-21 | reverse complement strand
AACCATCCACGTAATGTGACGTCCTCGGCGTTGAACTCGATGTCCCGTCGAGCCATATGATCCTCCTTTCAGGTTGGCGACATGGCCCAGAGGATAAAGATGAGCTCGACTCTGGCCGCCATGGTACCCAATAGTTGAAAGTGTACCCAAATTTCCCCCACCCTGTCAAGCCTGCTAGTTGACTAGGGTGCAGTTCAATTTTTGCAATCCCAGCGATTGGGCGGAGGAAGACAGAGAGATGATAAGATAGAGAGCAAAGGAAAGCAAGAAAACGAGGAGGTTAAGGTATGGAAAGTTCTCCCCTCACAGCCGTTTGGCGTCTTCTGAGCGAAAGTGTGTTTCAAGAGATGGAAGAGTGGCGCCAGGAGCATCCCCGAGCCACCTTCAAAGAGATCGAAGACGAACTGGATGGGCGGCTCTCAGGAGTGCGAGCCCAGATGCTGGGGGATTTAGCCCAGCAGAGTGAGAAGCGCGAGTGGAGTGGGCACGAGCACGAGCAACGCCCCTGCTGTCCCAAGTGCGGGAGTCGGTTGCAAGCCCGAGGCAAGCATGAACGGAGCTTAGCCACGCAAGGGGGAAAAGAGGTCAAGCTCTCACGGAGCTATGGAACCTGCCCACAGTGTGGAAGCGGTTTTTTTCCCCCTGGATGAGGAGTTGGAGCTTCCAGCAACAGGCTTGACCCCGCAAGCGCATCAAGGGCTGGTCTTGCTGGGGGCCTTGCTGCCCTTTGCGTCGGCTGTCAAGCAGTTGGAGACCTTGTTGAAGGTGCAGCTGAGTCAGAGCACGGCTCGCCGCCTGACTCAGCAAGCAGGGACGTGCTTGGAGCAATGGCAGGATCAGCAGGCGCATCCGTTCACTGAAGAAAGAGAGCAGGAAGTGCTTCCAGCGCGTCTGGCGATGGCAACGGATGGGGTCTTGGTCTCAGTACGGCCTCGCGAGTGGACCGAGGTGAAGATGGTGACCATTGGAGAGGTCATTCAGCAGAGGAAGGAGCATGAGCCGTTGTGTGAGCACCTCTCGTATTTTGCCCGCTTGAGCGATGCCGACACATTTGCTGATCTGGCGTCCGGCGAGATGCAGCACCGAGGAGTCGAGCGGGTCAGCGAGGTGGCAGCCTTGCAGGATGGAGCGGAGTGGATTCAAAGCTTTGTGCAAGGACATCGGCAGGATGCCGTGCGCATCCTGGATTTTGCTCATGCCGCCCAGTATGTCAGTGAGATTGGAGAGCTAGCTTGCAGTCAGGTGCCCTCCTGCCTGCATCATGGCTCAAGGAGCAGTTGCAGACGCTCAAGCAGGAGGGACCTCGCATGGTCCTGGTCGCCTTAGAGCAGTTGTGCACTCAGTTTGGGGCCCCCGAGATGCAGGCTTTCAGGACTTTGTTGACGAATGAAAGAAATACTGCAATGATAGAATGAAGAGGAAATAGTCAGCAAAAAGCAAGTCAGAAGGAGCAACAGCATGTCGATGTCCCCGCAAGAAATCAGAAGCATTCCCGCCGAAACGGTGCGTATCGTGCGGGCTGCGTGCCCCAAAGGAACCCTCGCCACTCGCTTGCGAGATGCATTGGGAGAACTGTATCAGGATGAGGATTTTACCGTGCTCTATCCGGTCTCAGGTCAACCTGCGTATGCGCCCTGGAGATTAGCACTCGTGACGGTGTTGCAGTACAGTGAGAAGCTGACGGATCGACAGGCAGCCAATGCGCTCACGTGAGCGCATTGACTGCAAATATGCTCTGGGATTGGACCTGAGCGACGAAGGGTTTGATTACACCTTGTTGTCGGCATTTCGCACCCGTTTGGTCGAGCATCACACAGAAACGCTGGTATTAGACCGACTCGTCGAGATAGGCAAACAGCACGGATGGGTGAAGCAAGCAGGCAAGCAACGCACGGACTCCACTCATATCTTGGCACGGGTCCGTTCGCTCTCGGATCTGGAATGTGTCGGAGAAACGCTGCGTGCTGTTCTCGACGATCTGGCAGCTTTGGCTCCTGAGTGGCTGGTGCACCAGGTTCGTTCTGAGTGGTTCGAGCGGTACCGTCATCGCGTGGAGAACTACCGCCTTCCCAAAACAGAACACCAGCGCACGGCCTTGGCCCAGCAGATTGGAGCGGATGGACTCCATTTGCTCCACGCTCTCGAGCAACCGGAGGTTCCTTCTCAGGTGAAGGAAGGTGCACATGTTCAGGTGCTCAAGCAGGTCTGGCAGCAGTCTTACGACCTGTCGAATGGAAAGGCCACCTGGCGAGCAGGTCCCCAAGCAAGTGAAAGCGAAGGGATCATTCGTTGCCCCTATGACCCAGAGGCACGCACAGCCAGAAAGCGAGAGATGTTCTGGTTTGGGTAGAAAGCTCATCTGACCGAAACCTGTGACGTGGACGCCCAGGGAACCCCTCTGCCTCAGCTGATTGTGCAGGTGGAGACGAGGGTGGCGAATGTGCCAGATGGGGAAATGACAGCGACCATTCAAGCAGAGCTCGTCAAGATGGACCTCTTACCAGAGGAACACATTGTCGATACAGGCTATGTGGATGCGGCTCTACTGGTCAGTAGTCAGCACCAAGGGATCAGCTTGCTTGGTCCAGTTTTAGCAGACACTAGTTGGCAAGCTCAAGAAGACAAGGGCTTCGATCAGAAGCATTTCGTCATCGATTGGATGGCTCAGCAAGCCACCTGTCCTCAAGGGCAAACGAGTTCTCGCGTCAGTACACGGGGAGCACGTATGGAGATTGTTTTTGCTACGGAGGTCTGTGCGGCGTGTCCTGTGCGAGGTGACTGCACGCGTTGGCAGACCACAGGTCGGGTGTTGCATCTGCGTCCACAAGCAGAACATGAGGCATTACAGAGACGCCGACAAGAACAACCAACGCCTGAGTTGCGGGAACGGTACACGACACGAGCAGGCATTGAGGCCATGATTTCCCAACAGGCATTGCAGTACGAGGCATGGGGATACGACGCGCACGCTATGATGGGTTGCATAAGACGCATTTGCAGCATATTTTGACCTCTGTCGCCATCAATCTGGTACGCATCGATGCGTTTCTCACTGACACCCCTCTTCAGAAGGCTGGCATAGCAAACGTAGTTCAGGTAAAAGGAGCAATCTTTAAAATCTACTTTGCGGCTGGTGACAGCAACCTTAACTCCATCCCTATTAGGAAATAGCATGAAAGGTGTTTTCCCTTTTGTAGGAAAAAGCGTTTTCCCAAACTGCGAAATGTGGACTCAAGCTCCTTTGCATAAACGTTTGTCACAGAGCGGGCACCTCCGTGCTTGCGCTTCATTGGTAGGAAGCACACAAGATACGATTAGCGATAGACATCCTTCCGGTTATCTACCGTAAGCAGCGTAATTGCTTGCGCACTGTCGTCAATGGTATAGATAATACGCCAGTTTCCTACGCGCACACGGTACGTCTGTGTTTGCCCTCGGAGCTTCTTGACGCCAAAAGGACGTGGATCAGTGTGAAGTGCTTCTATGTGTTGGTCAATGCGGCTGGCAATCTGATGAGGTAATGTAGTGAGTTGTTTTTCTACCTGTTTAGTGAGAAGAATACGGTATGCCACTAGGGCTGCTCACGCTGGCGGCGTTCTCGTCGGTAGACGTCGTAATCACGGACCTCTCCGGCGGCTATCTCGGCATGAGCCGTTTCCAATTCGGCGGCCAGTTCCGGTGATACCTCTAGCTCATCTCCAGCCAGTTCTTGCGTCACTAGCTCGGCGATATACCGTTGCATCGCTTCATTTTGCTGCTGGGCCAACTCAAAAGCGTGGCGTAGCTCGTTTACCATTGCCATTGATCTCTCCTCCTCGTATTTCTCTGCTTTGCATTATAGTATACCACAGGGCTGCTCGTCCATTGCGGCGGAGAGGCACGCAGGGCAATCACATCTCATTTTGGAAACGTAGGTCGGAAGCCTTGTTGCAATGAAGAGCTTATGATGAACTCAACCTCTAAGCCTGCTCTACAAGCAGCTTGAAAAATGAGATGCGATTGCCCTGCCGTCACCCCTTGTCGGTCTATCCCCCGATTGCTCGCGGCTCGAACATGAGTGATGATGAACACTTGGTCGAGCGAATTCTTACCCTGGGGGTTCAGGGGTACCAAGACAGGACCCCAAGATCGCGCGGATCGTTTCAGCAGAGGGTTTTCGTTCTGCTCGCAGTGCACACATTCCTGTCTCGCTCGTGGGAGAGAGCTGACGAGCATGCGGACAAATCTCCCTGGCTGCGCAGTTCAAGACGCATGCCAAGGTCGAGGGACAATGGACCGTCTTTGCATCAGCTCAGGAACTGGTTGTACACCCGAATACACAAAGGAATGCTGAACGCGACGCGCTATGCCGTCACAGGACACTACTTGGTTGCCGGTGAGCCAGAGTAGCCCTTGCAACACTTCGAGCTCAACGTGATTGATGCTGCTATCGTTAGGAGGACACTCTTAATGAGATCGTCAAGGTTCATTTGCAGCATGTGTTGACGTGACGGCGGTGGCCATCAATCTGGTGCACATCGATGCGGCCCTGACGAACACGCCACATGGCAAGATATGTCGTACTCACTTCGCGCGGTTGGGATTCTATCCTTGCCTACAAGGTCGCGCTGCTGCATGTTCTGTTGACGATTCACAATGTCATTCGTCAACAGAGTTTTGAAAGGCCTGGGGGTGCAAGACCCGGCAGCCCATGCAGGTGATATGGGCTACCAGATCAGGCTTTATCAGGCTCTGTGACTCCTATAAGTGTGACTTACTCAGTGCTGGTGGTGTGAGCAGACGAGCGTCGCTCCCTGCTGTGTGCACCACAGTTCGTTCCCCGGTTGGTAGGCACTGGTCTTGCCGATGTAGTTGTAGTTGCTGTTCAAGCCCTTGTTCTTCGGTGCAGGGGTGAGCGGGTTGAACGGAGTAACCGTCAAGGATTTTAACGGTAAGCCCGTTGTTTGCGCTGTGACTGGGATCTCGATCGTCCTCGGTGCTCGACCGTTCTCGACCCAATGCGTCAACTGCGGCATGAACTGGATGCTGGTTGCCGGATCCCCATCAACCGACTGCCCGCAGGGACAGTGGTAGAGGCCCGGGATCATGTACAGCCGGGAGAACGACTGCGACGCGGTATAGCCTCCCATTTGCTTGACCACCGCACGGTAGTAGTCGAGAGTTGAGAACGGCGGAATCGCCTGATCCGCCCAACCATGATAAATGATGAGTTTGCCTCCATGCGCACGGAACGCGTGTAGGTCAGGATCGGTGGCGTTGTAGATACCTCCCAGAATCTCCAGCTTTTGGTACATCGCGTCGTTGAACTGGACGTCACGGAGAGTGTAGCTTTCCGGCGGGTTGTTCCAGAACGCGAGGTACTTCAGATAGTTGAGGCCAAGCTGAGCGGCGATCGTGTCTGCTGGTGCATTCTGGTCGCTGGCCGGGTTGACGATCCAGAGCTTCCAGGCGAGTTCGGAGCCGTACGGCTCACCACCATCGTACAGGTTGCGACCCGCAGGATCGGTTGGGCCACGGTATTCCTTGCGGACCACTTGTACCTGTGCCAATGTCAGGCAGTTGGCACTGTCCACTCCTTTCGGGCATTGAATTGATGCCGGGTCAAAGGTGCATGCGCGAGGATCCCTGATCACGCCGTGAGCATCGGCGCAGGCCTTCATCACCGCCGCATGCAGGGCCGGGAGCTTTTCGGAGGTGAGAATCTGGTGGCCATGGACGTCCAGATTCTCACGGGCGAGCCAGGGCTCGAACTGGCCAACAAGGGGCGCCCAGTTGTTCGCCGGTGCTCCGGCGATGATGCCGTTGAAGTCGGTCGGGTACCGCTCGGCCAGGTCGAGCGCTTCGTGACCGCCATCGGAGACGCCACTGAAGTAGGAGTAGGTCGGGCCCCGTCCATAGAAGGTGCGGATCAACGCCTTCGCTGTCTGCGCCAGGCTGTGCTCGGAGCTATAGCCGAATACGACGCGCAGCTGCGGGTCGTTCTTTGCCCATAGACCATCGCTGTTGGATAGGGACTCATGGCCCTGATCGTCGGCGGCCACCACCATTTGGCCGTCCGCTAGTGGCACAAATGGAACCTGGTAGCCACTCGTTCGGGCGGGATCGGTCAGGCTGAGACCGAGTTTACCACAGAACCCGCCGCATCCCTGCTGCAGGTAGTCGCCCCGCCAGGTCGTTTCCGGCAACAGCACTTCGAACCTGGTCTGGGGACTGATGTAGCCATTGACGTTGCAAAAAACGTGTCCACCTTCAGTGCTGTCCGCAGCGGAGGCGATCACCGTGTCCAGGCGGCTCAGATCAACCGAACCGAGAGAAGCGCACGAAATAGCCGAGGGAATAACAGACCTTGCCGATGAGGCAACTCTTGCAGCAGTCGCAGCGTTAGTGATAGCTGGCACGCCCAAGGCCCCGATCACCGCCAACATCAGGGCCGCCACTATGCTGGTCAACCACCGCCAACGCGGGTTGCTTGGACCTAGAAGTTGCATATCCATCTCCTCCTTGAAATGGGCCAAATAGGCCTACAGATGAAATCTACAACGTGAAGCACTCAATCGGCTTCACACACGAGCGAAAAGGAAGGAAGGCTTTCTCTTTTTTCACCTGCTCCAAACGGTTCTTGAGTGACCCCTGCCTGAGTTGCATCTTTTTCTTTGACAACCTGGGCTGAACGTTATCCATGTTGTTGGCGGGTCTACTAGACAACTATACCATATTTCCCGTCTGAGAACGTGCGTAGGCTACAGTAATTGCAAGGCAATGGCATCTCATTTTATAAGGTGCTTGTAGAGCGGGTTTACAGATTGAGTTCATCATAAGCTCTTCATCCCAACACGGCTTCTGACCTACGTTCCCAAATTGAGATGCGATGTCCCTGCCTCATTCCACCCAACTTTCACTCGCACTTCGCTCGCTTTATAAAAGAGGCCGCTTGATGGGGAGAGGCGCTTTTGCCACCAATACCAAAGAAGCGGGCTTATTTGTCTTTTATGCTACGCTACCCTCTCCAATAGCTTCCTCAACACAAGCAATACAGATGTTCTAAGTAGTTAAAAAGCTCGAAGCTAGTTTTCTATTGAACATGTATGTACACTCGGGAGCGACCTAAGTCACGCGGCAAAGCGACCAAACCTACAGAGAAATTCGGTTTTTCTATGTACCTTTTTCCCTTTCGACTGTGTAGAGTTGAACATATCAAGATTATTTTTGGGCCTTCTCCTTTTGCACACTCATTGCACACTCATTGCACACTCATTGCACACGCACTCCTGCTTGCATGAGAAGTAGAAAAGGAAGGTTTTCACAGCAAAACATCTCTATACTGTATGGCATGTGGTAACGGAAAAACTAGCAAGAATCTACATGTAGCATTCCTCGTATAGGGCCATCGAGTAATGAAAGGATGACGTATGAACTCGAAGCGTAGTATGCCAACAACTCTTTTTTCCAGTCCCGACTTTTTTGAGCTGAGCAGTGATACGACCTGCCTCATTCTGATTGGCATCATTCTGGATGCCGATGATGAAGGCTGTGGCAGTGCGCATAGTCGGTTACTCGCACGCAAACCGGCCAAACAGGAAACACAGATTGAATACGCACTGATCGAATTAGAAGAGCATGGTATTCTACAGTGCTATCAGGTGCAAGGACGCAGTTACTACGTCCTGTGTCACTGGCATAAATACCAAACACTCAGTTAGTGCCCATGTTGCACAACACACACAGCAAATTGCGGGTTGGCGCGGGTGTGTTGGCCAACAACCCCCGCCACCGCACTGTCGAGTTTCCTGATTAGGGAATAAGTCTCGTAGCGACATAGGAACAAGTAGTTGAAAGAACAAAGAGGACAAATGGGCCATGTGAGATCCCAAAAAGGGGTGACTATATTCAAACGGGAGAAACAGGCTCTGACGCAAAGTTGGTGGTAACCTCTTCAACATCCATACGTATAGAGAGTAGCCTCTCTTTTACGAAAAAGACGAAGCGAGGAGGAATTCATTACGCAACTCAATGTAGATTTTTTATTGCCCTCTTGTCCTGGCCTGAAACTGCTCCACCTTCAGAAGGATGACCAATCCCTTGTTCTCAGTGTGATCAGCACCAGCACGACGGCGTTGTGTCCCGTCTGTCAGACCCCTTCTGAGCATGTTCACTGTTACTACGCACGCACGATCACCGATTTGTGCTGGACGGATGTCCGGGTACGAATAGAACTGCACGTGCGCCGTTTTGTCTGCTCAAACGCCCTCTGTTTTCGGCGTACCTTTGCCGAACGACTTGGGGAGCAGGGAAAGCGCATATGCCCGACGAACGAAACGATGTGAGGCTCAATTGCAGAGCATTGCCCTTCTCCTAGGAGGAAATGCTGGTGCTCGTCTGGCAACCATTTTGGGGATAGCAGTCAGCTCAGATACTCTTCTCCGCTTGGTTCGAGCAAGCGAGGTTCCTCACCGTTCAACCCCTCGCGTTCTAGGAATAGATGACTTTGCTCTGCGTAAAGGAGAGAACTATGGGACCATTCTCGTTGATGTCGAACATCGGCATCTCGTGGACCTGTTACCTGATCGAGACAAGGAGACGGTTTCAGCGTGGCTCAAGGCTCATCCTGGGGTTGAGGTGGTCAGTCGAGATCGTGGTGGGGCCTATGCAGAAGCCGTTCGCGAAGCCATCCCTCACGCCATTCAGGTTGCGGATCGGTTTCATCTGTCACAAAACTTGGGAGAAACGGTCGAGCGCATGATGCGTCGAGACTCTCCTCGTGTCAAACAGATCTTGGGGGAAGGACTCCAAGCAGCACAGCCCGCCGAAGAGGTACTTCCACTACAACGACACGAAGCCGAGAAACAGGCAAGTCAACTGCGCCGTATGGCGGTCTATGAACATGTTCTCTCGTTGCACGAGCAAGGCTACACCCAAAGTGAGATTGCCAAGCAGTTAGACATGGATAGCAGAAGGGTGCAACACTTCTTGAAAGGACCGCCTCAGCCGCCTCTCTACAAGCAACGTTGGGTGAAACTCGCTCCTTACAAAGCCTTTCTCACTCGTCGCTTTGAGGAAGGTTGCGACAATTCGTTGCAGCTCTACCGTGAGATGTGTGCTCAAGGGTACACAGGGTGTCGTTCAATCGTCACCAACTACATCACACAACTCCGACAACAAGCAGGAGTTCCTGCGGGAACAGGGAGACATCAGACAACACAGCCAAAGCTACTCAAAGAGAAACTTCCTGCTCCTTCTCAGATACGTTGGTGGTTTCTGCTTCCAAAAGAGCGTCTGAGAGGCAAACAGCAAGCACAACTGACACAGTTGTGTGAGAGTGAGGCAGAGTTTGCCTTGATGTACCAGCTCACACAAGCGTTTGTCACCTTGCTTCACCAACATACTGAGGAAGGATTGACCGAGTGGCTTGAGCAGGTTCAAAGGAGTTCTCTGACAGAAGTACAGAGTTTTGCCAAGGGGCTGATACGAGACGAAGCCGCGGTACGAGCGGGATTGAGCCTCAAGTGGAGTCAAGGACCCGTCGAAGGTGCCGTCAATCGGCTGAAACTGATCAAACGGGGCATGTATGGTCGAGCGAAGTTTGATCTCTTGCGAACTCGAGTGCTCTGTGCGGCGTAACGAGAAGAGAACGAAAGCTTGATGGGGATGCTGCATGACACTCTGTTTGATCTCTTCTTCTCGACTGATGGGCTTACCACCAACTTTGCGTCAGAGCCTGTTTCTCCCGTTTGAATATGGTCACCCCTACTCGGTCGCAGCGGTGCTGCTGTGTCCGGTTCAACGGCCAGCTCAGAAGAAGAGAAAGATGAAGATCACTGAACTACTCATTACCCTGCATGAGCGCGAACCAGTTCCAGGTAGCGATTCGGTTCCCTCTCAAGTTGGGAGTGGCTTGATCCAGTTATAGCCCTTCCCGTGTGACCATTAAAACTGACGAAGCCATTCAAGGCCACGCCTTCGTCGCTCCAGCGCAGGTGCCATTGGGCCACCGGTGAGGCAGGTCGTGAAGCTGATCAAACTTGGCCTGACTTGCACCATCGCCTGTCTCTCACAGCGGGTTCCAGCCCTATTGACACAGAATGCAACAACTCGCATCTTCATATGTCCATTCGTGGTCGGTACTGAATAGCTTCAGCGACATGATTGGTTGCAATCATGTCGCTCCCGGCAAGGTCGGCATAGTCCAGTTTAGCACGGAAGATGGCAGAGAACTATGAAAGCAGGTCAGGGTCAGAAAAGCATCAAACTGATATCAGGCTCTCTGCATCTATGAGGGTTATTCCTGTTTTTCCCCGTTGCCTGTGGCCCTCACGCGCTCCCGTTCGGTGTACGTGTACGGGTTCTCAATCAACTCGACAACCGCTTTCTCAGGATTCATGGCCTCGCTCCAGGCTTGCTCGCCCATGTGCGACCGCGCATACTCGACCGTCCTTCCGACTGCTTGCCTGGCATTGTCAAGGTCAATACCGAGCAGACGATGATCGTATTTGACGACGTTGCCATTGACCATCACTGTATGCACGTCTCCGCGTCCAGCCTGAAACACGACATGCCCGTAGGGGTGGAGCAATGGGAACATCACCGGCGACTGGTCATTCTTAATCAGGACAAGATCAGCTTTCTTGCCAACGGTGATACTGCCGATGCCGCTGTCCATGCCAAGTGCTTGAGCGCCGCCGAGCGTGGCCCAGTTCACAACTTGTTCCGCACGCAGATGAGAGAGCATGACGGTGTTGTTTTGCCGATGCGCTTCCATATGCTCACGCGCCCGATCCGCGCTGAGGGTTGCGCGCATGGCTGAGAACAGGTCTCCGCTCCACCACACGCTGGTATCCATCGAAAGGGAAACGGGGATGTTGTGCCGTCGCAATTGCCATGTGGGTGGGTAGCCCTGACCGGCGTTCTGCTCGCTCTCGGTAGATATCGAAGCGTGACCGCCTGTGGCTGCTATTCGATGATACGAGTCCTGGGAGAGTGTTGCGGCATGGACGTAGATGGTGGAGGGGGTCATGAAGCCGTGTTCGTACATCAGGCGGATGCCGTTATCGTTGGTAGCACCCCACACGCCAGCATGGGTCGTCACCGGCAAATTGAAGTCACGCGCAGCCTCAAACGCAGCCTTTTCGGGAAATGCCGGGTCGCCGGTAACATCAAAGGCTATTTGCATCCCCAGCCTGTCTCCGTGTCCATCAATGCGGCGGCGAATGAAATCGGCGAATTCAGGGGTTTTTGTCCATTGCCAGGGAGCACCGAGCAAGTTTCCATACGCGAGGACGAACCGACCCGGAATCGCTTCGAGCGCATCAACCGCCGCATCCGCGTATTCAATCGTTTGCAGACCGTGAGACCAGTCAACTGTTGTGGTGACTCCGGCATCTACAGCCTCGATAGCGGCCAAGAGATTTCCCGCATACACATCTTCGGGGCGGAAAATCTTGCCCCAGTTCAGGTAGTAGAATTGGAAATAGTTCGTGAGCGTCCAATCGGCACCGAAACCACGAAGGGCTGTCTGCCACATGTGGCGATGCGTGTCAACCATGCCCGGCATGAGAATACCGCCGGTCGCATCAATCTCCCCGGCACTATCTGGTACGGCGAGTTGTCGTCCAACAGCCGCAATACGGTTGCCGACAACGAGAACATCCCCCTTCTCGATCACTCCAGATGATGGATCAATAGTTAGCACGGTGGCGTTACGAAATACCACGGGGCGGCCTGAAGGGAAGGACTTCCCATTCGTTGCTTCGTTCTGGCTCATGTTGCTCACCTCTTTGTGTCTTGGCTACCAGTAATGAAGCAGGCTGCTCGCTCCTTGCCGGATAGCAGCGATCGTTTCTACTTTTTTTCGTGTCCTGATAGCCATGTTGTAATACGTACCTTCAAAGGGCTACGTTGGCAATCAACAACGTCCGCATAGCGGACAAGTGTCCACCCATCTCATATTACACAATTGAAAAGACGATGTCAAGGATATCCCTGAGGTTGATTGGGAACTGTTCACAGCGAGGAATACTTCTCTGGACACCGGCGTACCTTTTCTGTTACCATGTGTGCAGAGAAAATAGCACTGTATTCACCTGCACGATATATCGGATGGTTGCGGGTGTGCCATAGGGGGAAATGATGCGCGTCGAAACAGGACCCGATTTCATCGAGGCGCTGGCCCGTGGCCTGAATGTCATCCGGGCGTTCGGACCCAACCGACCAACAATGACCTTGAGCGAGGTGGCGGCGGCGACCGAGCTTGCGCGACCGACGGCACGCCGAATGCTGCTCACACTAGAGGAACTGGGTTATGTCCGCCCGGCACAGGGTGGATTTGCGCTCACGCCGCGAGTTCTTGAGCTTGGCATGGCCTACATTGGGTCTACCAGCATCTGGGATATTGTACGCCCACACGTGGAACGGCTCGTGGGGGACACGCGCGAATCCTCGTCCCTCGCACAACTCGACGGGTCCGATATCGTTTACGTCGCGCGCGTGGCGGTGCCGAAAATTATCGCTCTGGCAGTCACTATCGGCACACGCTTTCCTGCCCTACAGACATCACTTGGGAAAGTGTTGCTCGCTGAGTTGCCTCCAGACGAACTGGAACGAATTCTTGCCGAGCCGAGCCGCTCCGGCATCACGCCGCTCTGGCAACCGAACGTGGAAGAGCGCGACCAGGCGCTGTATGAGGTGCGAACGAGGGGATGGGCGCTCACAGACGAACACCTGGCGCGTGGCATTCGCTCAATTGCCGCTCCTGTACGCGATGGCACTGGCTCTGTGGTTGCCGCGCTCAACGTCACCGTTCACTCGGCAGAAACGAGCATCGAGACCCTTACCGGGCAGTACCTTCCGCTGCTGTTGCAGACCGCTGCCGCGATCAGCACTGACTGGGCGTTGTGGCAAAGCAGACCACAGATTACTCCTGGGACAGGGTCATATAGGGTTTCCGTCTGACGATCTAGCACTCCTGTCATGCTATTGGGCTATGGTCGGCTATGGTCGGCTATGGTCGGCTATGGTCGCATCTCTTGACAGTGCCTTCGCTGTCGTCTATACTTATTTTACGGACAATCGTCCGTATGGCGGACAGCTACCAGCGCCGATGGAGCGTTGCAATAACGAATTATCTATCTACATCGTGCGTGCCAATCGCTCGCCATCAATGAACGGGAGACGTGAACCTTATGCCAAAGCAGGACACCGAGAAAACCACGCAGGGAGCGAACCGGCGACCAGGTCCCCTTGACGGCCTGCTCATTGCCGACTTCTCACGAGTCCTCGCCGGTCCGTATTGTACCATGCTGCTAGGGGATCTCGGCGCAACGGTGCTAAAGGTTGAGAGCCCAGCAGGGGATGACACCCGCAGTTGGATGCCACCGGAACGCGATGGTGTCGCGACCTATTACCTGGCTATTAACCGCAACAAGCGTTCGATTACCCTCGATTTCAATGATCCCGCGGACTTGCACCTGGCTCACGAACTGGCAGCCCGCGCTGATGTCTTCATCGAAAATTTCAAGCCCGGCGGCCTCAAACGCTTCGGCCTGGATTATGACACAGTCCAGCAGCAAAACGTCGGAATCATTTATGCCTCCATCAGTGGTTTTGGAACGGCACAGGGCGCGTCGCTTCCCGGCTACGATCTCATAGTGCAAGCGATGTCCGGGTTAATGAGCCTGACAGGGGAGCCTGATGGCCCGGGTTATCGTTCCGGAATTTCGGTGTTCGATGTGATGGCCGGGCTACACGCGTCCATCGGCATTCTAGCGGCCCTCAACCACCGAAGTCGCACAGGTGAAGGCCAGCATGTGGAAGTCAGCCTGTTCGCCTCGGCGCTCTCAGGCATGGTCAATCAGACGTCCGCCTACGTAGCTGGCGGCATCATTCCGACCCGAATGGGCAATGCTCATCCCAGCCTGTACCCATACGAACCACTGCCGACCGCAGATCGGGACCTTGTGATTGCGGCCGGAAACAACGGGCAGTTCAGGAAGCTTTGTGAAATTCTTGATCTTCCTGAGGTGCCCCATGATCCCAGATTTGCGAACACGGAGGATCGCAATCGCAATCGCGATGCCTTGCGCCCACTGCTGGTAGAACGACTACACACGAGAACTGCTAACGAGTGGTTCCACACATTGAGTGCCGTCGGCATTCCGTGCGGCCCCATTAACAGTGTCGAAGGGGGTATCAAGTTTGCTCGCGAACTTGGACTCGATCCCATCGTCGAGGTTGGAGCCGGAGAGAATGCGGTGCCAGTGATACGTCACCCAATCTCATTTTCCCAGACACCGCCGCGTCACGAGCTACCGCCCCCGGCGCTCGGTCAGGATAATGAACAGATTCGTGCCTGGCTCAGCCAGCCATTCTCAGTGACCAGGGAAAATACAGGGTGGTCAAAGTAGCAGGGGTAACATTGATGAGTAACGATAAGGCTCAATAAGGCTCAATAAGGCTCAGGTTCAGCCAGCATAGCCTGGTAGCCCTATGTCGAGAGGGCGGAGAACCGTTGTCACGTTTAAGGGATTACATGCAATATCCAACCGGAATAGGGACATCTGATACCGATAACATTTACCTGCTTGGTCACGACCTCTCGCAGGAATTGATTGGTCACATTGGATTTGGCGAACTGGCTCTCTGGCTTGCTACTCAGCAGCGACCGACCCCCCAACAGGTGCGCGTATTCGAGGCAGTGCTTGTCTCGCTGGCTGACCACGGCTTTACTCCAACCGCAATCGCGGCCCGCCTGACGTTGTATAGCGCCCCCGACGCGCTGCAAGGAGCAATCGCAGCAGGTTTGCTGGGAGGTGGCTCGCGCTTTCTCGGTGTGACGGAAGATACAGGCCGCTTTCTTGCGACTGTGCTTGCGAACGTCCCAGGCCAGCTCCCGGAGACCGATGAGCAATGGGACGCGCTTGCCCGCCGCGCGGTCAGCGAGCAGCGTGCCGCCAGTCGTTTCGTCCCAGGTCTTGGCCACCCGGTGCATAAGACGGTTGACCCTCGGACTGCCGTAATCATCGCGATTGCCGACCGTGAGGGTTTGCGTGGCCCACACCTGCGCCTGTTCGAGGCCATTGGTCGTGTCCATGCAGAGGTGCTTGGTCGCACGCTGCCACTCAATGGGGCGGGTGTGGCTGGCGCTGCGCTGGCTGACATCGGACTGCCACCAGAGTTGTTGCGCGGTGTCGCTCTGCTCGCGCGTGCCGCCGGGCTACTCGGTCATATCGCTGAAGAACTGCGCCACCCTATCGCGCCCGATATTTATGCAACCATTGACCGGAACGCCGTCTATCAGCCGACTGCCAGCAACGACAATACGAATACCGAACAACGCTAGCTCAATTCACCCAATACCTGCCACGTGTGCAGACTGTGCACAAAGGAGGAAATTATGGCAAAGCTTGTCGCTGTCCTCGCTACCACACACCACCCATTCTTTTACCGTGCCAGCACGGCACCCCCGGAAAGCAGGCCCGGCTTTGCGGACGAGTGGGTGCGCAAAGTCACGGCCTATCGTGAGACGCTGACTCGCGCCAAACCCGATGTCCTGGTCATGGTTGGTTCTGACCACTTCCACCAGCTTTTCTACGATAATATGCCGCAGTTCCTCATCGGCAAAGCACCGTTCTATGACGCGAACTACTACAATGAGGAGCGCGAATTCGGGTTGCCCCGCATGGTACTCAAAGGACACGAAGAATTCTCGGCGTATCTACTGCGTGCCGGACTGGATGCCGGGTTTGACTTCGCGTTCAGCAATGAACTGCGCGTTGATCACAGCATTACGTGTCCCATCATCACGACACGCCCGCAGGCAGATTTGCCCATCGTACCCATTTACACGAACATCTTCGCACCACCGTTGCCGCAACCCTGGCGGTTTGTTGCGTTGGGACGTACCCTGCGCCGTCTTGTCGAGGAGTGGCCCGGTGATGAGCGGGTCGCCATCATCGGAACCGGTCATCTCTCCCTCGAACTCGGTGGCCCGCGCCAGTTTGGCCCGCATGGACCTGACCCTGAGTTCGACCGCAGAGCCGTGGAATGGATTGCTTCCGGGGATATTGAAGGCGCATTACGGGAAGTGACACTCGACAGCCTCTGGATGCCGGGCAATGCCACACACGGCTTCCTCGATTTCATGCTGATGATGGGCGTCGCCGGAGCCGTCAGAGCCGACTACGCCAATTTCCTCGACCTGTTCCATACGATGGAAGCGTATTTCACCTGGTATCCGAAAGGAGTGGATGCATGAGTAAATACCTCCTCAACAAATTCCTTTTCACCATTGACCGCGACCCCGAGCTGGTTGAACGCTACCGCGAAGACCCGCGCGGCACTGTCATCTGGTGGGAAGCCGAGCGAGCCAATGTCATCTTGAATTTGCCTGATGGCGAACGCAGTACCTGGCAGCGATTTAGCAACGACGAGCGCGAGGCGCTGGCGACGCATGATTACGTCAAACTGTTCGAGCTTGGCGCGCATCATTTCCTGACGCTCACCCTTTGTATTGCCCTGTTCGAGCGTGACTATACGGAGCCCCTGGGCTTCCAGCGTGAGTACGGACGCAACCTTCAGCACTGGTCGCTGCCCTACCCGGATATTACCACGTGATGAGTGCCGGAAGGCGAGTTAACCTGAGAACCCATAGCAAAACTGCGAAAGAAGAACATAGTGTGACCGAGAAGCTTTTGACGACGGTTGTGGGAAGCTATCCTCAACCAGAGTGGCTGGTTGATCGCAAGGTTTTACAGAGTCGCTTACCTCCGCGCGTCCGAGCGCAGGAAATCTGGCGCATCCCAGAACCTCTGCTGCTACAGGCCCAGGACGATGCAACCCTGCTCGCTATTCGAGACATGGAGTCTGCGGGTATTGACATTTTAACTGACGGGGAGATACGAAGGGAGAGTTATTCCAACCACTTCGCCACGGCATTAGCAGGAATGGACCTCGATAATCCGGGAGTGACATTGGGCCGCACAGGGCGTACCAACCTCGTCCCACGGGTCGTTGGTCCGATTCGCCGCTTATACCCGGTTGAAGTACGCGACGTGGAGTTTCTGCGACGCAACACCACTCATCGCATTAAGATCACTGTGCCAGGCCCATTCACGATTACTCAGCAGACGCAGAATGACTATTACCGAGATGAGAAAGCTCTGGCACTGGATATCGCGGCCGCCATCAACGAGGAGATCAAAAGCTTGCAGGCGGCAGGAGCCGACGTGGTACAGATTGATGAACCGTATCTGCAAGCGAGGCCAGAAAAGGCCAGAGCATATGGTGTGGAGGTGATCAACCGCGCGCTGGAGGGTATTGAAGGACCAACAGCGTTGCATCTCTGCTTCGGCTATGCTGCTATAGTCCCTGACCGACCTGATCGGTACGCATTCCTCACAGAATTGCGTGAGTGTGTCGTCAGGCAGATTTCGATTGAAGCGGCTCAGCCACACCTCGATCTCTCAGTTTTACGCCAATTAGCCAGTAAAACCATTATTGTCGGCGTCTTAAATCTGGGCGATATGGAGGTGGAGACGCCGGAAAACGTAGCCGCGAGAATACGCTCGGCCTTGCAGTATGTCGAGCCAGAACGCCTGATCCTGGCCCCGGATTGCGGCATGAAATACTTGACACGGGAAGTCGCCTTTGGCAAGTTATGTGCGTTGGTAGAAGGAGCCAGGATAGTGCGACAGGAATTGTAAGTATGATCAGCAAAGCCGTTCATCTGGCCTTTTCAACCTGTTCGTAGGAATGTAGATACTTGCCGAGGGTATTGTCAACTTGTGAGAAGAAACAAATATATTGATGAGGTACAAAGAGGGAAGATACTGGATTGTAGTGAGAGACTGGGGAGGATTGACGGTTATGCGATCAAGTTCACTCCGGTTAGCTCATTCCACACCAGGAATCGGCCTTGCCCTGTAAAATCGCACGGTAGTCCCTTGCCCATAAGCGGTGCCTTCGCGGTTGAACGTGACTGGAGATAGGCGCGATCAGCAGAAAGAAAGCGTTGGGCGTGTCTTGCCGATTTGAAGCACTGCATTTTCTTTTCGCGTAGTCGTGTAGGGGTTGGGGTTGGTGGGAATTCTCTGCTCGATTGTTGAGCCGCTTGTGCTGCCGATGCTCCACTCCAGGCAATATCTCGCGTTTTGCAGCTGCAAAACTACAGCTTATCAGTCATGATGACGCGAGGGACGTAGGGTAGTCCTGTGAGCCGCTTGCGGTGGAGAAGTTGCCAGATCGGCTAGCGGCTAATGCAGTCGAGGACGCCTTGATTGGAAATACCTCCTTGGACTTGAATTGACTGATCCTGGCTTTGATATCACCTTCCTGGGTGAATGAGCTTGCCCTGGTCTGGTCCTTTTCTCCCTTTGGTTATCTTTAGTATAATCCATATTCTCCAACTGGACCAGACCAAGCTCATTATACTGATGACGTAGTATAAGTAGTATAAGTAGTATAATAGGGATACTGACAGAAAGTACCAAAGGTACCAGTAGTAGCAAAGGAGGATGCCACGATGCAATTGCACTTGCAGGTTCCTGAACAGCTCAGTGGCAAAAATCAACAACAGTTAGAAGCGTTGGCCTTTGAAGCTCTCGTGGTGCGACTCTACGCTCTGGGCGAACTCTCTTCAGGGGAAGGGGCAAAACTATTGGGTCTGGCGCGGCGCGAGTTTCTTGCTCTGCTAGACCGATATAACGTCTCCCTCTTCGATGAGGAAATGGACCTCAAGAAGGAGGCAGGCTACGGATAGCTCTCCAGCTCCAGTCGTGACCAACACGACGCCGTTGATTACGCTCGCAGGAGTTGGCCTGCTCGACCTGCTACCGCAGCTCTATGGTAGAATCTGGGCACCACGTATCGTGTTGGAAGAGTATTAGGCAAAGGCACCATCGAGCGAACCGGATATGTCTCATGCCTTTTGGCTCACGCTTGTCGATGACGTTGTGATTGACCCAGCACTTCCTCTGCTCGATGCTGGCGAAGCCGCAGCCCTTTCTCTGGCACAAACGATAAACGCACGACTGATTCTATTGGATGAACGGAAGGCACGGCGCATTGCGGCTCATCTTGGTCTGCCGATTGCTGGAACGCTCGCAGTGCTGTTGCGCGCGAAACAGCAAGGACTCATAGCAGCACTTCGGCCATACCTCGTTCAGATGCAGAGCCAGGGGAGGCATTTCCATCCTGATCTCATTGCTCGTGTTCTGGCAGAGTCTGCTGAATAGCTCCCATTCCCAACAAAACGAAAGACGCTCCATCTCGATTGTCAAGAAGCTCTTTCTTCCTATGCTACACAAGGGTGAGGTTAACTCATTTTTAACACTTCTGGTAAGCCCCTTTCACACAGCAAAGTAGAGTTGCTCGAAAGAAAGCTGAGACTCGCGTCGGAGTGGGTCCAATACCATTGAGCCAATCAATGAAGCGGAAGACATTGCTAGCAGTAGCAGCTATTCCTGTGTGCTGGAGATGCGTTTTCGCCTCACCAAGAGAACGGGTACGACGCATACCAAAGGCTCGTATTCCTTGAGAAATGGTCGATTCTCCCCCATTGTCACACGTTGTATTGTTGAGTAAGGGTGTGTTGGCGTTGACACTGCTGACGAGGTCACTGTAAGGCTTCTCGTTGGGCTTGTGAGCACAGTCCAGCGTGTTCCTGTGCTGGCTACTTCGGATATCCCCTTTAAAATAAGAGTTAAACAGAGTTGTATGCGTACCTTTTCTTTTCCAATAGTGGAACGGATATCCTATGTAGCCAGTTGTTTTCAATAATTGAATTTTTAACACAATGATACTTTCGTTTCTTACATTTGTTTATTGTTCTGTTAATTGAAAAATGTGGCAGAAAGCAACAAAAAACCTGTGTTTTTTTTGAGGACGAATGGCATACCGTCTCATGATCACGCATGTGAGGCCAAGTCAAGGTCGCTTCGCTCTCTTGACGTGAACGAACAGCGTGATACGCTAAAAACCGCCATCGTCTCAAATTGTAAGAAAATTCGAGTAAGAATTTGAGGCACTCATGCTGTCACATTTTATGTTGAAAACAGCCAGTACGCCACCTCGTTTCGCTGCCTCGTTTGCGAAATGATATCATATGTAGCTTGCATACTCTCTATGATATAATCAAAGCAACACCTAGAGGAATTTGTAAGGGACTCCCTTCTAGAGGAGAAGAACTCCTGGCTTTGGAACATCCGCAAATGATGACCGTTGAGCAATACTTTCACCTTGAAGAAACCGACCCCGAGAACCGCTATGAGTACATTGATGGTCAGGTGTCTATGATGGCTGGGGGAACGTTCAACCACAGCACGATTAGCGGCAACATGTACAGCATTCTTCGGGGCCTCCTTCGCGGAAAACCCTGCCGCGTTTACAATTCTGATATAAAAGTGCAAATTTCTCAAAAACGCTACTTTCATCCCGATATCACAGGAACATGCGATCCACGTGACCGCGGTACAGGTGATCTTCTCCAATCTCCACGGGTGATTTTTGAAGTGCTCTCTCCAAGCACCGAAATCTCAGATAGGACGTGGAAACTCCAAAATTATCTCGGCCTTCCAACGCTGGAAGAATATATCCTTGTCAATACCAAATTCTTCAGAATGGAGATGTACCGCAAAGAGAACGGGAGATGGATGTACGATATCTTGAAGGTACATGAAACGGTTCCGTTGCCGAGCCTCGGTGTTCGATTCCCTCTCAGAGAGGTTCTGTCAGAACTGAAATAAGCTCTTGGCACAAAGTCAGACTTCTGTTATCCTTCTCCTGAGAAAAAAGGTGAAAGAGGATCTCAGCCCATGAATTGTCCCTATTGCTCTGTATCCGCAACCAAA
>JAABUZ0100004007.1_pt1 | contig 20843 bp, 18 predicted proteins | sample 5562091 | NCBI WGS metagenome assembly JAABUZ01 (sample SAMN12813069, study PRJNA571459) | rock metagenome | isolation source: Antarctica rocks | place: Antarctica: Victoria Land, Linnaeus Terrace sud | collected 2015-12-21 | reverse complement strand
TCGTGGCGAGCGCGATCGTGGTGGCGGTCGGCTTCAAGCTCGGCGACCCGATCATCGGCCTCGCCATCACCCTGATCATCCTGCGCATCACCTGGCAGTCGATCCAGACCATCAAGGCCGATCCCGGACTCCCAGAGGAGCCTGAGGGCGATCACGACGACGCGGCCGGCCACAATGGTCACGCCGAGCACGGTGAGCCCCCGCCCCACGCCGCCGACCTGGCCGGCGTCGCGAACGAGCACGGAAAGCATGGCCACCGACACGATCACTGAGCGACTCGTCGACGAGGCCGGTCTGGGCGGAGCTTCGCGCCCATTCGCCACTGCCGCCTGCGACTCGCACGCACGCACGCAAAGCGGTGTCAGTTCAGGCCGCCAATGTGCTGCGCAAGGCTGGCGGGGGAACATGGGCGCGTCGGCTTCGCTGGCGTCAGGCGCGCGACGCGTGCTGGACGCTGCTCGACCGGCACGTGGCCCCTTCCATGGCCTGCCGGTTTCGTGGGTGCCGTCCATGGGGTCAGCCGCCCTCGGGGCCGCTGATCTTCGCGATCAGCTCGGCGTCTGAGAGCGCTGAGAGCGCCTCGAGCCCGGCGGCCTCCGGATGGGTGGTGGAGCGTTGCGCGGCTCGTGCGCCCTCGCGGTAGACCTCGGGCCGCCGGGCGCGCAGCAGCACCATCAGCAGGCGGTCTGAGCCGTCCATCGCGCGTCGCAGCGCCTCGGCCTCGCCTGACAGCCCCGCTCATCCCCTTCCTACGGCAGGATCGCGGTCTGGCACGTCACGGCCTGCGCACGGACGCGGCCCGAGAGCGACGGCGCCCCGCGGGCAAACTCTCACACCAACAGTGGGAGGGCCCTGTCGAGGCCGTGTCGTGCGCATATGGCCCTGATCGCGCGCTTCCCGGACCCCGGTTCCTCCGGCAGCGACTCGAGAGCGTCCAGGCCTTCGCTGAGGTCGTTCAAGTCAGCGGCCGGGCATTCCAGAGCGAAGCGACCCAGCCACCGCGTTGCCGCGCGCCCGTAGCTCGGGTCCGGCCGCTCAGCCATGACAAGCAGGACCGCCAGGGCGTCGGTGAGGTCCACGGTGGGCAGCTCGGCGGCAGTCTCCCTGATCAGGTTGAGGTTGCCGGTGGCGAGAGCCCTGCGAAAGCGTGCATAAGGAGAACCCTGGCTGGTCATACGAACGTATGTTCGCATGACGGTCAAGAGGGCCCAGGCGGACTTACCGGCTCGTCAGGCGCCGATCAGACCGAGCATGAGAGCCACGACGAGCCACCCCCACAAGGGATGGCCCTTGCGCTCAGCGAACGACGCGACCAAGACCGAAGGGATAGCCCACACCACGACGAAGGCGAGGACCCCCAACACGATGATCTGCGCCGGGGAGACACCGTTGCTGCCGAAGATCGCGGCGAGTTGACCCATGTGGTTTCCGTCCTCGTCGTGGTAGCGGAGGACCGTATTGGCCCGGGGCCCGATCAAGCTACCAAGGGGGTGTCCGCGGCTAGGCCGCCGATCTCGTCAGGGGGATACGATCAAGCCGCAGCCGACTCATCAAGCCGCGCGCTCGGAGTGCTTACGTCCGGGGCGCCCGCCATCAGCCAGGCTCGTCAATGTGATGCATGAGCAGCCCGAAGCCTCGCAACGACACCGGGCCCTCCAGGAGCGTGCCTTGGGCTGGCTTCCGGGACTATCGTCGAGCTCGTAGCCCGGGCGCGACAGGCCGCGGTCGGCTTGCCAGCTCCACTTGAAGGGGTCGACGTGGCCCCAAGCGTCCCTTCTTCGACCCGTTCGATGGTGGGCAATAACGCTGGTGCGGGGCTTGCGTCGCCGTTCTTCCGACCCGTGGTGACCTCGACGTCGTGGTCGACGCCGGCGTCCTCTCGCAGATCACGGTTGGCTGACAATCGGCGTCGGACGGTCCTCGGGTCGCGAGGTCCCCCCGTCCACCCGTTCTTGCGCTTCCCGAGGCCACGCGGACCCAAATCATCCAGACCGTCAATAACACCTTGACAGTCGCTCATGTCAAGAGTATGTTGACGGTATGAACTCTCAAATCTTGCCCTCGCCGACTTCCAGGGCGCCGTCAAACCCGCTGACCGAGGACGAGGCCACGTCGATCCGCGACGCGGTCGCTGAAGCGGTGCTGGGCATCCCGGCCGGCCTGCGCGCCGCGCTAGAAGACGACCCAGACGCCTACCTACGGTTGGTCTACTCCACCCGCGCCGCCGCCGACGAAGCCGACCGGCTACTCCGAGCCGCTGTGCACGGTGCCCGCGGCGCGGGCCACAGCTGGGAAACTGTTGGCCGACTGCTGGGCGTAAGCCGTCAGGCCGCGCAGCAGCGATTCGGGACACCGCCACCCGCCACCCCACAAGGTCATGCCGCCGGTGTCGCCGGCGAACCCATCCGCAAGAAACTCAGCCCGCTCACTGCGTTTGACGAGATGGCCGTGCTCGAACAGGAAGGCCGACGCGGTTGGCACGTCGTCGACTACGGAATGCTCTACCACCTGGTCGAGGCCTCACCCTGGCAGTGGCAGCACCGCCGCGTCGTGTGGTCCGTCGGGGAACGACGCCGGCGGCTGGAAGACGAAAGCTGGCAGCTGTGCGGCACCCACATCTTCCCTTGGGCCTATTACAAGCGCAGCCTGGACCTACCCGCTGAACCCGACCTGCCGCATACGTAACCCATCCTCGATCGGGTGCCACCCATATGGTCACGTTTGTGCACAAAAACGTGTCCTCGGGCAGCAGGGAATCGCCAGGCAGAAAGAAGCCGGCCCGCTAGGGATGCGGGCCGGCTTGTGCTTCTGGGGAGGAGGTGCTGCGCTCGTTCTCCTCGGTGCCGGTGCTGCGTTCGCAGTCGGAACGATTGGGACGACCGCGACCACCACGACAGACACAGGGTCGGCGACCTCGACAGCTGCCAACACTACGGCCGCGTCACCGACGACGGACAGCACCGCGACTAACAACACTTCCACATCACCGACGACGGACAGCACCGCGACTAACAACACCCCCACATCACCGACGACGGACAGCACCGCGACTAACAACACCCCCACATCACCGACGACGGACAGCACCGCGACTAACAACACTTCCACATCCCACGCCGTGCAGAAGTTTCACGGAGACGGTCAGAAGAACCTCGGCACGATCCTCGTACCCGATGACTCGACGATCAGTTGGAACTGCCCTAGCTGCGAGAACACCAACTTCATCATCCACAACGCGAGCTCGGACGACGGCACCATTCCGACCAACGCCTTGCAAGCTCTACAAGCCCTACGGGGGTGCCGCAGGCTTCGTCGGTGCTGCCCCCTGACCACAGCCAACCAAGCTAGAGCCAGCCGATCGCCCCGAAGATGATGAGCCCTAGGGCATCGACGATTGCCAGCATTCCCACAACGGTCTGCTGGCGACGGTGGTTGGTGCCCATGTCGTAAACCCAGGCCGCTACCCCGTAGAACGTCATGTAGCCGAAGACGATGATCAGTGGTACGAACGGAACGTTCCACCACCAATATTCCCAGTGAAAGACACCTACGGCGTGAAGAAGAATCTCCACCAACACCGAGAAGCAGGAGAAGCCGAAGACGAGCGCCCACCGGTTGGGCACCCAGAAGCCGCATGTTTCGATCAGCGGGCAACTGCTTTACAAACGCCGCCCCGGAGAACAGGAAGAGCAGCGAGATCTCCACGTTGAGGCCGACGAGGATGAGGTAGCTGGTGCTCCCGGTCACTGTCCAGATCGCGGCGCGGCCGCTGCTGTGCAGCACGGCGGAGTTGACGATCTCGTTAAACCAGTCCATCAACCAAAACGCCACCCCAGCGAGGACGATTTCCCACCGCCGCCGCCCGACCTCGACCGCATAGACATAGATTGCAAGCCCGAGCAGCGTGACCGTGCCCCACTGGAAGTGACTGCCATCGCGCAACATGCGCAGCGCTTCGTTGGTGAAGCCGGTGTAGGCGCCGATCGCGACAGACTAGCCTCGATTCGTCGGTAGGCGTGGTTGGGTGACGTGCTGGCTGGTGCGCGGACCACCGGGAGTTTGCTCGTCTATGGGCCGTGAAGGAAGCGACCCTTCAACCTTGCGCTTTAGCGACGTCGGCGGCGGCGGCAGCAACAACAGCACGTCCAGCAGTCTTTCCCAGACCAACTCATACGCTTGACGTTCCGCGCTCAGAGGATTCGCCGCGCGGCGGCGGGTGCCGCGCCTGTCTCGCCAATGCCGTGGGCGCGGGACCAACGCCTCCAGTTCTACCTCCCTCCTGAGCAAGCCAGCCGCTGGTGCGGCATCAACGCGACCGACGCCCGCTCCTCCCCCGGCGTTGTCCATCGACGTTAGAGGGGACCACTAAATCCAGGCGGCGCCGGCGCTAGCTCGGCGTCCACGACGCGTGCCGTAGCAGCCGTTCGTTGGCATTACGGACGCTGGTCCATCGAGGCTAGCCCCAAGGACCGCCGGGGCCTAGGACTTTCAGTCGGACGTTCAGTCAGAGGCCCTCGAAATGAGAACGCCCCGCCGTTAGCAGGGCTTTCTGAGTACCGCTACGGGGATTCGAACCCCGGTTTCCGCCGTGAGAGGGCGGCGTCCTAGTCCCCTGGACGATAGCGGCGAGAACGCGCTCCGAGGCTAGCAAAGGCGAGCTCTTACGCTATCTTCGTCCGCTGCCCGCGGATGTGGCGGAATTGGTAGACGCGCACGGTTCAGGTCCGTGTGGAGGAGACTCCGTGGAGGTTCGAGTCCTCTCATCCGCATGACCCGGTTCCGCAGACGAGCGGATTGGCCGACCGGAGGCTGACTCGAGACTCGGGACTCAAGGCAGGGGTGGGCGCGGCGGCGGTCAGCCAGCCCCTTCTCCCTGCGTGACTAGCGGGCGGCGCGTCGCAGCGAATCGGCGAGCATCGCGATCACGGCGGCGGGAAGCACCCACCAGGCGACCACTGTGCTGGTGGCGACCAGGGCGGTAAGAGCGATCGCAGCGCTGACGCCGAGCGCCACCCGCCAGTCGTCACCGACCACGAAACCCCAGACGGCGAGTGCGGCGCGCCGCGCAAAGGTCATGCGCCCTCCACGATCGCCTGTGTTGGGGTCGGGACCGCCGACCGGCGTAGCCAGGTGACCAGGGCCAGGGATACCGCGATCAGCACGGGGATGATGGCCAGCAGGGCGCCATCGGCACCTGGCCATGACGCACCAGCGCCCTCGGCGGCCCAAAACGTCCCGAACGAAGTGAGCATGATGCCGACACCGAACTTCAGGGTGTTCTCGGGCACGCGGGCGAGGGGTGCGCGCGCGGCGATGCCCGCCACGAGCACGATGGCGATGGCCACCCCCGCTGACACGGCTGCGAGTCCGACACGATGCTGGTTAGCGCCAAAGGTGAGCACGATGAACGCCACCTCAAGACCCTCGAGGAGCACGCCCTTGAAGGAGATCGCGAAGGCATAGCCGTCCAGGCCGCCCCGGGTCGGGGCCGTCGCGCGCGCGGCATCTATCTCCTCGGTGAACGCAACGGTCTCGTCGTGTCGGGCCTTCAGCCCGGCGGCGCGCAGGATCGCCTTGCGCAGCCACTGGAGGCCGAAGATGAGCAGCAGGCCGCCGACGGCGACGCGCAGGACATCGATCGGCAGCGAGGTGAGCGCGGGACCGAGCGCGGCGACGATCACGGCGAGCGCTGCCACTGCGACACCTACGCCCGAGAGGGCCGAAGACCAGCTGCGCGTCATCCCGACGGCGAGCACGATGGTCAATGCCTCAACCGCCTCCACGGCGCAAGCGAGAAAGACCGCGAGGGCCAGCCCGAGCTCGGGGCCGCTCATCGGGTCGCCGTCTGGTCGGTGCAGTGGTTGCTCATCGCCAGTCTCTCGGTCGTCATTCTCTGTCCCTGTCTGAGCTGGGGTGAAAAGACGCGCGCGCGGGCGGGGCCTACCGTTGCCGAGCGGGCCGAGAGACGCGCCGGTGGGGGCGGTGGGAGGGTGATCTCCGATGGGCTCGACGGCGATGGGCTGCCCGGTGGCGATGACGCATGCGTTGGGGGCGCGACGAAGCGTACCTCGGCGCCGGAGGGGTGGGCGCCGGAGCCCCTGAGGGCGGTACGGCGCCACCTGGGGCCTGGGCCACGGTGGCGACAAAGGCGCTCACATCGGGAGTTCCGCGTCCGGTGACGTAGTCATAGCCCGGCGTGGCCGGGTACATCCCGTTGGTCCCGAGCACGATGTCGTGAAAGGCCGAGCTGGGCTCGGTGGTGTAGATCACCGGCCCGGCAAAGCCGAGGGGGCTGCCGTGAGCCCCCTGGGCGCGAGCCCAGATGCCCTGCCAGGCGGGAGCGCTGGCACTGGTCCCGCCGGCGACGATCTCCTGACCGGCGACGATCACCCGGTAGCCGCTGTTGGGGTCGGCATCGAGGCTCACATCGGGCACGCCGCGCTGCGAACCGAGGAAGCTGCCGCCCGCGCGCTGTTGGAAGGCGGGGACCGCCTCCAGCAGGCTGGCACCGCCCCCGCCCGCATACCAGGCGATCTCGTTGGGGCCGGGGCCCAGCACGGTGGTGCCCCCCACTCCGATCGCGTGGGGGCTGGAGGCCGGATAGTTGGTGTTGGGTATCCCCGCGGGAACGCCGTTGGGCGTGATCAGCGCCGGACAGAAGGAGCCCTGATCGCCGCTGGAGGCAAACAACGTCTGGCCCTGGGCCTGGGCCTGGGCGAGGACGGCGTCGAGGCCGGCCAGCAGACCCGACGCGGAGGCCAGCACCTCGCACTCCCCGGCGGAGAAGCTGGCCTGGCCGGTCGCGTCGTCGGTGACCCATCGGTTGATGGTGGCGGCGATGTCCTGGTCGCTGAGGGAGGGCCCGTCGTAGAGCCACAGCGAGGAGACGTTGGGCGCCAGCCCTGTCGCGTACTGGGTGTCGAGGTCGAACTCATCCGCTCCCGAGGTGTCTGGCGAGGGCGTGCCCACGGTGATCTGGTTTACAGGTACACGGGGCAGGCCGAACTTCTGCTCGAAGGTGACAAGGTCGCTGCGTACCCGCGCGACGTCGCCGTCAGCGATGACCGCCACCGTCTGGCCCTTGCCGGATGCCGCCGCCGGGGAGTGGTACAGAGTGGCCAGATCCTGGGGGCCGTAGGCGGCGGGGACCGACAGGCCGCTGGCGGCGGCGAGCCCGACGCTCCGGCCGAGGTGCACCAGGGGGTGGGCCCGGCCCAGGTCGGAGAGCCCCAGCACGGAAAGGATGGCGGCGGCGAGGCGGTGAGGGAGCCGCGCCGTACCCACGCTCGACACGTAGGTGGAGCCGTCAGCCGAGCGGAAGCGGTCAAAGGCGATGCCCAGGGCCCGGCCCAGCGCGAGGACCGGACCGCGAACCACCACGAGGAGGCGGTTGGGGCTCACCGAGGCCACACTGAGCCCCGCGGCACGGGCCCAGGCGCGTATCGCGCCGACCGTGGCGGGGCTGGGCCCGAAGCGCCGGGCGTACTCAGAAGGAGTGAGAACGCCGTCACCGGGTCCCGCCAGGCGGGCGCGTAGCTGGCCGCGCGGCGCGAGGACGAGGGTCACGGCGCGGGTGCCCGTTATGAGGGGGCCCACATCGAAGGCGTCGCGGGTGCGCAGCCCGCCGAGGCCTGCAGGGGCTCCCCACGCCGATGCGCTCGACATCACGGCGAGCACGACAGACAGCACCAGTGTGATCGATCCCAACCTGCGCATCGGCCTCCCTCTGGGTTACCTCAAGTCCGTGGGGGCTGCTCTGCGGTCGGGGGGTTACTCATCCGTTGGAGACACCCAAACCCAGCAGCCCGACGATCAGGACAATCAGGATAACGGGCATGTCCGAGCGTGTCCGATCAACAGCGCCAGCTCAGGAGCTACCGACGACCACCCCGATGCCGAGGACGATCGCTCCGCCCAGGGTGACGACGATCAACGACGAGCGCAGGGTCACGTGCAGGAAGCGATAGCGCACCCAGGCGATGGCAAAGAGCTCGATGGCGACCACGATGCCGGCGACCACCAGGGCCTGGTTGACGTTGCTGATGATGAAGGGCAGCGAGTGAAAGATGCCCCCCAGCGCGGTGGCCCCACCGGTGATGACTCCGCGCACGATCGCCGAGCCCCTTCCCGTCTGCTCACCGGTGTCTGACAGGGCCTCGGACATGCCCATGCTCACCCCGGCCCCCAGGGCGGTGGCCAAGCCGACAAGCAGCGCGGTACGGGAGTTGGCCGAGATCGCCGCGGCGAAGATGGGAGCCAGGGTGGACACCGTGCCGTCGATGAGCCCGACCAGCGAGGGCTGCACGATCTGCAGGACGAACTCCTCCTCGCTGCTGCCGGTGAGACGGCGCAGAAGTCGAGCCAGACGCGAATGCGAGGGTCCTGAGCCGCGGGGAGGCGGCGGTGAGGCATGCTCGCGTACCTGCGCCGCCGTGGTCGGCGGCGCAGCGGGGACCGGTGGGCCCACGACGATGCGGCGTCGGGTGGTGGGGCGCGAAGCCATCCCGAACACTTATAGCATCTCTTTTCAAATAAGGTATCGCCTAACAACACCTAGGCGCTCACATCAGCTAATGTGAAGGTCATGGCCACCCTTCCCTCCGACGGTCAGCTCGTCGAGAAGCTGCGCCAGCGCCACCAGCGCGTGACCTCTCAGCGCCTGGTCATCCACCGCACCCTGAGGGCCCGCGATCAGCACCTCACCGCCGAGCAGGTTCTTGATGCCGTCTCCCCCACCTTGCCCGGCATCTCGCTGCCCACCGTCTACTCCACCCTGGAGCTCCTCGATGAGCTCGGACTCATCCGGCGGGTGAGCACCGGCACGGGCGCGGTCCAGTTTGACTCCCGCGTCACTCCCCACGCTCACACCGTGTGCCGATGCTGCGGACGCCTGGCCGATCTCGACGAGTCGAGCACAGCGAGGGCCGCTTTGGAGCGCGCCCGGTCTACCGGCTTTGCCGCCGACCATGCCCAACTGGTGATCTGGGGCGTGTGCGCAGTCTGTCAGGACACCGCGTCGGGCTGACCGCCGGGGACCGCGCTGGACACGCGCGACAGCTGAGGCAGTCTGACCGGTCGCGCCTTGACCTCAGAGTCCGTGGACGAAGGTGTAGACCACCATCAGGCTCACGACGATGACGAAGACGCGCAAGGCCCATAGCGCGGCCTGGACTCCCGACCCGAATGCGACCCGGGCCACCGGGCGCGAGGTGTCGGCCACCAGCTGGTCGCGCTCGAGGAACATGATGAGCTCCTCCGCGCGCTCCTCGTCCTCGACGAGATCCTTGGTGGGTCGAGAGAGCTCGCGTCGAGCCATCAGCCGCTCGGGATGAGGTGCACGGCCTGCAGGAAGGAGTCGACGCCGTAAGCGGCCCCGCACAGCCCCACAAAGGTGATCACCGCGATGGCGAGGACGTTGGTCGAACGCTGGTTGGCATGGCGGCCCATCAGGTCGCGATCGTTGGCGAGCATGACCACGAACACCAGCGCCACGGGGAGCAGCACGGCAGCCAGGACGTTGGCGTTGATGGCAATCTGCAGCAGGGGGGCGCCGGGGACGAGAATGACAGCCGCGGCGATCAGCGCGGTGAAGAAGTTGGCCCCGTAGAAGAGCAGAGCTCCGCGCGGGGAGCTGTTGAAGCTGTGGGAGACCCCGACGCACTCTCCCGCCGCGTAGGCGGTGCTCGCCGAGATGGTGAGAATGGCCACCGCTCCGGCCTCGATCAGCCCCAGGGCGAACAGCGTCGCCACCGGTCCCCCCGACACCGCCTTGAGCGCCCCGGGAAAGCCGGCGCCGGCCAGCCCCTGAACCGACGATCCGTGATGAGCGAAGAGCACGGCGCCCACGACGAGCGCCCCGATGCCGAACGCCGCGGCGAGCAGCGCCCCCAGACCGGTGTCCAGGCGGCCGTGGCGCAGGTCGGCCGGGGTCATGCCCTTGTCGGCCGAGGCACTCTGCTGGAAGAAGATCATCCACGGCGTCACCGTGGCGCCGATGGTCCCGGCGATGAGCAGCAGCAGGGTGTTGAAGCTGCCGGTGGGAAAGGGCGTGAAGTCCAGGGAGCCGGCGATGGCCCCGACGTCGGGCTTGACCAGGATCGCCGCCAGGAGGAACAGTCCGTTGAACAGGGCCAGGCCGAGGACCGCCCGCTCCCAGCGCCAGTAGCGGCCCCCGGCGAGGGTCAGTCCCACGAGCACGAGCCCCAGCGCGACGGCCACCCACGCTCCGAGGTGAAAGTAGGCCAGGCCCACCCGGATGGCGACGAACTCGGCCACCAGGGTGACGAGGTTGGTGAGCACCAGGTCTCCGGCGCCGAACCAGCCCCACACGGGCCCGAAGCGCTGGAGCACGAGCTCCCCGTAGCCCCGATGGGTCACCGCGCCCACCCGCATGCACATCTCCTGACACACGTAGGCCAGACCGAAGAGAACGGCGATGAAGGGAACGAAGAAGCCCAGCCCGTAGGTGGCCCCGTCGGTGGCATAGTTGATCATGCTCGGACCGTCGTTCTCGCCGAGCATGGCCAAGATGCCAGGGCCCACCAGCAGCCAGATCAGGTGGTGACGGCGCCCGCCCTGGCGCGCAGCGTGCACGCGCTGGCGATCGGCTGATCGGGCGCTGTCCTCGTGGGTGAGACCGGCGGACTCGGTGGGTGATCCGGCGGGGGCGGTCGAGGTCGCCATGGCGTCAGCCCCGCGCGTTCGGGCGCAGGGGCCTGACGGGCCGGGGCTCCACCTGCATGCGCATAGCCCGCGCCAGCTGGGCACCGAGGACCTCGACCTGACCATCGAGGGAGATGAACACCGGTCCATCGAAGGGCTGGCGGTCGATGACCTCCAAGCGCTGACCCGGCGCGATACCGCGCTTCGCCAGGAAGCGCAGCATGTCCGGATCGGAGTCAGAGACCCGTACGAACCTACCCCCCTGGCCGGGGATCAGGGACTCCAGGGTGACGGTCGCGGCCTCGTCGATGGTCAGGTCGGCATCGGGGATTGGGTCACCGTGGGGATCGACGGTGGGATGGCCGAGCTTCTCGTCGATCGCCGCCTCGAGATCCTCAGACAGCCAGTGCTCGAGCACCTCGGCCTCCTGGTGGACGCGGTCCCAGGACATCCCCAGGTGCTCGGCCAGGAAGAGCTCGATGAGTCGGTGATGGCGCAGGACCTCCAGCGCCAGGCGGCGCCCCTCGTCGGTGAGCGCGACGCCGTGATAGGGCGAGTGGGCGACCAGGTCGAGCTCTGAGAGTTTCTTGAGCATGGCCGAGACCGACCCCGGGGTGAGGCTCAATCGTTCGGCCAGGGCGTTGGTGGCCACCGGGCCCTCGCCTCGGGACTCCAGCGCGTAGAGCGCCTTGGCATAGTCCTCGACGGCTGGCGACAATTGCTTCTCTATGACCATGAGAAAAGTTTAGCGCTTCCAAAACTGAGCCAGCTCGGTGGTTCAGATCGAGACCGCCGGTCTGGCGCGCGGCGGGGGTCAGGGTTGCTCGGGCGCCTCGATTCCAGCGCCGACGCGCAGGGCCAGGGCCAGTTCCAGTCGCCCGGTGGGATCGTCGAGGCCGGCGCCCAGGCGATCGCGCAGCTGCCCGACGCGATAGCGGACGGTCTGAACGTGCACGTGCAGGGCCTCGGCCGTCGCGCGGGTGTCGCCCTGGTGGTCAAGCCAGACGTCAAGGGTCTCGCGCAGGCGCACGCGCGCGCCCGAGCTCAGAGCATCCAGAGGCGCGAGGCGACGGCGCACGAGCGCCGCCGCCAGACGGCGGTCTCGATGAAGCATGAGATCGACCATCCGCTCCTCGGCGAGGATCAGCGGCTCGGCGCCCGGGTCATCACGCCCGCGGTCTATCGGGGAGAGATCGAGGGCCTCACGGGCGCACTGAGCCGACCAGGCGGCCTCGGCGGGCGGTCCCGCCGGCCCGAGGGCGGCGGGGACGGCGCCCAAAGCCCGTTGCAGCGCCTGGCGGCGCCCGGGGGCGTCGGGGTCGGGGACGAGGGCGAGGTGATGATCTCCGCGGGCGCCGACGAGGGCGTCGAGGGGCAGTCGGTGCACGACGCGCTGGGGCTCGGCGCAGCGGAAGGCCACGGCAGCCAATCGTCCGGGCAGCGGCCAGCCGACGCCCGCTGCGGCCGCCTGCATGATCGACTCGCTCACCGCCGGAGCACTCACGAGCAGCTCGAGGAGCTGGCGTCGGCGCGCCTGCTGCTCTCCGGCCCGGGCCGACTGCTCCCGGGCAAAGCCCTCCGCGGAAGCGGCCGACAGCTCGTCGATGAAGGCGAACACGGCCTCCGCGACCTGGTACATGATCGGTGCCGGCAGCCCCGCCGCCTCGCCGGCGGCGGCCATGCCCCGCCAGGCCACCCGAGCGCCGGCGCGGTAGGCGGCCAGCAGCGCCTCCAGGCTGCGTCCCTCGCGCAGCTCACCGCCCCCCAGGCGCAGGTAGACCTCGCGCCCCGGCAGTCGCCCGCGCTGTCCCGAGCCCAGCATGGCCACGAACCCGTCCAGGGCCTGCTCGACTCCCAAGCGGATATTGGCACCGTATGAGCCCTTCAGAGGATCGGCGTAGGCGGGCACCGAGCGTCGGACGGCGGAGATGACCTCGTCGGCCAGACCGGGCAGGGCCGGACGCAACGCGGCGGCCACCTCCGGACGGGGGCCCTCGACGGAGATCGCAGTCATCGCGTTTTGTGGCACCGAGACGGAAAAACCGAAGAACAGACGTGCAAACGGGCAGTAGATCCGCCGCGTCGTTGTGTCTAGGCTCAAACCATGACACGTTCAGAGCGTTCCGCCAACCTTGCCGCCGTCGTGCTGCCCTTCCTGGCCTTCTGGGTGGCAGTGGTCTTCCTGTGGCACCGAGCGGTGAACACCACCGACCTCGTCCTCCTCGTCGCCACCTACCTGCCCTGCGCGCTGGGGATCACCGTGGGCTATCACCGGCTGCTCACCCATCGTGCGTTTCAAACCAGCCGTCGGCTGCGCTACCTGTTCGCCATTCTCGGGTCACTGGCCGTGCAGGGTCCGGTCATCGACTGGGTGGCCGATCATCGCAAGCACCACGCTCACACCGACACCGAGGGCGACCCCCACTCACCCCACGTGGGAGGCGGGACCGGCCTGCGGGGGCTGTGGCACGCCCACGTCGGCTGGCTGCTCTCCACCCAGGGCCAAGCCCGCTCCTCGCGTTACGCCAAGGAGCTCGTGGAGGATCGCGGGATGCGCCTGATCAACCGCTCCTTCCCCTACCTGGCGCTCGTCACCCTGGCCGTGCCCTTCCTGGCCGGATGGGCGATCTCGGGTCGCCTGGCCGGCGGCCTCACCGGCCTGCTGTGGGGCGGACTGGTGCGGGTGTTCCTGCTTCATCACGTCACCTGGAGCGTGAACTCGGTGTGTCACTTCTTCGGGCGCCGACGGTTTGCCGTAGACGATCACTCCACCAACGTGTTCTGGCTGGCGCTACCGTCCCTCGGGGAGTCCTGGCATCACAACCACCACGCCTTCCCCCGCTCGGCGACCCACGGCCTGCGCCGCTGGGAGCTTGACCCCTCGGCCCTGGTCATCCGGGCCCTGCAGCGAACCGGGCTGGCCTGGGACGTGGTGGAGATCGCCCCCGAGCGCCAGAGCCAGAAGCTGGCGCGCCCCGGCGTTGCGGTGGAGTCCGCCGGTGCGGCCGTGACGCCCACCGGCTAGCTTCCGACCAGAGCTCCGGAGCCCAACGCGTCCCGCTCACGCTGGGCCCTCGCCGCCCCACCCGGGCGGGGGACGCGGCTATGCTCGGCGCCCCCGTCGCCCACCGCCAAGTGGTGTCGCCGAACCCTGAGCCGAGGAGCCCGCATGAATGCCCAGTCCCGTAACGGTGGCGAGCACGAGGTCGATGTGGTGGTCATCGGCGCCGGGCCCGCGGGAGAGGTGCTGGCCGGGCGCCTGGCGAGCGCGGGCAAGGCGGTGGCGATCGTCGAGGGCGACCTGGTGGGAGGAGAGTGTGCCTACTACGCCTGCATGCCCTCCAAGGCCCTGCTGCGCGCCCCCGAGCTGCTGCGCGAGGTGGGTCGCGTGCCCGGAGCCGCCGAGGCGCTGACCGGCCCGATCGACGTCAGCGCCGTGCTCGAGCGCCGTAACGAGGTCGTCCACGACCTCCACGACGACGGCCAGCTCCCGTGGCTGGAGCATCAGGGCATCGAGCTCGTGCGCGGACACGGGCGCCTCGACGGCGAGCGTCGCGTCCGCGTCGGCGACAGGGTCCTGCGTGCGCGCGAGGCCGTCGTCATCGCCGTGGGCTCGGGCTCCCTGCTGCCTCCGATTCCCGGCCTGCGCGAGGCGCGCACCTGGTCCAATCGCGAGGTCACCACCGCCGACTCCGTGCCCCGGCGCCTGGGGATCCTGGGGGGCGGAGTGGTGGGTGTGGAGATGGCCCAAGCCTGGCAGGCACTGGGGGCGCAGGTCACGGTGATTGAGGCGCTGGACGGGCTCCTGTACCGCGAGGAGCCCTTCGCCGGGGAGCTGGTGGGCGACGCTCTGCGTGAGAGCGGCGTGGAGATCCGCCTGGGCGCCAAGGCCACCGGGGTGAGCCGGGACGACGCCGGAGTGACGATCGAGCTCGAACACGGCCCGCCGGTGTCCGTGGACGAGCTGCTGGTGGCCATCGGTCGCCACCCCCTCACCGACGACCTGGGCCTGGACACCGTGGGTCTGGAGGCGGGGAAGAAGATCGAAGTCGACGCCAGCCTGCGGGTTCCCGGCCTCGACTGGCTCTACGCCATCGGCGACGTCAACGGGCGTGCCCTGCTCACCCACATGGGCAAGTACCAGGCCGTCCACGCCGCCAACGCCATCCTGGGCGGCACCGCCGACCTGCGCATCGACGGGGCTCTGTCTCCGCGGGTGGTGTTCACCGACCCCCAGGTGGCGGCGGTGGGCCACACGCTGAAGACCGCCACCGAGGCCGGACTGGCGGTGCGCGAGATCGATCTCGGCACCGGCTCCACCGCGGGAGCGAGCTTCATCGGTCGAAACGCCCCGGGCACCACCCGCTTCGTGGTCGACACCGAGCGCGAGGTCCTGGTGGGAGCCACCTTCGTCGGAGTGGAGGTCTCCGAGTTCGTCCAGGCCGCCACCATCGCCGTGGTCGGCGAGGTGCCGATGGCCACGCTCGCCCATGCCGTGCCCGCCTTTCCCACCCGCAGCGAGCTGTGGCTGAAGTTCACTGACGCCTACGCCCGGTAGGCAACCCGGTGGCGCGCCCCCACCCAGGCGAGCAGCGGGTGCGAGCCGGCGGGCTGGCGGCGCTGCTCATCGTCGGCACCCTCAGCGGCTGCGGTGGCGCCACCGGCGCATCCTCCGCGCGCGGAGCGCGCTTCTCACCCTATGCCGATGTGAGCCTGTCGCCCCCGCTGAACCTGGCCCAGGCCCAGCGCGCCACCGGACTTCGGGCGGTGGACCTCGCCTTTGTGGTCGGCTCCGGACAGGGCTGTGAGCCCGGGTGGGGCGGCGGCCTGGCCCTCGACACGCCGGCGATCGCGTCTGAGATCACCCGGCTGCGGGCCACCGGGGCGGCGGTGGCCCTGTCCTTCGGAGGCCGTGACGGGCCCGATCTGGCGACCCGCTGCCCGTCGCCGGCGGCGCTGGCCGGCGCCTACGCCCGCGCCCTGGATGCCTACGGCGCTCGTCGGGCGGACTTCGACATCGAGGGCAGCGCCCTGGCCAACGGGGGACTGCTCGACCGGCGGGCGCGGGCCATCGCCGTCTTGCAGGCCCACGAGCGCTCCCGCGGGCGTCCGCTGGCCGTGACCCTGACCTTGCCCGGCGCTCCCGACCAGGGCCTGACGGCGGCGGGGGTCAACGCCGTGCGCGCCGCCCAATCCGCCGGCGTGGCGGTCGGTGAGGTAAACGTGCTGGCCATGGACTACGGCGACGGGGCGGCCCCGTCACCGGCGGGACGGATGGGCGCCTACGCCGCCCAGACGGCGATGCGGGTACACGTCCAGCTGCACCCGCTGCTGCCCGGCCTGGCCGACCGAGCGCTGTGGGCGCGTCAGGGCGTGACGGTCATGGCCGGCGTCAACGACGTCAGCGACGAGGTGTTCACCCCCGCCGATGTCACCACCCTGCTGGCCTTCGGGCGGCGGGTGGGTCTGGGGGGAGTGTCGGAGTGGTCGCTGCCCCGCGACCGCCCCTGCCCGCCTGGAAGCCCACCCGGGGCCCAACCTGACTGCAGCGGCCTGGCCCAGGCGCCGTTTGCCTTTGCCCGGAGGCTGGTCGCCTACCGGTAGCCAGCGACGGTTGCCGGCGCGAAGGGGTCCGGCGGGTGGTTATCTTTCACATTCCTATGGGTGTAATAAAGAGAGCGACCAGTCGGCGCCGGGAAGCGACGCTGCTGGCCCTGCTGAGCGCGGTCCTCGTCGCCCTGCCCGCCGCGGCGCTGGGCAGCGACTTCGAGCATCCGCAGTCCAACGACACCTCCCAGCAGTTCGCTCCCGGCAGCGTCCAGCGCCAGGACACCCCCAACGATCCCAACTACGACGAGGCCGAGCCCGACCACAATCCGGCGCACGGTCCGATGTCGACCAATCTCTTCGACGAGCGCTTCGATCTGTTCGGCTTTCCCTCGGCGCTCAGCCCCGCCGCCGTCTACAAGGACGGTCCCCACGCCGGGAAGCCCATGGTCTCCGGGTTCAACGCCGCCGGGGCGTGGAAGCTCGAGCGCGGGCGTCCCGAGGCGACCGTGGCGATCCTCGATACCGGGATCAAGTGGGACGAGCTTGCCCTGCGCGACAAGCTCCACCTCAACACCGGAGAGCTGCCGCTGCCCGAGCATGCCGACGCCAGCCCGTGCGCGGCCTATGACTGCAACGGCGACGGCGTGGTCAACGTCGAGGACTACGCCTCAGACCCGCGCGTCACCCCCCTGATCGCCACCCCCTATCCCGGCCGCAGCGGGCCCAAGGGGCTGATCACCGGCCAGGACCTTCTCCGGGCCTTTGGAACCTGTCAGATCGACCGGTCCACCCACCAGATCGTCGGTGGCTTCCCGTGCGCACCGGGTGCCCACGACAACGACGGCAACGGCTACGCCAACGACATCGTGGGCTGGAACTTCTTTGACAACACCAACGACCCCACCGACCGCTCCAGCTACTTTGCCGCCTCCAATCACGGCTCGGGCCGGGCCAGCGACGCCGCCGAGCAGGGCAACGACGGCCAGGGATCGATCGGCACCTGCCCGCACTGTGAGCTCATGCCCATCCGGGTGTGGGACACCTTCGTCTCCGACGCCAACACCTTCGGCCTGGGCGTCACCTACGCCACCGACAACGGGGTCAAGGTCATCGAGGGCGCCGACGGCAACCTCTATCACTCCGCCTTCGCCGAGGCCGCCTCTCAGTACGCCTACGACCATGGCGCCGTGCAGACCTACTCCGGCGACGATCTCAACACCGCCAATCACAACTACCCGGCCAACTACGGCCACGCCATGCTCATCGAGGGCACGGTGCCCGACACGGTGGGCCTGGGCAAGGACGCTCCCGGCCCTCCGAGCCAGACGCCGGCGCCGCTGGCCGCCACCATCACCCAGCTGGCCATCGAGTTCAAGAGCCTGGGCGGTGGCACCAACGCCGCCCCCGCCACCTACTTTCGCGGCGCCAACACCACCCAGTACGGGGGCAAGAGCTCGATCTCCATGGAGGGCCCCACCGGCTCGATAAACACGGGCAGGGCATCCGGCGCCGCCGGCCTGGTCATCAGCGCGGCTCTCGACCATCCTGGCGGGCCGATCGTCCTGCGCCCCGACGAGACGCGCGAGATCCTCGAGCAGACCTCCGAGCGGGTGACCGCCGCCAACACGGCGGGGGCGGGCAACGCCGACCCGGGGGCCCCGCCAACCGCCACCACCCCCGACACCCAGTGGACCACCCACTTCGGCTGGGGACGGGCCGACATGGGAGCGGCGGTGTCAGTGGCCAACAGCGGCAAGATCCCTCCCGAGGCGGCGATCGACTCCCCCGACTGGTATGCCCCCCTGACCGGCGACAGCACCCAGATCACCGGCCTGGCGCGGGCGCGCTTCGCCGCCAACGGCGGGCAGTTTCACTGGAAGCTCCTGGTCGGCGCGGGGCTGGCGCCCGCGAGCTTCACCACCGTCAGGGAGGGTGACTCCTCGGGAACCGTGACCGACTTCGGCGCGATCGACCTCAACGCCGTGCGCTCGATGCTGGCGAGCGCACAGGTGGCGCCCGATCCCGGCGGACCGGTGTTCGCGCCCACCAACAACCCCTTCCAGCAGCAGTTCACCGTCCAACTCGAGGTCTTCGGTCAGGGGATCCCCACCACCGGCATCGACCGCCGCGTGCTCACCACCTTCAAGGACCCCACCCTGCGCCCGGGCTACCCCAAGCGCCTGGGCACCGGCGGCGAGGCTCCCATCCGCTACGCCGACCTAAACGGCGACAACCGCCGCGAGCTCATCGTCCCCACCGAGGACGGCACCGTGCACGCCTACGAGCCCGACGGCTCCGAGCTGGCCGGCTGGCCGGTGCACACCCAGGTCCAGTCCGCCGCCCTGGGACATCAGGCCACCCCCGCCCTCAGCGCCGTGGGCTCACCGCACGAGCCTCCTCGGGGGCCGGTGGTCGCTGACCTGGCCGGCGACGGGCGTCCCGACGTGATCACCGCCGCCGGCATCCACATCTACGCCTGGCACGGCGACGGGACTCCGGTGGCCGGCTTTCCGGTGTCGTCGAATCTCAACTTCTGCGGGCCCGCTCTGGAGAGCCAGAGCCTGCACCATCCCAAGTGCGGCTTCCTGGCCACCCCCGCGGTGGGGCACATCGAGGGGCCCAAGGGGCCTCTGGACATCGTCGCTCCGGCGCTCGACGGACACCTCTACGCCTTTCGCCCCAACGGCACGCCGGTGCCCGGCTACCCGATCGCCCTCGTCGACCCCGCCCAGCTGGCCAAGGGCACCGAGATGGTGGCCGAGTCGATCAACGAGCCCGCCCTGGGCGACCTGCACCACGCCAACGGGACCGACGACATCGTGGTCGCCACCAACGAGTTCTACGGAGGCTCCGCGGGAGGCAGCGACGTGAGCTTCTCCGGGGCGCTGGGCAGCGCCGCCGGGGGCTCCACGCGGGTCTATGCCGTCGACGGGCCGACCGGGAAGTTCCTTCCCGGCTGGCCGATCGCCATCCCCGGCATCATCCAGAACGTCCTGCCCTTCATCGGTCCCGGCCACGATCCCGCCATCGCCAAGATCAACGGGGCCACGCAGATCCTCGCCTCGGCCACCGGCGGCTCCCTGGCGGAGTACAACGTCGACGGCTCCGCCGGACGCACGATCCAGCAGAACGACGACTCGGGCGGCAACGCCACCGACAAGAGCGGCGCGCTGAACCTGTTCGAGTCGGCCTCGGTAGGCGATCTGCTGGGGACCGGCACTCCCGACGTGGTCAAGTACCACATCACCCTCAACCAGGCGGCCAACCTCCTCCTCGTCGGTCAGAACCAGCCCTATAACCACCTGATCGGCGCCTACGACGCGGCCACGGGCAAGAGCCTGCCCGCCTTTCCCACCGTCACCGACGACTATCAGTTCCTGTCGAGCTCAAACGTGGCCCGGGTCACCGGCTCGGGCCCCACCAATCAGGTGCTGGCGGGCACCGCGCTGGGCCTGCTGCACGCCTACGACGGAGCCACCGGCCTGGACACCCCCAACTCCGGCTTTCCCAAGCAGACGGGGGGCTGGCTGTTTGCCCCCGCGGCGGTGTCCGACGACCAGCGCGTGGCCGACATCACCCGTGAGGGCTACCTGTTCGAATGGAGCGACGGCGGCGCCCCCACCTGCCAGCCGGCGGGCCAGTGGCCGTCCTTTCGCCACGACCCGCAGTCCAGCGGCAACTACAACCACGACGGCATACCCCCCGACGCCCCGGGCGGCCTCGCGCTGACCAAGCTGGCCAGCGGCCGGTACCGGCTCTCGTTCTCCGGGCCGGGCGACAACGGTCGGTGCGGGACTCCCGGCCAGCCCTACGTGGCCAGCGTGGACGGTGCGGGCGTGAGGTTGAGCGCCCCCGTGGCGGCGGGCGCCCGATTCACCCAGGACATCGCCCTGCCCAACGCCGGGCACACGCTGGTCGTCGCGGCTCGCGACGGCGCCGGCAACCTGGGCTACCCGATCAGCGTAACCCTTCCCGCTCGAATCGGGGACACCTCGCGACCCTCGGGAATCACCGCGGGGGGCCGTCGGACCGGCGCCAAGGCGTGCTCCAGCCACCGGCGCTTCTTCATCCGGGTGCGCCTGCGCCGGGGCGAGCGGGTGGTCCGCGCCGCGGTCTACGTCAACCACCGCCGGGTGGCCGTGCGCCGCGGTCGTCGCCTGCGGGCGGCGGTGGATCTGCGCCGACTGCCGGCCGGGCGCTACACGGTGACGATCCTCGCGCGCACCAGCCGCGGCCGGCTCGTGCGCCAGATCCGCCACTACCGCACCTGCACCGCCCGCCGGGCGATCCACCCCCGCAAGCGCCATCGCCGCCCGGCGGCCCGGAGGCACCGTTGAGACGCCGGGCGCCGATCATCGGTGAACGTCGTCGCTGCCGGCGCGGGGCGGGCGCGCGTCTGCTCCTCGTGGTCCTAGTCGCGGCGGCGCTGCTCGCCGGCCTCACCGCCACCGCCCTGGCCGACTTTCCCTATCTGCCCAAGTCCGGCGGCAATCCCCACGACCCACTGACCTTCAAGCTTCCCCCGGGGGAGGTGCCGACCAACCTCAAGGACGACTTCAAGCTCTCCGCCACCCCCGAGGTGCCCAACCCGGCCAAGGACCCGACCTCGGCGCAGAGCGCCAAGATCGACA
>JAABUZ0100004006.1_pt1 | contig 20847 bp, 21 predicted proteins | sample 5562091 | NCBI WGS metagenome assembly JAABUZ01 (sample SAMN12813069, study PRJNA571459) | rock metagenome | isolation source: Antarctica rocks | place: Antarctica: Victoria Land, Linnaeus Terrace sud | collected 2015-12-21 | reverse complement strand
CGTGCGTCTCTCCAGGCTTTTCGGGCGGACCAGTCGGTCAGCGCCGACCGACGCGGAAACAGCGTCTCACCGTTTGCTCCTGCGAGCAGGCATGGTGCGGCAACTCGCATCGGGCATCTATGGCTACCTTCCTCTGGGCTACCGTGCGCTTCGGAATGTGGAGCGGATTGTACGAGAGGAAATGGACGCGGCGGGCTGCCAGGAGGCACTCATGCCCGTACTCAACCCACGCGACCTGTGGGACGTCAGTGGACGGTGGTCGAGGGTGGGGAAAGCGATGATCCGCTTCCAGGATCGGGCGGAACGTGATTTCTGCTTGGCGCTTACGCATGAGGAAGCATTCACACAGACCGTTTCCGCAGAAGTCCAATCGTACCGGCAGTTACCACTACTGATCTATCACATCCAGACAAAAATCCGAGATGAACCGAGACCACGAGGCGGACTGCTTCGTGTGCGCGAGTTCATCATGAAGGACAGCTATAGCTTCGATGCCGACCAGGCCGGTCTTGATGTGAGCTATCAAAAGATGCTCCATGCCTACGAGCGCATCTTTCTGCGGTGTGGTTTGCAGGTCTCCATCGTGAGCGCAAGCAGCGGCATGATGGGGGGCAAGGTCAATCATGAGTTCATGATGGAATCTGACGCGGGTGAAGATCGGCTGGTTCTCTGCGACACCTGTTCGTACGCCGCAAATCAGGAAGTGGCACGTGCCGCAGACCCGCCCGTGCCGCCAGGTACTCCCAATCCCGGCGTTGCCCAGGCCGTTGCCACGCCCGGCGTCGCCACCATTGATGCGCTTGAACGGTTCTTTGACGCTCTGCCGGCAGCTTTCTTGAAGACGATGGTGTACTGGGCCGATGGCGCGCTCGTCGCGGCCGGTGTGCCCGGTGGCGTGGACGTGAACCTGGCAAAGCTGGGCAACGCCTTTGGCGGTCCCGAGGATATTCGACCAGCGTCAGACCATGAACTCCGGGCCGCTGGTCTGGTACCGGGATTTCTTGGCCCGCCGCTTCCGCCGCACATCGCGCTGGTCGTCGATCCCCTGGTTGCTGAAAACAGGGGGTTTATTGCTGGGGGAAACGCACCTGACACACATCGCAGGGATGTCGTTCGCGGGCGCGACTACATCGCCCGAGTCGCCGATCTACAGGCCGTTGCTGAAGGAGCGATGTGCTCTGATTGTGGGGGACATCTCCGTCTGGTAAAAGGTCTTGAGCTCGGGCATATCTTTCAGTTTGGACAGCAGCCGTACGCATCGGCTTTCAATGCTACCTTTCTTGATGAGCACGGAGAGTCCAAACTGATGTACACCGGTTCCTACGGTATTGGGATGGACCGTCTCGTGGCCGCCGTTGTCGAAGCGCATCACGACGATCGCGGCATTTGCTGGCCCGTAAGCGTCGCGCCGTATACAATTTTCCTCGTGGCTCTCAACGCGGATCGACCCGAGATCGCGGCTGCCGCCGAAGAGGCGGAGCGTACACTGGAGGCCGCTGGGCTCAGCGTGCTGTATGACGACCGCACGGAAGGCGCAAGCGCTGGCGTCAAATTTGGGGACGCGGATCTGATTGGTCTCCCCCTCAGGGTTACCATCAGCCCACGAACGCTGGCAAAAGGCCAGGCAGAGTTGAAGCTTCGCACCAGTATGGATACGGAGTTCGTTGAATTGCCAGGTCTTGTCGTGCGGGCACAAGAACTCCTGAACGCGATGGCACCGATGTAGTTCGCGACTACGGGGCGAGCACGTGCTACGTCAATCTCCACGGCTTTCCAGGCTACCACCATGACGAACATCACGGGGCCGTCCCGCTCCTTATGGATCAAGCACCACCATGTACCGAATCCCTGTCGCGTGGTGGATAAGCAGGCAGCCATGATCGGCAGTAGCACATCCGTACTGCCATGCGGCGTTCAAGCAAGCGGGGCAACCAGCCCATGCTACAATTCGGGACGGAGGCGGCGGCAATGACGAGAGAGACCAGTATCATGGAGGGTGCGCCGCCAGATGTTATTGATACACACGCCCATATCCAACTAGCCGAGTACGATGCGGACCGGGCGGCGGTTCTCCAGCGGGCACAGCGGCAGGGAGTGCAATACGTCATTTGTCCCGGCATTGACCTCGAAACAAGCAAAGCTGCGCTCGAACTGGCACGATCTTTTCCGTGTGTTCGTGCCGCGGTCGGTGTCCATCCGCACGAGGCACGACGATGGAATGAAGACGTGGAAACAGCACTGTCCCACCTTGCGGAAGCCTCAGGCGTGGTTGCCATTGGTGAAACGGGGATGGACCTGGCCCGACACCCCGAAGATCGCGACCTACAGGCACGAGCTTTCAGGTTCCAGGCACGCCTTGCACGTTCGCTGGACCTCCCGTTGATTGTCCACAATCGTGAGGCCGACACAGACATCATGGAGATCCTCGGCCAGGAAGGGAACACGGCGGTGGTTCTGCACTGCTTTACCAGCACAGCGACCATGGCGCGGCAGGCGGTAGAACGCGGATGGTACCTGGGGTTTGGCGGCGTGATCACGTACAGGAGCGGCGCCTCCCTCGTCGAGTCGCTACCCGACCTCCCCGCAGATCGCTTGCTCGTTGAAACTGACTGCCCATATCTCTCGCCCGCTCCCAATCGACGACGACGTAATGAACCATCAGGGGTGCTCGCGCCACTCCGCGTGCTTGCGGGTGCTCTGTCCCTGCCGTTCGATGCCGTGGCCGCGCTCACCACAGCAAACGCACAGCGGTTGTTCCCCCGTCTTGTCCACGCACCCATCGACACCGGAAGATAGGAACACGACCGTGCCCCCACTTGGCTTACTAACGATTCTGGGTTTCAATCCCCTTGCGCGAAAGATTGCCGCCGATACCTCGCTGGTCGAGGTCGAACTCGAAAGGATGGCCAGGCAAGCCGACGATCCGAAACTGACCGAGGTGTTCCTCCACCTGTTCAAGAGTGGTGGAAAACGTATCCGGCCCGCGCTGGTGCTGCTCGCCGCCCAGTGGGGAACCTATGAACGTGACCGTGCAGTCCGGATGGCAGCGGCAATGGAAATGATCCACGCGGCAAGTCTGGTCCATGACGACATCATTGATGAGGCATCAATACGGCGCGGACGCAAAACCGCCAACGAACTCTGGGGCACGAAGGTAGCGGTGCTGAGCGGCGACTATTTGTTCGCGGCCGCTGCCCGAGCGGTCGCATCTATCAACCACGTTGGTGTCATGGACGCAACCGCCGGCACAATTATGGCGTTATGCGCGGGCGAGATTAGCCAATCTGCTCGTGCTTTCCAGTGGCATATGCAACGAGAGCAATACTACCGCTACATCCAGCAAAAAACGGCGAGTCTGACCTCTTTGTGCTGCACGGTGGGCGCCACCGTGAGTGGCGCGTCTCCATTCGAGGTTGAGACGCTGACGAACGTCGGAGCTAAACTGGGCATGGCCTTTCAGATTGTCGATGATGTGCTCGATTTCATTGCTGATGAGCACGATCTGGGGAAACCTGTCGGCCTTGACATCAGCCAGGGCATGATCACCCTCCCCATGATCGATGTGCTTGCCACTCCCGAAGGACGTGTGCTCAACGGCAAACTGGTGGATGGTCAGGAGCCGACGGCAGAAACGGTTCGCCTGCTCGTCGCGGCCATCAGAAAATCGGGCGTCATTGATGCGTCCTATACGTCCGCCAGGCAGTACCTTCGTGAGGCGCAGGACCTTATTCAACGACTCGGGAACAGCGATGCGGCGACCCTTCTCCACCATCTGTCCGACTATGCCGTGACACGGACGAGTTAGCAGTATGGACCGGCTGATCGACGAGCGGTACCAGCTGTTGAGGCAGATAGGCAGCGATGATGAATCAACGCTCTACGTTGCCTCGGACATGACCACGGGCCATGCCGCCTGCCTCCGGCTCTGGTCGCATGGGTCGGTGGCAACCACACTTTTAAGCGATGGTTCGCGCGTGCATCACCCTCCCAGCAAAAGCAGTGACCCCCGGCTCATCTTTCCCTATGACTGGGGCGTCGACACCGATCGCCTGTACGTCGTCCGTGAATACATCAAGGGCCGGAATCTACGGACGCTTGTGGACCACGAGGGACCACTGGCAGTTGGTGCTGCTATGGCCTTCGCTGCTCAGATTGCAGACGCTCTTTCAACGGCCCATGCCGATGGGCTTGTTCACGGCCGGTTGCGGCCTAGCCAGATCATTGTGGATGAGGACGGCATTCTCCGTATTCTCGGCTTCGGCGAAACCATTGCCGTCACGGTTGGCGCAATGGACGTTCCTGCTGGTGAGCGATCTCATGGTCGAGAGACAGTGCTGGACGAAACAACCAGCAACACCGATTCAGCGAGAGGTCAACAACAGGACGCGTACTCGGTTGGGTCGCTGGCGTTCTATATGTTGACGACAAACGACCCTTTTGCTGCTGGTCCGGTCTCACGTCCCGCTCACCGACTCACGATATTTCGACCGCTCGTTGCGTCTCAGCATCGGCCAGCCGTGCCCAGCGCCGTCGATGATGCGGTAGCTTTTGCTACCACCCCAGACGCACACGGCCACCTTCCAAACATGATGGACATCGCTGCACACTTTCGGAAGGTGGAGCGTGAGATACGCACCGCACGTCGAGCGAGGCCCGGACCTGCCGTGGCCGCAATGGGCGGCAGCCGCCCCGCGTGGTCCACGTCTGATATCCCGCGCCTCGCCCGTCAACTCGGCGATATGCAGGGCTATTTTGCGCTGATTCTCATGGTTGGGCTTGCTGCCGGTCTTTTTGCTGTCACACTTGGAAAAGGCAAGGGCATCGCAGATGCCGTAGTTACGCCGGAGCGGACAGTTGCGGCGGAACCCACGGTTTTCCTCGCCGTGATGATGCCCACGGAGCCGGTTGCTACGAGTACAACGGCCCTGCTCGTGCCGACGGCAACCTATGAACCAACGGTCACACCCGTCGTGCCCACCGAAACGGCGACGGCGGCAGCGGCTGTTAGCCCCCACCCCGTCGTGGAGATCGCAACAGCCACTCCAACGTTCGTCCATCGTCAGCCCACTCAAACAGTGGTGCGGTTCCAGCAGCCCACCTTTCCGGGCCCTACACATACTGCCGCGGCTATTCCACGGCAGGCACTGCCTCCGCCGCCACAGCCAACACTATCGCCGGTCGTGCAGCCTGCGCGCACGCCCACCGCCCACCTGCCGCTTGCCGCATCCACAGCCACAGCCACGACCAAGGCTACAGCTACGGCTGAGGCTATTCCCGTGGTTCAACCTGAAAAGCCTCAGCTGGTACCCAACACCGCAACATCGACGGCGGCAAAGACCTCCACGGCGACGCCGACCGCGGCGGCGCGAACAGCGACTCCCACGAATAGCGCAATGACGACCTTCACAACTCCGACATCGGGCGCGATCCGTGTGGCAACTCCGCCAGGCGTGATCCCCCGCTGATCGATCCTTACCTGCTAGCTTGCCTGCTTCTTGAGCACTGGCAGCCCACTGTTCGTGCTCTCGGATACTTCGTATCCCTCGGGAAGTTGCTTTAGAGCAGTGTCGGGACGGACATCTTTCGCGAAGAAGAAAATGGCGCGCTCCTTGCCATTCTTGAGTTGCACGGGTTTGCTATGCAGATAATACGTCGTGCCCTTGCTATTCTTATACGAGAATGTGTTGTCCTGCTCCTTGGGATCGGCCTTCGATTCGCCTTTTGTTTCTGCTGCTTTGCTTGCTGGCACCTGCTTTGCGGGGGGCATACGGACCTCCTTCAATCCACGCTCCAACGCACGCATACGTACGCTTGCTCCAACCAGGGCACAATTCGTGCCAGAGATATCTGACTGGGCAGAAGGTCATCAACCGCTACCGGTAGTTGACAGCACCGTGCTAGACGGTGATGACGTACCGGACGTAGACACGTGCGGGGGCCGCGCAAAGCCACTCGAAAGCCTGGGCCAGGCCTGCGGACGGCATTCATGGTGTAAGCTGAGTTTGGTGGCGCGTATACTACGACGCTTCGTCGTGAAACATTGGACAGCATCGCATGCGCTTCAGTTTTTCCACAGCCTGTCTCGCGGGCTACCCGCTTCCCCTTGTACTGTGGATCGCCAAAAAACTCGGTTTCGACGGCGTGGAACTCTTTATTACACCCGACGTTGCCGCCACGCCTGTGTCGATCGTGCGCGCCGTCAGTCGGCGTTTGGGCGTCCCGGTACTGAGCGTACACATCCCGAAGTATGCTCCCCTTCCCGGCTGGGGGTCACCACATGACATGCGCCTCCGCACTGCCGGTCTCGCAGCTGCTGTGCAGGCGCCCGTGGTCGTCCTCCACGGTGGGTATGGGGCTCGGCCGGGGGGGACGTACGACCGAGCATACCGGGCGTCCGTTGCGGCATGCCGGGACGTGCTGCAAGGCACGACCACTCGGCTGTCCCTTGAAAACAACGACTGCCACCACGTGCCACAAAGTGATGACGTGTTTCGCCGGGGGTTGGAGCAACTGGTGGCATTTGCCGGTGAGTGTGACCTTGATGTCACGCTGGATACGGGCCATGTTGGCGGCCCGGCCCGGCGGCTTGATGACGCATGGGCGATGCTTGCTCCCCAGGTCGTCAACATCCATTGCAACAATTCGACGGGCACGCACGATCATCAGCGTCCCGAGTACGGGTACCTTCCACTCGCTCGCTTTCTCAGTCACCTGCACCGTGATCAATACGCTGGCCTCGTGACCTTTGAAACACATCCAGCCGTGCTTCGTACCTGGAGGCCGCCCAACATGATGCGCGCGCTGGGTCAATCACTTGCCTTCTGCCGCTCCGCCGCGTCGGCACCATCCTTGCTTTGACCTCCACGTCGCAGCCGAACGACCACAAGGCATGGAGGCAACGGTGGTAAGGGAATGGCTGGGTCTGACTCGCCGCGGAGTAGATAGGTCGTGATGCACTATCAACAGGGTGTCTGGACCCGTTCACCTGAAGAAGTTGCGCGAAGACTCCGTGAACTGGAAACGGAGTCCATGCTAGGATCCAAACCCAATCCTCAAAAACGGTTTATGTACGTCGCTATGGGGGCCTCTGATGCCATTGGGATTGGCAGTTCAACGCTCGATGGTGGCTATGTGCCGCGTGTGACAGCCCGCCTGCGGCAGCGCCTGGGTACGGTTCAATTGTTGAACCTCGGCATCAACGGCGCGACCTTACCAGAGATAGCTCGGATGGAACTGCCACGCGCCATCGAGGCGAAGCCCGATCTCGTCACGCTCATGGCGGGGGGGAATGATGTGATACAGAGTGTGCCGCCAGAGGAGTTTCGCGACGCGTTACGCCGCATTCTCCGCGGCATCACGCAGACAACGAGGCGAGTCGTTGTCGCAACCGTGCCAAACATCGCACTGCTGCCAATTGTGAACGCGATTCCTGATTTCTTTCTTCCCTTCGGCGATAAGCGAGCGTACTTATCGAATGCCAGCACAGCGTTAGGACGGATTGTCATTGAGGAGGTAAGCCGTCACGGAGCTCGACTCGTCCATGTAACTATGAGCGACACCCTCAATGAGCCATCGCTTATATCCCCTGATGGCTTTCACCCTTCCGACGAAGGGTATCGACGACTGGCCGACAGATTTTGGGAGCAAATCGAACCGCTGTTACCCGTATAATTACACACGTGGCGAGGCAGCGACTGTGGCGCTCTCGACTTGATGATGACACGCATGCCGTGAAGGAGAACTGTCTGTGGCCGCTTTAGCAGTGACCCAGGCACGCCAGACGGTCCATAATAATCTTGCACCCACCGGAGCAGTTCTTCACCGGCAGTATCGCTTCGCGAAGGTCAACGGCGTACTGCTGCTGTCGTTCACAATCCTGACCGTGCTCTTGCGCACGCCTGGGATGCAGCGCATTGATCGGTTTATCACGCGCCGCCTTCAACGCATGACCAGAGGACCGGTGGTAGGCATCCTGTGGTTGCTTAGTGAACCTGGGGAACGACCAGCGCCGGTACTGCTGACAGCAGGCGTGTCGATCGCATTCCTCCTGGTGGATCTGCCCGTGGAAGCGTGCTGCACGGCCTTCACAATTAGCGGCGGCCTGCTCAACGCCGCGCTTAAGCGCCTGGTCCGGCGACAGCGCCCGGCGGCGCCTATTGCACGCCTGCTGTTTCCGCGCGTGCTGGGGTCGAGCTTTCCTTCAGGCCATGTGATGCACTACACCATTTTCTACGGGTTCCTCACATCCGTAGCATTTTCCCTCATGCATCCGTCACGAGCGCGTACCGCCACCGTCGCCAGCCTCGGTGGTCTTGTGGCGGCCGTCGGGCCAGCCAGAATTATGCTGGGGGCGCACTGGGCCAGCGATGTCACCGGAGCATACCTCGCTGGCGGCGTTTGGTTGGCTTGCATCAATGAATTCTATCGTCGATGGAAGCGCCTTCGCGCTGAAAGGATGTTCTCGCAATGATTGAGGGACTCAATCCCCGGGCGGCATGGAAATAAACCCTGGCGCGCGGAAGTCTGCGGCGCTGGTGCTGATCAATCCAAAGGCCGGTATGAAAGCCAACGTAGCCACCAACACCGCGGGGCGGCCCGAGGTGGAAGCAGCACTGCGGCATGCGGGAGTGGCGTACCGCGTGCTCGAACCAGCTTCAGCCGAGGAATCTACGCGGATGGCTCGTGATGCGGCACGCGACGGTGTCTCACTGGTCATCGCCGCCGGTGGTGATGGAACGGTACAGACGGTAGCCTTCGCGTTGCTTGGCAGCCAGACAGCCATGGGCATTATGCCTCTCGGCAGCTTCAATAACGTCTCGCGCTCACTAGACATTCCCCGTGATCTGGCTGCAGCTGCGGCGATTGTTGCGGAAGGCGCAACCACCTGGATTAATGTGGGGAAAGTGGGCGAGCAACGGTTTTTAGAGTCCGCTGGTATAGGTTTTGACGCCGCTATTATGCCGCATAGCAATGCACTCGGTGAGGGCAACCTCCGTTCCGCCAGTGCCGCCCTCAAGGTCATGTTCACATTCCGGCGCGGAAGCGTATACCTGACGCTGGACGGCCAACGTATGCGCGCGCGCGCCTTTATGGTAGTGGTGGCCAACGCCCCCTACAGCCTTGCGGGCCTGAGCATTGCACCCACCGCGAAGATGGACGATCACCTCTTTGACATTGTTGTGTATGAGCGCTTTCGTCGGATCGAGTTGATTGTGTCCCTGGTGGGTCTTCTGTTCCATCGACCGTTTCCCATGAACAAAGTACGTATCTACCGGGCGCACCGTGTGCTGGTGGCCGGACGTCGGGCCTGGCCCATACAAGCCGACTCGCATCTATGCGGCACCACCCCCGCTACCATCGAACTGGACGAGCATCTGTTACGGGTGGTCCACGGACCTTACGCCGCGGTAGCGAACGGCGGCGGAGCGGGAAAATGGTGGGAGCCCGCCGGTGTCGCGACAGAAGCGCTGGGTGGTCGAGCAGGGCGTGACAAGCAAAACGTACAGCTTGCAAGCGACATCAGGGACGCGTCGTAGTTTCTGCAAGGATGGGCGCCTTTGACGCGTCCGTCACCCAGGTTGGCTCTGGGAACGGTTCAGCGGGCCGCTTATGTGCCCAGGGATTGAGAAATCGCCTCAGAAGTTTTGGCCCGCGAGTCTCTGAATGTCGTCCTGGCGGGTCGATTAGCGACCGAACAGCCTTTTCGCTTTCGACCGTCATCTGCCGTGTGCGGGAGCGGGCCGCTTCCCTGGGATCGACTGTTCCCACGGTTACGGGTGGTCCGATGCGCACAGTGATGCGCTTGCGAAACCACAGATCGGACGTGCCGCTAATACCCACGGGGAGAAGCGGTACGCCCGCCTGGAGTGCTATCAGTGCAGCACCGTGTTTAAACGTTCGGATCCGACCCTCATAAAAACCTATGCCACCTTCGGGAAAGAGCCCTACCGCTCCACCCCGCTCCAGCACACCGCGCATAGCAGCAATAGCCGCTCGGTCGGCTGCTGAACGTCTTCGGTCGATAGGCACGACACCGCCGGTAAACGAGAAGAATTTTTGTTTCATCGGCGAGTTCCATATGATGTCCTCCGCGCCCAGTACCCAGAGACGGGGCTGCATGGGCAGGGCACGGGCCAAAAGGAACGGATCGAGCCAGTTATTGTGATTCGACACGACAACGTAGGGTCCGGTCGGTACGTGCTGTTGCCCAGAAACAGTCACGCGGAAGAGGAACGACATCAAGGCGCGAATGAGCGGATAGATGACATAATACTGGCGTGACGCGTTCCGACCGGGTAATGGCTGCATAGTTTCTCTGTCTCACTTCTCCAAGGCGCGACTGCGTGCCCGTCTACCCGTGGTTGCGCCTCGTGCTTCAACGCGCGTTATAGTAACAGTCGTTGGTCGCGTGTGCTACCGAGCCGGTACACACCAAGGTGCTTGAGTCGGTGTCCGTGAGGCGGCTAAGGCACACGGCCCTGGTCGTCTCGCCGGGCATGAAAGAGCCACTGCTGTGCTAGGCCCGCGAGGGGGCCGAACACGTCCCGCCATCGGTTGCCGATGGTGTGATACGTCTTCTGCGTCAGGCTCCGGGTGGCGACTGATTCACTGAAGAGTTCACGTGAAATCGCCAGGATGTGCGTGTCCACGGGCACGGCTTCCCAGTGATCCAAAGCCATCAGCGCCACGCAATCGGCCACCTTCGGGCCAATGTGAGGAAGCCTGTCGAGCTCCATATGCGCAGCCGTGTATGGCATCAAACGCAATGATGGGAGCCATGCGTCTCCATGCTCTTCGAGCGTGCGCGCGACGCTCTGCATGGCCGCCGCTCGAAAAGACAGGTTACAGTCCTGCGCCAGTACGTCACGCGGCGCTCCCACAATCGCCGGAACCGATGGAAAGTCACGCACGTGAACGCCACCTACCTCTGCAACGACACGACCGAATCTGCGTGAGATGTGGTCGATGCTCCGGGTGATTCGGGGAACATGCGATGCCGTGGCGATGCTGAACGACAGCAATGTTTCCACTGGATCCTGCCGGAGCACGCGGAGTCCAGGGTACCGCGCCACCGCGACCCTGGCAGCCGGGTGCGCCCGCGCTACGATTGCGCCGACTTCGATCCAGTCTGTGTCGAGCGCGAAGTAGTGCGTCAAGAACGCTGCTGGCACGTCATGACCGGTACCCACGTACGCGGCAATGAGATGCTGGTCCCGTATCGTCAATCGCCACCAGCGATGCCCCGCCACGCCTTCCCATGCGCCGGGCAACGAAGCACTTTGCCACCAGCGAAACGCCTGACCGTTCCGCAGCGTAGCCGCAAGAGACAACGGCTGTCCGTGCAACGGAATGACGACTTCGTCCATGTGTACCTGGTCTCTGCCTGTGTCTGTCCCACACGAGCCCCGATGTGTCCTCCATAGTAGTCTATGGGTGCGAAGACTCGGCGGGCAGCCTGCGCCCTTGCACAGTGCCTGCACTGCACGCCATACTGATGCGTATGCACGACGTACACGACGATCAGTCCGTGGTCAGTCCCAGCGGCACTCGCTATACGCTGGCGGATGACTCCATGCCCTTGTCTGACCAGGCACAGTATAATTATCAGGTGACCAACGACTACTTACGCGACGTGCTCGAACACGCCGTTGCGGACGGCCCGCCCGAGGCCGCCCCCATCCTCGTGGGCCACGCGATGAGCAAGATGCTCCGTTCCATGCCGGTGCCGTGGCTTCGCGAGTTCGCGTACGCGGGAATTCTGCGTCGGGCAGAAAGCCTGTCAGATGAGGTGCTGGACGGCATCCTGCCCGACACCGACGCATCAATCCACGGAACGATTTCGTGAGCATCAGAGTCGTGCTGATCCCATTCGAGTAGAGCGAGCGCACGCACCCTTGCGACACGTGGTCTGTATGAGGCGGCGTCGCGCGGTTACTTCGCCAGTGGAGAGTTATCGGGCGGTTCGGCTAGAACATCTCCCCTGGTTGCCGCGGCCGTGGGATCGGTCGGCGGGCCCGGTTTCGTCGGAGGACGCTCCCCGGGGCCTGGTAGCAGCACGAGCACCTGGCCATCGCGCTCTTCTGCCGGGAAGGAGACCACCCGCGTCTTGTCGTCAAAGAGCGACATGCCCGTGAAAATGTCGTACTCCCATCCGTGCCAGGGGCACCGCAGGACGCGTCCCTCGAGTCCATATTTAAACTCACCCACCCGTGATGGCAGGGTGGACCCCGAAACACGTCCACGGCACACCTGTGCTCCTTGGTGAACGCAGACATTATTCAGGGCGTAATACTTTCCATCGACATTGAAGATCCCGAGCGACCTCCTTCCCACAGAAACGATCTTTCGACCGCCTATGGGAATCTCCTCCGCTGCAGCGACCATGTGCCACGCCATGGACTCCCCCTTTTTGCATAGCAAGCAACGTGCATGGATGGCGTCGCCGCCATAGGTGATGCACTGTTCGGCGTTATCCGCAGCACAACTATACTTGCCCACGCTGTGAGCCGTGCGGACTGCTCCCCGAATTTCTCGACCACCTCGCGGATGACGCGCTATGATCAGCCATGGGCTGGCCGAACTCTTGATGGTGTAGCGATGATGGTTCGAGACGCCACCCGTATGGTCGTGGCACGCGCGGCCGCCACACAAGGAGAAGACAGCAATGGTCTTGGCCACAGAAGTACGTCCAGCTACGCTTGAGGAGCGCATACGGGCGCTCAATGTGATCGACACAGATGTGCATAACGACCTGGCAAGTCCGAACGAGCTGAAACCGTTCCTCGCGAAGGAATGGCACCCATGGCTGGAGGGTGGGCTGGGCTTTGCCGCACGCGCGTACGCAAATACCGGCTCCGGACGGATGGACGACGCGGTCAATGAAGAAGACGGCCTGTGCGCCGGTGCGCCCGACTGGGTGGTCGAGCAACTGATGAAGAAGTACCGCATCGATATCGGAGTGCTGACGGGCAACATCATTGGTCTGTGTGTTCAGCACAATGCGCGGTTTCTCGCGGCACTCGCTGGCGCCTACAACGAGTGGACGCTGGAAAAATGGGTTCGCCCGTACGACTGTTTCAAAGGCTCGATCGTGGTCACCTCCCAGGACGCCGAAGCGGCGGCCAGAGAGATTCACCGGCACGGTGACAACCCGGGTATGGTCCAGGTGCTGATGACCAGCGCGGCCCGTATACCCTACGGGCAGCGCAGCTACTGGCCGATCTACCGCGCCGCCCTCGAATACAACCTTCCCGTCTGTATCCATGTTGGAGCCGAAGGCACAGGCATCGCCAATCCGCCGACCAGCGTCGGCTACCCATCGACGTACCTGGAGTTCCACACCGACCACTCGCAGACGATGATGGGTCACTGCGTCAGCCTGGTGACCGAAGGCGTGTTTGAAGAGTTTCCCGCACTCAAGTTTGGATTTATCGAAGGAGGCATCTGCTGGGCGCCGTATGTCATGTGGCGACTCGACCGGATTTACCCCGCACTGAAAGCGGAGGTGCCGTACCTGAAGAAGCTCCCAAGCGAGTACGTGCTCGACAACTGCTATTTCAGCACCCAGCCAATGGAGGAACCCGAAACGAACAGGCATCTCCTCGAGATGTTTGCGATGCTCAGGGCGGAAAAAACCGTGGTCTTCGCGAGCGACTATCCGCACTGGGATTTTGACAACCCCCTACTGGTGCTTTCTGGCCTTCCCCCCGCGTTGAAGCGGCGCATCTGTGTGGAGAACATCCTGGAGATGTATGGCAACCGGATTCTTACGTCGCACAAGGGATGCTGATGGTAACCACTGAAGCGTCGACCTCAAGGGCCTCGGACACGACGGCCCAGCTTCGTGCGATCGATGTAGATCTGCATCACCACATCTCCGACTGGACGGAAGTTGGCGCCTACGCTCCACCTGGCCTGAAATGGCGCGTTGGACGGAAAGGCGGACCACCACTCGCCCGCCACGGCTTTAAGAAGATCGGCGTGGGCTTTGGTGATGTCCCGATACCAACCGGAGATCAAGGCAAGGCTGGCCATCCCGCTTCCGACCCCGCGTGGGTCAAGGAGCACTATCTTGACAAACGGGGCATCGACCTTGCCATTCTCACCGGGAACTTGCTTAGCCTGGGTGTGCAGCCAAATGGTGATGTCGCGTCCGCGACGGCTTCTAGTGTGAACAGCTGGACCCTGGAGAAGTGGGTGCGGCCGTTCGACTGTTTCAAGGGCTCGATCCTCGTGGCTCAGCAGGATGCGGTGCAGGCGGTTGCCGAGATCGACCGGCTTGGCGGTGAACCCGGCATGGTGCAGGTGCTCATGTGCAGTGCAGGAGAAGCACCGCTCGGTCGGCGCGTCTACCATCCGATCTACGAGGCGTGCGTACGCCATGGACTCCCCCTTGCCCTGCACATTGGCGGCGAAGGAGCGGGGATTTCCTCACCAGCAACGCCCGTGGGTCATCCATCGACGTACATCGAGTGGTACGCGGCGCTCCCGCAAAGCTATATGGCACACATCATGAGCATGGTGACGGAGGGTGTGTTCGAGCAGTTCCCGTCGCTGAACGTTATTCTCTACGAAGGTGGTGTGATGTGGCTGCCACATATTATGTGGCGGTTCGACAAAAACTGGAAGGCACAACGTTCTGAGACGCCGTGGGTCGGCAGAGCACCGAGCAGCTACATTCTCGAACACTTCTACTCCACCACGTACCCACTCGAAGCCACGCCCCAACCGGCCTATCTCCATCAGACGCTCGAGATGATGGAAGGTGAACGTACGCTCCTGTTCTCTGGAAACTACCCGAACTGGGAATATGGAGATCCGTTCGACATGGTACGGGACATTCCTGATACGATGCGCCGGAAGGTGATGGTCGAGAATGCCGTGGCGGTCTACGACGACCGCTTGCTGGCGGCGCACCGTTGACGATACCCGTCACCACGGGCGCGTCCGGGGAATAACCGAATCCGTACGCGCAGCGCTTGTGACCTGTTCGCGGGCTCGCAAACGCCGTGTGCGGATACACGTCTGTGTGGTGAGGTTGGCTATGACGACCTTTCCCAGAGAATCGCAACTGCGATCAGGAGGAGTAAGCACACAAGGGCGACGCCATCAGTGCGGCCAAGAGCGAGTTGCTTCATCGCGGTCCTGCGGCCCGTGTAACCGAATGCGCGCGCCTCGATGGCCTCACCAAGCCGAACAGAGCGCCGCAGTGTCCCTGCGATCAACGGGACGAGCACATACGTCCAGGAGCGAACACGGCCAACCACACCCCGCTCCAGTTCGATCCCGCGCGCGCGCAATGCCGCTCGAACCTCATCCAGTTCACGAACGACCACCGGTGCAAAGCGCATGCCACCGACCATAACGAACACCGCGCGCTGTGGAACCCGAACATATTCCAGGGCCGCCGCAAGATCTTCTGGAGTCGTGCTGAGGAAGTACAGGCTGAACCAGGCCGCCAATGTTGCAAAGCGCAGTGCGGCGAACACGCCTGATACAACGTCAATGGTCAGCGCGTTGAACGCCACAACAACCACAATCATCGGAAGCAATGCAACCAGGAGGTGAAGTTGGCGCAAAGCCACTCGTCCAACAATGGCCAGGATCACATCCAACAGACACAGCGTGCCCGTAAATACAGGGTCACCGACTGCGAGTGCGGCGACCGCGGTTGCCAGCCACAGGAGCTTAACTCGGGGGTCAAGGTGATGAAGTGGGCCGTGATGGAGCCAGGCCGCCCTGTCGATTCCCATCAGCAAATCTCTGAATTGCGGACGTGCTGTGCGATCTCTCGGGCCTGGTCTACCGGACCGATCTCCTCCAGGGGATACCCGACGGCGGCGAGACGTTCCCTCAATTGGTACGATTGTGGCGCCAGCAGCGCCGCATCACGAAGGAGCGCCTCGCGGCTGAACAGGTGCGCCATCGGGCCGTCGTACAGCAGTCTACCGTGGGCCAGCACCAACGCGCGTTCGCAACAACTTGCGGCAAACTGAAGATCGTGCGTTGACACCACAACAACCGTGCCTGCATCGGCAAGGTGCCGCAGCGTCGTCGCCAGACGCGACTTTTGCCTCACATCCTGACCAAGCGTCGGTTCATCGAGCGCGAGCACGGCTGGTCCTGGCGCCATCACGGCGCCGAGTGCGACACGCCTCCGTTGGCCCTCGCTCAACCGCATGGGGTGACTGCGTCGCAATGCCGTCAGGTCGAAGGCAACCAGTACCTCTTCAATTCGGCCCTGGCGCTCTCTGTGATCGGGCCAGACTCGATGCAGCCCAAGCCCGATTTCGGCCTCCACGGTCTCCGCAAAGAGTTGGTGGAGGGGGTTCTGGAACAGTAGGCCAACGATCCGCGACAGCTCCGCAACAGAAAAGGTATGGCTGTCGGTCGTATTGATATGCACCCGACCCTGCAGTGGACGCAGCAGGCCGTTCAGATGCCGGAGCAATGTGGACTTGCCCGCTCCGCTAGCGCCGAGCAGTGCCACGCTTTCACCCGCACGAAGATCAAAACTGATGTCGTGCAACATGTGCTCTCCGCCGCCATACCCGAAGGAAAGCGCACGAACGGAGATTAGCGTCCCCACGGCCGTGACAGTGACTGCACCCCCATCACTGCGTCATCGACGGTCAGCCAGTGCTGGCTGCTCCACAGGCCGTCTTCAGCCAGGATTCTCGATAGCTGACTCACCGGTGGTCCTTCGACACCGTCGACATCGGGTCGGAGCGAGGTCACCATCTGCTGCGGGGTACCCGCGCGCGCAACGCGCCCATCACAGACGACAACGATGGTGTCGGCAAGCGGGATCGTGAGATCGATCCGGTGCTCCGTAAGCACAATCGTCATCTGGTGCTGCTGCTTCAGGCGCATGAGGACGCTCAGGAGTTCGACCGCCCCTGCATCGTCAATCTGAGACATGGGCTCGTCCAGCACCAGCAACTCAGGTCGCATGGCCAGCGCCGATGCGAGGGCCACACGCTGCTGCTGCCCCATCGAAAGGTCGAAGACGGATCTGTCGAGCAGATGGTCGATGCCACAGAGAGTTGCCGCTTCGTTAACGCGCTCGAGAATTTCTTGCCGACTCAATCCGAGATTCTGGGGCCCAAAGCTCAGCTCGGAGGAGACATCCAGCGTGACGAGTTGATCTTCCGGGTTTTGAAAGACCATGCCGACACGAGATGCCACAACGTGCGGAGCGACATCCAGTGTCGACATCCCCAGCACGCTGATACGTCCGGTCAGCGCTCCGCCGTAAAAGTGGGGTACGAGACCGTTCAAGCAGCGGCAAAACGTCGACTTCCCCCCGCCGCTCGGCCCGCACACGAGGGTCACGGTTCCCGGTGGCAGCGTCAGGGTAAGACCGCGCAGACTCTGTTCCGTTGCGCCCCCATACCGGTAGTACACGTCTTCCAGAATGACGGCGGCCTCCTGGTCGCACACCGTCAGTGGTCGAACGCGCTCACGAACGGTCCGGCACTGCGCCGGCCCGCCGCAACGCTTTAAGCAGGACAAACCCCAGTATAGAGCCAGGAATACTGCTGGATGCAAAGATCGCCCAGAGGCCGAAGAGCCCGGGAAAGCTCACAAGTCCCCAGAGCTTGCCCGCGGGAGGAGCCGCATTGGCGGCCATGAATCCAAACACCTTGACATGTGCATTTGGACCAAGTGGAGCAAGCATAAGGTAGCCGATTGTGGCGCCGATCACCACCGTGCCGATTGGTTCCAGGAGGGCCGCATAGTCCGACCGGCGACCGTACCAGTAGACAAGGCCAACAACAAGCGCACCAAATACGGACCCGGGAAACGCCAGAATGGTTCCGGTGCCGAATGCGTTGCGAATGATCGCGATGATACAGCCGACGAGCATTCCGTACCACGGGCCGACCAGGACACCCGCAAGCGCATTAATCATGTGTTGCTGAGGCGCTACCCGTGCCGGGCCTAGGGGAATGCTGAGAGGCGCAAGCGCTACTCCGAGGGCAACGAGCCCGATGGAGAGGGACAGCACAAGCGATTGTGGTCGCGCGGACGGTCTGTAGGGGACGTTGAGTGCCATTAATGACCTCCTGGCAATTGCTGCCGCCACATGTGGTCCAGCGGACCGTGACCGTGTCCAAGATCAAGACTTTGAAGAATCGCGCCGGTGACAAATTCCTTTGACAATCTGACCGATTCGACCACGTCGTGACCGAGAGCAAGATAGGCGGCGCACGCCGCGGCCAACGTACAGCCGGTGCCGTGCGTGTTTTTCGTGGCGACGCGGGGCGACCGGAATTCATAAAACGCCTGGCCGTCGAACAATAGATCGAGAACATCCGCTCCCTGCAGATGTCCTCCTTTCATAACAACCGACCGTGGTCCAAGCTCCACGATAGCCCTGGCCGCTTCGCGCATCCCCGATTCGTCCACGATCGCGCGCCCGGCGAGCACTTCGGCCTCAGGTACGTTTGGCGTGACGATCAGTGCATGTGGGAGTAACGAGTCACGCAGTGTCTGCACTGCCGAGTCACGAAGGAGGCGGTCTCCACTTTTGGCGACCATCACCGGGTCAACGACGAGCCTGGTGATGCCATGTCGCTGGATACCTTCGGCCACAACAAGCACCAGCTCTGAACTGGACAACATGCCTGTTTTCACCGCCTGCGCCCCGATGTCGCTCATGACCGCGTCCAGCTGGGAACGGACCAGCGTGACGGGCAGTTCAGCTACCTCCCGCACTTCCACCGTATTTTGCGCGGTGATGGCCGTGATGACGCTCATGCCGTAGACGCCAATGGCCGTAAATGTCTTCAAATCGGCCTGAATGCCAGCGCCACCGCCAGAGTCCGACCCCGCGATCGTCAGGGCCACGGGTCTCCTCATCCTGATCTCCTCTGAAAACATGTGGACAGGGGCCCGTCACACAAGGCGTGCCCGCGCGATGAGCAGTTCGGTCGTCAGGTTGTAATACCAATCGATGAGTTTGGTGGCCAGCGTACCTGGACTGCGGGCATCTTCAGCGGCCAGTTCTCCAGCTACGCCTGCCACGAGCAACCCAGCGATCGTCCCATACCAGGAATCACATGACACCGCAAGGCAGGCGCCTACAATGGCTGTAGCGAGGCAGCCCGTCCCTGATACCGCTGCCAGCAGCGGATGCCCGTTCGCCACGCCTCGGGAACGACCGGAAGCATCCGCCACATAGTCAGTCGCTCCCGTCATGCCGACCGTACAGCCGAACTGGTACGCGACACCGTGTGCGAGGGCAGCCGGTGCGCGGAAATCGCCTGTGCCGACTCCGCTGCCCCAATCCTTTCCTGAGAGAAGCGCCTCAAGTTCTGCCGCATTTGCTCGGATGGCATGCACGGTGCAGGATGCGAGAACTTCTCGATGCCCCGCTAATCTCCAGGGGGACGCGGCGATTCCTACGGGATCAACCACGATCGGCACGCCGCTGGACGAAGCGGCCCTGCCTGCGGCAATCGCCACTGCATAGCGTTCGCGTGATGGCGTGCCCAGATTCAGGACCAGTGACCCCGCCTTACCTGCGATCTGTTCAACTTCTTCAGGGGCCGTGGCCATAATTGGCGAAGCGCCAAAAGCCGTGAGTGCTTCCGCGACGGCCCCACGGGTGACGTCGTTCGTGATGCAGTGAATAAGCGGCTTGCGACGTCGCACATCTGTGAGGATGCGTGCCGCCGCACTCACGACGTCGTCTTCCATCATGCGCTCCACCTCTACGGATTCCGTTGATCGATGGCCGCCAGTAGTGGGGTGGGCACCGATCAACGGCTGAGCGCCGTGTTTCTCGTGTGATTCCGCTTCCCTACGCTGGCATTATCCGGATCAGGTATAAGGGGTCGGTGATAAATCACCTCTCAGCGTTGCCGCTCCCCCAGCGGGACCTTTCTTCAGTTGTGATGTACATTCAGGAGTATACCACTGGCGGCCCAGGCAAGACGATAGTCTGTGCGCCACGCATCGCGTCCACACCCGCGAGTGTGCTTGCCAGGCTTGCTGCCGCTTCCTGTGGAGTTAGCGGAGCGGGTGCCGCTCCCATGATCGCCTGCCCAAAAGCACTCCACATACGATCCCAGCTCGCGGACGTCTCCTCGCCAATGCTCCGGCGACTCGTCGTAACAGCATCACCAATCTGGCGGCGTAGTGTCACATCACCTCCCGCAACGGACACGTCCACTGCGCCGCGTTCGCACACAACGTGGATTTGGCTTGTCGATCCGACGGGGTATGGCTTCCCCGGTACCCGTCCCGAAAAACTCACGCTTCCCACGGCGTGCGGATAGCGCAAGGCGACGATTCCCTCGCGGTCGGCCATGTTCGTGCCCATGCCAGTGATCGCCGTGGGTGAGACGCCGGCCCACCACGAAAGGAGGTCTATCTCGTGGACGTGCATGTCGAGAAAGTACCCACCAGGTCTCGCGATACGCCAGCCGCGGTTCTGCCAGTTCCAATCTGCCTGAAAGTCAAACATCAGTCGGTGGGGAGTACCGGCTTCACCGTCACCCACAAACTGCTTGATCCCAGCGTACGTTGGCCAGAACCGTCTCAGTTGACATACCAGGAGTTGTCGCTCGGCCGACGCTGCCGCCTCGATCATGGCCTGAGCCTCGTCGGTGGTTTCCGCGATAGGCTTCTCCACGACAACGTGCTTGCCAGAACGCAGCGCCTCAATGGCAAGGGACGCATGCAAGAAGGTGGGATAGGCGATGACGACCACCGCGATGTCGGGGTCGTGCAGGATGGACGCCGCGTCCGACGTGGCGCGGGAGATGCCTTTTTTGGCAGCAAGGATCGTGGCCCGCTCAGACGTTCGGCTTGCCAGAGCCACGACCCGTCCGGCGCCCG
>JAABUZ0100004005.1_pt1 | contig 20849 bp, 17 predicted proteins | sample 5562091 | NCBI WGS metagenome assembly JAABUZ01 (sample SAMN12813069, study PRJNA571459) | rock metagenome | isolation source: Antarctica rocks | place: Antarctica: Victoria Land, Linnaeus Terrace sud | collected 2015-12-21 | reverse complement strand
GTTCGCTCTGGAACGCCGAGTGGTCGTTCCGTATACAGACCTCCCCCTCGTGCTGCGCGAGGCGATCATCTCCATCGAAGACAAGAGCTTTGAAAGCAACTGGGGGGTGAACCTGGTGCGCGCGGTCGGTGCGGCGTACCGGGATCTTCACATGAGCGGTCGTACTCAGGGTGCCTCGACGTTGACCATGCAGCTCGCCCGTAACCTCTTCCTGTCCTCGCAAAAGACGTATGGGCGCAAGTTTCAGGAGATCTACCTTTCGATGCAGATCGAGAGGCGCTTCACGAAGCAGCAGATCTTTCAGCTGTATGCCAACCAGATCTACCTGGGACATGGCACCTATGGCTTTGAGGCGGGTTCGGAGTTCTTCTTCAGCAAGCATGTAAAGGATCTGACGCTACCCGAGGCTGCGCTGCTGGCCGCGCTGCCGAAGGGGCCGGAGGCGTACTCGCCGTTGAAGTATCCGGAGCGCGCGCTGCGCAGGAGAAATCTTGTGCTCAGCGAGATGCTGGATGATCGCAAGATTACGGCGGAGCAGGCCAACGCCGCGAAGGCTGCGCCTCTGGGACTGCATATCGAAGCCCCTGCGAACAGCGTTGCCCCTTACTTCGTGGAGGAGGTGCGGCGGCAACTGGAGCACCAGTATGGAGTCGAGGAGGTGCATGGTGCGGGGCTGCGCGTGTACACCACGCTTGATCTCGATCTGCAGCTGGTAGCGAATAAGGCGGTTCTGGACGGAACGGCGACGTACGAGCGAAGGCGGGGATGGAAGGGGCGTTTGCAGAACGTTCTGGCGAGCGGTGAGAACGAGAGCTATAGTCATCCGGACTGGTCGCAGGCGATCGTTCCTGGCGCTTACCTCCACGCGCTGGTGATCGACACGTCGAAGACGGACGCCGCAATAAAGATCGGAGGGCAGACGGCCGATCTGGTCTCCGAGGACTTTGCCTGGACGAAGTTTACGAGCGCCGATGCCTTTCTTCGGCCGGGCGACATCGTGTACGTGAGGGTAGAGGCGAACAGGCCGGATGGCTCGCTGCATGTATCGCTGCAGCAGGATTCGGGCGCGCAGGCCTCGCTAATGGCGGTCGACAACGTTGACGGTGAGGTTCTGGCGATGGTCGGCGGGCGGGACTTTGCGCTATCGCAATTCAATCGCGCGACACAGGCGCAGAGACAGGTGGGATCATCGTTCAAGCCTTACGTGTATACGACCGCGATTGAGGCGGGGGCAAAGCCGAGCGACATCGTTGTGGATGCGCCGACGACGTTTTCGACACCGGGCGGCCCGTACACGCCCCACAACTATGAGGCGGGTTATAAGGGCGCAATGACGCTGCTGAGTGCGTTCGCCGAATCGAGAAACATCCCAGCGTTGAAGCTCGCGAACAAGGTGGGCATTCGGAAGGTGATCGAGACGGCGCACCGGTTTGGAATCACGAGCAACATCCCGGCATTTCTGCCGGTTGCGATCGGGTCGGCGGACATTACGTTGGCGGAGCAGGTGGGGGCATACACGGTGTTTCCGAATGACGGGATCCGGATCGAACCACACTATATTCGCAAAGTGACGCAGGCGGATGGGCTGGCGCTGCCGGAAAAGGTGCCGCAGGTAACGGAGGTTGTGTCAGTCGAGACGGCGCGCACCATGATGCAACTGCTGGAGGCGGTGACACGCTATGGAACGGGCGCGGCAGCAGCGCAGCTGAAGCACCCGCTTGGAGGCAAGACCGGGACGACGAACGACTACACGGATGCTTGGTTTGTCGGGTTCTCTCCGTCGGTGACCTGCGGCACTTGGATCGGCTTCGATGACCGGCAGTCACTCGGGGAGAAGGAGACGGGCGCGAAGGCGGCGCTGCCGATGTGGATGGATTTCATGCGGGCGGCGATCGCGAATAAGCCGAAGGAGGCGTTTGCGTCGGCGGGTGCGCCGAAGAAGGTGCTGGACGTGCCAGCGGCGCCGACGGAGAGCGATCAGGCCCCGCCGGCCCGCAAGTCGCCGGAGCAGAACGATGAGGCAGACCCGGATGCGCAGACGGACCGGGACTCGGTGACCCCTGCGCCGATCGAGCGAAGGCTCCCGCCGGCGGACGATGCCGCTCCGGGTACTCCAGCGAGCGGACCGCCGCAGGTGTAGGGCCGGTTATGCGGTTGAGTTCCCGAAGGCGGCGAGCAGCCTGAAGAAGCGCTGTGCGATCCCGACATCGCGCTTGATCTGTTGGAGGAGAGCCTCGGGACCGGGGAAGCGCATCTCGTCGCGAAGGCGTCGCAGAAAACAGAGTTCAAGGGGCGTTGTCTCCGACAGCTCGATCTCGTGGAAGTTGAGCAGGTGGGATTCGACCGTGAACGAATCGGCGCCAAAGGTCGGGCGATGGCCGACGTTGGTCACTGCGTCGAAGATCTCGGATGCGGAAGATTTTCCGACTCTCAGCTTTGTGATGTAGACGCCGTTCGCGGGGAGGAGCTCGGTGTAGGGGGCGAGGTTGATCGTTGGGACGGTGTACCGGGTGCCATAGCCTCTGCCTGTTGCGGGCGTGCTCCGGATACTGAACGGGCGCTGAAGAAGGCTGCGGGCTGCGGAGATGTCTCCGCCTGCGATGAGGCCGCGTATGCGACTGGAGGAGACAGGGCCGCCGTGAAAGCTCTGCGGTGGGTAGCTGAAGACGGTAAAGCCTAACTCGGTACCAAGGGCCGTGAGCGTTTGGATGTCGGCCTCTGCCTGATGCCCGAAGCGGAAGTTCTCGCCCTCGTGAAGCTCGGCGACGTTCAACCTCCGGTGCAGAATGTCCTGTGCGAACTGGCGGGCGCTCATCCCGGCGAGCTCGCCCGTAAACGGGAGGACGACCACGTCCTCGATGCCGGTGGCTGAGAGCAGATCGAGCTTCTGTGGCAAAGGAGTGATGAGGGCGGGGCTGGAGTCCGGTCGGATGGCGCGGGCGGGGTGAGGATTGAAGGTGATCACCATTGATCTCAGTCCCAGGCTGGCCGCGCGGTCGAGGACGTTGGCGATGACCCACCTGTGCCCGCGATGGACGCCGTCAAAGTTGCCGATCGTCGCAACGGCTGGCGAAAGCGAGAGAGGAAGATCGTCGAGATGGTGGTAGATGCGCATCAGGCAATCTCGAAGTCGATCTGCAGGCCGTCGTAGGCCAGCCGGATGTCCGGCGGAAGCGCAGCCTCCGTCAGATCGTGATCCAGATCGTGACTGAGGTGAGTGAAGAAGGCGCGCTTCGGCTTTAGCTGCTCAACAAAGGCAACCGAGCGCTCGAGGTGGGAGTGGCTCGGGTGCGGATCCCGGCGGAGGGCGTCGAGGATCAGAACGTCGAGACCCTGTAACAGGGGAACGCTTTCGGGAGGGATGTCGCTCATGTCGGTGAGGTAGGCGGCTGCCCCAAAGCGGTATCCCGTGATCTCCTGCTTTCCGTGAAGCACAGGAACACGCCGAAAGCAGGCGCCGAAGAGCTCTGTGCCGGAGCCGGGTGCTGGATCGATGCGATGGACCTCGACGCGAGCGCTGGTAGGATAGCGATTTTCGACGCGAAAGGTGTAGTCAAAGATCCGCTCGATGGCACTGGCGGTCTCGTCATCGGCGAAGATGGGCAGCTTCCCCGGAACTCGAAAGCTGAGCGGACGCAGATCATCGAAGCCCAGGACGTGATCGGCGTGGCCGTGGGTGTAGAGCACGGCATCCACATGCCGCACCTGCTCGCGCAGGGCCTGCGCGTGGAAGTCAGGGCCAGTATCGATGACGACGACGTGATCGTTATAAGCCAGACGGATCGAAGGTCGAGTTCGCCGGTTATGCGGATCGGTCGAGGTGCAGACAGCACACCCACAACCCAGGGTGGGCACGCCCATAGAGGTGCCGCTGCCCAGAAATGTGAGTGTTGCCTCCATGACCTTAGAGAACGAGGCCTGGCTTCGGTGCAGCACCAGGCCTGGACGGTCCACCCTTGGCCGCCGCCGACCGGGCGAGGGCCTGGGTGATCTCGAGGAAGGCCATCCGGAGCTCGAAGAGAGCGCTCTCAAGCAACTTCGTCTCCTGGGAGGACAGGTTGCCCTTCGTCTTTTCGCCGAGCACGGCGAGCATGTCGATGCTCTGACGTGCGCCGAGGATGTCGACTCGCGGTTTTTCACCTTCAGGCGTCGCCCCGCCAAGCTGCATGATCGCGGTAAGATAGATGCTTTGCACGAGCTGATCGAAGTTCATCGGGGGTGGATGATCGCCGCCCGGGTTTGCGGCCCGGATCGCCGTATCAAGACGGTCGGCCGTCTGCTCGTAGGCGAAACGGGATTGTTCCGTCTGCTCTGCCGTGGGAGCCGGGATGGAGTCTTCGTCCATCGGCTGACCGGGCTGTTGATCGAGGAGGACTGGCTCCGGCGCGGGCGTCCTTGCGGGACGCTCCGGGACCACGGCCGGGCGCTGCTTCGGCTCCTCCTCTGCAGCATGCGGAGCGTCCGGTCGCAGATCCCCTTCCTTGGTGAACTTGCGGCGATCCGTTACGACAAATGGCTTGTTCGATTCCGGCATGAAGTACCCTCTTTTCGGATTAGATGTGCGACTCGGTCAGAGGATCTTCGCTCTGTCGAAGGGCAGAGCGGCAGGCCGTGCAACGCCACCCTCGTACTGTATGGATTTGCTTCCCGCAAGCACTTCGCGGCGGATGTAGCCCAGGCCTATCTGAAGTTCGCCATCGCCGCTTGCCCCAGGCACCGTTGCGACGCTGGTCAGCTCGCCAACCGGCTTACCCTCCACAGATAAAGCCATGCCTGGAGAGGGCCTTCCACCTCCCAGGTGGAAGCCGTGAAAAGTGCGGTGCACGTTGCCGCGCGATCGAATGCGTTCAACGATCTCCTGGCCGAGGTAGCAGCCTTTGGCGAAGTGCAACGCCCTGGTCGCACCGGTCTCCTGGGGCAGATCGCGATCACGGATGTCGACGCCGAAGAGCGGTGTTCCCTCACAGATGCGCAGCAACTCAAGGGCAAGGGGGCTGCACTGCGTGACATTGCGGGCCACGATCTCCGCAGAGAGCTCCCCAATGGAGGTCTCGTCGGACCAGATCTCAAATCGGGGAACGAGCGGACCGTACGCTCGGACGACGGTGAGATGCATGCCGCGCCAGGAGAGATGGGCCAACCCTGGAACGCCGCCGGCTAACGGAAGGAGGTCCAGACTGCCGAGCAACTCGCTTGCGTGCGGTCCGGCGAGCAGCAATCCCCTGCTCTTCGCGTTGGCGTCGCTGAGTTCCACATCATCCATGATGATGAAGCGATCGAGAAGAGCGATGGTGTTTGGCACATGCGACAGACCGGTCTGCAAGAGGAGATGATCGGCCTGGGCGAAGATGTAGCCGTCACCCTGGATCCGCCCCTGTGCGTTCAGGATGAAGTTGTAACAGCCAGCGTTCACCGCGAGACCCTGGACGGAGTTGGTGACCATTCCGTTGAGCCAGCGAACTCGGTCCGCCCCCCTGATCTCGATCCACCCAGTCGCGGCAAGAGCGGCGACACCGACCGTGGTGAGAAGCGTCTCCAACTCACGCTGTGCGCTCGGTATCCGCGTGCTGTCGGATGTTTCCTGGGGGATTGTCTGGGACATGGAAGATGACACGAACCGCAGTGGGTACACTGTGATTATAGCTGCGCAGGAGGCCCGGGACGTTGACGTACGCAATAGGTGGAGCAGCTGCGCAAGGACGTAAATTGGTGGTCTCCTTCGTCCTTGCAGTGGGGATTTCAGGAACATGCCGGGCTCGCGCCCAGTCTGCACCGGAGCCTCCACAAGCCAAGGGGGAGACCGGGAAGCCGATCACGAAAGATCAGGCGAAGGAGCTCTTCCGATCCGTGGACGAGATCCTCGGGTTCGCCAGCAGCGACAGCGGGCTAGGGATCCATCACAGCGTGAAGCGACGTCTGATCTCGCGGGACGAGGTGAACCGGTTTCTCAACAAGAAGTTCGATCAGGACGAGGGAGCCAAGCGCCTGGAGCGATCGGAGCTTGTGCTGAAGAAGTTCGGTCTGCTGGACCACGACTTTCAACTCAGGCCGTTTCTGATCAGCCTCCTGACGGAGCAGATCGCAGGGTTCTACGACAACAAGACGAAGACTGTGAACCTGCTGGATTGGATTGAGCCGGAGGACCAGAAGCCGGTGCTGGCTCACGAGCTGACCCACGCCTTGCAGGATCAGGCGGTGGGCCTCGAGAGGTGGTCGAACTCCGGTGTGCACGGTGTTTCGCAGAACGCGAAAGAGGACAGCAGGCACCTCGAAACAGATGAGTTGGAGACGGCGCGCGAGGCAGTCGCAGAGGGTCAGGCGATGGCAGTCTTTATCGACTACACGCTTCGATCGACGGGGCGGACGCTGGCAAACTCCCCCGAGTTCGCGGACAGGTTGAAGGATGCGGATCCTGCGGCGGGCGGGTCGCCTGTACTGGCGCGCGCTCCGCTGCTGCTGCAGCAGTCACTGTTGTTTCCTTACAGCGAAGGGCTGCGCTTTGAACAGGCCGTGCTCAGTAAATCCGGGAAGCAGGCCGCCTTTGCCGATGTGCTGGCGCGCCCGCCGAGTTCGAGCTACGAGATCATGAACCCGTCTGCCTACCTTGCGCACGCCCCCGTGCCCAACCTGCGATTGCCAGACGTTCACCCGTTGCTGGATGCGGAGTACGCGCCGTATGACGTCGGCGTGATGGGTGCTCTGGATGTGCGCATCATGGCGGAGCTGTTTGGCGGCCGGGAGATGGCGGAGGCGTTGACGCCTGCATGGGAAGGCGGCGTTTACTACGCGGCGCAGAGACGATCGGCAACTGGGGATGTGAAGATGTCAACCGCTTCGCTGGCCCTGTTCTATCTTTCGCGGTGGAAGAACGCGGATTCGGCGCGCACCTTCGCGCGGACTTATGCGGGGCAGCTACCGCGGAAGTACACGGGGCTGAAGCGCAACGAAGCGGGGGCGAAGGACGATGAAGAGATCTACGCGACCGATGAGGGAGACGTGCTGATCAGCAGGTCCGGAACGGATGTGTTTGTGAGCGAAGGCTTCGCACTTCCACTGGCCCAAAGACTGCAAGCCGCATTGCTCGAGGCTCAATCGGCCGGGCCAGTGCTCAGCGCCCCCGAAAAGACGGGCGAAGCTGCGCTGAACCTGGGAAGATTGTGGATGTCGCTGCGGCGGTGAGAGCCGTGGAGGCCAAGATAAAGAAGAGCTCACGGCAGCCGAACCGTGAGCTCTTGTGTCCTGATGCATGAACCCCAGACCTGCTGCCATGGGTCGCAAAGAGGGTGCGCTGTGGACTACTTCGCGGCGAGTTGGAGCTGCTGCTGCTGGTACTCCTCGTAGGGCCCTTTGTGGTCGGTGATCTGGAAGTTCGTGGGGCCACCTTCGAAGTGCCATATCCGGGTGCCGGCCTCTTCGATCAGGTCCTGGTCGTGGGTGACGAGGAAGACGGTGCCGTCGTACTTCTGGATCGCTTGATTGAGGGCGTTGATGCTTTCGAGGTCGAGATGGTTCGTCGGCTCGTCGAGCACGAGGACATTGGGCTTCTGGAGCATGATCTTGCAGAAAAGGAGTCGCGCGGCCTCTCCTCCCGAGAGCGCTTCCGTCTTCTTCATGCCCTCTTCGCCGCGGAAGAGCATCTGGCCGAGAATGCCGCGGATATCTTCCTTGGTGGCCGCGGGGTCGAAGGTGTGGAGCCATTCGGCGACGGTGGTTCCGTGGGGAATGGAGCCGGTGTGGTCCTGGGCGAAGTAGCCAATCTGGGCCTCGTGCCCCCATTTGACGGTACCGGAGTCGATCGAGACGTCCGTCTCTGCAATGCCGGGTCCGTTTGCGAGCAGGGCCTTGATCAGGGTGGTCTTGCCTTGACCGTTGCGGCCCATCAGGATGACCTTGTCCCCGCGCAGGACGGAGGCGGTGAAGTCGTTGATGACGTGCTCGACCTTGCCGTCCTTCTGGGTGTAGGACTTATTCACCTTCTCGAACTCGAGCACAGTCTTGCCGGAAGGCCGGACCATGTCGAAGCGAATGAAAGGGCGGGCGATGTTGGAGCGGGCGAGTTCGGAGGTGGCGAGGCGCTCCACCTCCTTCTTGCGGGAGTTCACCTGCGAAGAGCGCGTGCCGGCGGAGAAGCGGGCGATGAAGTCGTTGAGCTGGGCGATCTTCTTTTCGCGCTGCTCGTTCTGACTCTCGATGCGGGTGCGAATGCTGGTCTTCTGGAAGACCATGTCGTCGTAGCCGCCGTTGTAGGTGATGATCGTCTCGTAGTCGATGTCGGCGATGTGGGTGCAGACGTTGTTGAGGAAATGCCGATCGTGCGAGATGGTGATAACTGTGCCGTTATAGCGGACGAGGAAGTCCTGAAGCCAGTGGATGGATTCGAGATCGAGATAGTTGGTGGGCTCGTCGAGGAGCAGGGCTTGTGGATTGCCGAAGAGGGCTTGCGCGAGCAGGACGCGGACCTTTTGGCCGCCCTGGAGCTCGGACATCTTGCGCTCATGAAGCTCATCCGGGATATCTAGGCCCTGAAGAAGAACAGCGGCGTTGGCCTCGGCCTCATAGCCGTCTTCGTCGCCGACGATGCCTTCGAGCTCGCCGAGACGTGAGCCGTCCTCATCGGTCAGTTCAGGCTTTTCGTAGAGGGCATCGCGCTCTTCAAGAGCGGCCCAGAGAGCCTTGTTTCCCATGATGACGGTGTCGACGACGCGGTAGGCGTCGAACTCGTACTGGTTCTGCTTGAGGACGCCAATCTTTTTGGGGCGGACGACGTTGCCCTTCTGGGCATCGATCTCGCCGGTGAGGACCTTCATGAAGGTCGATTTGCCGGCGCCGTTGGGGCCGGTGAGGCCGTAGCGGCGGCCCGTAGTGAAGGTGACGGAGACGTCCTCGAAGAGGAGCTTCGAGCCGAAGCGCATGGTGACGTTGGAGACTGATATCATCTCTTCCATTTTCTCACGCCTAAGGCCGGAATGGCTTCGCCGAGCCGGGCGGCGCTCGCGCCGTGAACTGTATACTTTCGGAGACCTCAGGGCGAGGGCTGACGGAGACGTGGGAGCACAGGAGAAAACCGACGGACGCAGCGTGACGCTGGCGGTTCTCATCTTTGCCGCAGCGTTTGTTGCAACCGCGGCCATGTTGCATGCGTGTCTCCGGAACTCCCTTCGCCTCCATGCCGATGTCCGGAGCGAGAAGCTCGCCATCATGACCAGTGGCAGGGCAAGGCCTATTCGGCGAGCTTCGGATCGAGCCATGTGCACTATGGCTTCGATCCCCGCACCTTTGACAAGGAGTTGGCGGGAACTCCCGCGCAGACCCGCAGCATCAACCTGGGAATGGCCGGTGGGAGCCAGACCGAGCAGCGTGTGACCGCCCTGGAGTTTGTGCAGCATATGCAGGCACCGCCAGCCGGCGCCGGTCCGGGCGCTGCGAAGGCATGCCTCCTTGTTCTGGAGCTGGAGGCTGGAGCGAACTTCACCACCGAACACCTGGTCCATCCACGCGCGATCAACATCTACGACTGGCAGACGATGCAGTTCGTGATTGCTCTCGCTCCGAGGAACCTGGGCCTGGCTCGACGGCTCGGGCGCATCGGCTTCGCCGCGATCGCGATGGTGATGCACCACCTGAACGTGGGTATGCTGAGCAGCGAAATCTTTTCGCCTCCTTTGAACCAGGGCCTGGTGCTCCGCGATACGGCCGGTGACCGCCGAGGGGTGCTTACGCTTCCGAGCGGAGACCAGTACATCAAGCTCATCCAACCCATGATCGACGCCTCACCCAAACAGCGCACGACCGCTCCAGGTGAGCTGGTGCCCGGCAACACGGACCTGATCGATGAGTTGGAGCAGGCGAGCCCGGTAGATAACCTCCAGTTCGTATACCTCGTCCTGCCACGGATCGACAACCTCGGCCATTACGAGGTGTTCCCGGATTCGCTGAATACCCATGACCGAACCGTGCCGATCATCAATCTCGGCCGGCCCGATCGTTTTCCTGAGCTCTACCAGGCAAAGTACTGGTTCGACGATTCGCATTTGAACGGTGAAGGTGCGGCCGTCGCGACCAGGCTCGCCGCTCGAGATCTGAAGTCGTTCTATAAAGAGCATGGTGCGCCCCCACGGTGCGGAGAGTAACGAGTGCTCTTTGTTGACCTGCGTTTCTTTCTCTTCTTCGCCATCGTGCTTGCGGTGTACTGGTCTCTCCGGTCGAACAGCGCGCGCAAGAACTTCATTCTGGTTGCGAGCTACTACTTTTACGGGTCGTGGGACTGGCGGTTCGCCGCCATGCTATTTGTCCTCTCCGCGGCGGACTGGTGGTTCGCGAAGCGCTTGTCTGAAACGAGCGACTCCTTTCTGCGTAAGCTTTACGTGACGAGCAGCCTGGGGGATGAACCTGTCGGTCCTCGCCTTCTTCAAGTACTTTCATTTCTTTCTGAGGTCCGCGGTTTACTTCGCGCAGCAGCTTCGCTTTCATCTCAGCGAGCCGACCCTGCGCATCATCCTTCCTGTCGGCGTGAGCTTTTTCACCTTTCAATCGTTGAGCTACACGATTGATGTTTATCGGCGTGAGATCCCCCCTGTACCCAAGCTTCGCGATTACCTGATGTTCGCGTCCTTCTTTCCGCAGCTTGTCGCAGGCCCTATCGTGCGGCCGAAGTACTTCGTCCCGCAGATGTCGACGGCTCGCACCCTGACGCTCGAGGATGTGAAGGGCGCGATGTACCTGTTTCTGCTCGGCTATGTCAAGAAGGTCTGCATCGCCGACAACGTCTCGCCCTTCGTCGACTAGGTCTTCAACAATCCCGCTCCCTTTTCGAAGTTTGCGTCCATCACGGCGGTGTGGCTCTACACCATCCAGATCTTTTGCGACTTCTCGGGGTACTCCGACATGGCGATCGCGGTGGCCGCGTTGCTGGGCTATCGACTGGTGCTGAACTTTGACGCCCCCTATCTGGCAGTGTCGATCCAGGACTTCTGGCGACGGTGGCACATCTCCCTGTCGACCTGGATTCGGGATTACATCTACATCTCGCTCGGAGGCAGTCGGAACAAGTACCGCATTCGCACCTACTGGAACCTGCTGGTGACAATGCTGGCTGGGGGCCTGTGGCATGGCGCAGCATGGAACTTTGTGGGCTGGGGCGGAGCGCACGGAATGGCCCAGGTCGCGCACCAGGAGTTCAAACGTCAGGCTGCCACCCACACCGAAGCAGGAGCCGTGGCGCGCGGTCCTGAGCTGGTTCGTCACGCTGAACTTCGTCTGCCTGTGCTGGATCCTGTTTCGCTCGCAGACCTTCCCGGTTGCCTGGCTGATGATGAAGCGCTACGTGGGGGTCGGAGCTTCAGGAGTGGAGACCCTGCCGGTGTGGATGGCCGCCCTGGGGCCGGCGCTGCTGGGCGGACAGTTGCTGATGCGGCGTGCGCAAATCGGCGAGCGCATCTGCCGGATGTCGCTTGCACCCTTCGCCGTGATCTATGGCGTCGTCTGGGCGGCTGCGCTCAGCATGCTTCCGCTAGGGTACAGACCCTTCATCTACTTCCAGTTCTAGACCCGGCAAGAGAAACCTTTGCCAGGCGTCCTGAGCACCTTGAGGGCGCGGTCTAGGATTGGCCGATCAGGACTCCCGCAGTGAAGACAAGGCCGCCGCCGACGATGACCTGAAGGCAGGACAGGGCGAAGCTGGTCTTGAAGTAGCGATGGCGAATGAGGGCGATCACAACAAGTTCCACACCGACGACCGCATAGGCCCAGGTGAGTGCCGTGTAGACATTTGAGATCAGAAACGGCAGCGTATGCAGGAAGCCGCCGACAAACGTCATCAGGCCGGTCACGATGCCCCGAAAGATCGGGTTGCCGCGGCCTGTGAGTTCCCTATCGTCAGAGAGCCCCTCGGAGAAGGCCATGGAGATTCCGGCCCCGACGGCGGAGGCTGCTCCGATGAGGAAGACTGTGTGCGATGTGTGGGTCGCAAACGCGGTCGCAAAGATCGGCGCCAGGGTGGAGACGGAGCCATCCATGAGACCGGCGAGGCCGGGCTGGACGATGCGAAGGACGAACTTCTTATCGTCGGCGACGAGCTCCGTCAGCTCGCTGAGATTGGGCAGACTTTGTGACATGCAATGGATCCGAGAGGGGGAGAGGTCAGCCGCCGTGGGCGACGACGCGTGTAGAGACTCTGATGCGGTCAAAGTTCTGCCAACATACAAGCGCCGCTTTCGGGCATTGAGGTCCAAAAGAAACGCCGCTGCCCCGTATATCAGCGGGACAGCGGCGTAGCGATTAGGGTTAGCGACCGCGATTTCCACGGGTTGGGCGTGCGCCGGAGTTGCCGCGCGGACCCGATGGTCGACCGCCGGGACCTCGGCTGGAGCTCGATCCACCAGGACCGGAGCGGCCGTTAGAGGCCCCGCGAAACGTGCGGTTGCCGGGTCGACTGGAACGAGCACGTTCGCCCGAGCCGGTCTGGTTGCCGTCCGGGCCGGTGCTCTGGCCGGTCGCGCCTGCGCTGGAGGAGTCAGACGACTTCCAGGAACGGGTCTCGAGGGACATCAGATCGCCATTGCTGCCGGTGTCGAGAGGCTTGTTGCGCTCTTCCTTTTCGAGGTTCTTGTCCGCCTCGCGCCAGTCGAACTTGACCTTAAGTTCGCGCTCAAACTTGCGAGCGTCCGACCGCTCTTGCGGCATGACGAAGGTGGTAGCGACACCCTTCGCGCCCGCCCGGCCCGTGCGGCCAATGCGGTGAACGAAGTCATCGGAGCCGTTGGGCAGGTCATAGTTCACGACGTGCGCGATGTCCGAAACGTCGATGCCGCGCGCAGCGACATCCGTAGCAACGAGGATGCGGTGTTTGCCGCTTGAAAAGCCTTTGAGAGCAGCCGTGCGCTGCGACTGCGAGCGATCACCGTGGATCGCATCCGCGTCGTGGCCCAGCTTTTCGAGCTTACGTGCGATGCGGTCGGCACCGTGCTTGGTGCGCGAAAAGACGAGAAAGGTCCCCTCTTCCTGCTGCAGCATCTGGTTGAGCAGACCAAGCTTCTGATCCTGCATCACGGTATAGACGCGAAGCTCAACCTGGTCGGACGGCTTGGAGGCCGAGCCGATCTCGATGCGGATAGGCTTCTGGACGTAGTCCTTGACGATCTCGGAGATGTTGGCGTCAAGGGTCGCGGAGTAGCACATCGTCTGGCGAGTCTTTGGAAGGGCGCCGACGATGCGGCGGATCGCCGGGAGGAAGCCCATGTCAAGCATGCGGTCCACCTCGTCCAGCACCAGCATCTCAACGGACCCAATGTTGATCTCACGCCGGCGAAGAAAATCTTCGAGACGTCCAGGGGTGGCGACAACAAGACGCGGGCCGCGATCGAGGTGATCGAGCTGCGTGTTTTCGGAGAGCCCGCCGCAGACGAGCACAGAATCGTGCTTGGCCTGGGGAACGAGCTTGGCGTAGGCCTCGAGAACCTGCATGGCGAGTTCGCGGGTTGGAAGGAGGATGAGAGCGCGGATCGGGCCTCGTTTGCCGCGGGTGGAGGGCACGGAGTTGGCCTCGAGCCGCTCGATCATGGGGATCAGGAAGGAGAGGGTCTTGCCGGTGCCGGTAGAAGCAGTTGCGAGGATGTCCTTCAGTTCGAGCGCGGGCGGGATAGCCTTGGCCTGAACAGGCGTGGGAATCAGAAAGCCGGCGTTGGTGAGGCGCGTTTTAAGCGAATCTGAGACGTTGAAATCGGCGAAGCGGACGCCCTCGGCGAGGGGCAGGTTGACAGTCGGAGCAAGGGCAGCGAGGCCAGGGGCCTGGAGATCAAGAGTTGCGGAGGTCAAGTATGTTCCTTTTTGAAGTAAGGTGAAACGAGGGAGGGGTGCAGGTTGGTGCGGTCTCTCCAAAGAGGAGGGCACCTTGAATCTGGTCAGCATTGCTGTCGACGTTCGCGAAGCGCTGCTGCTGCGAGGCGAGGCTCACGTCCGTTGACGAAGCCTTCTAGCCAGAGCAACCAGCCGGGCCTTCTCTTTCATGAAGGGGTACGGGTGGGAGGAGGCGCTTCGCAGTCTCTGGCCAGACCTCCGGGATCGTTCTCTATCCACGGCGGGTCTTTGCCTGCGATGCCTTTGCGGCCGTGTTCCCAAGGACGCAAATGTAGGTTACCACAGGAGTCAACGCTTTTAGTGACGGGACATAACCTCGGATCCGTGCAGGATACCCCCGCGGGACGCCTGCAGGGTGCCGGACTTGTAAGATGGCGGTGTGTTCCCCACTTCCTCGGATGAGCGGCCCCAGCCAGCAGAGATGATCGATCTTCTCTCTCAGGCTCCGGGCGAGGTGGCGACAGACGTTCCTTCTTCTCAGGGCTCACGGGGACACGCGGCTACCTTCAGCCGCAACTCGGCGATCAGCGTCGGCCGGCTCCTTATCTCGACCCTGGTGGGTCTGGTTCTGCCCGCCTACCTTACGCACAAGCTGCCGGTACAGACCTACAGCGCCTGGGTCCTGATCCTGCAGATGAGCGCGTATGTCGGTTATCTCGACTTTGGCGTGCAGACCGGTATCGCCAAGTACGTCGCCGAATACGAAGCTCGGGGCGACTTCGTCGGTGCAAGCATGCGCGCCAGTGCCGGGTTCGCCATCATCTCCGTCACCAGCATCCTGGGGGTCCTGCTGACAGTGGTGCTGGCCTGGCGAGTACCCCAGCTATTTCACGAGATGCCCGCCTCGCTCTACCGGGATGTTCGGATCAGCCTTCTATTTGTCGGGATTTCGCTTTCCTTCGGGTTGCTGTGTTCGATCTTTTCAGCTGTTTTCCTTGGGCTGCAACGGTACGGCGTACCCATCATCCTGTCGCTCATCAATCGGTTTCTATTTACCGGAGTTGTTGTTTGCGCCGTCTTCTTTCGTTGCAGCCTGGCGGTGATGGGAGCTCTGGTCGCAGTCGTCCAGATCGCCACAGGATTGATGCAGATCGGGGCCTGGCGCAAGCTGGCAAGCAACATCCGCATCAGCCTGTACGGCATCGATCGCGACGTGCTCAAGAAGATGCTGTCGTACTGTTCGGCCCTGGCGGTCTGGACGGTGGGTATGCTTTGCGTCAGCGGTCTTGACGTCACGATTGTCGGCCGATACGACTTCCCGCAGACTGCGTTTTACTCGATCGCGACGGCTCCGACCAACTTCATGATTTCGATTATGGGCGCGGCGCTGGCGCCTCTCTTGCCGACGGCCTCGGCACTGAGCGTTCATCGCGGAGCGAAGGAGATGGGCGAGGTGCTTTCCCGAGCGACTCGGTATTCCACCATTCTGCTGATCTTCTCTGCACTTCCGTTGCTGGTTGGCGGCTACTGGGTACTGCGTCTCTGGGTGGGACCACATTATGCCGTGCAGACTATCGGGTATCTACGCATTCTTGTTCTAGCGAATCTCGTGCGAAATCTTTGTCTGCCCTACGCCGGGATGCTCGTCGCTACCGAGAATCAGAGGGTGGCAATTGCCGGCGCCAGCGCGGAGGCGATTGTGAACGTTGGAAGCAGCATCTATCTTGCCCGTCATATCGGCGCTGTTGGAGTTGCGTATGGAACGCTTCTGGGCGCCTTTGTCAGCGTCGGGATGCATTTTGCGTTGAGCATGCACTACACTTACTCGACTTTTTCAGTCACACGCGCCCGCTTGTTCTTGAGCGGGATACTTCGTCCCACGCTGGTTGCCATCCCGTCCATTGCTTCCGTTGCACTCTGGTGGTCGGCGAAGGCTCCATCCTTTAGCCTGCCGATGTGGCTCCTCTGGGCTTCGAGCACAACCCTGCTTGGATGGTTTGGGAGTCTCTACCCGGAGGAACGGTCCAGGCTGCTACGATTAGCCAAGAGGCGATTTGGAACGCTCAAGCCTGCCTTGAGCGGGACGTCTTCAAGACGGTAGCGGCCAGCGATGTAGGGCTTGAGAACACTTGTCACCAGGGGAATTGGTCTCAATGCAGCGTCCGTTTGAATATGATTATTGGCGATCTATTCTGAGTGGCATAGCTCGGCCAAGAGTTTCGATTCAAACTTACATTCCCGGACGCCGGCAGCCGCCAACGAGATGCTTAAACACTAGCTCCGCCTGGGAAGGAATTGAGAATATCCTGGCGGAGTTACTTGAAAGGTTCCAAATAGCTCCAGACCGGTGCCTCGAGTTTGGAGTCGAACATGGCTTTTCGGCTGTCGCTCTCTCCTCCTTCTTCGCCTCTGTCGTTGGCGTCGACACATTTGTCGGGGATATCCATACCGTCTCGAAACGAAATATCTATGAAGAGACCCTAGCCCGTCTCGCGCCGTATCCGAATATCCGGTTGGTCCGGAGTGACTACCGCGACTTTATCCGAAGCGACAGGAACTTCTACGATTTGATTCACGTGGATATTGTCCACACGTTCGCCGATACTTTTGCGTGCGGTCTGTGGAGCGCGAACCACTCGAACTGCACCATCTTCCATGACACCGAGTCTTTTCCGACCGTGAAACAGGCGATCTTGGATATCGCACGCCGCACGGGCAAACGTTTCTACAATTTCGAAGAGAGCAACGGCTTAGGTATCCTGGTGTGACTGCGCGATTGGAACATGCGGGTGACCAGGGGGTGCAGAAGAGCATCCTGGCCGTCATTGTGCTTTACAAAGTGGCCGCCGAGGAGAGCCAGGCCTTTGTTTCGCTTCGAGACCTCCTCGCTCAGGATCGCAAAGCCGCAGACAATGTTGAACTGATGATCTGCGACAACACGCCTTATCAGCAGCCACGGCCTCCTGGCTTCAACGGATTGTACGTGCATGACGGGCGGAATGACGGACTGGCGAAGCGGTACAACTTCGCGATCGCGCGAGCGCGTCAGCGTGGGGCGGAATGGTTGATGCTGCTAGACCAGGACACGACTGTGAACGCCTCTTATCTCCGGGAGGCCTTGGAGCGGACAGCGCTGTTGGCTCACGATACGGGGGTCGCTGCAGTTGTACCGAAGCTGGCGAAGGGGAGCCAGCTCTTTTCTCCTCACGTCCCGCTCTACGCGAATCCTCCGTTTGAGATCGATATGAGCTTGTCGGGCATTCCGAAGCGGAGGTTGCAGGTGTTTAACTCGGGTGCGTTGCTCAGAGTTCGCAGGCTGGAGGCGATAGGAGGTTTTCCGGAGCACTTCTGGCTGGACTATCTCGATCATGCGATGTTTCACTTATTGCAGGAGGATGGAAGCAAGGTTTATGTAATGGAGGCTGTTCTTCAACATGAACTTTCGGCGCAAGGCCTGCTCGGACAGAGAGACCCGGGACCCCTCTCGCGAGAGTGGAATACCCTTGAAGCATCAGCTGACTTTTTCAGACGGTATGGCACTCGGAGAGAGCGCGTTCTGCATTGCATCGACCTCCTGCGAACGGCATTCGGGATCTTCCGCCGTGGGAGGTACTTGCAGGGCTTGCGGGTGTTCGGCGTCGCGCTGGATTGCAGGCCGGTGAATGTAAGAGGCACACGGCGGAACGCCGAATAGCTCCGAGAAGGGGGAGAAACCATTGAAGAGCGTTGTTTCTCAAGTCGAGGTGTTGTTGGCAACGTATAACGGCGAGCACTTCCTTAGTGAGCAGATCGATTCGATCTTGTCTCAGGACTACGACGGATTGCGCGTTGTGGCCCGAGACGACGGATCGACCGATGCAACGAGGACGTTACTGGAGCAATACGCCAGGCGATATCCGGAACGCTTCAAGCTGATGCCCATGGACACACCTAGCGGAGGCGCGAAGTGGAACTTCATGCGCTTGTTGGGTCAGTCGTCGGCACAGTATGTCTGCTTTGCCGATCAGGATGATGTCTGGAAGGCAGATAAGGTGAGCAGCAGCATGAATCGGATGAGCGCGTTGGAGGCGCGGCATGGGAAAGAGATGCCACTGCTGGTGTTCAGCGATCTGGAGGTCGTGAAGGACCAATTGGATCGTATCAACGCGTCCTTCTGGGGATATCAGGGTATCGTGCCGGTGAATATCCATCGTTTCTCTCGCCTCTTGACGCAAAATGTGGTGACGGGATGCACGGCCCTGATAAACCGTCCGCTGGCAGAACTGGCGATGACGATGCCGGCGGAGTCGTACATGCATGATTGGTGGATCGCGCTGATGGCCTGTGCGTTTGGCGATGCCGACTACATCCCGGAGGCGACGGTGCTATATCGGCAGCATGGAGCCAATGTGGTCGGGGCAGTGGAGCACGGAAAACCCAACCTCGTGCCGCGGTGGCGATACCACGATATGCGGCGCGCACAGTGGGAGCAGAGTGAGAAGCAGGCGGAGGCGCTGCTGCGGCTGCACGGCGCGCGGCTGCCGCAGGAGAAGGTCGCGATCCTAGAAGATTACGTGCGGTGCGAAGAGAGCGACAACCGGTGGGTGCGGGTGTTCACCGTGATCCGGCGCGGATTCTTCCAGGTGGGGCTGAGGCCGACGCTGGCGATTCTCTGGTACCTGTTTGACATGAAGGCGGCGAAGCGCTCGGACCGGCTGCGGTTCGGGGATGATCGCGTCCAGGGCGAGAGTTGAGCGCCGATGGCAGGTGCTCCCAAGATCCTGGCGGTGGTTGTGCTGTACCGGAGGTCCGCGGAGCAGAGTGAGTCGGTGATGTCGCTGCGGAGTCTGATCGCGGGGAGCGTTGCCTGTTGGGAGGCGCTCGAGTTGACGATCTGCGACAACAGCCCATACCCTCAGGCCCCGCCGGCGGGGTTCGATGGACTCTATGTCCAGGACCTTGCGAATCCGGGGCTGGCGCAGCGGTACAACGAAGCGCTGCGGTGGGCGGAGAAACGTGGAGCGGCGTGGCTGATGCTTTTGGACCAAGATACGACGGTGACGGAGGGTTATTTGCGGGAGGTGGTCGAGCGTGCGGCTGCGCCAGAAACCGGCTCGTTCGTGGCGATGGTTCCGAAGCTGGTGGAGGCGGGTGTGGTCTGCTCGCCGGCGTATCCGCCCACCTATGGGCCGGCGCGCGCCATCGAGTTAGATTTTTGCGGCGCTGCGCGACAGAATCTGCAGATCTTCAACTCGGGGGCGGTTGTGCGCGTGAGCGCACTGCGGACGATGGGCGGGTTTCCGGAGCGATATCCATTGGACTATCTGGATCATGCGACCTTTCGGACGCTGCAACCCCAGGGCGAGCTGCTGGTGCTGCGAGAGGCGCTCGAACACCAGCTTTCCTCGAATGACTCCGGCCGGACCGACGCGGACTTCGCCGAGCGACAGGAGCGAGTGCTGGATGCGGAGTACCGGTTCTACGCGGAGTACGGGTCGGCCAAGGAGCAGGTGCTGCGACGGACACGGCTGGTGCGGGCGGCGCTGGGCAGGGTGGTGCGACGAAAGCATGTGGGGCAGACGTGGCGGATGCTGAAGTCCGCGTTGCGGCCGTGACGATGGAGAGGCACGAGGCCCCTGAGGTGGAGGTCCTGCTCGCGACGTTCAACGGCGAGCGGTTTCTGCGCGAGCAGGTCGATTCGATCCTGACGCAGGATTACCTCTCAGTCCGCGTGCTGGCGCGCGACGATGGGTCCACCGACCAAACACCGGCCATTCTCGCTGAGTACGCCGAGAGACTCCCTGGGCGGTTCACTGTATTGCCCTCTGGTGAGCCGACGGGCAGTGCAATGAAAAATTTCGGCCGACTCCTGCAGGCCGCGACTGCCAGATATGTGTGTTTCTCGGATCAGGATGACGTTTGGCTTCCGGCGAAGCTTCGGATCTCGATGGAGGCTATGAGACGTCTGGAAGATCGTCACGGCCACGAGCTGCCGCTGCTTGTTTTCACGGATTTACGTGTGGTGGACGACGCCTTGCGAACGGTGCGTGGATCCATGTGGGACGGGGCGGGGATCGACCCCGAGACGATCCATCGCTTGCCTCGGCTGCTGGGGCAAAACGTCGTGACCGGATGCACCGCGCTAATCAATAGTCCGATGGTGGAACTCGCGCGGCCTATGCCGCAGACGGCCTTAATGCACGATCGGTGGATCGGCCTCCTTGCGTCCGCTTTGGGAGCAGCAGAGGCGCTCAGACAGCCTACGGTGCTCTACCGTCAGCATGACAAAAACGTAATCGGTGCCGCCTTGGACGGGAAATCGGTCACGAGTGTTGCGATGCGGAGCCGAGATGATCGCGGGCGGCGGCGTGAGCGGTGGCGCAGCGAACAGCAAGCGGAGGCCCTGCTAGGCCTGTATGGGGCCGAGATGGCTTCGGCTGCAAAGCAGGCTCTGACCGCGTACCTGAGAAGCGGCCGAAGCGGAAGCAGGTTGGACCGAGTCTGGTTGACCCTGCGGTTCGGCTTCTTTCGCTCCGGGCTTCTGCGGAATGCGGCCACATTCTGGGATCTCTGGCGGGCAAGATCGAGCGATCCCCCGTCCTGAACAAATGTGAGAGCCAAGCCTTTTCTGAGCTCCTTGAATCTGTTCTGAGTTCCAAAAACAGAAATACGCCATCGCTTGGAATTGGCGTATTCCTTCTTCCTGTTGTGTGAATTAAGACGTTTGCCTGCTGATCAACATTTAGATGTGGCAGCTCACCATGCCACGCTTTTCAAGGTACTTCTGGTGGTACTCCTCGGCCTTCCAAAACGTCTCCGCGGGCACAACCTGCGTTGCGATGGGTTTGCGAAAGGTGCCGGAGGCGTTCAGTTCGGAGATCTTGGCGCTCGCCTCCGCGGCCTGCTGATCGGTCTCGGCAAAGACGACCGATCGATACTGCGTTCCCCAGTCCGGGCCTTGACGGTTGACCTGGGTTGGATCGTGTAGAGCAAAGAATGCGTCCAGGAGGGTCTCATAGGAGACACGGCCGGGATCGAAGGTGACCTGAACGACCTCAGCATGACCCGTGCGGTCG